>WNGB01000472.1_pt1 | contig 66086 bp, 65 predicted proteins | sample 5400681 | NCBI WGS metagenome assembly WNGB01 (sample SAMN13153367, study PRJNA577476) | soil metagenome | isolation source: 115 cm soil or saprolite under grassland replicate 2 | place: USA:California | collected 2016-06-15 | reverse complement strand
GCGCCCAGCAGAAAAGCCAGATCGGTGCCGGTCGAGACATAGCGGGCACCCATGCGGACGAATTCGGCGACCAGGTCGGGCCGCGTCGCCAAGCCGCCGACGCCGCAGTGCTTGCCGCGCTTGCGGCAGGCGGCGATGGCGCGCGCATAGACCTCGCGCACGCGCGGATGATCGTACTGTCCCGGCAGGCCCCAATCCGCCAATAAATCGTTGAGGCCGACCAGCACCATGTCGACGCCGTCGACTGCGATGATCTCTTCCATCCGATCGAGCGCCGCCGCGCTCTCGACCTGGACGATGATCATGGTGGCGTCGTTGAGCGCCGCATAGGCCTCGGCCGGCGGGAACGAGCGAAAGTGAAGATGCGGCAGGCCGCTCGCATTCGAGCGTTCGCCGAGCGGATGAAATTTGGCCGCCCTGACGACCTGCTTCGCCTCTGCAGCCGACTGGAGGTGCGGGGCGATCACCCCGAGCGCCCCGCCCTCGAGCACGCGGGACACGTAGTCCGGGGTATTGGCCGGCACGCGCACGAACGGCGCAATACCGACTTCGAGCGCGGCCATGCAGATCTGTCCGGTGGTCTCGAGCGAGAAGCTCGAGTGCTCGACATCGACGTAGAGCGTATCGAAGCCGGCGGTCCGGGCAATGCGGGCGATCTCGACATTGCGGACCAGCCGCACGGTCATCGAGGCGACCACCTCGTCCCGCTCGAGCTTCTCCTTGACGTTGTTGCGCAGGATGTCGCTGATTTGCACCGACCCCTCCCTTGGCCTGACGCCCAGGCCGGCCTTATTGTTGGCCTACCGCCCCGAACAGGCGGCAGGCGTCAACCGAAGGCAAAACTATCCATGAATTACACGACCGACTTCAAGTCGATCCGCGACCAGGTGTCCCCCGAGGAATGGCAGGCGCGCCTCGATCTCGCCGCCTGCTACCGGCTGGTCGACGCCTACGGCATGACCGACCTGATCTACAACCACATCACCGCGCGCATCCCAGGCACCAAGGACCACCTGCTGATCAACCTCTATGGCATGCTCTACAAGGAGATCACGGCGTCGAGCCTCGTGAAGATCGACGTCGAGGGCGAGATCATCTGGAAGCCCGACACCGACTATGGCATCAACAAATCGGGCTATGTGATCCACGGGGCGATCCACCAGGCGCGGCCGGAGGTCTCCTGCGTGCTGCACACGCATACCCGCGCCGGCATCGCGGTGTCGGCGATGCAGTGCGGGCTGCTGCCGCTGTCGCAGACCTCGATCCGGTTCGTCGGCCACATCGGCTACCACGACTACGAGGGGCCGGCGGTGGACCTCGACGAGCGCGAACGCATCGTCAACGACCTCGGCCCGCATGACGCCTTGGTCATGCGCAACCACGGCCTGCTCACCTGCGGGGCCACCATCCAGCAGGCGTTCAACACCATGTATCAACTCGAGCTGTCCTGCCGCTCGCAGGTCGACGCCATGGCGGCACGCACCGAGCTGACCATGCCGGGCGAGAACGTGCTCGCGTACACCGCGCATCTCTATCAGCCCGGCACCCGCCGCCCCTACGGCGTGCTCGAATGGCCGGCGACGCTACGGCTGCTCAAGGCCGAGCAGAAGAATACGGATTACCCGCCGTATTGGCACTGAGGGACCGTACAACGACAATCAATGTTGCGGCTCGCCGATTTATTCGCGCAGCGCTGTTTTCTTTAGCGCTGAATTGGGAAAGGGCAGCGCGGCAACCTCCGCACCGTCGGCCACCGAGTACGCATGCGCCGTGACGGCGTTGAGACGCTCCTCGAGCGCGCGGCGCACAGCTTCGAGCGTCGCATCGTCGGCGTCGCGCGGGACGTGGATGGGCTCGCCTCTCGCCATCACCATGCGCCCGAATGGCAGGCTGATCGGCGTGCGATCCCAGTTCGACAGGCGCCGCCGCCTGCTCGTCGCCATGGCGACCGGCACGATCGGGCATCCCGAATGCTTCGACAAGGTGACAATCCCGAGCCCGACAACGCGGGCGATCTTGGGCACGTCGGCGGTCATCACCACGCTTTCGCCGCGTTTGAGCAGCCGCAACATCGTCGTGAAGGCGCGCAGCGCCTTCTTGCGCATGAATTCCGGTCCATGGTCCCCGGAGCCGCGGATGAACTTGAGACCAAAGCGCTCCCCCGCGCGGACCAGGATCTCACCATCGCGATGAGTCGTCACGAGGATGTTCAGCTTGTCCTTGCGCCAGCCGAAAAACGGCATGAGGAAATGCTCGCCATGCCACAAGGCAATGATCACCGGCTGTTTTTCAAAGGGCTCGAAGAACGACGCATCCGGGATGCGCATGAGGCGGTTGGTCAAGCCGATCAGCCGGTAGTGACTGAACAACAGATAGCCCCCGATCGCCACCGCGACCTCGGAAAACGAAAACCGCCTAAACATCGCGCAGTCGCCCGTGGTTCTGGCCCATAAGATCGTGGCTCATCATGTTGCCGTGCCTGACCTGCTGAGCGGCCCCTTGAATCATCCCTACCTAGCTCATCGGGTTTATCCGCCGCAAGGCGATCGGTCATGCCCGAGCACTCGGCTCAAACCGTGAGCTCCCGGACTGCGCGCCGCGCGGTCAATACCGATAATCCTCGATCTTGAGCAGCGGAAACGCGCTCAAGACATGCGGCGGGTTGCTCGGCACGGCGGCGTGCAGATAGGAGCGGTCGAGATCGGCAAAGCTCGCGGCGCCGAGCAGGCCGAGGCAGCGCTGCACCTCGTCCTCCAGCAATTCGAGCAGCCGCACGACGCCGGCCTGGCCGCCGGCCGCCAGCGCATAGCACTGCATGCGGCCGATGCCGACCAGATCGGCCCCGGTTGCGATCGCCTTGACGATGTCGGAGCCGCGGCAGATCGATCCGTCGACCAGGATTTTGGCGCGACCGGCGACGGCCTCCACCACCTCCGGCAGCACGTCCATGGAGCCGCGGCCGTGATCGAGCTGCCGGCCGCCATGGTTTGACACGTAGATCCATTCAACCCCATGGTCGAGCGCGATCCGCGTATCCTCGGCGGTGGCGATGCCCTTGATCGCGAGCGGAATCTTGAATCGCTCCTTGATGCGCTTGACCGTTCGCCAATCGAGCGCGGCCTGGAAGGCGCGGCCCTGGACGCGGCGCCGCCCGGCGGTCACGAACCGCTTGGCGATATCGCGTTCGCGCCGGCTGTAATGCGCGGTGTCGACGGTCAGGCAGAACGCGGAATAGCCGTGCGCGATGGCGCGGGTGACGTGATCGTCGACCCAGGCCTCGTCGCCGCGCACGTAAAGCTGGAAGAGCCGCAACGCATCCGGCGCTGTCGCGGCCAGCTCCTCGAGCCCGGGATCGCAGACCGAGCTGAGCATATGCCCGGCGCCGAATTCCCCGACGGCGCGCACGACCGAGGTGGCGCCGAGCGGATGAAAGCTCTCCAACGAGCCGACCGGCGCCAGCACCACCGGCAGGCGAAGCTTGCGCCCGAACTGACTCACCGAGGCATCGACCTTGCTGACGTCGCGCAGCACCCGCGGCCGGAACGCGATCGAGTCCAGGGCCATGCGGTTGCGCCGCAGCGTAGCCTCGCTTTCGGCCCCGCCGACGATGTAGTCCCAATCGTTCTGGTTCAGGTTCTGGCGCGCCTTGGCGACGATCTCATGCAGGTTGAGAAGGTCGCTCGGAGCTGCCGGCGTGTCATGGACGGATGCTTGCAGTGAGGCGCGTTCTTGCATGGAAAAGCCGATCGGGGTGATGGGGAGGAGCAAACAGGTCTTGCCAGCCCGTCATGATGCTCACCCTGATGATCGGTCGTCAACCAGGGGCGGACTTGCTAGATATCATCGGCCATCAAGGGAGGGTGATCGGTGAATGCCTCGTCATCAGCGCCGGTTCGCCTGGTCGTCATGGAGGGTGACGGCATCGGGCCGGAGATCACGGCCGCAACGCTCGCCGTGCTGCGCCAAGTCGATCGCGCTTTCAGGCTGGGACTTACGTTCACGCCCGTCAGCATCGGCCTGGCAGCACTGCGCGCGCAGGGCACCACGCTCCCTGCGGCCGCGGTCGAGGCCGCCAAGGACGCGGACGGCGTCATCCTCGGCCCGGTGTCCCATAACGAATACCCGCCGGTCGCCGAGGGCGGCGTCAATCCATCGGGGGCATTGCGCAAGCAGCTCGATCTGTTCGCCAACATCCGCCCGGCGCGCACGCGCGGCGGGTTTCCGCCGCGTTGTGGGTCTCCGGTCGACCTCGTTATCGCGCGCGAAAACACGGAAGGCTTTTATGCCGACCGCTCGATGTTTCTCGGCTTGGGCGAATTCATGCCCACGCCGGACCTCGCGCTCGCGGTGCGCAAGGTCACGCGGGCCGGATCCACCCGGATCGCGGAGACCGCCTTCGCGCTCGCGTCGGCGCGCCGCAAGAAGGTGACGGCGGTTCACAAGGCGAACGTGCTGCGAGTGTCGGACGGGTTTTTTCTCGAATGCGTACGCGCGGTGGCGTCGCGGCATCCGGCCGTCCAATACGAGGAGCGGATCATGGACGCGATGGCGGCCTTGCTGGTACGCGACGCCGGCGCGTTCGACGTGGTCGTCACCACCAACATGTTCGGCGATATTCTGTCCGATCTCGCCGCCGAGATCAGCGGGAGCCTCGGGCTTGCCGCCTCGCTGAACGCCGGCACCGAGCACGCGGTGGCGCAAGCCCAGCACGGCTCGGCGCCCGATATCGCCGGCCAGGACCGCGCCAACCCTGCTTCGCTGATCGGCTCGGCGGCGATGTTGCTCGCCTGGCTGGGCGAGCGGCGCAGGGACGATCAATTGACGCGAGCGGCCAACGCCATCGAGGACGCGCTCGACCGCGCGATTGCGGCGCCCCAATGGCGCACGCGCGACCTCGGCGGCCCGCTCGGCACCAAGGCTTTCGGCGAACGCGTGGCCGCGCTGGTGGGCGAGACCCTCAAGTAATGGTCGTACAAAGAGCGCGGGCGCGAAGCATCACAGCACCGCCCCGGTCGCGTCATCGATGAGATGCATGTTCTCGAGGCTCGCGGCGAGCTTCATGCGGACGCCTTCGCGCGCGCCGGCATTGGGGTTGACCCGCCCGCACACGTCGATACCGTTGATGCGAAAGAACACTAGCGTCTCCATGCCGAGCGGCTCGGTGACCTCGAGCATCGCGTCGATATAGGCAGGTTGCTTCTCGCCGTTGGGCTTGGCTTCGGTCAGGTGCTCGGGGCGCAGCCCGAAGGTGATGCGCTCGCTTCCCACGTGCGGCCGGTAGCGCGCGACGCGCCCTTGCGGCACCGGCAGCACGATCTCATCGCTCAGGCGGACCCGCAGGCGACCGTCCGCCTCTTCCAGCCGGCAGGGGAGGAAATTCATCGCCGGCGAGCCGATGAAGCCGGCGACGAAGCGGGTCAGCGGCGCGTGGTAGAGATCGTTGGGCGCGCCGATCTGCTCGATCTTGCCGCGGTTCATCACCACCACCCGGTCGGCGAGCGTCATCGCCTCGACCTGGTCATGAGTGACGTAGACCGTGGTCGTGCGCACCTTCTGATGCACGCGCTTGATCTCGGTGCGCATCTGCACGCGCAGCTTGGCGTCGAGGTTCGACAGCGGCTCGTCGAACAGGAATACCTTGGGGTTGCGCACGATCGCGCGGCCCATGGCGACGCGCTGGCGCTGGCCGCCGGAGAGCTGCCGCGGCTTGCGATCGAGCAGCTCGGTGATGTCGAGGATGCGGGCGGCCTCCTGCACGCGGCGGGCGATCTCGTCCTTCGGGTAGCGTTTCAATCGCAGCCCGAACGACATGTTCTCGTATACGGTCATGTGCGGGTAGAGCGCGTAGTTCTGAAACACCATCGCCATGTCGCGGTCCTTCGGCGGCACGTCGTTGACCACCTCGCCGTCGACCGCGATCTCGCCGGCGCTGATCTCTTCCAGCCCGGCGATCATCCGCAAGGTCGTCGACTTGCCGCAGCCCGACGGGCCGACCAGCACGACGAATTCCTTGTCGGCGATGTCGAGATCGATCCCGCGCACCGCCTCGGTATCGTCGAAGCGCTTGAAGACCTTACGCAACGAGACTTGCGCCATGACTATCCTTTGGTGGCGCCGGCGGTGAGCCCGGCGATGTAGTAGTCCATCAGGAAGGCATAGATGATCAGCGGCGGGGCGGCGCCGAGTAGCGCGCCGGTCATGATCTGACCCCAGTTGAAGACGTCGCCCTTGATCAGCGAGGTGATGATGCCGACCGGCAGCACCAGCTGGTCTGCCGACGTGGTGAAGGCGAGCGGATAGAGGAACTGCGCCCACGACACCGTGAAGGCGAAGATGGTCGCCGCGATGAGGCCCGGCAGCGCAACCGGTATGAACACCCGGGTGAGGATCTGGCGATAGTTGGCGCCGTCCATCAGCGCCGCCTCGTCGAGCTCCTTCGGGATCGAGGCGAAATAGCCGATCATGATCCAGGTGCAGAACGGCACCGTCAGCGTCGGATAGAGCGGCAGCAGCACCCACCAGCGATTGATCAGCTGGATGCCGGTCCACTCGTTGAACACGGCGAACATCTTGAACAGCGGGATGAACAGGAGCGTTTCGGGAATCAGATAGGTGAGAAAGACGCCGGTCGCGAGCGTGGCCGAGCCCCAGAACCGCATGCGCGCCAGCGCGAAGGCGGCCGGGACGCTGATCAGCATTGTGATCGTTACCACGACCACCGACACGACCGCCGAGTTGCGGAAGAAGGTCAGGTACTGCGAAGAGGTCAAGAGCTCGATGTAGTTGCCGAGCGTCGGATTGTAGACCCACCACGGATTGGTCGCGGCGGAAATCTCCGCGCTGGTCTTGAGCGAGGTGATCAGCATGTAGACCGGCGGCATCAGGAAGAAGATCGCGAACAGGGTGAGGAAAAAATACGACCAGCGCAGCGCCCAGCGGCGGTCCCGACTCATGCTGCCGTATTTCGGCCGCGCGGCAGGTCGGATGTCGGTGGCGACGGATGTGGCGGTCATGACATTTCATTCGCCCGGCGATGGATGTCGCGCAGGATGAACACCGCGGCGACGGTCAGTATGGGCACCATGAACAAGGAAACGCTGGCGCCGAGCGGAATGTCGTTGCCCTGGATTCCGATCCAGAATGCCCACGTGGCAAACACATGCGTGCGGTCGATCGGACCGCCGGCGGTCAGGATGCGCACGATGTCGAAATTGGCGAAGGTCACGATCAGCGAGAACAGCGCGGTGATCGCCATGATGTTGCGCATCATCGGCAGCGTCACGTACCAGATGCGCTGCCACCAATTGGCACCGTCGATGGCGGCTGCCTCGTAGAGTTGCTCGGGGACCGATTTGAGCGCGGCGAGGTACATGATCATGAAGAACGGCGCGCCGATCCAGACATTGACCAGAATGACCGAGAACCGCGCCCAATAGGCATCGCCGGTCCACGCAACCGGACCGACGCCGAACAAATCGAGCACCCAGTTGAATGCGCTGTAGGACGGATCGAACAGCCACAGCCAAGCGAGGCAGCTCATGGCCGGCGGGATCACCCACGGCACCAGCAGCATGCCGCGCCACTTGCGCTGTCCCCTGGCCGGGATGTTGTGCACGAAGTGGGCGACGATGAAACCAATGAGCGCTTTGAAGATGACAGCGGTGATGGCGAAGATGCAGGATTGCTGCACCACCATCCAGAACGTCTCGCGTTTGAACAGGAAGAGGAAGTTTCCAAAGCCGACGAAGCGTTCCATCGACTTGTTGAGCGTTGCGAGATGGATCGAATAGAAGGCGGGGTAAATGACCAGAAGCGCGACCAAAAGGATCAGCGGAAGCGCCATCAGAAAGGCAATGGTCGACTTGCGCTGCATCGCCTTGCGGAAGCCGGAGCGCCGCCGGGCGCCGGCTGCCGCCAAGGGGGTTTGCAATGCCGCGTCGACCATGCGTTGCCTCATCGCTGCGCACGCCCGGGCCGCCGCCCGATCCGGGCAGGCGGCACGGCGCGCGTGGGCTCAGGTCCGCATGAAGCCTTCGATCTCGGATTCGGCCCAAGCCAGCGTCTTCTCGAGCGCCTCGCCCTGCTTGAATCGCACGATCATCTTGGTCTGGATCGCCTGGGTATAGATCTGCACGGCGATCTTCGGCGGTGCGGGTTGCGCCGCCACCGAGAGGATCTGGTGATTGTGCGGATTCGGATAATGGTAGAGCGTGCCCTTCGGCGGCCCTTCCTCGGCCCAAACCTTGAACGTCGTGAGCTTCTCGAACGCCGGCAGGTCGTAGCCGCCGCTTGCTTCCACCATCTTCTCGACGGCCGACGGCTGCGACAGATGCACGAGCAGACTCTTGGCCGCCGATTTGTTTTTGCCAAAGTTCCAGATGCCGTAGAAGTAGGGCAGGAACGGCGCATAGCGTCCCTTCGGGCCGGACGGCATGCCATGGGTCCACAACTGCTCGGCGACCTTCGGCGCGTCGCGCTTGGCCACCGCCCAGGCGCTCGGCGGGTTCATGATCAGCGAGCCCTTGCCGGCGATCAGATACTTGTTGTTGGAGGCATTGTCCCAGGCCGGCGCATCCGGCGGCAGCCATTGCGCCAGCTTCTTGTAGTATTCCAGCGCTTGCCGCACCGGGTCCGACTTGACCGTGACGTTGCCTTTGGCATCGACCAGATGCGCACCGAAGGATTGAAAGATCGCGCCGGCGGTGTCGACATTGTCTTCAGTCACGCCGAGCCCGATGCCGAACGGGAAGCCCGCCTTGTGGCAGGCCTCGGCAGCCTTGAGCATGGCGTCCAAGGTCCAGGCCTCGGCCTTCGGCGGTGAGCCCGCGGGATACATCGCGAGCACGTCGATCCCGGCATGCTGCTTCAAGAGATCGATGCGTGAACACGGCCCCTTGATCTGGCTGCCCACGGCTGCGGGTACGGCGACCCACCGGCCGCTGGACTTGGCCAGATATTCGACGGTCGGATTGACGGCGCCGTTCTGCTTGATCAGCTCGGCCATGATGTCGTCGACCGGCTCCAGCCTGTTGGCATGGTCGGCAGGCTGCCAACTCGGGAATTGGAAGATGTCATGACCCGATCGCGCTTGCGCCTCGGCCGCAATGGTCAGCAGGTTCTTGTTGCCCTGCGAGGTGATGTAGTCGATCGAGACCTCGACCTTGTTCTTCGCCCCCCATTCCTCGCAAAGCGCCTTCGACGCGTTGTTGGCGCCGGGCACCCAGTGGTCCCAGAAGCCCATCGTCAGCCTGCCGCCGGCCTGCGAATGGCTGACATGGGGCATCGCAATGACGGCGGTCGAGGCAGCGGTCGTCGCCAGAAAACGACGACGGGTCAGTCTGCGCTTGAGCATGACGTAATCCTCCGGTTGGGTTCCCGCTCGGACGTCGCCGGGTTGTTCTACAGCCGTCAACGGTTGTTAACGGCCCCTCGGCGTTGTATCCGCGTCTGAACCGAAGCTTAGATCAAAGTCGCTGCGTTTGTCAGGGTAGATTTTAGGCGGAGATGCCGTATGCCGGCCCGAGGCCCTTGATCACGCCGCGGCGGCGTGATCGGCGGCGCGGGCGGGAACCGACCGCAGGTCGAGCCGCAGGGTGAGGCAGAATGCGGCCCCGCCGCTGCGCAGAAACGAGCGGAGCGGCGTGGTCACGACGCGGTATCCGCGTTCTTCGAGCTGAGCGCGCAGGCGTTCTCCACAGCCGGACATCACCAGGGTATTGCCGAGGCAGACGGCATTGGCCGCGAGGCGGCTCGCGTCCTCCATCCCGACCTCGATGCGCTGCGCGGCCGTGACGCGATGGCGGATCATGCCCCTTCCCGCCGGAGTGAAAGCCCGCGGAAAATACATGACCTCGCCACGCGGCAACGGGCACAGCGCCGTATCCATGTGGTAGAAGCGCTGGTCTGCGAGCTCGAGCGCGATCGTCTCCTGTCCGAACACGTCCTCGACCGTGCGCCGAGCGGCTTCCTCCGAGCGCGGCCCATATCCCATCCAGAACAGGTTGCGGGCGCGGTCCCAGACGCAGTCGCCGGCCCCTTCAAGCACGAGGTTCTCAGGCGACTTTCGCACCGTATCGACCAGGCCGCGCGCCTGCAGCGCTCGGAACGCCGCTTCGAAATGGGCCTCCTCGCGCTGGCGCTCGGGGTGACGGAACCGCGCCAATAGCACCTGGCGGTCGAGCACCACGGCCGCGTTGGCGGTGAAGACGAGATCGGGGACACCGGGCGCCGGCGGCACGAGCTCGATCGCGGCGCCGAGATCGGTCAACCGGCGACTTAGCCCGGTCCATTCCTGCCGGGATGCGGCGGCATGCGCGCGCTCGTCGGTCGCCCAGCTCTGCGGGTCCATCCATGGATTGATCGCATAGCTGACCGCGAAGTGCACCGGCCGGCACATCAGGAAGCGGGCGCGAGGTCTGATCAGGGTCATCGGTCTTAACCTTCCAAGAATGCTTCAGGCCGCGGCTTGCCGCGGCCGCGAGCCATCGAGCTCGTGCACGACTTCCTCGAAGCGATCGAGCGCCCAGTCGAGGTCGTCGCGCGCGATCACGAGCGGCGGCGCCAGGCGAACCACCGTGTGATGCGTTTCCTTCGACAGCACGCCCTTGTCGAGCAGGCGCTCGCAGGCCTCGCGCGCGCTGGCGATGCCGGGATCGATCTCGGCGCCGACCCAGAGGCCGCGGCCGCGCACCTCCTTGAGCGCCGGGCTCTTGATCGCGCGCAGGCGCTCGAGCATGCGGGCGCCGAGCACCCGGCTCTTGTCGACCAGCCCTTCGTCACGGATCACATGCAACGCTTCGAGCCCGACGGCGGCGGCGAGCGGATTGCCGCCGAAGGTCGAGCCGTGCGAGCCGGGCGTGAACACGTCCATGACCTCGCGGCAGGCGACGAACGCCGACACCGGCAGCACGCCGCCGCCCAGCGCCTTGCCCAAAATGAGCCCGTCCGGCCGGATCCGCTCGTGCTGGAACGCGAACCACGCGCCGGTGCGGCCCAGCCCGGACTGAACCTCGTCGAGGATCAGCAGCACGTTGTGCGCATCGCAGATGCGGCGCAGCCCGATCAGCCAGCCGGCCGGCGGCACGATGATGCCGGCCTCGCCCTGGATCGGCTCGATCAGCACCGCCACCGTGTCGGGCGTGATCGCCCGCTCGATGGCGGCGAGATCGCCGAACGGCACCGCGCGGAAGCCCGGCGTGAACGGCCCGAAGCCGTCGCGATAATCGGCCTCGGTCGAGAACGAGATGACGGTGGTGGTGCGGCCATGGAAGTTGCCGTTGGCGACGATGATCTCGGCGCGGTCGCGGGCGACGCCCTTGACGCGGTAGCCCCAGCGGCGCGCGGCCTTGATCGCCGTCTCCACCGCTTCCGCGCCGGTGTTCATGGGCAGCGCGGCGTCGAGCCCGGTGAGCTTGCAAATCTCCTCGAGGAACGGCCCGAGGCGGTCGTTGTAATAGGCGCGCGAGGGCACCGCGAGCCGCCGGGCCTGCGCCTCGAGCGCCGCCAGGATGCGCGGATGGCCGTGACCATGGCTGGCCGCCGAATAGGCGCTCATCATGTCGACGTAGCGCCGCCCGGCGACATCCCACAGGTAGGCGCCCTCCCCGCGCGCGAGCACGACCGGAAGCGGCGCGTAATTATGTGCGCTGTATCGGTTCTCCAGATCGATGGCTTTCATGACACGACTCCCAATTCCGCAGATCGAATCTATGTCGATCACGCGACTTGTGCGGCGGAAGTGGAAGCGGGAGACGGCGGATTCGGCGGTGATGACGGCACGTCGCGACCGAAACCGCGGTTTGTTAACCTGGCGCGTAGCGCCGGCAATGGTGAGGTTGCCATTGCCCACCCTCCGCCCCTGAGATTGAATTCAGATTCTTGATTGTCCATTGGAGGTCATCATGAGCTGGCGACCCGTTCGAGTGACGGTCACGGTCACGTTCATTGTGATGATCTGTGCAGTGCTCGCCGAAACTCTGCTCCCGGCCGTTCACGTCGCCAATGCTCAGGCGACCGACCAGCAGCGGCTGCAGGGCACGTGGGAATGCATCGCGACCTTGCGCGACGGCAAGCAAGTCAGGGACTATGTCGGCGTTCGCGCCGTGATCGAGGACAATCGACTGACCTGGCACTTCCCGCAGGCCGACGGGAGCGAGCGGGTGGTCAAGGCGACATTTGCGATCGACCCCAGCCAGAACCCAAAACATTTCGACTGGTACCCCGAGGGCGGCGGCCGCTCGCATCACCGGCTTTACATTTTGGAGGGTGACACGCTGATCTGGTCCGACGATCTCGGTAACGCTCCGCGTCCGGCGCATTTCAACGCCGGGCGTTGGCAATTCGTGACGCGCAGGGTGAAAGGCTGATCGAACTTAAACGGTCTTGCGCCCGAGCAGTGATTCCGGATAGCCGGCGAAACGCCGGATCGGACGCAGCGCCACATGGCTGACGATACGCGCAACGCCGAGATTGACGTCGTCGATCAGCGCGCTGGTCAGCTCCTCATAGGTGCCGAGATCGGCGCAGACGAAGCGAGCAATGTAATCGACGGTGCCGCTGACCTCCCAGCACTCGACCACGTCCTCGATGGCGGCGAGCCGCTTTTCGAACCGCCCGCGATTGGCCTGCTTCTCCAGGATGATTTCGGCAAAGACGTTGACCGGCCGCGACAGTCGGCCAAGCTCCACCACCGCCTGATAGCCGGCGATGACGCCGGCGGATTCGAGGCGCCGCACCCGTTCGAGGGAAGCGCGTGGCGATAACCCCACCGTCTCCGCTAGCTTCTGAATGGTCGAGCGACCGTCGCGCTGGAGCGCTGCCAGAATCTTGACGTCGATGCGATCCAAAGCAGTGCGCTTTGCGGCCATTGACGTCCAAAACCTCAGTCGAGCGCCTCATCCTTCACCGGGACGGTATAGTTGAGTCCCAGCCTTCCGCCATCGGCATAAATGGTCTGGCCGGTGACGTAGCTGGCGTCTTGCGAAGCCAGGAAGACGGCGACCGCGGCGATCTCGTCGGGATCGCCGATGCGCCCGAGCGGCGTGCGCGCCAAGAGACGCCGCTTCGCCTCCCTGTCGGTCGCGACCGCCTTGAGGATATCGGTCATGATCGAGCCGGGCCCGATGGCGTTGACCCGGATGCCGTAGGGTGCGAGCGCCAGCGCCATCACCTTGGTGAGCTGATCGAGCCCGCCCTTCGACACGCAATAGGGCACGTGGTTGGGGATCGCCACCACGGCGTTGATCGAGCTCATATTGATGATGGTGCCCGGCGGCCGGCCGGCCTTGACCTGCATCACCATCCGTTTCGCCGCGGCCTGGCCGACGAGGAACGCGCCTTTCAAGTTGACCCGCAGCACGCGGTCGAAATCGGCTTCTTTCAGGTCGAGGAAATCGGCGCCATGGATGATGCCGGCATTGTTCACCAGAATGTCGAGGGTGCCGAAGGCGCGGCAGGTCGCGTCGACCACGTTCTCGGCGTCGCCCGCATCGCCTACGTCGGTGGCGACGAAGCGGCATTTGGCCTGCCCGAGCGCGCTGGCGGCGGCCTCCCCGGCCTCGGTGTCGACATCGGCGATGGTGACGCTGGCGCCCTCGGCAACATAACGCCTGGCGATGGCAAGCCCGATACCGTGCGCCCCGCCGGTCACGATCGCGACCTTGTTTTCGAGTGTCATCGGATTTCCTCCGGATCGTGCGCGAAATTGTCATTTGGCGCCGCCCGCCGCAATCCGCTTAAATGCAGGCCGGCAGCCACGCCCGCCAAGAGGATCAACACCAATGATTTTCCTTCGCGCCGCCGGCCTTCTGCTCGCGGCTATTGTGCTCGCACCAGGCTCCGCCACGGCCCAAAACTATCCCGATCGTCCGGTGAAGATCGTCGTGCCGATCGGGCCCGCCGGCAGCTACGACATCGTCGGCCGCCTGTTGGCGGATCAATTGGGCAAGCGGCTCGGGCAAAGCGTGGTGGTGGAAAATCGTCCGGGCGCCGGCACCATCGTCGGCACCCAGTCGGTGATCAACGCGCCGGCCGACGGCCATACGCTGCTGGTTGGGGGCTTGAGCAACATCGTGTTCAATGCCGGGCTCTATCAGAAGCTGCCCTATGACCCGCTCGCCGACCTCGTCCCGGTCGCGCTCGTCTTCAACATCTCCTACACGTTGGTCGGCAGAAAGGACCTGCCTTACTCCACCCCCAAGGAGGTGATCGAGGCGGCCAAGAAAAATCCCGGCGCGCTGAAGCTCGCCAATGCCGGCACCGGCACCGGCCAGCACATCGTCGGCGCCGCCTTCATGAAGCTCACCGGCACCAAGTTGCTGGAGGTGCCCTACCGGGGATCGGCGGCCGCCTTTCCTGATCTGCTCGGCGGCCGCGTCGATCTGTTCTTCGATTCCACCCCGGCGGCGCTGCCCTATATCAAGTCGGGCCAAGCGAAAGGCGTCGGCATCCTCACCGCCAAGCGTAACCCGCAGATTCCCGACGTGCCGACCATGACCGAGTCCGGCGTCGCCGGCCTCGAAATCGACTCCTGGATCGGGCTGTTCGCGCCCGCCAAGACGCCGCCCGTTATCGTCGCTCGCCTCCAGCAGGTGATCGCCCAGTCCCTTCCGGAGCTCAAGCCGCGGTTCGAGAGCAATGGCGGCGAGCTCATGGACATGGCCCCGGACCAACTCAAGGGCTTCGTCAGGGCCGAGTACGACAAATGGATCAAGATCATCCAGGACGCGGGAATCCGCCTGGATTGATGTGAAGATAGGCCGGATTCCTCACCTCGACTCGCAAGACCTGGCCGAGATCGCACTGAACCAGTTTCGGGTCTGCCGCGTTGACCTGTTCAGCCCGGCAGGTCGCGGCACGGCGTGACCAGTGCTTGAATTGGCCGCCTTGCGTCATTCCAGCGTCGTGACCGCCCGCGCAGCAGGAGGCACGACCATGGCCCTCGCACATGTCTTGATGGGCGCGGATCAATTCCGCGCTCCCCCGACCGTCCGCACCATCGGCGTGGCGGACCTCAAGGACGCGCTGGCGCGCGGCATCGACGATTTTTTGGCGATGCCGAGCCACGCGGTCTTTCTCTGCCTGATCTATCCCATCGTCGGTCTGGTCCTGGGCCGGCTCACCTGGGGATACGAGGTGTTGCCGCTGTTGTTTCCGCTGGCCGCCGGGTTTGCCTTGATCGGCCCGTTCGCGGCGATCGGCCTCTACGAGTTGAGCCGGCGCCGCGAGCAAGGTCTCGACATTTCCTGGACCGATGCCTTCGACGTCTTCCACTCGTCCTCCGCCGGGGCCATAGCGGCGCTCGGTCTGTTGCTGCTGGTGCTCTTCGTCCTCTGGGTGGCGGTCGCCCAGGCGATCTACGTGGCGAATTTCGGCTATGAGCCGGCCGCCTCGATGCCTGATTTCCTCCGGCAGGTCTTCACCACCCCCGAGGGCTGGACGCTCATCGTCGTGGGCAACGGCGTCGGCTTCCTTTTTGCCCTCGTCGCCCTGAGCATCAGCGTCGTGTCGTTCCCGCTGCTGCTCGACCGCGACGTCGGCGCTGTCGAGGCGGCGCTGACATCGGTGCGGGCGGTCGCCGCCAATCCGGTCACAATGGCGATCTGGGGACTGATCGTCGCGGCCGCCTTGGTGATCGGCTCATTGCCGCTGTTCTTCGGCCTCGCCGTGGTGATGCCGGTGCTCGGCCATGCCACCTGGCACCTCTATCGCAAGGTGGTGGCGCGCTGAGGTATAGCGTTTTCCGGCGAAAGCCTGCCTCGGACGTGATCCGGGGGGAATCGCCTCGCCGTAGAAAACGCGTCAAACGCAACAACGCGAGCTCGAACAATCCCTTTACCAATCTCGCCTACGATCGGCCCCCTGCAGACCAGTGCGCCGTGGGGGCGGTCATGCGTCCGATCCGTAGCCGACGTGCCGCCGGCTGGCTCAGTCAACAGGACCGACAGGCGCTTTTTGTCTGGTTGTTTTTTGCGGCGATCCTTGCGCTCAGCGGCTTGATCGGCGGCGGTCTTGCCGACGGCCTGCGGCCCAAGCGCCCGCCGCAGGCCATCGGCAGTCAATCGGCGAGCGACGACGCGCTCTACACCGGCTCGATCCTGTTCGTTCCGCGCGACGGCGATAATTGCTGGCAACGCTTCCTCGACAACCAGACCGGCCGGCTTTGGGACAACGGCTTCGTGTCCTGCGAGGCGCTGGCGCCCCGCAGCCTGATCTCGCAACCCGGCCGCTATTCCGCCGCCGGGCGCGTGGAGGCCATCCGCAAGGGATTTCTCGGACGCGGAAATGGCGGGCGGTAGGGACAACAAAAGGGGCCGGCATCGAATGCCGGCCCCCATTTTTCAGCGATGTCGATGCGCGGCAGCACCGCTGGTCAGGCGGTAGGCCCCGGGCATGCTTGGCTGAAGGAGACCACGTAGCGCTTGACCATGGGCGCCAGAGGCGGCCACCGCCGGGCTAACGCGCCACGACAGCATTCGGTTTCATCCGTTCTAATAGCGCCGGAAACGGTAGCCCGGAACGTAGCGACTGGCGCGGTAGCCGCGCGGCGCGATCCAGCCGTTCCAGCCGTAGGCTCCGCCCCAACCGAGGCCGGCGCGCGTGCCGTAGCCGCACCAGTACCAGCCGGGACCGGCCCAGCCGTAGGGATACCAGCAATAGGGTTTTCCGAGATAGACGAACTGGGCGCGCTCGGTCAGGGCAACGTCTTCGAGCGCGGCCTGCATCGCATTCGGTGCGGAGATCGGGGCTGCCTCGACCTGCCAACTTGCCAGCATCGCGCCTGCAACAAGCACGCCGACGGGGGCGAGACGCAGCACCAACCCACGCATGGCCTTCTCCCCCAAGGACGGCCCGAGACTGCAACCGAATGTCCGAATTCGCAGCCTATCAGAGGCGGTCGGCAGAGGACAGAGGCCGCGGGTAAGGCGGATGAACCTTCGAATGTCCGCCTGCGTCCATCTTCCGCCGTCAGACCTGTGCCGGCGCGACGCTGACCCCCAACTCGCGAACCTGCGTCACCGGTTGCGGTAGCTCGCTGCCCGGCTCGAGCTCGTATCCGGCGACGCGCAGCGTGCCTTCGGCCGGGCACGCTTCGACCGCGACGCGGGTGAACGGATTGAGCACCGGCGGGGTCACCCACGCGAACCCCGCGCGCGCAAACGGAGCGGACCAGGCCGCAAGCGCCTCCTGGCGGGCGCGGCTGTAGGCGGCGGCCTCTTCGTACGAGCGGGTCAGCAACAGCTTGGCGTTGACCCGCGCTTCCCATGGCGCGGTGCCGCGCAGCCAATCGTTGGCCGCCGAGGTGTCCTCGCCGCGGCTGGCAAACCCCTCTTCCGTCCGCTCGATCACGCAGCGCTCGCCGCGCTTGCACCCGACGAGCGTGAAGATCACCGGACGCGCGACCGGCGTGGTCTCGAGCCGGCGCTTCGCTGCGCCGAAATCCGGACAGGTCTCGAACACCTCACGCAGCAGGTGGTCGGGGGGCACATGGCGGATGCCCCAGGTGCGCAGCGCGTTGGCGGCGAGGTCGTAGGGCCGCAGCCAGGGCTTTCGGGTCCGGCGCCACAACGGCGCCTGGTTGATGGCGGCGGCGAATCGCCCCGACGCCGAGGCCGTCAATATCCCCACATAGCCGGGCCAGGTGACGTTGAAGTACTCGCCGGCCGGGCCGCGCATGTGCGCGATCTCGAGGTGGCGGCCGAGCCCCGGGAACGGCCAATCCAGCGTGCGCGCCAGCCACGGCGCACCGTCCTCGTCACGGGCGATCACGGTGCAGCCCCATTGATAGGACGAATTCAGAAACCAGATTCCGGGAAAGCCGAGCGCAGCGGCGATGGTTTCGACCTCGCGCAGGTAAGGCGAACGCGAGCGTCCGAGCCAGCGCCTGCTCACCGCATCCATGACCGGCAGCACCATCCGGGCGGAGCGCGGCAACCAGGTCAAGCAGTCGTCGCTCAGCGCGCGTGCCCGCGCCCGTCCCTCGGTCGCGTGGCGCACGGGTCCGCCCTCACGCACGTCCACGATCGGAATGGAGACGAGACTGGCCATGAGCGCACTTATCGCAAAGTTCCGATCGGATCCGCTAGGTCCCGCAGCCTGGATGCCACCGCTGGCCTTACCGCGGTCCTAACGACTGCCGCGACCGGGTGCCACGCCCGCAGTTCGCCATTGGCCGCCGGTGGGCCTTTCGCTACACTCGAACGGGCGGCGAACCGAGGCGTATGGGCGTTGGAGGGGGATGTGTTCAAGTCCATCGGTGGAATGCTTGTTGTCCTGGCGGCGATGGGAACCGCGTCGACTCAGGTGCGGGCCGAGGACGACTTTCCGATCGTCGGCACCTATACGGAAAACCGCGCTTGCGCCGGTGCCGATGCAAGCGTTTTGCGCGTGAAGATCACGGCGCGCGACATCGATTCGCCGATTCTCGGCCTCTGCTCGATCTTGGGAAAGAAGCGCGACGGAAATATGATTTCCGTCCACGTCGAGTGCAAGGGCCCCGGCGGGGCGGTGATGTTGGGCGATATCAATTTCACCCTCAAGCCGGACAACACGCTAGACTTCGCCGACCAGGACAACACCTACAAAGCCGTGCTCTACAAGTGCGCCGAGTGAAGACCGGCGCGCCCCCCGCAATCAGTGAGGCCGAGGGCGGACGCGAGCGCGTCGCGGTCGAGCTGAGCGCGCAATCCGCGCGCGAACCGGTCGAGAAGATCCTGGCGGCGCTGGCGAGCGGCGAGATCGAGCACGGCAAGGTGGCGCATCACGCCGCCGTTCCGGTGGCGGCCGAATAGCGACCTGCCGGCGATCGACGATCCGTCACTTGCCGCGCAGGATCGCCTTGATGCGCTCGATCACGTCCAGCGGCGCGCCGGCGGCGGCCTGAACCAGCCGCTGCACCTCGCCGCCGGAGGCGGGCTGGAACTCGACCTGGGTCTTGTCCACCTCCGCCAGGAAGTCCGGGTCCTTGAGCATGGCGTCGAACGCCGCCCGCAGCGTGCCCACCCGGTCCGCCGGGAGGCCGGGAGGCGCCACGATCGAACGGCCGACCTGCGCGCTGCTGATGAAGAACGCCAGGATGTCCTTCGCCTCCTGCGTCTTGGCAATATCGAGCGCCGTCGGCACATCGGGAAGATCGCGGTGCCGCTGCGCCGCGTATTGAACGAGAAGATTGAGGTCGCCCCGGCGCAGCCAATCCGGCCTCGTTCGGTTGAGCGTGTGCCAGGAGGTGAGCGCGCCGTCGACCTCGCCCCGCTCCATCGCCATCATGCCTTGGGTCGAGCCGGGATAGCCGGAGATCACCTTGAACTTGGTGCCGACCAGCGCATTGAGCAGTTTCGGATAGGCCTCGGAGGGCGATCCCGCACCGGTCCCGGCGAGCGGAATCTCGTACCGCATGGCGTCCTCGATCGTCTTCGCGTTCGACGTCCGCCAGGTGAAATGGATTTCGAGAATCGCCGACATGCGGCCGATCCAGTTGAAGTCCGCCGCCTTGTATTGCACTCCGGACGAGCGCAGCGCTTCCTCGATGGCGGCGGTCTGGGTGATCATGCCCATGGCGGTGCCGTCTTTCGGGGCCACCGCATAGAGGAAGTTGGCGGCCTGAAAGCTGCCGGCACCCGGCATGCTCTGGGCCACGATCGTCGGATTGCCGGGAATATGCTTGCCGATGAAACGGGCAAACAGGCGGCTGTAATAGTCGTAGGTGCCGCCTGCCGCAAAGCCGATATAGAAGTTGATCACCTTGCCCTTGAAGAATTGCTCGGCGGTTTGCCCCGCAGCCTCACTCGGCGCCAACGCCATGCAAGCGGCAGCCAGCGCCGCCGCGACCAGAACACTGCGTCGGTCGGAGTGCAGCGTCATCTCTTCGTCTACGCCGCCGGACGATAGAACGGCCGGTCGCCGCGGATGGTGGTGCGGTGCATGCGGCGAATATCCGGCAGGCTGTAGCCGCCGCAGGCCTGATGGTTGAGACAGCGGTTGTCCCAGATCACCAGATCGCCGTCGTGCCATTGGTGCCGGTAATGGAAGCGCGGCTCCAGCATGATGGCGAACAGCTTGTCGAGCAGCGGCTGGGCTTCGGAATCCGGCATGTCGGCAATGCCGATGGTGAAGCGCGGCGAAACATAGAGCGCCTGCCGGCCGGTCTCCGGATGGGTGCGCAGCATCGGCTGCAGCACCTCCTTGGTCGCGCTCTCGCGCTCCTTGTAATAATCCTTGGCGTCGGTGCGGGTGGCCGAGACGGTGACGCGGGGATTTTTGAGCTTGCTGATGTGGTGGATGCCGTAGCGTCCGGCGACCTGCTTCTTCAGGTCGACCGATAAGGCCTCGTAGACCTGATACAGATTGCAGAATTCGGTGTCGCCGCCCTGGCGCGGATTGCGCACGGCGTAAAGCAAGGTGAACTTGCACGGCTCTTCGAGATGCGAGGAATCCGAGTGCCAAAAGTCGCCGGCATCCACGATGCCGACGGCGGTGCCGTCGGGACGGGTCTCGTTCGACAGAATCAGGATGTCGGGATCATCGGGGTGGCAATAGGTCTTGCGATCCTGCGCTTCCAGCGATCCGAGCTGGCGCGAGAAGGCCGCCTGCTGCTTCGGGCTCAGCGTTTGGCCGCGGATGGCGACGACCGGGTAGTCGAGCATCGTGCGGTTGAGCGCCGCAAGCGTGCCGGGATCGAGCGCCTTTGCGCAGTCGAGGTCCAGAATCTCGGCGGCGCCCGCGTCGGAGAGCTTGTTCACGCGAAAAGCCATCGCTCGCTCCTTGCGCCTGATTGTTTCGCGACTATGGCGATAATGGCATCGGCCCGGCTTTGGCGGCAAGCCGTTCGCACCGCAACGACGCCCGGTTGCGGCAACACGATCGCCTGCTATTCTCAACCCAATACCGCGGAGCCCACAACGCGTGAGGAAGCGCCATGAGCGTCATGACAAGAACCAGGTTCGAGGTCGTTCCGCTGACCAAGCATATCGGCGCCGAGCTGCGCGGCATCGATCTGCGCGAAAAGCCTGATGATGAAACCGTCCGGGCGATCTATCAGGCCTGGCTCGACCATCTCGTCATCGTGTTTCCGGGGCAGACGCTTTCGCAAGAAGATTTCCTCCGCGTGACCGGCTATTTCGGCGAGCTCGGCGAGCTGTCGCGGCCGCCGAAATATCGTCCGCCCGGCTTCGCCAAAATGCTGCCCGGCATCATGCTGATCTCCAACATCCGCGAGAATGGCGAGCCGATCGGCGCGCTGCCCGATGGCGAGATGATGTTCCACCACGACATGATCCACGCCGAGGTGCCGAGCAAGGCGACCCTGCTCTATTCGGTCGAAATCCCCTCCGCCGGCGGCAACACGCTGTTCGCCAGCGGCTACGCCGCCTACGATAGCCTCGATCCGAACATCCGCTGCAGACTCGAAGGCCGCAAGGCGATGCACCATTACAATTACGGCTCGACCCAGAAGGGCGACAGCCGCGGCACCGAGGCGTTTGCAGAATGCGTGCATCCGGTGTTCCGTACCCACGAGGACACCGGCCGCAAGGCGGTCTATGTCAACCGGCTGATGACGGTCGGCATCGTCGACATGGCGCAGGCGGAGAGCGAGCCGCTGCTCGAGGCGGTGTTCGACCACGCCGAGAAGCGCGAATTCGTCTACGAGCACGTCTGGCGAGTGGGCGATCTGTTGCTGTGGGATAACCGCTGCTCGTCGCACGCGCGCACCGATTTCCCCTCGACCGAGCGCCGGCTGATGCTGCGCACCACCGTCAAGGGCACGGTACGGCCGTATTGATGCGGCCGAAGCGACGGACTGCACGCGTCGACGCCATGGGCGACGCCGAGCCGGCGGAGATCAAGATGCGTAATCGTTCGAAATCTCTCGGCGCTTTGCTGTTGGCAACCGCATTTGCGGCGGGCTCACCGGTTACGGCGCAAGACTATCCGAAAAAGCAGATCGAGCTGGTGGTTCCCTTCGTCGCCGGCGGCACCACCGACAATGTCGCCCGGCTTATTGCGCAACGCTTCTCCGACAGCTGGTCGCAGACCGTGATCGTCAACAATCGCCCCGGCGCGGGCAGCACGATCGGGCACGCCGTCGTCGCCAAAGCGCCGCCTGACGGTCACACCCTGCTGGTCACCACGATCAGCTTCGCGATCACCGCCGTGATGCAGAAGCTGCCTTTCGATCCGATCAGGGACTTCGCCCCGATCACCGAGCTTGCTTCCCTGCCCCTGATCCTGGTGGTGCATCCGTCGCTGCCCGCCACCAACCTCAAGGAATTCATCGCGCTCGCGAAGTCGAAGCCGGGCGGATGGGATTTCGCCTCTTCCGGCGTCGGGACGTCGCCGCACCTCGCCGCCGAAATGTTCAAATCCGTGGCCGGCGTGGACATGGTGCACGTGCCCTACAAGGGCAACGCCGAAGCCATGAATGCGTTTCTGGGCGGTCACATCAAGATCTACTTCGCCCTGGTGCCGGCGGTGCTCCAGCACGTCAAGGCCGGGAGCTTGCGGGCGATCGCCGTCACCACCGAGCAGCGTCTGCCCTATCTTCCGGACGTGCCGACCATTGCCGAGTCCGGGTTCGCCGGCTACGAGATCAGCTCATGGCAGGGCGTGTTCGCGCCCGCCGGCACCCCGAGGGACGTCGTCGCCAAAATCAACGGCGAATTGGTGCGCATGCTCAACGCGCCCGAGATCCGCGCGCGCATCTCGCTCGAAGGCGCCGACCCGGTGGGCAGCGCGCCCGACCAGTTCGCCGAGCGGGTGAAGAGCGAGATTGCCAAATGGTCGAAGGTTGCCAAGAGCGCCGGCATCGCGACCCCGAACTGACGCCCACCAGCCGTCACGTTCCGAGCTTGGCGGCCAGATCTTCCAGACTGCTGGCGGCAAAATCGACCGGCACCGTGGGCGCGGGCTCGCCACGGCCGGGGCCACGCTCGTTCGGCCGTGCCACATGCGCGGTGCGCAACCCGCACGCCACCGCATGGGAGAGGTCCCGGCTGTGCGCGGCGACCATCATGCACTCGCTGGACGGCAGATCGAGCGCCTCGCAGGCGGCGAGATAGACCCGCGGCTTCGGCTTGTAGTCGCCGGCGACCTCGGCACCCAGGATCGCGTCCCAGGGAAGATTGTTCCGGCGCGCCAGATCGACCATCAGCGAGATGTTGCCGTTCGAGACCGGCGCCAGCATGAAGCGCCGCTTGAGCCGCGCGAGGCCGGGCGGGACGTCGGGCCAGGCGTCGAGCCGATGCCAGGCGCGATTGAGATGGCGCGCGCTGTCCTCCGCCAGACCTGCAATGCCGAAGCGCGGCAGGATCCGCTCGAGGTTATGCCGGTGCAGCACGTCGAGCTTGCTGAACGGGATGCGGCCCGCGCGCACCTCCTCCATGGCCGGCTGGTATTGGTCGCGCCAGGCGTCGGCGAATGCAGTCCAATCGAGCGAAAAGCCGAGCGGCTCGAGCACGAGCTCGGCCTCGCGCGCGATGCTGGTGCGCCAATCGACCAGCGTGCCGAACACGTCGAAGAACAGCGCTTTCACTGACACCGGCATGGCGTGCGGGCCCCAAAGCGTTTTCGGCGAAAGCCTGCCCCGGACCTGATCCGGGGTGACAACCCGTCCCCCGTAGAAAACGCGCCAAATACTGTTCGGCACATCTTACACACGGGTCCCGATGCAAACATCGGCCGCCCGAACCGAGCGGTGCCGCCCTGCCGCAGACCAATGCTTTGCTCCGCGGATGTCGCAGCAGGCAACACTCCTGCCCTAATCTTGCCGCGCAATGGTGCGATGCAATATTTCGGCTGTGCAACGCGTTCGCGTGCGTTTACACTTCGGAATCAAGGGGTTGATTCGCCTTGCCATGGCAGGCGGCTGCCTCGCTGGTTTCGTTATCCACAAGACTGATTGCAGCGCTTGAGGCTGCAATCGGCCCAATCCGGGAGCCGAAGGGGAGTTCGCTTCGACCAGTTGATCGATCGCAGTGCCGGGACAACGAAAGGGGTGCGCCCATGTTCGGAGGCCGGCTCGTGCTCGTCCTTGCTGCTCTTGTCTTTGTTGCTCCCGATACGTCCGCCCACGATAGCTGGATTTACGGCGGCGGCTACCGCAACGCCGCCGGCGAATGGTGCTGCGGCGAAGGCGATTGCTTCCTGATCCCGGCCGACCAGGTGAAGATGGGCGGCGACGGCTACCTGCTCTTCGGGGTCGAAAAAATCCCCTTCAGCGAAGCACAACCCTCGCCCGACGGCGCCTTCTGGCGCTGCAAGCGGCCGGACGGCAGTCGGCGGTGCTTCTTTGCACCGCCGCCTAGTACTTAAAGTGCCCGCATGGGCCGCCGCTTCGCGGCGCATGCGGGCGCGGCGGTGTTTCTTTGCACCGCCGCCCGCAACGTGATCGCGGGCTGAGCACGCCGGCCTCAGCCGGAGGATTTTGTGCCCGACCGCGCCGGCGGCTGTCGCGCGCTTGCCCGCAGCGCCGCCTTCAAATCGGTCGGGCGCCCGTGCTTGCGCAGCAGATCGCGAAAGGCCTCGTCGGCGAGCTCCTGCAAGCTCGTCATCGAGTCACGCGAGAGCAGGTCGAGCGCCTGCCACGTTTCCTGATCGAATTCGATCAGCTTGCGCCGGATTTCGGCCGGCTTACGGGTTGCGCGCATCAGGGAACCTCGCTGAGGTATTTGGGACAAAGGCATTTCGGAACAAACGGTCCTTGCGATGGATTGTTCAGACGAGACGAGGAGGTCGCGATGGTCAGAGAAGGACCGCCCCAGCCCGCGCCCTATCCCGCCGAGAAGGCCCGCGGCGGCGAAATCATCCTGCGCAAGCCTTGGCAACGCGCCGTTTTCATCCTCGGTCTCGCGCTGCCGATGATCTTTCTCCTTCTGCTGCTGCTCGCGCGCTGAAGGACATCGTGCCGGCTGCTGTTGGCCGCGGTCATGGCGGCATGTTACGCATCGCCGATGCCGGCCTTGATCCTCCCTCTCGTCGAAGCGGCGAAGCATCTGCTGGCCCGCGGCGCGCTGATCGGCCTCGACCTCGGCAGCAAGACCATTGGGGTCGCCGCCAGCGATCCCGACCGGCGGCTCGCGACCGGCGTCGAGACTGTCGCGCGCAAGAATTTCTCGGCCGACGCGGCACGGCTGCTCGTGCTCGCCGCCGAGCGCAAGGCGGCAGGCTTCGTGCTCGGCCTGCCGATCAACATGGACGGCAGCGAGGGCCCCCGCGCGCAGTCGACCCGCGCGTTCGCCAGGAATCTCGCTCGCTTGACCGAACTGCCGATCGCGCTCTGGGACGAACGGCTCTCCACCGTCGCGGTCGAGCGCGAGCTGATCGCGGCCGACATGACGCGGGCGCGACGCGCCAAGGTGATCGACCAGCACGCCGCCGCCTTCATCCTGCAGGGCGCGCTCGACCGGCTGCGCCGGCTCCAGGGAACAGACGTCAGTGGTCAGTAATCAGTGGTTTGATTACCGACCACTGATTACTGATGCCTGGGACTAGCAGAGATTGTGGGTGCGCTGCGACGGCCAACACGGATTGGCCGGCGCGCCGCTCGGCGGTCCCGGCTGCCAGCCCAGCTCTCCCCAGGAATACGATTGGCCGGTGCTGTCGTAGCCGGCCGGGCCATCCCAGGCGCGTCCGCGATAGCGAGGGGCGTAGGCATAGCCCCCGTAGGGGGACACATAGCCATAGGGCGCGACATAGCCGTACGGGCCGCCGTAATACGGGTCGACCACGACCACTTGCGCCAGTGACGTTGCCGCCGCGCTCACGGCCAACGCCCCGGCGAGCCCGCAGGCCATCGCCGTTTTTCTGAGAATATTCGCCATTTTGGCCTCCTTTTCCGCGTCAATCGCCAACCTGTGCCGGACCAACCCGACTCCGCCTTTTCGGTTCCGCGGGCGGAACCAAAAGAGCGAGCGGAACTCGGCCCGCAATGGTTTTCAGCGGGCCGATTGCCGCGTCAGGCTGCCGGCAAGGCGCGCTCGAGCAGGCGGCGTGCCTGGTCCGCGCCGATATCGCTCGCTCCGAACATCGCGCCGTGGCGATCCTCGATCCGCGTCCGTGCGAAAAGCTCGGCGACCTCGGGCGGCGCGCTCTGCCGCAAGGCTGCCGCCGCTGCCAGTAAAGCGAGGCACCCGATGGCCGCGCGCGCCCTCGCCTCGGCCTCCGGCGACGACAACGTCGTCTCGATGAAGCGGGCGGCCGCGCGCGTTCCCGGCAGCTCGGCGGTTTCGTCGGCCAGCGCGCCGAGCACCGCGCGGGCAGCCTCGCCCTCGTGGGCGAGCGCGCGCAGCACGTCGAGGCACATCACGTTGCCGGAGCCTTCCCAGATCGCATTGACCGGCGCCTCGCGATAGAGCCGCGGCAGCAGGCTCTCCTCGACGTAGCCGTTGCCGCCGAGGCACTCCATCGCCTCGTAGACGAAGCCGGGCGCCGTCTTGCACGCCCCGTACTTCACCGCCGCCGTGAACAGGCGCGCCCGCGCCGCCTCGTCCGGATCGCTGCCGGCAAGATCGAACGAGCGGCAAAGCCGCATCACCAGCGCGGTCGCCCCTTCGACCTCGAGCGCCATGTCCGCGAGCACCGCCCGCATCATCGGCTGGTCGATCAGGTGCTTCTGGAACACGCTGCGGTGGCGCGTGTGGTGGACCGCTTGCGCCAGCGCCATGCGCATGATCCCGGCCGACGCGATGGCGCAGTCGAGCCGCGTGAGCTGCACCATCTGGATGATGGTGCGCACGCCCCTGCCCTCCTCGCCGACGCGCCAGGCGAAGGCTTCCGCGAACTCGACCTCCGAGGAGGCGTTGGAGCGATTGCCGAGCTTGTCCTTCAGGCGCTGGAAGCGCAGCGCGTTGAGCGATCCGTCGGGGCGAAAGCGCGGCATCAGGAAGCAGGTGAGCCCGCCCGGCGCCTGCGCCAACACCAAAAAGCCGTCGCTCATCGGCGCCGACATGAACCATTTGTGGCCGATGATGCTGTAGCCGTCGCCGGCCGGCTCGGCGCGCGTGGTGTTGCTGCGCACGTCGGTACCGCCCTGCTTCTCGGTCATGCCCATGCCGAGCGTGATGCCGGTCTTCTCCCACCAGGGCCGGAAATGGGAGTCGTAACTGCGCGACATGATCTTGGGCATGAGCTCGGCGCTGAGCCCTGGCTCGGCCGCCAGCGCCGCCACCGCGGCGCGCGTCATGGTGATCGGGCAGAGATGACCGGTCTCGATCTGTGCCGCCATATAGAAGCGTGCCGCGCGTGCCACTTGCGCGGGCGCCGGCGCCGCTGTGGCGTCGTCGCGCCAGGTCGAGGCGGCGAGCCCGGCGGCGACGCTCTCCGCCATGAGATGGTGGTAGGCCGGATGGAATTCGACCACGTCGCGGCGGAAGCCCTTGGCGTCGAAGATCTTGAGCTTCGGCGGGTTCTCGTTCGCCTCCCGCCCGAGGTCGAACATCTCGGCCGCGCCCCAGCGGCGTCCGAATGCGGAGAGCGCCGGCGCCTCGGCGCCGCCGCCGTTCGCCGCCACCGCGTCCTGCAGCGGCCGGTCGCTGGCGTAGAGATCGATGTCGACGTAAGGCGGCGACTGGTTGGTGACCTCGTGCGTGTCGAAGCGTGGCAAAGTGGCCATGGGGGGACTCCTCGCGGCCGATCCTACCATGGCGGACGGCGCCCCGATCCGGGCTCGACCGCACCCACGTCATCACGCAGAATGGCGACCAAAAAGCCGCCGGAGGGAGGGCCGACATGATGAAGACACTTGGCGCCGCTGCCGCCTGTTTCGCCGCGCTGCTGCTTGCCGGCGAAAGCTCCGCGCAAACCTATCCCAGCCGGAGCGTGCGCATCGTCGTGCCCTACCCGGCCGGCGGCCCGACCGATGTCATGGCTCGGCTCCTGGCGCAGAAGCTGTCGGAAGCCCTCGGCCAGCAATTCTACGTGGAGAACCACGGCGGCGCCGGCGGCACCATCGGCACCGGCGCGGTGGCGAACGCGCCGGCCGACGGTTACACGATTCTGTTCATGACCCGGACTTCATCGTGCAGCCGATCGTGAAGTCCAAGGCGCCCTACGATCCGGTCAACAGCTTCGCACCGATCACCGTGGTGGCGGCCGCGCCCGAAATGATCGCAACCAATCCATCGCTACCGGCGAAAAATCTCCAGGAGCTGATCGCGTTTCTCAAAGCCAATCCAGGCAAGCACGGCTACGCGACACCGGGCGCCGGCTCGGCTCCGCACCTGGAAGGCGAATGGATTTACAAGATCACCTATGGCCTCGACGTCGTGCACGTCCCATTCCAGGGCGCCGCGCCGGCGATCACCTCGACCATTGCCGGCCACACCTCGATCGTGCACATGGCGATGCCTGCGCTGACGCCGCACGTCAAGGACGGCAAGCTGCGCGCGATCGCCGTGACCGGCGGCAAACGCGCGTCGGCCCATCCCGATGTGCCGACGCTCGGCGAATCCGGCCTGCCGGATTTCAGGGCCGAATTCATCATGGGCGTGGTGGCACCCGCCGCGACGCCCAAGGATATCGTCGACCTGCTCCATCGCCGGATCGCCGGTATCCTGAAGCTGCCCGACATCCAGGAGCGCCTCACGACGCTCGGCTTCGACCCCGTCGACAGCACGCCCGATGAGTTTGCGGCCAGGATCAAGGCCGACATCGAAAAATGGAGCAAGGTCGTCCGCCAGGCGAACATCAAGGTCGACTGACCGGACGACCGACAGCGGACGACTGACGACGAATGCCACGCTGCGCCCGCGCGCCCAGCCCTCTGATCTGCCCTCTGTCGCCGTCCACAACTGGTTCACCAAGCCGCCCCACATTCCCTTGCCGGAACCCGCCGCCGGGCCTATAGACACGGCTTTAATGAACATCGCCCACAAGTCCTCGTTCGTCCTCAGCCAGCGGCACCTGTTGGGGATCGACGGGCTTTCGCGCCAGGAGATTCTGGGCCTGCTCGATCTCGCCGAGGAATTCGTCGAGCTCAACCGCCAGATCGAGAAGAAGCAGACCTCGCTGCGCGGGCGCACCCTGATCAATCTGTTCTTCGAGGCCTCGACCCGCACCCAGGCCTCGTTCGAGCTCGCCGGCAAACGACTCGGCGCCGACGTCATGAACATGTCGGTCGGCTCCTCCTCCATGCGCAAGGGCGAGACGCTGATCGACACCGCGATGACGCTCAACGCCATGCATCCGGACCTCATCGTGGTGCGCCATCACGCCTCGGGCGCGGTCGAGCTCCTCGCCAGGAAGGTCGACTGCTCGGTGATCAATGCCGGCGACGGCGCGCACGAGCATCCGACCCAGGCGCTGCTCGACGCGCTCACCATCCGCCGCAACAAGGGCCGCATCGAGCGGCTTACCGTCGTCATCTGCGGCGATATTCTGCACTCGCGGGTGGCACGCTCGAATATCATCCTGCTCAATGAGCTCGGCGCCCGGGTGCGGGTGGTCGCGCCCTCGACCCTGTTGCCGCCCGGAATCGAGCGCCTCGGGGTCGAGGCGACCCGCGACATGCGCGAAGGGCTGCGCGATGCCGACATCGTGATGATGCTCCGGCTCCAGCGCGAGCGCATGAACGGCTCGTTCGTGCCGTCCACGCAGGAATACTTCCACTATTTCGGCCTCGACGAGAAGAAGCTCGCCTATGCCAAGCCGGACGCGCTGGTCATGCATCCGGGGCCGATGAACCGCGGCGTCGAGATCGACACCGCGGTCGCCGACGGCGCCCATTCGCTGATCCGCGAGCAGGTGGAAATGGGCGTGGCGGTGCGCATGGCCGTGCTCGAGGCGCTGTCGCGGAACCTGCCGAATGCGTGAGAGCGAAATGGACGCGGTCTCCTGCTGCGTGCATCCTTTCCGCTCCATGGGCCGCCAATGATGATCACCGAGCGCCGCCCGATCCTGCTCGCCAATGCCCGCATCCTCGATCCGTCGCGCGATCTCGACATCGACGGCGATCTGCTGATCGCCGACGGCGTCATCCGCGAGGCCAAGCGCGGCATCGGCGCCGCCGGCGTGCCGGAAGGCACCGAGGTCATCGACTGCCGCGGCCTGCTGGTGGCGCCCGGGCTCATCGACATGCGTGCCTTCGTGGGCGAGCCCGGCGCGGAGTACCGCGAGACGCTCGCCAGCGCGAGCCAGGCGGCGGCTGCGGGCGGGGTCACCACCGTGGTCTGCCAGCCCGACACCTCGCCGGTGATCGACGACCCGGCGATCGTCGATTTCGTGCTGCGGCGGGCGCGCGACACCGCCATCGTGCACGTGCAGCCGATGGCGGCGCTGACCAAAGGGCTGCGCGGCGAGGAGATGGCCGAGATCGGCCTGCTCAAGGCGGCCGGCGCCATCGCCTTCACCGATGGCGCCAAGAGCGTCACCAATGCGCAGGTGATGCGCCGGACGCTGACCTATGCGCGCGATTTCGACGCGCTCATCGTGCATCATACCGAAGACCCCGACCTGGTCGGCGAAGGCGTGATGAACGAGGGCGAGTTCGCGGCCCGCCTCGGCCTCACCGGGGTGCCGACCGCCGCCGAAACCATCATGCTCGAGCGCGACATGCGTCTCGTCGCGCTCGCCGGAAGCCGTTATCACGCCGCTTCCATCACCTGCACGGAGGCACTCGACGTGCTCCGACGCGCCAAGGAGGCCGGGCTCAAGGTCACCGCATCCGGGTCCATCAATCATCTCACGCTCAACGAGATCGACGTCGGTCCGTATCGCACCTTTCTCAAGCTCAGCCCGCCATTGCGGGCGGAGGCCGACCGCGCCGCGCTGGTCGCAGCCCTCGCCGCCGGCCTCATCGACGTGGTGATGTCCGATCACAATCCGCAGGACGTGGAAGGCAAGCGCCTGCCGTTCGCAGAAGCTACTCCCGGCGCGATCGGCCTCGAGACCATGCTGACGGCCGGCCTGCGCCTCGTCCACTCGGGCGACGTTCAAATCATGACCTTGATGCGGGCGATGTCGAGCGCGCCGGCGGGCATCCTGGGCCTGCCGGGCGGCACGTTGCGGCCGGGCAGCCCGGCCGATGTGATCGTCGTCGATCTCGACGCGCCCTGGGTGCTCGATCCCGACGAGCTCAAGTCGAAATGCAAGAACACGCCGTTCGACGAGGCCAAGCTGCAGGGCCGCGTCATCCGCACCATCGTTGCCGGCCGGACGGTGTACGAGTACGTTTGATCCGCGTAGGGTGGGCAAAATCGCCTGCCGTATCGCTGCCCTTGGATACGTGGCCCGCGCGATTTTGCCCACGCGGCCAAGTGCGACGCCGGACGCGAAAACGGTGGGCAAAGGCGCGCAACGCGGAGCCGATGCTGAGAGTCCGCGTCCGCGCCTTTGCCCACCCTACAACCATTGCCGCCATGCTCCACCCCATCAACTGGTCGCTCGCGCTGCCCTACTACGCGGCGGCGCTGGCGTTCGGCTATCTGCTCGGCTCGATCCCGTTCGGGCTGATCCTGACGCGGCTCGCCGGCACCCAGGACATCCGCTCGATCGGCTCCGGCAATATCGGCGCCACCAACGTGCTGCGCACCGGCCGCAAGGGGCTCGCGGCGGCGACGCTCCTCGGCGACGCGCTCAAGGGCACAGTCGCGGTGCTGGTCACCTATTACTTCTACGGTCAGGACCTCGCGATCCTCGCCGCGCTCGGCGCCTTCCTCGGCCACCTGTTTCCGATCTGGCTCAAGTTCAGGGGCGGCAAGGGTGTCGCCACCTATATCGGCATTCTGCTGGCGCTGGCGTGGCCGGCGGCGATCGGCTTCTGCCTGATCTGGCTCGCGCTGGCGGCGCTCACCCGCTATTCCTCGCTGGCGGCGCTCACCGCCAGCGTCGCGACGCCGTTCGTGCTGTGGATGCTCGACGACCGCCAGGAGGCGCAGCTTTTCGTGCTGCTGACCGCGCTGCTATGGCTGATGCATCGGCAAAATATCGCGCGGCTCATCACAGGTACTGAAGGAAAGATCGGCGCCAAGGCACCGCCGGCAGCGTGACGCGGCCCTCGCGTCGCGAGCGGATCCCAGAACGTGGCGTCGATCATTGGGCCCTGGCGGCGCTCGCTTTGATCGAGGATCGCCGGCGGCCACTGGTGCGCCATGCGGCAATCTGTGGCAACAGCAATCCCAGATCGTGTCGCCGCCGCCAGAACGCGCGTTCCGGCCAACGCGTTTCCGCACGATAATACAGATAGCGGTCCTTCAGATATTGGATGAGCTGCCGCCGGCGTCCCTTCTCGTGCACCTCTATTGCCGACGACAGGTCGTCCCCGAAGCTTGCGGCGAGCAGAGAGGCCGCTGATTCTGCATCCCGCATAGCGGATGAAATGCCTTGTGACGACAACGGATCACGCGTTTGAGCGGCATCGCCTACCGCCAGCAGCCCCGGCCTGCCGGCATGATCGAGCGCGAACGATCCTGCAGACCAGACGCGCGTTCCGAGACGGCGAGCGTTTCCCGAATAGCCCGCGAGCGTCCTCGAGCCGGCGAGGATCCGATCGAGCAGCGGGTCGGGATGCTTGAGGGCGTCCGCCGGCCACAAGTCACCGTCGGTGAAGAACGTCACGACCCGATCGCCGACAGCATCGAGTGTCGTAAACAGCCAACCGTCGGGAAGCGACTCGATCGCGACGGTGCGGTCCTTGTCCTCCGCCGCACTTGCGAGGACAGCCGTGACCGCGATCAGCTTGTCGAAAGCCAGCAGGCGTGCGCCTGCACGGCGCGCGAAACGTGCCCCACGCCCCGAGGCGTCAATGAGGAAACGTGCGTGGTACTCGGTGCGACGGTGCGATATGCGCCATCGCACGCCATCGTAGGCCATCGCATCGACACGGCCGGGCAGAACCGTGGCCCCGCATTCCGCAGCGGCGTCCTTCAGGGCATCGTCGAGAACAGCCCGATCGACACTGAGCGTGCCGGCATCTACGGCCAAAAACCCGGGCCGGGAGAGCGCGCGCGGCGACCCCCATGTGGATACAAATCCGGTCACTCGCGGCATACGCTGCAAGTCGATCTTTTTCGTCAGCTGCAAGCGCGCAAGCACCGATGCGGCGATCGGGCTCACGGTCTCGCCCCGGCGCGGGTTCCCGGTCTCGCTTGTTTCGATGCCGATCAGCGCGACGTCTAGCCCGGCACGCGCAAGCATCAACGCCGCGACCGACCCGGCCGGTCCCGCGCCGACAACCGCGACATCGTAGGCCGACACTCGTCTATCCTTCAGTGAACCGCGCCCATTCCGTATTCCTGCACGAAGAGTTTCGGCTCACGCCGTCTGGTGACGATCGTCCGCGACGCATCCGGCGCCGGCTCGCCCGGCATCGGGCATCCGGCCGCGATCCATTCGTAGGCGACCATGCGACCAACTTGACCGAACAACCTTGGCAGGCGCCGGTCGAGCGCCGCGCCCATCTCGCGGGCTGGCCGCATGAGGTCGACGATCAGCGCGCTTTCCGCTGGCCGGAACGGAACAACCCAGCCGTTCTTGGGATTTTTCAAGACCCGCATGACCTCTTTGACGTCCCGCGAGTTGAACAGCTCCGCAAGGGCAACGCCGCGGCCCTCCTCGTCCTTTTTCGTCGGCACGCGGTAGACCCGATGACCCGCCGACGCGATCATCAACTGCCGCAGCTCGACCAGCAGGATCATCATGGCGTCGGCGCGCGTTATGTGCCGTTTTGGCCGGGCGGTGTCGCCTTCTCTTCCGAGCCACTCGATCCACTCGCGCCAGGTGACGAGATCCTCCTGCGAGAATATCTTGTACATCGGGCCCTGGAAGGTCGTGAGGTAGCTCAAGAAACGGCTTTCTTCCGGCCTGCCCGGCGCGATCCAGGCCGAATTTGCGAGCTCCTCGAGGAACAGAGCTCGATCGTCGAACAGATCATTGATGCGGTACAATCCGAGCCTATTGCGGAGGTGATTGAGGTTGCCGTAGTGCAGCTTTCGTTCGATGATTTCCGCGACGCGATCGGCCGGCGTGCGGGTATGACGCGAGCGTTCGTCCTCGATTGACATCGCATCCGGGACATTCTGGAACAGGTCGTATCCGGCCGTTGCGAAAGCCACGAAACCACGCCAGATGCGCTTCCAGTGCTCCTGCTGCGCCTGCGGCCCGCTCTCTCTGAAAACCTGGTCGAGGTAGAGCTCGATCGCCCGTTTGGCCTTTGCACCATGCCCTTCGGTGGCATTGTCGATTCCGACATGCATGCGCCAAAACTGCGAGTCGATGCCGAAATAATCGAGGCGCTTGATGCCGGGAACAAGCGAGAGCACCTCCCATTCCAGGAACAGCGTCATCCCGATGATCTCCGGGAAAAACTCCTGTGAATGTTGCGAGATCGCCAACTGGAATACCGGCGCGACGAAGGTCGACTCGTCCAGACGCGGGTCGTCGACGTAGGCGCGAGAAGTCACATCGGGGAGATAGACTCCGAGGCTCTTCAGCAACGCCGTGTACAGGTTGCCATGATGCAACGACGGATCGCCGTTGCCGATCTCGTCACTCCAGACCGCGAACAGCAATGACGTGACTTCATCGATTGTGCCGGCGTTCGCCGCATAGCGCAGCCAAGCCCCGTCGGTCTGATTGAACGGCGCGTTGCTCGTTATTGCTCGCACACGCTCGCCGCGGGTATTTCGGTAGACGTATTGCTGCAACTCATCCGCCTGGCTGCGCAGGATTTCGTAGATTTGCTCGGTCTTTGCCGCGAAATTCTCCGGCGTGTAGGAAACGAACGATTCGGGATGACTCGGATCGAAAATGCTCGTCTCGTCGATCAGAACCTGAGCGGCATGCAAAAATCTCTTCGCAAGAACGCGCGCGTAGGGCAGAAAATCCGGGAACTCCTCGATATTCAGCAGGTAGTAGAAATAGTCGCGGAAAGACTTGCCGTCATATTTGTCGCGCTCGGTCTCGATCTGGATGGTGATCGCAGGGATGTCCCTGGCCTCGTCCCCCGGGATTGTTTTTCGCCGCAGGAAGCCGAGATGCCGCCACTCATCAACCATCCGCATGTCCGGAGCCTGACCAGACCGTCTGAGGAACAGTCGGCTGACGAGTTGATCCATGAATTCTCCGCCGCGCAGACGGCGGTACGCCTCGTTGTCTTCGGGAAACTCCTGTGGTTCGCCCGATGGATCCGATGCGGCATTCTCGAGATTGAATTTGACCTGCAACGCGGGCGTCTTCTGCTTTGCGTTTTCGTCCGCGTCTCTTGGCATCGGTGTATGGAGCACCACATCGAGCATGTAGTCGTGCAGCGCCGATCGCATCTTCGCCGCATAGGTTCCGGCGACGTAGCCGGCGAAGGCCGGATGCGTCATCCGCAGCGTCGTCCAGTTTCGCCGGATGTCCGATAGATTCGACGCGCCCGGGATCGAGCCGAACTCCGGGGGGAAGGTATCCAATTTGATGGCCTGCTCCGGTGACGGCACGGCAGGAAGAAAGTACCGTCCGGAATAGCCGTCGAGCTGCTCCTGAGTTTGATATTGCAGGCGCCATGGATTGAGCAATCGTTCGGCTTCAGTTCCGGCCTGCAGCCGGTTCGTGACATAATCAAGGTAGCCGGCGGCGGCGCCGAGGCCGAATAAGAGTGCGGTCGCTCTTGCCGCGATACGTTCCGCATACTCGTGTGCATCATCGCTCTTGGGTGGCGGCAGCAGCTCGCTGACAAGAGCCTCGCGCGATGGCCTGGGCTTGCGTTCCAGACCGCGGTCCCAACGTTCGCGGCGGAACATCACGGCCTCGAAGCCCGATTTCTTTTCCGCCTCGAAACTCTTGAACAGTTCTTCGAAGGTCAGATCCGTGACCACTTCATCGGGCCGCTGCGCCGGCCACCAGGCATCACGGCACTCGTAGAAATCCGCTTGCCACGGGCAGGCCATGTACTTGGAGATGTCGCCGGCCCCGACCCGCGAATGATCGATCCGGAAAGGCTCTGCAAACAGCGATGGATCGCGCGCGATCGCGGTCATCTCGATACCGGGGAAGAATGCGCCGCCGGTGCAGGCGTCGAGCGCGCACCGTGTCAGGCGCCCGGGCTGCTGCTGCAGCTCAGTTGATTTTTTTCCATTGGCGTCGGCTGCTGCGCCGTCACGGGTGAAATCGCCGTCCTTCCAGCGCTCCATCCGGGCGTATTGCAACCGCGTGAGCGTCAGCCAGGTTTCCGGAACGCCCGCCGTGCGATCCCCCTCATCGCCGCTCAGCGGCGGCATATGGAAGGTCGTGGCCTGGGCAACGGCCAGCGCATGATCGATTTCCGCCGGCTTTCCGGTTTTCGGGTCGAGCCCGGGATAGCTTGGAACCCGAAGCACGTTGAAAAATCTTTCGCGGCTCTGCAGCTCACCCGCTCGTCGCGTGGCGTCATCGCCGCTCGAGCCAGGGCTGAACATCTCCGGGCCCGCGGCGCCCGGCTTGCGGTAGCCGTGTCCACGCAAGCCGAGAGGACTGACCCAGCGGTAGTCGTTCATGCGCGACAGAATGGGCTCGATGTCTTCGTGAAAGGAGACCGAGTCGAGGCCGCGGAGCGGCGGACAGCCCGGCTTCGGCGGCAACCGCCCCGCAATCGCGGTTTCCTCCATCGCGTCAAATAAGGTCATCAGGTTGGTGACGTCGGGAGCGAAGTCGGGCGGAGCCACCAGCACCCAAGCTCCACCGTCAACCCTGACCTCCGTGCCGTCCTTGAGGACCACGTGGGCAGTCACCGGACCGTCGCCGACGTCGTCGTGCCAATGGTCGTTGTTGGCGTAGTTTACGATCCAGTACGCAAGACGACCGTCGCCGGACACAGGCCCCCTGGGTCCGACCGGCTCGGAAACGCCGTGACCACCGAGGATGATCAGGCGGCCTTGCTCGTCCGTCTGGAGATCGCCCAGATAGACCTCGTGTCCGGCATAGCCATTGAGACCTCGCTTGAAGCATCCCTTGAAACGGTAGCGATCGCCGTCCGGACCTGGTTCCGGCTTCTGGTCAGTGCCGGAAATCGACCTCTCCCCTCCGTCGATCTCGAACGCCTTCCGCGTGTCATCGCTTTCGAAGCGGTTTGTGTGGGGGTTGCGCCGTATGGCGCCGTTCTCGATGGCGCCGTTGCGCTTGGCATGCGTTTCGGCCTCATCGGCATTCGCAAATTGCAGTGCCGCCTTGGCTGCGCCGTTGAACGCGAACCAGGCAGCTTTTTTGTTGGCGAGATGGACCTTCCACGTGATCGCCGCTTTTTCCGAGGTGAGCTCGCAGACGACCCGATCCTGCGCATCGAAGCCATAGACACGAAAGCGTGCCGCCTGGCGCTTGACGCGCCCTTCCGCGTCTCGATAACGAAAGTCCTCCGACTTCCCTGCAACCGGCGGATGGAATTCGGGGCCATAAAAGAACTCATCGGGACTGTCACCGACGCGAGCGATCCCGATCGACGGAAAGATTTTGGCGTACGCGACCGTGCTGGACCTGCTCGCCGCGTGGGCGGGTGCTTGCTTCGACCGGGCCATCCGACTCCCTCCTGCTTGTAGGTATCGTCGGAGCAATCAATGGTTGATTGTAATTATTGCATGCATATTTCCGTTATTGCAACTATAAGTTATCATCAGAATGAAGGTTGATCAAGCCGGGCCACCGATCAGGGCGCGATGTGGGCAGGCGACGGCGTGCGATGATTGACGGCTCGATTGGCTTCGCCGGCACCTGCAATGCCGCGGGCGGGGCTTCGTTCAATTGCCGAGATTCTAAGCCGAAATTTCCCGCTTGCGGCGATTCTCGCGTTCCTGGATGGCGGCATGACGCCGTAGCGTCTGATACGCCCGCTCGACCACCGGGACATCCACCATCTTTCCGTCGACGGCGATCGAGCCGCGCCCGGCGGCGGTCGCTTCCTCGTATGCCGTGACGATCCGGCGCGCGGAATCGACCTCTTCCGCGCTCGGCCCGAACTCGGCGTTGAGGATCGGCACCTGGCTCGGGTGGATGACCGACGCGCCGAGAAATCCAAGGCGACGCGAACGTTGCACGGTGCGGCGAAACGCGTCGAGATCCTGGTAGTCGGCAACCGTGCCGATGAACCCGAGCGGCATGATACCGGCGGCCCGCGCGGCGATCGCAAGTTGTTGCTTGGGCAGGAACAGGCCTTCCGCGTCCGGCAGCATGCCGACCGACAAGGCGAAGTCCTCGCCGCCGAGCGTCATGGCCACGATGCGCCGGTCCGCGCCTGCGATCTCAGGCATGCGAAAGAACGCCGCCGCGGTCTCGATCATCACGATGAATTGCGTCGTACCGACCGGCATGCCCCGCTCGGCCTCGAGCTCGCCGACCACCTCGGCGATCAGCCGGACGTGCTCGGCACTGTCCACCTTGGTTACTGCCAGCGCCTGGATGCGGGGCGAGATCGCTGCTTCGAGGTCGAGGATGGTTTGCCGCCACGGGCGATTGATGCGCACGACCACGTCGGCGCCGCCGCCCGCCACCTTTGCCGCGGTCGCTTGCAAATCGCGGCGCGCCCGCGCCCGTTCGCCTTCGGGGACACTGTCTTCCAGGTCGACGATGATGGCGTCCGCCCCACGCCGATGCGCACCCTCGATGAACCGCTCGACGTTCGCCGGGACGTAGAGCAGCGAGCGCCACACCGGCAGTTTGCGGTCGTCGGGGTCGCCCGAGCGGTGACCGGCCGAACTGCTGGTCATATCACTTTCCGTTCGCGCAGCTTGGCGAGATCATCGTCATTCAAGCCCAGCGAGCCCAGAATCTCGCGCGTATGCTCGCCGAGCTCCGGCGCCGGCGTGCGGATCTCCCCGGGCGTTCCCGACAGGCGCGGGACGATCGTGTGCATGGGAACGCTTCCCATCTCGGTGTCCGGCAGATCGACGACGATCTCGCGCGCCTTCACGTGCGGATCGGCCATGAACTGCTCGATATCATAGACCGGTGCCGCCGTGACTTCCGCCTGCTTGAACGCCGCGAGCGCGTCAGCGAGCGTACGTTCGGCAATGAAGTCGCGCAACGGGGCCTCGCACGCTTCCGCGTTGCGCACGCGGTCGGCGTTGGTGCGAAACCGCGGGTCATCGATCATGTCGGCGCGGCCGATGGCGCGAAACACGCGCTGCGCCATCCCCTGGATGGAGGCGGAGATGGCGATCCACCGACCGTCGCTGGTCTGAAATACATTGCGGGGCGACGTGTTGGACGAGCGGCTGCCGAGGCGGCGCGCGATCTTGCCGGTGAGCTTGAAGAGGGCGGCTTCCGGACCGAGATGGAGAAGATCGGGTCGAGCAGCGGCAGGTCGATGATTTGTCCTTTGCCGCCGTTCACCTCGATCTCGCGCAGCGCCACCAGCACCGCCGCCGCGCCATAGAGACCCGCGATCATGTCTGCCAGCGCCAGCGGCGGCAGCACCGGAGGCCGGTCGGCAAAGCCGGTCTTGGCGGCAAACCCCGACATGCCTTCGACCAGGCTGCCGAAACCCGGACGATCCCGATAGGGCCCATCCTGGCCCCAGCCCGACACCCGCACGATGACAAGCCGGGGGTTGTGCTGCAGCAGCGTCGCCGGCGCGAGGCCCATGGTCTCCAGGGTGCCGGGCCGGAAGTTCTCGATGAAGACCCGGGCGCCGTCCACCAGCCGCATCAGCAGGTCTCTGCCCTCGCGCTCGCGCAGGCTGAGCGTCACGCTCTTCTTGTTGCGGGCGTAGACTTTCCAATGCACGCTGATGCCGTCGACTCGCCAGTCGCGCAGCGGGTCGCCCTTGTCGGGATCCTCGATCTTGACGACCTCGGCGCCGAAGTCGGCGAGCTGCAGGCTCAGCATGTTGCCGGCCACCAGCCTGGACAGATCGAGCACGCGAATGCCGTCGAGCGGACATTTGGTATCGGGACGGAACGGCCTCATGCGGCATCGGCTCCGAGGACAGGAAAGCTAACGCGCTCGATTACCTGAGATGGCAGGCCACCAATTGGCCCGGCCTGACCTCGCGTAGGACCGGCGATTCCACCTTGCAGCGCTCGACCGCGTAGGGACAGCGGGTGTGGAAATGGCAGCCGGCCGGCGGGTTGACCGGGCTCGGCACGTCGCCCTGCAGCACACGCTTGTTGCGTTTGATCGCGGGGTCCGGGACCGGCACCGCCGAGAGCAGCAACTCGGTGTAGGGATGCAGCGGTGTCGTGAACAGGGTTTTCTTGTCGGTGTATTCGACGATCCGTCCGAGATACATGACGGCGATGCGGTGGCTGAGGTGCTCGACGACCGCCAAGTTGTGCGAGATGAAGAGGTAGGCGAGGCCGAGCTCGCGTTGCAGGTCGATCATCAGGTTGAGGACCTGGGCCTGGATCGAGACATCGAGCGAGGAGACCGGCTCGTCGGCGATGATCAACTTCGGCGAGAGCGCGAGCGCGCGGGCGATCCCGATACGCTGGCGCTGGCCGCCCGAGAACTGGTGCGGGTAGTTGGCCATCTGCGCCTTGCGCAAACCCACGCGATCGAACAGCTCGGCAACGCGCGCGGTGCGCTCCTTGCCGCGGGCGATGCCGTGCACCCGCAGCGGTTCGCCGACGATGTCGCCTGCCGACATGCGCGGATCGAGCGAGGAGAACGGGTCCTGGAAGATGATCTGCATTTGCCTGCGGTAGGGGCGCAGCTCGGCCTTGCCGAGACGCGTGATGTCGTGCCCGTCGAGCTTGATGCTGCCGTCGGTCGGCTCGATCAGCCGTAAGATCGTGCGACCGACGGTCGACTTGCCGCAACCGGATTCGCCGACCAGGCCCAGGGTCTCGCCGGCATCGATCGAGAAACTGACGCCGTCCACCGCGAAGACGTGTCCGGCCGTGCGCCGAAGAACGCCTTTTTGGATGGTGAAATGCTTTTTGAGATCTTGCACCTCCAGCACCGCAGGCGCCGTGGCGCTAGGCGCCATTTTCCGTTCGTGCCTTTGGTCAAGCATTCGCGGCTCCGTAGAGCGCGTCGGAGCGCCAGCAGGCCGCCCGGTGACCGGGCCGCTTCTCCTCGTAGGGCGGATACGCCTTGCGGCAGCGGTCTTCGGCGAAGGCACAACGCGGCGCGAACACGCAGCCTGCGGGCAGGTTCGACAGCGCCGGAACCATCCCGGGAATTTCCTGCAGGTGTCCATCGGTGCGCTCGATCTTACCGCGCAGCAGTCCAAGGCGCGGTATGGAAGCCAGCAGGCCGTGGGTGTAGGGATGCAGGGGCCGCGCGAACAGCTCGTCGACCGACGCCTCCTCCACCTTGCGCCCGGCATACATCACGATCACCCGCTGTGCGGTCTCGGCGACCACGCCGAGGTCGTGCGTGATCAGAATCAGCGCGGTCCCGAGCTTGCGCTGCAGCTCGAGAATGATTTCGAGGATCTGCGCCTGGATCGTGACGTCGAGCGCGGTCGTCGGCTCGTCGGCGATCAGCACCTTCGGATTACAGGCCAGCGCCATGGCGATCATGGCGCGCTGGCGCATGCCGCCCGAAAGTTGATGCGGATACTCCTTCGCGCGCTGCTCGGGCTCCGGAATGCGCACCAGGCGCAGCATCTCGACGACCTTCTGCCGCGTCGCCCACCGACTCGAGCGGTTGTGCAGCAGGAGGACTTCCGCGATCTGCCGGCCGATAGTCATGACCGGATTAAGCGAGGTCATCGGTTCCTGGAAGATCATCGAAATGTCTTTGCCGCGCACGTCCCGCATGGCCTCTTCGTCGAGACCAAGGAGATCGACGCCGGCGAGCTTGACGGTGCCGCCGACGATCCGGCCGGGTGGATCGGGAACCAGCCGCATCAGCGAGAGCGCGGTGACGCTCTTGCCGCAGCCCGATTCGCCGACGATCGCGAGCGTTTCCGCCGGCCGCACGGAAAAACTGACGCCATCGACCGCTTTGACGACGCCCTGCCGCGTGTAGAAGAAGGTTTGCAGGCCGTCGACCTCGAGCAGCGCCTGGGCGTCCCCCGTCCGGGTTCCGGCCGCCGTATCCGTTTTCGCCGGTCGCTCGCGTGTCGGTTCTGTCATGACGCGGGCCGACCGTCAGTGGCGCAGGCGTGGATCGAAGATGTCGCGTAATGCATCGCCGAGCAGGTTGGTCCCGAACACCGCGAGGCTGATCGCGAGCCCTGGATAGATCACCAACCACGGCGCCGTGCGCATATACTCGGCGGCCGATTCCGACAGCATCCGGCCCCATGACGGGTGCGGCTCGGGAATCCCGAGGCCGAGAAACGACAAGGCGGCCTCCACCAGAATGGCGGAGCCGAGCTGGGCGGTTCCCAGCACGATCAGCGGCGCCAGCGTGTTGGGGAGCACGTGCCGCAGCGCGATCGAGACCTCGTTCATGCCGACCGCCCGGGCGGCTTCGACGTAGGGCAACTCGCGCAGCGTCAGCGTGTTCGAGCGGATGACGCGCGCGACGGTGGGGACCAGCGGGATCGAGATCGCGATGATGGTGTTGCCGATCGACGGCCCCAGCGCGGCCGACATGACCAGCGCCATGACCAAGAGCGGCAGCGATTGCAGCATGTCCATGAAGCGCTGGACGATAAGATCGAGCCAGCCGCCGAAGTAGCCGGACAGCAGCCCGATGGACGTTCCGAGCAGGCAGCCGAGCGTCGTCGACCCGATGCCGACGGCGAGCGAGATGCGCGCGCCATAGACGATGCGGCTCCACATGTCGCGACCCATAAAGTCGGCGCCCAGCGGATGGGCGCCGCCCGGCTTGGCAAGCGAGGCGCGCGAGTTGGTTGCGGTCGGATCGAAGACGGTGATCCAGTCGGCGAAGATCGCCATCAGCACGATGGCGATCACGATGACGGCGCCCGCCGCGCCGAGCGGGTAGCGCCGGAGAAAGTAGCCGAGCGCGCCCCAGAACCCTGCGACCTTCGGGCCTGCGCGACTGAGTTCCGCCTGGTGATCGATGATGGCCAACGGTAAGCCCTCAATCCTCGTACTTGATGCGCGGATCGAGCACGGCATAGGCCATGTCGACGAGGAAGTTTACGGCTACCACGACGATCGCAATGAACATCACGAGACTTTGGACGACCGGATAGTCGCGCCAGCGAATGGCCTCGACCAGGAAGCGCGCGACGCCCGGAATGTTGAACACGGTCTCGGTGACGATCAGTCCGCCGACCAGGAACGCTGCCTCGATACCGATGATCGTGATGATCGGCAGCACCGCGTTGCGAAGCGCGTGATCGTAGTTGACCGCCGTTTGCGAAGCGCCTTTCGCGCGCGCGGTCCGAATGTAGTCCTGGCGCAGCACCTCCAGCATGGACGAGCGCGTGAGCCGCATGATCAGCGCGGACGCGCGGAAGCCGACGGCCGCCGCCGGGATGCTGAGCAGAACGAGCTCGTCCCAAAGGCGCGCCGGCTTGCTGGTGTAGATCGGGATCCAGCCGAGATAGTGGACGAACGCCATCAGGATCAAGAGCCCGAGCCAGAACGAGGGCAGCGACAATCCGCTCAGGCTGACCACCCTCAGCACGTAGTCGAGCACCGTATTCTGGCGCACGGCGCTTACCACGCCGAGCGGGACGCCGAACAGGATCGCGAAGAACAGCGCCAACCCGGCGAGCTTGGCGGTGACCGGGATGCGCGGCAGGATCTCTTCTAGCGCGGGCTGCTCGGACACGTAGGTGTAGCCGAGGTCGCCGCGGGCGAGACCGCCGATCCAGGTGACGTACTGGATCACGATCGGCTTATCGAGGCCGAGCTCGGCTTCGAGCTTTTGCTTTTCCGCCGGATTCACCATCCCGGAGGCGTCGAACAAAATGTCGGCGATGTTGCCGGGAACGACGCGCAGCAGGACGAAGATGATCACCGAGATCCCGAACAGCGTCAGGATCATCAGCAGCAGTCGCCGGATCAGATAGGTGCCCAATGCTCAACTCCTGCCGCCCCCGCAAGCAAAGAGAGCAGGACCGGTCTACTTATCGAGCCAGACGTCTTCGAGCCGCGAGCCGTTGTAGATGCTGTTCTGGTGCAGCACGATGCCCTTCACGTGCGGATACCAGCACGTACCCGCGCGTTGGAAATGGATGACCGGCCGCGCCACGTCCTCGGCGAGCTTGCGTTCGATCTGCCAGACGATGGCCTTGCGTTTCGCAACATCCGCTTCCTTGGACTGCGATGCGATGAGCTGCTCGACTTCCGCGCTACAGTACTTGTTGTAATTGCGCTCGGACTTGCAGGTGTAGTTCTCGACAAAATTGACGTCGGGATCGTCGACCGCAAGGCCGGTCAGATTGAGGCCGACCGAATAGTCCCCGCGCGTGACTTTGCGATGCCAGATCGTGGTGTCGACGACGTCGAGCTCGCCGTCGATATAGATCTTCTTGAGCTGGTCGATGAGGATCACCGCCGGGTCGCGATAAATCGAGATATCGCGGGTCGAGACCTTGATCTTGAGCGGCTTGTCCGGACCGTAGCCCAGCCCCTGCATGATGGCCCGCGCTTGGGCCAGGTTCTTCTCGATATCCTTGCCGTAGCCGGGCAGCGATCGCAGCATCTCCTCGGGCATGCCCCAGGCACCTTCCGGCAGCGGCTGCATGGCGCCGCTGATGCCGAGCTTACCCTCGCCCAGAATGTCGTCGAAGCTCTTGCGGTCGATGGCGAGCGCCATCGCGTGGCGCAGCTTCGGCTCATTGAACGGCGCGGCCTCGCCGTTGACCAGGAGGTTGATGTAGACGCCGGTCGGACGCAGCTGGCAGATCGCCTTCGGCGCCTGCGCCTGCACGTCTTTCATGAGCGGGATGGTGACGTCGGTGTCGTAAGTCATGTCGAATTCGCCCGAGACGAAAGCCAGGATCCGCGTCGAGCGGCTGGCGATGACGCGGACCTCGATCGCGTCGAGGTAGGGCCGTCCCTTCTTCCAGTAATCCGGGTTGCGCGCGAGCTTGACGACCTCGTTGCGCTTGAATTCGACGAACTTGAACGGTCCGGTTCCGACCGGCTTGCTCCGCATGTCGCGGGGCGACACGTGACACGGATAGACCGGCGTGTAGCCGGACGCCAGCAGCGCGAGGAACGACGGCTGCGGCTCCTTGAGCTCGATCGTGACCTCGAAGTCTCCGGCGAGCCTGACGTTCTCGATGTTGTGGTACCAGACCTGGCGCGGATTGAGCCGTAGGCCGTCCTTGGCCTTGCCCAGCAGCAGGTCGAAGGTGCAGCCGACGTCCTTTGACGTGAACGGCTTGCCGTCATGCCATTTGACGCCCTGCCGCAGCTTGAACGTGACCTGCTTCTTGTCGGCGCTCCAGGTCCAGCTTTCGGCCAGATCCGGCACGATCGTGTCCAGGCTGTTGCTCGGCTTGCTCTGGTCGAACAGCACGAGATTGTTGAATACCGCCATGAACGGATTGACCGTCGAGACTGTCGCCTCCTCATGGATCGAGGTGGTCGGCGGATTGTCGCGATGATAATATTTGAGCGTTCCCCCCTGCTTTTGCGCTGGCGCAGGTACGCTCGCGAGCATCGCGACAGCCAAGGTCACGGCAAAGAGTCCGGTGGGCCCTGATCGCATCTGCATGCTCCCTCTGGCTGCCGAGCGGGACGCTGGCGAATGCCACCACGCAACGGCGGTTCTTCGTTCTTGCAGCGACCACGCTAGACGGTGTGGTTTGGGCAATCAACCGGGGACCGTGCGCCATACCGGCGCGCCCGCCCCTCCTCTTGGTGACGCTTGCCAATGGTGGGACTTCCCACCACGATAGGTCAGGAACGACCCACGTCCGAACGTCGGGAACCGCCGGAGAGCTGCGCGTGCGCCAAGTGGGGACCTCGTGACCGAGAGCGGAAATATCGTCGCCGAGACGGCGGCGCGCATCTTCGCGGACCTCGCCGATCCCCAGACCATCAACAGCAGTAATGATGGCGGTTGGAAAGCGACGCTCTGGCAGGCCCTGGCCGACGCCGGGTTGACGTTGGCATGGGTACCGGAAGCGCAGGGCGGAGCCGGCGCGGATCTCGCCGACGGGTTCGAGATTCTCGGTGTCGCGGGCCGATTTGCGGCCCCCATTGCGCTTGCCGAGACGCTGCTCGCCGGCTGGCTGCTCTCCCGTGCCGGGATTTCGTCGCCCGCCGGCGCCATGGCGGTCGCGCCGATGCGTCCCGGCGACCGCATGACGCTCAATTCCGATGGCACCTTGAGCGGACGCGCACGCGGCGTCGCGTTCGCGCAGGATGCCCGCCACCTCGCGGTTGTTGCTGAGGATGGCGCGGCGACGTCGATCGCGCTCATCGAAGCGGGGGCATGCCGCATGGCCGACGGCCGCAGTCTCGCCGGCGACGCCTCGAACGTGGTGACGCTCGATCGCGTCAAGCCGCTCCATGTTGCGCCGGCGCCGCTCGACGTCGATCAGACGTCGCTCATGCTCATGGGCGCGGCGGTGCGCAGCGTCGAGACCGCGGGCGCGCTGGAGGCGATCCTGGGGCTTACCCTGCGCTATGCGAACGAGCGGGTCGCCTTCGAGCGGCCGATCGCCAAATTCCAGGCCGTGCAGCATAGCCTGGCACGGCTCGCCGGCGAGGTGGCGGCCGCCATGACCGCTTCCGGCTCGGCGGCGGATGCGATCGCGCACGCCGACAGCTTCGACGACGCGCTCTTCCTCGAGGTCGCCGCCGCCAAGATCCGCTCCGCCGAGGCCGCCGAGCAAGGCGCCGCGATCGCGCATCAGGTTCACGGCGCCATCGGCTTCACCAGGGAGCACATCTTGCACCGATATACGCTCAGGCTGCTCGCTTGGCGGGACGACTTCGGCAACGAATCGCGTTGGGCCGCGGCGCTCGGCAACCGGGTGGCGGCGCGCGGCGCCGAGGACTTGTGGCCCCTCCTCGCCTCACGTTGAAAGCCGATTGCCGACGCAATGCCACACCGGATGAGCCCATGACCGCCAACCTTCGCTTCGACCAGATCCGCCTGCCGCCGGAATGCGAGACATTGCGGCAGGACGTTCGGGCATTCATCGCCGAGGAAGTGGCGGCCGGCACCTTCGATCCGAACCAGCCCGGGTATGGCGACTCGCACAATCGCGAACTGAGCCGTCGCATCGGCGACCGCGGCTGGATCGGCATGACCTGGCCGAAAAAATACGGCGGGCACGAGCGAAGCTTCCTCGAGCGCTACGTGGTCACCGAGGAATTCCGAGCCGCGAACGCGCCGGTGCGCCTGCATTTCGTCGCCGACCGCCAGAGCGGCCCGATCCTGCTCAAATACGCGCCCGAGCATATCAAGGCCGACATCCTCCCGCGCATCTGCCGCGGCGAGGTGTGCTTCGTCATCGGCATGAGCGAGCCGGGCTCGGGCTCGGACCTGTTCGCGGCGAAAACCAGGGCGACCAAGACGGACGGCGGCTGGCTGATCAACGGCAGCAAGATTTGGACCAGCAATGCGCATATCGCCGACTACATGCTCGGCCTGTTCCGCACCTCGCCGGCGACCAAGGAGAACCGCCGCCACGGGCTCACCCAGTTCCTGGTCGACATGAAGGCGCCCGGCATCCGGGTCAACCCGATCTACCAGATGACAGGCCAGCACGACTTCAACGAGGTCGTGTTCGAGGACGCGTTCATGCCGGACGACCACCTGCTCGGCGAAATCGACGGCGCCTGGAAGCAGGCGACCAGCGAGCTTGCCTACGAGCGAAGCGGACCGGAGCGGTTCCTGGAAACCTTCTACGTCCTCATCGCGCTCGTGCGCGCGCTCGGACCGAACCCCGATCTGCGAAGCGCGGAGGGACTCGGCCGTCTGGTCGCCCAGCTGCACACGCTGCGACGCATGTCGGTATCGGTGAACGGCATGTTGCAGGCCGGCCAGGAGCCGGTGGTCGAGGGCTCGATCGTCAAGGATTTGGGGACGGTGTGGGAGCAGAAGCTGCCCGCGCGCGTGCGCGAGCTCGCCGCCTTCCTGGAACCGGAAGCCACCAATCGCACGACGTTGGAGGAGCAGCTTGCGTTCGCCACCATGATCGCGCCGAAGCTCACCATTCAAGGCGGCACCACCGAGGTCCTGCGCGGCATCATTGCCCGCGGGCTGGGCTTGCGGTGAAGCACTTTCACGCCTCTCGCTCGTGCGATTTCGGTTGAGGTGTTGCGAGGCCGCAACAACACAGCCCACGTATGAATGCTACAATCCCCTGGTAGATCGTGGGGGGATGATTCCGTGAAGCGCCGCCTGCTGGGAAGCGTAGCATTGCCTGCGCTATTGGCGAGCCCCGCCTTCGCGGCCGACATGCCCGTGAAGGCGCCTCCTCCGCCGCCTGCGGTTTATAGCTGGGCCGGCTTTTACGCCGGACTGAACGCCGGCGGCGCATGGGGACGCTCCGATGCGGAGACGAGTGTGTCCTGCGGGGCCGTGCCAGGCTTTGCCAATTACTTCTGCAACCCGGCAGCCGGGCAGGCCAATGCCGCCGCTGTTAACGCGGCTGGGACCGGCTCGATGTCCGGCAGCGGGTTCACGGGCGGCGGACAGGTCGGTTACAACTTCCAGAACAGAAATTTAGTCTTCGGCGTCGAGCTCGATGTCGAGGCGTTCAATCTCAAACTCTCGCGACAGGCCAGCGCCCGCTATCCCTTCAGTTTCCTTCCAGGGATGGCCGGCAGCACTTTTACAGTCACATCGTCCCTCGACACCCGGTGGCTGTTCACGGCGCGCGGCCGCCTGGGCTGGGCCTTCGACTCTGTACTGGTCTTTGCCACCGGCGGTCTCGCGGTCACGGACCTTCGCGCCAGCCACACCTTCAGCGACAATTACGCTCCGCCCTTCGGGGCCGGAGCCTGGAGCGGCTCCACCACCAAGACCGGCTGGACCGCCGGCGGCGGTGTCGAATGGGCCGCGGGGCGGAAGTGGACGGTCAAGGTGGAGTACCTCTATCTGAACTTCGGCTCGGTCGGCGCAGCCGGTACGATCATCAACCCGAGCGCGGTGGGCTACGCCAACGGCATCAGCACCTCCGTCGACTTGACCGCCCATATCGCTCGCGCCGGCATCAATTTCCAATTCTGAACGAAACATCTGCGCTCAGTGCGAGCCGTCCCAAGTAGCGGCCGGCGCGCAACTGTCCTTTCAACGCCGGCGCGCGTAAGCTTGCGAAGGAGCGGCGCTCCCCGCGGCTGACGGAATTCCGGCATGAACAGTTGGTTCGAGTGCATTCTGTTTCACACCCACTCGCAGCCGGAGACGCCGGCGATGGTGATGGAGGATCGCACCGTCACTTACGGCATGCTCGGTGCAGCCATCGAGCGGTGCGCGCGCCGGATCGTCGCGCTCGACATTCCGCCCGGGGGCCTCGTGGCGGTGCAAATCAAAAATCCGATTCGCGATCTGACGATATCGCTTGCGCTGTTTCGGATCGGCCTGCGCTCGATCTCGCTGGTGCAGGGACAGCCCGGGATCGAATCGACGAAGCCTGCGGCTGTGCTCGGCGATCGCGATGCGGCCCGCTTCTTCGACCCGGCTGCGCGCCTGGTCGAGGTGACGGATGCGTGGTTCAACGAGGAAGTTGCTGCCGGCGGGGCTCTGCACGCCGGCTTCTTCTCCGGCGAGCAGGTGTGTCGCCTGAGCCTGACGTCCGGCGCGACCGGTACGCCAAAGGTCGTCGGTCACCGGGTCGTGGATATCGGGCGGCGCGCCCTGAAATTCATGGGCATCAACTGGACGTTCGCGCTGTGCATGCCCGGGCTTTCGTCGGCGTTCGGTTTCACCACCGCCTGCATGACGCTCGCCGCGGGTCGGACGGTGTGCTTCGCCGAATCGCCGTTCCAGGCGATCCGCATGATCGATCTGTTCTCGATCGACTTCGTGCGCTGCTCGACCGAGCAGCTGGCGGCGCTGACGCGCGTGGCGATCAAGTCGGGAGCGCATCTGCGCAGCCTTCGCAACGTATGGGTCGGTGGCAGCGTGCCGACGCGGGTGCTGCTCGAAGCCGCCATGATCCATCTGTGCAAGGACGTCTACTGCTTCTACGGCGCGTCCGAGACCGGAACCATGGCGGGCGCCCCGGCGCGCGAAGTGCTGCTCAATCCCGGCCTGGTCGGCCATGTTCAGCCGGGCGTCGACGCCGGCATTTTCGACGCGAGCGGCGCCCGCTGCGCCGTCGGCGAGACGGGCGCCATCAAGATCCGCGTCCGCGACGACGGGTCGTCCCCTGACGGCGACGAGAAGCCATGGATCGACCTCGGCGACTTCGGCTGGATCGATTCCGATGGCCGCCTGTATGTGCTGGGCCGTGCCGGAGATCTGGACAGCCCGCGCGACTCGCCGACCCATCGGATCTCGCCTGTGCACGAGGTGGAGCATCTGCTCCGGCTCGAATGGGACGTGATCGACGCCGCCGCGTTGCTGGTCGACGACGGCGCGGTCCAGCAGCCGGAACTCTGGATCGGCGTCGTCGGCAACAAGGGCGCGAGCGCGGAGAAGATCGCGGCGGCCGCGCGGCTGCGCGGCATCGCATATCCGATTCGGACCTTCGACGTGACGACGATTCCGCGCGGCGCCAACGGCAAGGTGAACCGCGCCCGGTTGGCGACGTTGCTGCAGGCAGCATCCAAGCCGGCAATGTCGTAGCGTTGCCTATCCCGGCAACTGCTCCAGCCGATACGCCGAATCCCGGAATATCCCATTCGAGCCGGGTGGCGCGGGTGAAGGGCGCGTGCATGCGGGCGCGCAGCTCGCAACGTTGACGGATTGAGCGAAACGAAATCCGGGGCCGCACTCACCCCACGCAACCCCGCATTTCGCTTCGCTCAGGCGGGCTACTTGCCGCGGTACCGTCCGGACGGGCACGATAGATGTCCGCGCAATATGCATACCCACCCTGATCCGGTTGGCCGAGGACAATATCGCCAACGGTCAGAGGTCCTTTTCGGCAAGCTCGCGAAACTCGTCGGGAACGGACCGGGAAAGTCCCAACACGACCGAGGCGTATCCGACTGCCTCCCATCCGAAACGATCGCGGATCATGTCCACAGCGCGGTCGGCCGTCCAACGCGCCATCCCTCGCTTGGTGCCGGGGCGGCGCTTTTCATCTTCAAGCCCGAGCGGGAGTTCCAACTGCACATCCCGGCGCTTCTCGAGCTGTGACACGGAGATCGCCAAGAGCGAGATGATCTTCTCGTCAGGGTGATCCGCGAGCGCCGTGCGAACGAGCTCCTCGGCGATCTCGGCAAGGCTCGCGGTCGCTGAAATCGGCGTATCGAGTGTCACGGAGCGGGTCACCGAGTGGAGGTCAGCGAAGCGAACGCGGACTGTCACCGTCCGCCCAGGCCTGGACTTCGCCCGAAGCCGGCTGGCAACCCTGTCGGCAAGATGACGCAGCGCGGGTCGAAAAACTTGTTCTTCAGCGGGCTTCCTGCCGAGCGCCGACTGGGCTCCGGCCGATTGTGCCCGACGGTGCGTCCTGATTTCCCGTGGATCGCGATTCCACGCCAGCGCCGTGAGCTTCGCTCCGGCCGCGCGACCGACCACCCGTTCGAGCGACCATCCCGGCATCCTTGCCAGCTGCGCGATGGTATGGATGCCCATCTCGGCCAGCCGCGCCTTGGTGACCGGACCCACTCCCCACATCAGCTCGACGGGCAGGCCGTGAAGGAAATCCAGCTCGGTGTCGGGATCGACAACCACCAATCCGTCGGGTTTGGCCACTTGCGAGGCAATTTTCGCCAGGTGCTTGGTGCGTGCCACGCCGATCGAGATTGGAAGGCCAACCTCGGTCCGCACACGGCGCCGTACCGCGCGTGCGATTTCAGCAGGCGGACCGAAGAGATGGGTGCATCCCGCAACGTCGGCGAAGGCCTCATCGATGGAAATCCGCTCGACCAGCGGCGTGAAATCATTGAGCACGTTGATGGCGGCATCGCCCAGCCGCTGGTAATCCTTGAAATGACCGCCGACGAAGATCAGTTGCGGACAAAGCTCGCGCGCTCGCCGTCCTGACATGCCGCCGCTGATGCCAAAGGCCTTGGCTTCGTAGGAAGCAGCGAGCACAACCCCACCGCCGACGGCGATGGGCTTGCCGCGCAAGGACGGATCGAGCAGTTGCTCGACCGATGCATAGAAGGCATCGAGGTCCGCATGGAGGATGGTGGCTGTCGTTTCCATCCCGGCCGTCCCCCTGCGACATAGCGAAATTGATCAGCCGCGGTCGCGGTGTGCGCCGCGCGGAAAATGCCAAGTGCCTCAACCCTCAAATCTTCAGCCGCTGAGGTGGCTTGCGCATCCGCCCGCGGGCGAAGCCCGTTGAATTGCTTCGGTCAATCGTTCGACTTCGGCCTCCAGGTCCGCGTTTGCGACGAGAGTCGTGCGCTTCGCGGACTAGAACAAATAGAGAACATCGAGTCAATGGCTCGGGACGGCGCGCTCACCCAGCACCCTTGCCAAGCATCTGGCCGACGGCACCTCGCCGCAGCCACCTGACCGCGAGAGCTTCGAAATCCTTCATGCAACGCACGGCCGGACCACTGACGGGTTGCACCATCAATTTAACGCCTCCATTCGACCAACGTCTTCTTGAACCATGCGCAGATGGATCCTGAGTCGCTGCAGATCGACCTCGAATGGGCGTGCAACCTTGAGCAACCGCACGGCAGATTCAATTTCGGCGATTCGTGTCTGATACTCGACCAATCGGGATCTGTCCGCGCTCTGCGCAAGTTCGCCTTCGAGATTTCCTAGAGCCCGGTGCAATTGGTCGATACGACGAACGTATAGCCATCTGTAAAAGCGAGGCGCGAAGCCAATGACGGGAATCAGCATCGCGGCCACCGGAATGACAAAGAATACGATTCGGTTGAGGAGTGAGGTAAACCAGAAGGACGTGTACCGTTGCCAGAAGGTCGGGCCCGAGCGGTAAAATGCCGCTGCCGTTGGAGAGAGCGGCAAATCACCGGGTTGCTCGGCGGGAAATTCACCGAGACGATTAAAGGGCCCCGGGGCCCAGTGGACCTCGCGCATGGCTTCCAGCAGCAAATATTGTAAGGCGGGGTGAAGATCCTTTCGTACGAGCAATCTGTTGCGGGAGGCAAGCAGGTCGATATCCGAATCCGGAATGTCCCGGGCCAAGCTGATGAGACCTCGCCATAACACCACATGCTTCAGCCCGGGGACCGTTTTGGCGATGGCTTCAGCTTGCGCGACGTTCATTAATCGGATCTCAGCAGCGAGCGCACGCTGCAAGAGGATGCCATCCAACGGACTTGGAAAGATCGCCACATCGATTTCGCCTGCGATCAATGCATCGATTGCCTCGGTGGGATCCAAATCCGAGAGATGGGTGGAAGCATCCAATGCGTCAGTAGCTTTTAGAACCTGCAAGATAACCGATCGTAGCGCGGTTCCCGGCATGCCAATGGAAAGGCGCTTGCCACGGAATTGCGCAAATTGCGTAATGGGCTCGGCGTTCCTGTAAAAAATGAATATCGCTGCATCGTATATCCCACCGAGTGAATAGAGGATGTCCTCATCACGCGGTTGCGTGACGCCGAAGGTGGCGAGAGCCGCCTGCACCCCAGAAGCGGCGTCACGCAGCAGATCAAGATTCTCCACCGCGCCGGCAGAGTTGCGGACCTCCAACTCGACGCCATGGTGTGCAAGTATCAGTGCGTATTGCCTCGCAAAATTGTCGTACCCCGATCCTACCGCCCCGGCAGCGATTGCGAGGTGACGTGGTGGTAGCGGATCGACCAATCGATAGACGATGTATAAGACGGCAAGGACAACGGCCGTCCAGGGAAGCACAATAACTAAAGGCTTCCACAACCTATGCCGCATCTCCATAGCTCTATGTCTCATAGGGAATAATTGCAGGATATCGACCCGGGCAGGGTTCCAAGTGGACGATGTTATCGAATCTTGACCCTACTTGCCCATGACGGCCGCTTGGCGACCGGTCAGTTGCAGCGAACTCCGTCGAGGCACTCCAGCTTCCGGTACGGTCGCCGCGGAAGCGGGCTCATTTGCCGTATTGTTCGTCGCTGACCTTGTCCATCCAGTCGACATTCCTGCCGTTCAGCGCTTCCTGAATGGCGATGTGCGTCATCGCCGTCGTCGACGTTGCGCCATGCCAATGCTTCAAGCCGGGCGGAAACCAGACCACATCACCGGGCCGAACTTCCTCGATCGGCCCGCCCTCGCGCTGAACCCAGCCGCAGCCGGCCATGACAATCAAAGTCTGGCCGAGCGGATGCGTATGCCAGGCGGTGCGGGCACCCGGCTCGAAGGTGACGCTGCTGCCACTAACCCGTGCCGGATCGGGCGCCTGGAACAGCGGGTCCACGCGGACCGCGCCGGTGAAATACTCCGCCGGCGCCTTCCGGGACGGCTGCGAACCGCTTCGTTTGATCTCCATTGTTCCGTTCCTTCGTTTTGCTGGGACCGTCAGTGTCGACGTCTCTGCCGCAGCAGGTCCGGCTGCTGCCAGCGCAGCGAGGCCGCCAGTGGCGGCGAGCATGCGTCTGCGCGTGATCATGACAGTCTCCTGGACGGTCGCTTGCATCGGCGTCGAGATGGCGGCGGGCAACGCCTGCGTGACCTTTCCTCTCGACGATGATTTAGCGCGGGCATCTGTCGCGACTAGCCGCTATAATCCGCATGGACTTATGAGCAGACGCCATAAATGCAGCGCGGAAATCTGAATGACCTCCTGGCCTTCCTGGCCGTAGGACGAGAGCGCAGTTTCACGAAAGCCGCAGCGAAGCTGGGCGTTTCGCAGTCGGCGCTCAGCCACACCATCCGCGAACTCGAAGCTCGGCTGGGAGTTCGGCTCCTGACCCGCACGACGCGCAGCGTCTCGCCAACGGAAGCAGGCGAACGCCTGCTTCACACCGCGGGTCCGCGGCTTGAGGAGATCGAGGCCGAGCTTGCGGCCCTCAGTGAGCTTCGGGAGAAGCCCGCCGGCACCATTCGGATCACAGCCACCGACTATGCCGCCGACACGATCCTGTGGCCGAAACTCGCGAAATTCCTGCGGGAATATCCGGACATCAAGATCGAGATCATCATCGACTACGGCCTGACCGACATCGTTGCGCAACGCTATGACGCGGGCGTGCGAGGCGGCGAACAAGTGGCGAAGGACATGATCGCAGTGCGTATCGGGCCGGACATGCGTATGGCGGTCGTGGGGGCTCCGTCGTATTTCAAGAAGCGGTCAGAGCCAAAAAGGCCGCAGGACCTGATCGGTCACAACTGCATCAATTTGCGTCTGCCCACACATGGCGGATTGTACGCCTGGGAGTTCGAGAAAGGCGGAAGAGAGCTGAAGGTGCGCGTCGAAGGCCAGCTCATCTTCAACGGCACTGCCCAGATGCTCAATGCGGCGCTGGCGGGGTTCGGCTTGGCCTATGTGCCTGAGGACCTGGTACTGCCCCATCTCGCCAAGGGCCGCCTCAAGCGAGTCCTTGAGGACTGGTGCCCTCCATTTTCGGGCTACCACCTCTACTACCCGAGCCGACGCCAGTCCTCGGCGGCCTTTGCGCTGTTGGTGGACGCGCTACGCCACCGGGGCTAGCGAGGGCGTTTTTCGAACACCTCCTTCGCCACCGGCAGCGCCGAGAAGACGTTGGGCCAGCCGACATAGAAGGCCAGGTGCGTGATGACCTCCGCGGCCTGCGCCTGCGTCAGCCCGTTATCCATCGCCTTATTGAGGTGCGGTGTAAGCTGCGCGACTTGGCCGTTGGCGATCAACGCGCTGACGGTGACCAGACTGCGGTCCCTTGGTACAAGGTCCGCGCGCAGCCACAGGTCGCGAAACAGGACATCGGTGGTGTACTGCACGACGCCCGGAACCACCGCCCCGAACTGCTGCCCCACGCGCTCCGCGCGTTGCGCCTCGGCAGCCTCGTCGAGCGGCAAAAGCGCACCGGAGGCTGGAGGCAGCTGATCGGTCCCGATTTTGCGCTCCGCAAAGACATCTTTCGCCACCGCAACCGCCGACATGGCATTCGCCCAGCCCGAGTAGAACGCGAGATGCGTGACGATCTCGGAAATCTCCTGCGGTTTGACGCCGTTATCGAGAGCCAGATTGAAATAGGCGGGCATCTCGATTGTCTGGTTGCGCGCGATCAGGGCGGCGAGCGTAACGATGCTGCGGTCCCGGACCGAAAGACCAGGGCGTTTCCACACCTCACCGAGAAGACGGTCTTGCGTGTATTTATCGAGCGCCGGGGCGACCATTCGGACATCCTCACGCGTCAGCATCGACTTCGATGTCGGCATGGCCTTTGTCTCCTCCGCTTGAGCCGATGAAGCAATCAGAGCGAGCGACGCGATCGTCGCAGCAAGAACTTTCATTTTGACCTCCTGCCGTTATGTCTCTGCTTGCCGCCTGCAAGCCTCATAGACCGGCGGCGACGTCAGACGAGCGGGCGCTTCTAAAGCGGTTTCCGTTCCTTCGGAATCGGAAACCGCTTTAGAGTCCTTGAGTGGTGCATGTTCTTGTCGGCGAACCGGTGCCCACTTCGCCGGAACATGCGCTAGAAGGTGCATTGCGATAGCCGCTGCGCAGAGCACCACCAGCGTGCTCGCGAGGAACACCGCGCTTATGCCCGCCCCGCTCGCGATCAACCCAAGCGCCGGGCTGGCGAGCCCCAGCGCCAGATCGAGACAGGCGGTGTAGACTCCCGTGACGAGGCCCCGAGTTTCCGGCGGCGCGCGACGGACCGCTTCCACGCCAAAACCGGGGTAAACGAGCGAGTAGCCGAAGCCGGTGAGCGCGGCCCCGACAAACGCCAGCGCGGACCAGGGCGTTAGCCAGATCAGCGCCTGGCCCGCCGCTTCGATCAGCACGCACACCAACGCCACCTTGGCGCCGCCGATCCTGTCGGGCAGGTGGCCGAAGACGACGCGCCCGCCGGCAAAGGCGATGCTCAAAAGGCTAAGGGCGAGCCAGCCTTGGTCCCACCCATGTTGCGCAAAGAGCAGCACGATGAACGTCGTGATCGCGCCGAAGCCGACGCTGCTGAGCGCCAGCCCGAGTCCCGGCACCCAAACGGCGCCGAGCACCCTGGTGAATGCAAGGCGGGGATGGGGCGACGGCGCGACGGGACGGAGCGGCGCGACGAGCAGCAGCGTGACGAGCGGGATCAGGGTTGTGGCGAGCGCGATCGCCGCAAAGCCGTAGCCGGCGTACAGCGCGGTCCCGGCCGGCGCGCCGGCCGCATAGGCGACGTACATTGCCGTTCCAACCTGGGCCATGACCGTGCCCGTGTTCTGCGGCCCTACGAGCGCCAGTCCCCACGTGAGCGCTCCTGCGACGATGAAGCTCTCCGCTCCACCGAGCAGTGCCCGGCCCAGCAGGAGGATCGTGACGGATGTCACCGGCGTGCCGACGAAAGGGAGCGACAGAAAGTAGAGGAGCCCGGCCACGGCTGCGAGCAGCAAGCCGGTGACAACCGCATGTTTTGCGCCCCGCGTGTCGGCCTGGTGACCCGCCCACACCCGCGAGATCAGCGTCGCTGCGAACTGACTGCCGGCGACAAGTCCCACAATAAACGTGCTGAGGCCAAGGCCCTGGTGCACATGAAGCGGGAGCACCGGCATCGCGAGGCCGATGACGAGGTACGCTACAAAGACCGCGGCCATCATTGGCAGCAGCGCCGCGAGCGAGCGGCCTTGGCGGACCGTGCGGTGCAGCCAGTGACCCCCGTGGTTTTCGTTCTTACCCATGGTCGATAAATCCGGCTGCGTGAGCCGAACTGAATCCTTCACGTCGCAGAAACGGTCTTTTGTCTCGCACCTGTCTTGTGATTGCCGAGAACGACCTCTGTTGTATGAGGCCCCGTGGCATGCGATTAGACGGCAGAATTCGCATGGACTTATGAAAGCGGCTCATGATTTCCCTCGCGGCCGCGCGCGAGCGAGGCTTTAACGGAGCAGCTTCAAAGTTCGACGGTTTCTCAATCGGCGCAGACCGTTCACGGCGGGCTCAGTCCGCTTTACGCCAAGACCTTGCCAGCCTGTCGCTCCCAGCCCCAAGACGCGCCCAATGTGTGCTGTTGATCGTATTTCGGAAGAGATATGCTCAGTGTGAGTTCTTCTCAGTTTGACCCCGAGCCGACGTAGATCGCATCAAAATCCCGCAGCGCAGCAGTCTCCCGGCGTACTGAGGTGTGCTATCCTTTCTGTCGGAAGCACGGGAGACGCAGCGCCCTGCCTCGATTCATGACTGCCGACGAGGTGGTCGAATGAATGCACAAATAAGATGAGTGCAGACGATAAGGCGAAGCGCGCTGATGCATCGCCCGATGGGAGGAAGCCATGATGAGGACATGTTGGAATGTCGTGCGTGCATGCGCGGCAAGCTTGATTCTGGGTTCGCTCCTGCTCACGGGGGCGAATGCGCAGTCCGGCGATCCGATCAAGATCGGAGCCGGCCTCGCGCTCACCGGCGGTGGCGCGCCCGCCGGCAAGATGCTGCTCGCAGCGCTCGAGCTCTGGCGCGACGACGTCAACGCGAAGGGCGGACTGCTCGGCCGGCAAGTTGCGGTCGTGGTCTACGACGACCAGAGCAATCCCGCGAACGTGCCGGGCCTCTACACCAAGCTCATTTCGGTGGACAAAGTCGATCTGCTGGTTGGTCCGTACGGCACGAATTTCGTGGCGCCGGCGATGCCGACGATCATCCAAAACAACAAGATGACCATCAGCTACACCGCCATCGGCATCAATCGTCAGTACAATTACCCGAAATACTTCTCGATGGTTCCGGTCGGGCCGGCAGGTGTGAACGCCTTCTCCATCGGCTTCTTCGAGATGGCGGCGGCACAAAAGCCGAAGCCGCAGACGGTCGCGATCCTCGCCGCCGAGGCCGAGTTTGCCCAGAGCGCAGCCCAGGGCGCGCGCGAGGAGATCAAGAAGCACGGCCTCAAGCTCATCTACGATCAGAGCTATCCGCCAAACTTGACCGATTTCACCCCCGTGGTGCGCGCCGTGCGGTCAGCCAACCCCGATATCGTCTACGTCGGGGCCTATCCGCCCGACAACGTCGGCATCGTGCGCGCGGCCAATGAGGTCGGGCTCAATCCGAGGATGTTTGGCGGCGCCATGATCGGCATGCTGATCACGCCGATCAAGGTCAATTTGGGTCCGGTGATCAACGGTCTTGTTATCTCCGAGGCCTTCGTACCCTCGCCGAAGCTGCAGTTCGCGGGCCTGGCCGATCTCATGAAGCGCTATCAGGCAGAGGCGCCGACGCTGAAAACCGATCCGATCGGCTTTGCCTTCGTGCCCTTCGGCTACGCGGCCGGCCAGGTGCTCGCCCAGGCGGTTACCGAAACCAAGAGCCTCGATCACGACAAGCTCGCCGCCTACCTGCACAGCCACACGTTCAAGACCGTGGTCGGCGAGATCGGGTTCGGGAAGGACGGCGAATGGAGCACCACGCGGCAGTTCTTGACGCAGTTCCAGAACGTCGAGCCGAACAACGTCGATCAGTTCCGCGGCGGCGCCAAGCAGCCGATCCTGTGGCCGCCCGAATACAAGACCGGCGAGATGATTTATCCATACGAGGACGCAAGGAAGAAATAGCTAGCGCAGCGGAATTTCATTCAACAGAAGAGGCCGCCATGAGGAAGTGCGTAAGTGCATTGGCGTGTGCCGCGGCACTGGCAAGTATCGCGGTGCCGGCAAGCTCGGCCGAATACATGGAGAAGAGTCAACAGATGGCGATGCGCGCTTATTCGCCCGGCGTCATCACCGAGGGCGGGCGCATCGTCTGGCTGGCCGGTCAGACCGGCTTCCGCGATGAGCAAGGCAAGGAGATGGTGGGCTTCGACGCGCAGGCGCGGCAGGCGTTTCGCGGGATCGATGCCGTTCTCAGGAAGGCCGGCGGCAGTCTCGCCAACATCGTGACCATGACCGTGTTCATCAACGATCCGCGCAACGGCGACCGTTTCGTCGCCATCCGGCGAGAGATATTTCCTGACGGCAATTTTCCCGCCAGCGCGCTGATTACCGTATCAAACTTCGCGGCGCCGGGGATGATGCTGGAAATCCAGGGCGTCGCCGTGATCGGCGACCGTTGCTCGAGCACGAACCGCTGTTCGCCGCCATAGCGCGGCGGCGCATCGAAATCGGGCGTCTGGCGCTCGCCGTCAGACGCCGCCGCCTTAGCGGGTGCCGTGTTCGTCGTTGGCGGGTCGTTTCGACCGATCAAACCTCAAGCAGCATAGGCGGTGGGAACAAAAGGCTCTTTGTCCCATTCGCCAATGGGATCGTAACCCCAGACCCAGTCGGAGTTGCCGTGGACGCTGCTTTTGCCGGAGGCTATCGACTCCTTCTGCGCCGCGATATCGCGCATGTGCTTGAAGCGAGCATTGGAGAAGGAGAGCCGCTGCACCCCATGCACGCGCGGGATGCGGATGCGGCGGAAATGGGTAAAGGCCTCGACCGGATCGCGGCCAGCCTCGAGCCAGCGCGCGAGGATGTAGGCGTCCTCGAAAGCCTGGCAGGCGCCCTGCCCGGCATTGGGCAGCATGGCATGCGCTGCGTCGCCGATGAGCTGGATGCGGCCGCGGCCCCAATTCTGCGTCAGCGGCCGCGTGAAGAGGCCCCATTTTGAGCATTCGGTCACGAGGCTGAGGAGCTTCTCGAGGCGCGGCTCGGGGTTGGGGAAGCTCAACCGCATCTCGTCGGGATCGCCGCGGGTCGACCAGCCTTCCTCGACCCATTTGTCCGTGTCCTCTTGGGTGACGATGTTCACGAGCTTCTTGCCGCGGATATGATAGGCGAGGAGATGGCAACCCGGCCCGACCCATTGGATATGGCCCGTCGGCTCGAGCACCTCCTCCGGCACATCGCCGCCGTTCAGGAGCGCACGCCATACCATCTGACCGGTATAGGTTGGGTTGTCGTCGCCATAGAGCGCCCGGCGGATGACCGAGCGCACGCCATCGGCGCCGATCACGATCTCGGCCTCGACTTGAGTGCCATTGGCGAAAGCGAGCATGATACGGTCGCTTCGCTCCTCTACTCCTGTCAGGCGGTGTCCCAGATGAATGGCGCTATGGTCGAGGCCGCTTGCGAGCGCATCCAGCAGGTCGGCGCGGTGAAAGGTGTAATAGGGAACTCCGTAGCGCGCCGCAGCCTTGTGCCGATCGTTGAATTCGAGGAACTCACCGGTTTGCATGTTGCGCGTGTAGATACCGGGCGATGAGTTCGCGACAGCGGCGGCTTTGTCGCCAACGCCGATCGCTTGCAGCGCTTTGACGGCTTGCGGGCTTGCGTTGACCGCGGCACCGATCTCGCCCAAAGCCGGAGCGGCCTCGAAAACCTCCGTCTTCATCCCGAAGGTCCTCAGCGCCTGCGCGGCCGCGAGCCCGGCGAGCCCGCCGCCGACAATCGCTACCCTACAGCTTGATGACATTCGTCCCCCCAGACACTTGCCGAGACCAATCCCAGGCACGACTGTTCGAGCATAGCAGAACCCTGCTCATCGCGTCGGCGACCGATCAGCCGCGGGGATTTTGAAGCAGGAGGGACACTGTCGTAGAGTGCCGCTGCGGCTCATCGGCGTCAGTTCCTCATCGCTCGGATCCGTATGTCCTTCCGGAGAGACACTATGAAGCAGAAAATCGTCACCGTCTTGGTCGTGCTTATCGCGCAGCTGCTGGTATTTCAAAGCGCGCAAGCGTTCCCGGATCGGCCGATCAAGCTGGTCGTGCCGTCGCCCGCAGGCGGACCTCCGGATGTCATGGCGCGGCTCCTGTCGGACAAGATGGCGGCTATTCTCGGACAGCCCGTGATCGTGGAGAACCGTGGCGGAGCAGGCGGCACGATCGGAGCCAGATCGGTCTTGGCCGCAGAGCCGGACGGCTACACGCTGCTGGTGGGAAGCACGAGCACGCTTCTCATCGCGCCGTCGATCTACAAGAACGCTGGTTACCATGCGGGATCATTCGCGCCGGTCGCTCGTGTTGCGGACAGCACTGAGGTCCTCGCCGTGCATCCGTCGGTTCCCGCCAGATCCGTAGCCGAATTGATCGGACTGGCGAAGTCCCGGCCGGATGCGCTGAACTACGGCTCGGCCGGGATCGGAACGCTTCCCCATCTCGAAGGCGAGCTCCTGAAGGCGCGCGCGCAGATAGAGATGAACCACGTTCCTTATCGCGGCGGCGGTCTGGCCCTAACGGGCCTGCTCGGCGGGCAGGTCCAGGTTCTCTTCTCCACCCTGACCCAAATGCTCCCGCATATCCGGGACGGCCGTGTACGGGGATTGGCTGTTACAAGCGCAGCCCGCAGCAAGCTGGCGCCGGACCTTCCTACCATGGTCGAGAGCGGGTTCGATCAGTTCATCATGACGTCCATAACAGCGATCGTCGCCCCTCCCGGCACTCCGATCGACATCAGGCGGCGGCTGAACGAAGCTGTGGCAGGTGCGCTCGCCTCCGAGGAAGTCGAGCGGTCATTGTCGAGAATGGGTGGCGAGGCGCGACCGGCATCGCCGGAGGAACTCGCTTCTTTCCTGGCAGGGGAACAACCACGCTGGGCTCGCATCGCAGAGGCCACGCGGGTTTCGGTTGATTGAGGGATGATTCAGTCGATCATCATCTCGCTCTACGGCTTGCGGCCCCAGAAGATCTCGATTCCCTTCCAGACGAAGTGGTCCGGATCGATGACCAGGCCCTTGAAGGCCGCAGCGAGGTCCTGCGGGCTGTAATAGGGGAACTCCTCAAGCTTCCAGCCGACCTTGGAGAGCAGTTTGTCGAAGATGTACTCGATGTGCATGTCGAGCCCGATCTTCATCCGTGTCTCCGGGCTGTAGGCGATCTCGGCCAGCACGATATTGCGGCCGCGCTTCATGACTCGCAGCATTTCCGCGCCAGTCTCGCGCCAGTCGTCGGTATGTTGCACGCCCTGCAGGCAGGTGGCGCAGTCGAAGGCGCCGTCTGGAATGTCGCGGGTATAGGTCCAGGCCCAGGTGGCTTCTTGTCCATGTAATTGTCGCGCGCCTCGTCGGTGATGTCGAAGATCTCTATCTCTCCGTGCGGCCCGATCCGCTTGCGCATGTCGTCGAGGAAGCCGCAGGAATCAATGCACTCGCCGATGACGAGCATCTTGTCGCCTTCGCGCAGCTCGAGCCGGTCGTAGATCAGGTTGCGTGCGACCTCGGCCTTACGCCACATGAAGGGCAGGCCGCCGAGCAGCACGGCGCGGCACCAGCGCTCCTGTTCCTTTGGGTCCATGATGACCTCGCCGAACCGGCGCACGTCATAGGGCTGCATCCAGGCCCAGGGATCTTCATTCTCCATGCTGCTCATGGTTCACCGGTTCGCTTAGCCGTCGTTCCGGTCGATCAAAATGACGGGTTCGAGGCCGACGGTTCCGTCACTGAACGTCTCGCTCAATTCACTGTCAGGTCGAGCGTAGTGACCATCTTGCCCCACTTCGCGACCTCGGTCTTGAACATCGTTTGCGCTTGGCTCTGCGTGCCGGTGACCGGATCGTACCCGAGAGATGCGAGCCGCTGCTGCGTGTCGGCCTCTTTGACGATCGCATCGATCGCGTCGTGGAGTTTGGCGATCACGTCGTGCGGGGTCTTCGCCAGCACGAAGAAGCCGACCCAGGAGGCGGCAGTGAAGCCCGGAAAGCCGCCCTCGGCGAAGGTCGGCACGTCGGGCATGACGGCGATCCGCTTCTCGCTCGCCATCGCTAGGCCTTTGAGCTTGCCTGCCTTGATCTGCGGCACAACGCTGCCGCCGGCGGTCGCCGCGAGGAGATCGATGTGGCCGGCGATCGCAGCGTTCGTCGCTGGCGCGCCGCCCTGAAACGGCACGTGGGTGGCAGGCACCTTGGCGAGCGTCTTGAAGAAATACTCGGCCGCGATGTGCGAGCCGCTGCCCGCGCCAGCGCTGCCGAAATTGATCGGTTTGCCCTGCGCCGCCTTGAGGAATTCGCCGATATTGTTGGCCGGCGTTTTAGACGGCGCGGAGAGCGATTCCGGGTTCGAGGCGACGATCGCAACCGTCGTGAAGTCGTCTGCCGTGAAGCCCTTGTTCTTGTGCAGCGTCTCGTTGATCGCGAGCGCGGTCGTCGTCACCAGGATGGTGTAGCCGTCGGGGGTCGATCCGGCGACGCTCTTGGCGGCGATGTTACCGCCTGCCCCGCCGCGATTCTCGACCACGACCGTCCGGCCGAGCCGGTCGCCGAGCTTCTGCCCGACGAGCCGGCCGACGCTGTCGGCGAACCCGCCGGCAGCGAAGCCGACGACGAGCGTGATGTTTCGGCTTGGATAAGTCTGGGCGCTAGCCGGCAGCGCCGGGAGGGGTGAAAACGCAAGCCCCATCATCAGAACGCCCGTCAAGACACAACAACGCGACATTCGAATTCCCTCGCAATGGTTTTGCTTGTGGCGATCAGCGCCGTACGAAAAGTGTTCCATCCCTGCGCAGGAATAACAAGAGTGCGCGGCGCATCGGCGGATGGCCCTGTATGTGCATTCCGGCGCACTGCTGGGCTTCGTTGCGAAAACTTAAGAGCAACGTAGCCCGGATGAGCGAAGCGAAATCCGCGGCCAACCTCACCACACATCACCCCGCATGTCGCTTCGCTCATGCGGGCTACTTGCTTGTGTTTTTTGGTCAAATGACGCGTGTAATTGTGGAGGTCGCAAGACTGCTGGGGATCGCCGTGCACGACTACATCATCGTCGGCAAGGAAAGCCACGCCCGCTTGAAAGGGCTAAAGTTGATCTAGCGATGTCTGCTTTGGAGCAGAGCGGACTCTATTCCGGACATTGCAATTTCGACGCCTTTGACCCCAAGGCGACATTAGGCAGGTCGCAATCCCGCAGCGCAGCAGGCTCCTGCCAACATCGACGTGTGCTATCCTTTCCATCGGAAGCTCAGAAACTGCGCAACAGCAGGAATACTCATCTTGGAAATGAAACGGCGCGAGTTCATCATGCTAATCGGCGGCGCGGCGACATGGCCGCTCATCGTGGGCGCGCAGCAGCCGGATCGCATGCGGCGCATCGGTGCTTTGATGTCGGCGTCCGAGAACGACGCAGGATATCAGAGTCTCCTCGCCGCATTCCGCGACGAACTCAAGAAACTGGGGTGGGAGGAGGGCCGCAATATTCGCATCGATTATGGTTGGAAGGCGATCGATGAAGAATCGAGACAACGATTGGCAAAGGAGCTCGTCGCGCTGCGGCCTGACTTGATGCTTGCGCAAAGCACCACCACCACCGCCGCGCTGCTGCAACAAACTTCCACCATTCCCATCATCTTCTTCAGTGTTGGCGATCCGGTCGGCGAAGGGTTCGTCGCGGGCCTGCCGCGCCCGGGCCGCAACGTCACCGGCTTTATCAATATGGAAGCTTCGATGAGCGGCAAGTGGCTCGAACTGCTCAAGGACATTACGCCGAGTATCAGGAGGGTCGCCATTCTGTTCAACCCGGCAACCGCTCCGCGTGGCGGTTCATATTACTTGGACCCATTCAACGCGGCCGCTCAGTCTTTGGGGCTTGAGACGATCGCTGCTCGTGTTCATGACACCTCCGAAATTGAACCCGTCATTGCCGCACAGGCCCGCGAGCCCAACAGTGGCCTTGTCGTGATGTCGGATGTGTTCCCGCTCGTCCATCGGACGCAAATTACGGCGCTGGCAGCGCGCTATCGTCTCCCCGCTGCTTATCCGTACCGGCAATTCGCCGAAGTCGGTGGCCTTTTGTCCTATGGAAATGCCTGCGCGATAATTATCGGCGCGCCGCCATCTATACGCACCGCATCCTGCGCGGCGAGCAGCCGAGCGAGCTTCCCGTTGAGGTGCCGGTCAAGTTCGAACTGGTGATCAACCTGAAAACCGCCAAGGCGCTTGGCCTAAATGTGCCACCGATGCTTCTCGCCATCGCCGACGAAGTGATCGAATAGCTGCATCTATTGCTGCGCCTGCTCACGGCCGCTTTTGGCACGAAGCGGCGGACTGCGGCGACGCACCAGTTCGGTCGCTATCGGGGCGAAGCGGACATGCGCGGTTGCCGCGGCCCGACTGGGTCGGGCGCTCTTGACCCAACTCGGACATGAGTGGGCTGTGATGGACAGACAGCTATCGGCCGAGATGTGTTAGGGTGGTGATCTTCGGCCACGGGACAAGTTCATGAGGCGGCGGGAATTCATAACGCTTTTCGGCGGCGCGGTAGCGTCGTCGCTGCT
>WNGB01000943.1_pt1 | contig 66196 bp, 48 predicted proteins | sample 5400681 | NCBI WGS metagenome assembly WNGB01 (sample SAMN13153367, study PRJNA577476) | soil metagenome | isolation source: 115 cm soil or saprolite under grassland replicate 2 | place: USA:California | collected 2016-06-15 | reverse complement strand
CGGGCGTCCCGCACGTACGGCTCCAGCAGGGCGGGGTCTCCCGGGTGGTGGAGGATCTGATCCACGCCACGGCCGGTCATCACGTCGCCGCACAGGAACAGCGTCACCGGGCGTACGCCCACGTATTCACCGTAGAACGGGCGCCTATGTGCGGCGTGAGACGTTGTCGACGAGGTGAGCGAGGTCGGCGTTGGCGAGCAGGTGGGCCACCATCTCGGCCCGGCTGGACACTGCGAGCTTGGCGAATATCCGGCGCAGGTGGGTGGAAACGGTCCAGACGCTGATCTCGAGGGCGCTGGCGATCGCGTGGTTGGTCCTGCCGTTCGCGACCATGCGAGCGATCTGCTGCTCTCGCGGGCTCAGGGTGACGAGCATCGCCGGCTCCTGCTCGATGAGCAGGCACCGTACGTTGTCGACGACGGTGTCGAGCAGGATCCCCTGCTGGGCGTCGGCGCGGTACCTGCCGAGACGGGTCTTGACCGCAATGTCCCTCAGCAGCGACGCGAGCCGCTCGCCGTCGCCGGGGTCGCGCTGCTCCGGCACCGCCGGCCGGGTCGGATAGTCGCCTCCCCCGCGATCATCGACAGAGATCACGCTGACCCTGCGCCTGACGTCATCGCGACCGCTCATCATCTGGCCCCCTCGGGTCTGGCAGCCGCCTCGGTCGCCACCCGAGGATGGCGACGACGCCGAGTGCGCATGCGTGCCCCGTTACTTCGCGTCATCACTCTAATGCCTAACGTAGGCTCCGTCGGTCGAGTCGCGTCTCTCGGCACGACCGCGACGCGGCGGCCCGCGCCAACGCCGCCAGCAGACAGACGCAACTGTCGATGCCTCGCTCCCAGTCCCTCAGGTCGAGGTACTCGTCCGGGCCGTGCGCACCGTCGTTCGCGGGCCCCAGCCCCAACAGCACCGGCGGTTGGCCGAAGACGTCGCCGAGCAGGCGTACTGCCGGGATGGACCCGCCTGAGGCGACCGTCACGGGTGGTGTGCCGAACCCGAGTCGGCACGCGATGCGTACCGCGGCGAGAATCTCGGGCGGGTGCTCGACAGAGATGCCACGCACCGACCCAAGGCAGTCGACAGCGGTCCGGACGCCGTCGGTACGCAGCAGTCGAATCGCCTGGGTGAGGACGGGAGCCGGCTCTACTCCGGGCGGGAGACGGATATCGAGCACCGCCTCGGCCGTCGGTGGGATGGAGCCTGCTGCGGCGCCCGCGCGCAGCGTGGTCACTGTGAGCGCGCCGCGTACGGTCGACCTGGCGGCCGGCTGGTCGGCGTGGACCGCCCGTCCCCGCACCGCGGCCCGTACGCTCGCGTCTGTCGGCGCCTCCGCGCGAGGCGAGTTCGACGCGCCCATCGCCTCGAGCGCACGACCCGTACGGAGAAGGGCCCGAGCCAGTACGACGGACGGGTCGAGGACGGCGCCGCCGAAGCGGCCGGCGTGCACCGGCGCGTCACCGGTGGACACGCGTACCCGCAGCGACAGCATTCCCCGCTGAGAGACCGTCAGTGTCGGACGACCGGGGCCCGCCATGCGGGTGTCGGAGACGACGACCGACGATACCGGCCCCCGCAACAGGGACTCCCGCTCAGCACTGCGCAGTACGTGTGACAGCCCCGGACTTCCGATCTCCTCGGCTCCGTCGACGATCACAGCCACGTCCTGCGGCGGTCCGCCGATCGCCGCGTACGCCTCGAGCGCCGCGATGTGCGCCATCAGCTGGCCCTTGTCGTCGCTTGCCCCTCGCGCGATCAGCCGGTGACCTCGGAGGGTCGGCTCGAACGGCGGTGTGGTCCAGCCCGGGCCGGGCTCCTTGACGTCGAGGTGCCCGTAGACAACCGTCGTAGAGCCCGGCTGGGATGCGGCGGACCTCACCCGGGCCAGCACCACAGGCCCGCCGGGGGCCTCGATGAGGCGTACGTTCGGCGTCAGCCGACTGAGCCGTCGCTTGATCCAGTGGGCCGCCGCCGCCACGTACTCACGGCGGCGGGGGTCTCCGCTCACCGACGGAACCCGCAGCCACTCGTCGAGCCCGAGCAGAGCCGAAGGCATCGCGCGCCGGGCGGCTGCCCGGGCCGCCGGCAGCCGCGCCGACATCGTGGGCTACCTCCGCGGCAGCATCGAGGAGCGGCTGCCGCTCCTCCCGCCTCGATAGGTGCCGCGGCCGTATCGGCGCGGATACACCGGCTTGGGCAGTCGCCGCGGCCGGCGCAGCGTCGGCGGAACCGTCAGCGGGCTGCGCTCGGCCACCGGAGCGGCGATGCCGGACTGCCCCAGCTGCTCCCACGGAAGTACCCGGTCGGAGCCGGTACGGCGCGCCAGGCTCATCGCCTGAGCTGAGGTCAGCCACTCCTCCGCGGGCTCCGCGATGTTCATCAGCACCGCCTCGAACTCGCCCCGCGCGGTCTCGAGGATGTGAGGTCCCGCCAACCAGCGGAGCACGTCGCGGCCGGTCACGGCCATCCGCTGCCGCGGCGAGCTCTGGAGCCGCTCGTCGAAGTAGCGGATCAGGACCTCGTCCACCACATCCCACGCGTTGTCGGCGCCGAACAGGTCGATCACGTCGCTGGACCCAAGGATGCTGAAGCACTCCTCCAGCACCTGCATCAGCTCGACCCGCATCACGTTGAGGTGACCGAACGAGGTGAACTTCAGGTTGTTGCGGAGGTCCAGGCCGGAGCGCCGTACCACCGCGATCGACCCGAAGCTCGGGTCGAGCGCCCGCTCGCGGATCACATCGGAGATCCGCTTGTCGCGCCAGAAGAGCGTCACCTGGTTGACGAAGTGCGCGAACAGCATGTGGAAGTCGGTGTTCGGCCGGCTCTGTCCGGCACCGAGTCCGCGTCCGTACCCGAGCACGCGCCGGTACGCGTCGTGGCGGTCCTTGCGCGTGTAGCGCAGGACATCGCGACGGTCGAACTGGTACAGGCCGTACGCGCCGGGGCCGGCCGAGAGCCGTACAGCGCCCGCCTCGAACAGCTGCTTCAGCTTCCGGACGACCTTGAAGACGCCGATCTGCTCATGTTGATAGAGGTAGTAGAGGTCGCCGACAGCGACGATGCGCTCGGAGTTGACCTGCTCGTCGTACGGCGCGACGCCTTGCGTGGTCAGTGTCTCGCCGAACGTCTTCGCCGCCTCGGGGCCGATGCCGACCAGCGCCGCGAGGCCACCGTCCGGCGGCCCGGGCCGGCTCTCGTCCGCCTGGATGGCCGCCTGGACGAGCTCGTCGAGCTGACCGTTCAGCTCCTCGGCGAGCGCCGGGTTCGACACGAGGCTGCCCGACAACTGCTGGGCCAGCCGCTCACGCAGCGCCTGGATCCGGTCCAACCGCTCCTGATATTCCTTCGCCGACAGCATGATGTGTCCTCTTCCGTAAGCGGTGGCCGCGACTATGACTGGGTCTTCTTGGCTGGCCTCTTCTTCGCCGGGGCCTTCCTGCTGGGCGGCCTCCTCAGCGCCGCCCTACCCGCGGTCTTCTTGCCGGAACTCGCCTGTGCACCGGTCCGCTTCGCCGCTGTGCCGCCCGCCGGCCCGCCGTTCGGCGCCGGGACCGGCTCGCCGGGCGAGTAGGTCTTGGGCTGATCCGTCAGGTGGCCGGGATCGACCTCGCCGCCGCCGTTCCCGTCGGGGGCCGAGCCGCTGACCTGCAGCGACTCCTCGGGGATCCGCTTGAAGCGATCGTCGGACGGGACGTCGTCCCAGCGGTCCGGTACGAGCTTGCGGCCACCGATCGGGTTACGCGCGAGCCTGAGGTTGGGCCAGGTACGGGTCTCCGGTGCGTGGACCACGGTCCCCGTCTGCCCGTCGACGACCGCCAACGGCAGGTCCTCGGCCGGGACGCTGAAGCCCTCCCAGCCGGTCTTGGAGTTCCGTACCCTCGAATTCTCCGGCCGCATGAAGATGTCCTCGAGCTCGGAGATCTCCGACAGCTCGGAGATGCGGAACAGCCCGGTCACACTCTCGTCGTCGGCCGTGGAGCTACCCCGCAGCGCCATCACGAGGTTCTTGGTGCCGAACTCCTCGATCCGGCACCCGTCGGTCGTCCACGGGTGGCGATCGGTGAAGAACGCCGGCATATGGAACGGTTGGATGTTGAACCCGCGGAACTCGACCTCGACCACGTCGTGGCGTTGGATGACCGGCCGGACGACGACGTTGGTCAGGACTGGCCCGGGGTACCGGCCGATGCGCTGAGCGGTCTTCGCCGTCTCGAGGAGCAGCCTGCACAGGCTCGCCACCGCGATTCGGGTACGCGCCGCGTACAGGCCGGTCGGCAGCGGTGCGCAGCACGACGCCGGCAGGTAACAGACCGGGCTGAACTCCCGAGCCGCCTGGTCGTCCTCGACGATGCGGTCGGCCAGCGTCTTCTTGAACGTCTTCACCAGCTCCACGGCGGTGGGAGCCAGCGCCGAGACGATCCCGTCGCGGCCGGTGTCCTGGGCGATTCTGCGGCCCTCGTCGCTGAGGAAGCTGCGCAGCCACATCAGCAGTCCGTCCAGGGTAAGCCCGGTGGCCGTGTCCAGGACCAGGGTCCGCCGCTCGGACCCGCTGATCAGTACGGAGTCCAGCACCGCCTCGACCTCGTCGACCTGATCCGCGGCGGCCTCCATCAGGCGCGACAGCAGGATCAGCTCGGTGCCGAGGAATCCCTGGCCCGCGCCGCCGGAGAACTGCTTTCGCTGGGAGTCCCACGACGTCTGCAGGTCGGTCACCATGTCGACCAGCGTCCAGAACGACGTACGCAGGCCCTCCTCCTCGACGGTGTTGACGTTCGCGTCGGTAAGCCCGAACCGGTCGCGAAGGGCTCCCAGCTGACCGGCGATTCCGTCCGGCGTGCTCCCGTGGCCCGGCTTCGCCGTACCGGTGAGGGCTCGGAAGTACGTGTCGATCATCTGGATGCGCGGTCCGCCCGCGGCTCCGATCTCGTCGACGAGCCGTTCGATGGCGTTGCGTACCAGGGTCCGGTACGCCTGCATGTCGTCCTCGTCGGCGTCGGTGCGCAGTGGGGTCAGGCCGTCGAGGATGCGGAGCATCTCGGTACGCGCGACCCGGGCGCGCCGGTAGAGCGACGCCTGGCCGCCGGTGACCGCCCCGAGGTCTGCCTGAACGGCGTAGCCGCGCGGCACGTACTGAGCTTCGACGTGACCTTCGACGGTGACCAGCCGGAACGACGCGGTGAGCGCGTCGACGAACGCCTTGGGGTCCTCGACCCGCGGCCGCCAGCCGAGTGCGTCGCGAATCGCCGTGCCCACGACGGGCGACAGGTCGTCCCCGCCAGCCGTCGCGTTGCGGGTCAGGGACTGGTTGACCATGGCGGGGAACGCCTGATCGACGTCCACCACCGGGACAGTCTCCTTGCCATGATGATCGGTCACGATGGCCTCCTGGTCGTCATCGGTCGCGGGTTCGCGTCTGCCGTGGTCGGCTCTGCCCGGGGTGCTGTTGTGGCGTCGGCCGCGGGAAGGTACAGGCTCAGCAGCTCGCCCACCTCCCGCCAAGCCGCGCGCACCGACGCGGCCGACCGCAGCAGCGGCTCCTCGCACCGCAGCTGTGACTGCTCGAGGCTGCTCTGCCAGGTACGCCACTCGACTCCGTGTCGCTGCGCGGCGGCGCGAAGCTCGGCCACTGCCGCGTGCGACCGGAGGTCTCGCCAGTAGCGCACGCCGCTCGCGGCGATCGCCGCGTCGACGCCGGGCAGGCGGTTGGGCAACTGCCTGATGTCGGAGACATCCTGCAGCTTCGCGGCGGCCTGCACGACGCTCGCCTGGAGCTCCGAGACCACCTCGGCCAGGTTGTCGATGACCGCCACCTCGCTGTGCAGTGGCCGGTCCTCGTGCACCGTCATCACCAGCTCGGACACCGCCTCGGCGAGGCTGGAGTTGGCGCCGCGCAGTTCGTCGAGTGCCGTCGTCAGCGACATGCCGTCACCGCCTCGACAGTTCCTGGTAGAAGTTGCGCATCAGCACCTCCGGCGCCGCGAGCCGCCGGTCGACCGCCACGCGGACCGCGCCGATGAGGAAACGCTCGGGTACGACACCCGGGTCCACGCCCCGCGCCAGCCGGTCTGCCGCCTCCTCGATCATGAGCTGATGCCGTGGCTCGAACGTGATCACCTCGCGCAGCGACTTGTTGCCGAGCGAGGCGAAGCGCGTGTAGCAGACCGCGTCGACGACCGCCCGTACGCAGGCCGGGTAGGTGCGCAGCAGGGCCGGGGGCAGGTTGCCGCCGGACGGCGACGGGTAGAGCGCGCGCCACGCCTTCTCGTACGCCTTCGCCGTACCGGAGAAGCCCATCCGGCGCAGCAGCTCCGTGGACAGGAAAGTCCGCAGATACGGGGTCGGGTGCACGCCGTGCGGGCTGTACCCGAGCGCCTGCTCCGGCGCGCGGCCGATCACGTCCATCAGGGAGGCGACGAACGCCTCGCCGCCGAGCATGCAGCCGACCATGTCGCCGAAGATCTCGCGGTTCCACCGCGCCCAGATCCGGGCCACCGACTGCGGCACCCCGGCAGCGCGTACCTTCCGCAGGATCGCCAGCGGCACCGTCCGCTCGAGATCAAGCTCGTTCTGCAGGTTGTGGCTGACCTCATGCATGATCGCGCCCATGGTCCACGGGTTCACCAGCCGGTGGTACGGAAGCTGGACCAGCGGGAACGGGTTGAGCTGCCGGCCGAGCCTGCGCAGCGGGATGTTGCGCCGGTACGTCGCCGGCGAGAAGCCCGTACGCATGTAGGCGAACGGAGGAGGGCTCGGGATGCTCCGGGGGGACCCGAGGTGCATGAACACGTGCTGATAGCAGTCCAGCGCGATCCGGTCGCAGGAGAACAGCCATTCGCCGTACGCGCCCTGGCGCTGCCCGAACAGCTCGAAGTAGAAGTCCCACACCCGCTCTGTCGCGCGTACCCAGTCGTGTGCCCGGCTCTTCAGCCGCAGCAGTTCGCCCCATGAACGGGCGGCCGTGGCGGTTTTCGAGGCCGCCTCGACCTCGCATACGGCGCGTTCGAGCGGCTTGCGCAACCGGCGCAGCAGCAGGTTGACCGCCTGGATGTGCCCCTCCGACGGACGAGCGATCGACGTGCCGAACTCGGCCCGCGAGAAGTCCCGGAGCGCGTCGAGGTGACGCCTGACGTTGACAGCCTGTCCGGCGGCGAACGCCGGCAGCAGGCGAGCGGGCGGGAGCGTCCCCCCGCTCGCCTCTGCCAACGGCTGCCGCAGGGACGGCTCCCGCTCAGCGACGACGGACACCGCGCACCCGACCGTTCCCGGCTCGCCGCGACTGCCGACGGGCCGAAGGGCGGATCGCCCCGGTACGGTAGCGGCGCCGGGCCGGGTACCCGGATCCGCGTCGCTGCCGAGCGGCCCAGTGGGCACGCCGGTGCCAGCGCCGGTTGAACACGTCGACGGCGCGGAGGGCGCGGCGGCCGTTCGGGCCACGCAGCACGCGGCCGGTCATCGTTCCCAGCGTCCGGACCACCGTCGTGGCGTCGATGGGACGGCCGTTGGCGGCCTGGTCCGCGAGGCTCTGCGCGGTGCGCTGAAGCACCACGGGCAGCGCGCGTACGAGCCGGCGGGTCCGCGGGTTGCGCCGCAGCGAGCGTACGACCCGCGTCGCGCCGCGGACCAGCGCGGGCGCGTGGCGAGCCACCAGTTTCGCGGCGCGCGGGATCAGCCGGGAGGCCAGCGGCACGAGCGCACCGATGAACGCCTCGGCCTCACCCTCGCTCTCCGTCTGCGCGGCCTGGCGGGCCAGATGGGCCATCGTCTCCGCGTCGCGGTAGATCCGCCGTACGGGATTGACGAAGCCCTCGGCCTCTTCCTCGGCCTCCGCTTCGAACTCGTCCTCGAGCTCGCCCTCGGCCTCCATCTCCGCCTCGGCTTCGTACTCGAACTCGAACTCCTGCTCGTCCTCGGCTTCGAGCTCGCCTTCGCCGAGGAGGGACTTCGCGATGCCGGCGAGTCCGCCGAGGAAGGCCTCCTCTTCGCCCTCGAACTCGTCCTCGAGTTCGCTCTCGTACTCGTCCTCGAGCTCGGCTTCGTACTCGTCCTCGAGTTCACTCTCGAGCTCGGCTTCGTACTCGTCCTCGAACTCGTACTCACCCTGGATGGCGGGGTAGCTGCGGCTCAGCGTGGTCATGATGGCCTCTCGTTCTCTCGGTTCTGGTCAGCGACGTCGACCGGCAAGGCCGACCGGGCGGCCGGCGGGGACGGCACCACGAGGCACCTTCACGTCGCTGACGACCCGAACAGTTCTTGCGGGAGCTCCGCCGCGGGCCGGGACCCGGACCGGTGTCACGACTCGTACGAACCCGGGGCGAGGACGCGACACCCGAGCCCGGCTCGACACCGCGCGGACCTGCGACGGGCGGCGCCGGATGGTCGTCACCCGGCGGCGAGCCGCGCCTGCCGCGTAGCCGGGACGCCGTCCGGTGTAGAGCAGCCGACCGTGCCGAGTCCGGACGTGCGGGTGACGACGCAGCATGTGCGCCAGACCCCGCGCGTGCCGACGGGCCGCGCCGTTGCGCCAGCGCCAGTCGGACAGCACACGCCGGGCGCTCTGGCCCAGCACCGCGCCCACGTCGGCCGGGCGCACCGCGCCGCCGGCGGCGTGACGCACCAACGTACGAGCCGCGGAGTCCGCGATGGCGGGGACCAGGCGGACAGCCGGACGGCTCGCGGGGTTGCGGTGGAGCACCCGGGTCAGGACCGACGCGCCGCGCACCAGGTGCGGCAGCATCTCCTCGAGACGGCGACGATCGCGGTCGCTCAGCGTGATCGTGACGGCGGAGCCTGCGAACGCCTCGGCCTCCGACTCCGACTCCGTCGTGGCGGCCTTCGCGGCCAGGTACTCGGCCAGGGCCTGCTTCGACGTGACCGGTGCGGTCGCCATCTCCTCCAGCTCGGCTTCGAGCTCCGCCTCGAGCTCGCCCTCGAGCTGCGAGGTGACCGCGCGGGCCACCATGCCGGCGGCGGGACCGCCGACAGCGGTGGCGATCAGCGGCGCGGCGGTCTTGGCGATGCGCTTGAGCAGTCCCTTGTGTTTACGGAGGAAGCCGCCGACCTTCTTGAAGAAGAACTCGGCCTCGGCCTCCAGCTCGCCCTCGTGCTCGTACTCGTACTCGGCTTCGGCCTCGCCCTCGCCGAGCAGCGACCTGGCGATACCGCCGAGGAACGCCTCGTCCTCTTCCTCCGCCTCGTACTCCTCTTCGAACTCGCCTTCCAGCTCGGCTTCGAACTCGTCCTCGAACTCTCCCTCGAGCTCCTCCTCGGCCTCGTACTCTCCCTCGAGCTCGTGCTCGGTCTCGGCTTCGCCTTCACCGAGGAGCGACTTGGCGATGCCGGCGAGGCCGCCCAGGAACGCCTCGTCCTCTTCCTCCGCCTCGTACTCGTCCTCGAACTCGTCTTCGAACTCGTACTCGAGCTCGGTGCTCGCCTGTGACATGAGCGTTCCTTTCTGACCGCGGTGCGGCGGATGCACCCGACGCCGGGTGGTCCGCGGCGGAGTGCCAAGGTCATCGAACAGCCGGGCGGGGCGGCCGGGCAGTCCCACGACCTGACTCCACCTGACGAGGTCGGTCACGCGTGGTCAGCGGATCCAGGTCGTCGCCTCGAGGTCGTCGCGTCGGGGGAGCGGGCACGCAGTAGCCCAGCCGCCGTCGCACGGCTACGGTCGCTGATACGTGGGACTGGCGGCACATCTCCAAGGTCATCATCGGCGGCCATCAGGGATCGTCGGCGCAGCCTCGCTGACGGTCACCCACCGTTCTGAGGACACCCTCGCGCCCCGCACACCACGCGGGGCCCCGCCACCCGCGGCCGGGGTCGGTGACCTGTCGCGCCGCGCGCGGGGATGTGGCCGGCTTGGCCGTGTCGCTCTTGGGAACGCGTACGGTCAGCACGCCTTCGGCCAGCTCAGCGCTGATCTTGTCCGGATCCACCTCGCGGGGCAGCACGGCCAGGCACTCGAACCGCCCGACCCGGCGGTACGGGTACGCACCCCAACCGGTGCGCTCCCGGTCCTTGAACTCGCCGGACACGACCAGTTCGTTCCCGGTGACCTCCACCTGCATGTCATCGCACTTGACGCCGCGCAGGTCCACCTCCACCAGGTAGGCGTCCTCGGTCTCGGACAGGCCTGATGCTGCTCGCCGTCCCGTTCTGACGGGGCGCCATGGAGCGAAAAGGGTGAGTGAAGGGTGAGCGGGTTGAATCTCAGGCAATAATGATCATGGCTCTGACACGCGTTTCCGCTGGTCAGAGCCATGATCACGGTCGGGGTGGCGGGATTTGAACCCACGGCCTCTTCGTCCCGAACGAAGCGCGCTGCCAAGCTGCGCCACACCCCGGTGTTGATTCGGCGCCATGCAGGCACCGCCGGCAAGCCCGCGGGATCAGGGTGAGCACGCTGGCCTCCGGGGGACAGGCGAACCGTACGGGGGCGTACGGGCTGGTGCCGAGGCCGGCCGAGACGTGAAGCCAGGACTCGGTGCCGTACCGGTGCAGGCCGCGGGCGAGGCGACGGTCGAGGTCGCAGTTGGTGACCAGGGCGCCGTAGTACGGCACGCGCACCTGGCCGCCGTGGGTGTGGCCGGCCAGCAGCAGGGAGAACCCGTCCGCCGCCATCGCGTCCAGCACCCAGGGTTCCGGCGAATGCGTCACCCCGAGGTGTACGTCGGCGTCCGCCGAGACCGGACCGGCCGGGTATTCGTCCAGCTCGAGATGCGGATCGTCGACCCCGACCAGCTCGACGAGCGTGCCGCCGGTCTTCATGCTCGTACGCGCGTTGTTCAGGTCGGTCCAGCCGGCGCCGAGCAGCACGGTCCGCAGGTCCCGCCAGGGCAGCTCGGGGCCGTGCAGCCGTTCCCGGTTCGGGTTGAAGTACGTGAACGGGTTCTTCAACACCGGCCCGTAGTAGTCGTTGGAGCCGAAGACGAACGCCCCGGGGAAGTCGAACAGCGGCTCCAGCGCGTTCACCACCGCCGGCACCGCGTCGGCGTGCGCCAGGTTGTCGCCGGTGAGCAGCACCAGGTCGGGGTCGAGCGCGGCGAGCGACGCGACCCACTCCTGCTTGCCCTGTTGGCCCGGCGTCATGTGCAGGTCGGAGATCTGCAGGATCCGCAGCGGCTCGGTGTCCGGCTGCAGCACCGGTACGTCGAACCGCCGCAGCGTGTAGCGGACCCGCTCGACCAGCGAGGCGTATCCGAGCACCCCGAGACCGACCGCGGCGGCAGTGAGCGTCAATGCGGTACCTCTGCGCATGTCTGCCAGGGTAGTTTTGCCGCCATGAGTCAACCCACCCGGCCTTTGAAGGAACGCCTCGAGAGTGACCTGCGGCACGCGATGAAGGCGCGTCAGGAGGTCCTCACCTCGACGCTGCGGATGGCCTTGACGGCCGTACGGACCGCGGAGGTTTCCGGCAAGCAGGCCCGTGAGCTGTCCGATCAGGAGGTGCTCGCGGTGCTCACCAAGGAGGCGAAGAAGCGGCGCGAGGCGGCCGATGCGTTCCGGGAAGCGGGCCGCAAGGAGCTGGCGGAGAAGGAGCTCGCCGAGGAGCAGGCGCTCGCGGCGTACCTCCCGAAACAGCTTTCAGATCAAGAGCTTGCAGATTTGGTACGCAGCACGCTGGCCGAACAGGGGTTGTCCGGGATGCAGTCCATGGGCCCGGCGATGAAGGCCGTACAGGCGAAAGCCGCGGGCCGGGCCGACGGCCGCAAGCTGGCCGACGAGGTGCGCCGCCAGCTCACCGGCTGAGCTCTACCCGCCGGGACCCGGATTGCAGAACGGGTCGTTGGGTTTGCACGTGGGATCCGGGGGCTTCGTGGGGCCGCCGCCGCCCGGGGGTTTCGGCGACTTGGACGGGTCGGGTGCCGGCGCCTGACCGTTGCTGATGAAGATCGTCAGCAGCCCGCCCTTCGGCGCCCTACCCGTGGGCTTGGTGTACGCCACCGTCCCGGCCGGACAGTTCGCCGGTACGTGATCCGGATACTCCCGCACCTTGAACCCGGCGTCTTCCAGGGTCGACTTCGCCTCGTCCACGCTCTTGCAGACCACCGGCGGAATGTCCACCATGTCGCCCTTCGAGAGCGCGCTCGACGGCGGCGCGAAGTTCGCCATGTGCCGATTCCCCAGGTACGAGTGCAGGATCTCCCCGAACGAGTAGCTGGGCTTCGACGTGTCGTACACGGTGTGGTCGCTGTAGTCGGGGTCGGCCATGAACATGGCGCCGGCGAGCTTGCGGGTGTAGCCGACGAACCAGGCGGAGTGGTTGTTCTCCGTGGTACCGGTCTTGCCCGCCACCGGCTGGTTGACGTTGCGCCCGACCGAGGTGGCGGTAGCCCCACCGGCAGAGTCGCAGTCGCCACCCTGGGCGGGGTCGCCGACGGGGCATCGCGCGGCGTCGGTGGCGGCGCGGGCCATGTCGGGGGTGACCACCTGCTTGCACTGGGGCTCGGCACCGTCGATCGGCTTGCCGTCGTGGTTGTAGAGCTTGGAGACCGGCAGCGGCTTGCAGTACTTGCCGTCCGCGGCGAGGGTGGCGTACGCCTCGGCCATCTCCACGGGGGTGGTCTGTGCCGTACCCAGGGTGAAGGTGCCCCAGCTCTTCGCCCGATCGGGCTTGGTCGCGTGGTCCAGGTCGTCGCCCTGCCAGGTCAGGCCCAGGTTCTCCGCCATCTTGATGGCGTTCTCCGGACCCACCGCCTCCTCGAGCTGTACGAAGAACGTGTTGACCGACCGCCCGAAGCCGCTCCACATGTTGCGCAGGCCGGCCATGCTCTTGTCGGCGTTCTTCGGACACCAGCGGGGCTCGCCGTTGACCGTGCAGGTGGACTTCTCACCCACACTGCCGTAGAACTGCGACCGGTACCGGTCGGGGGACTGGAACGCGGTGGCCAGCGGCATGCCCTGGTCGAGTGCCGCGAGCATGGTGAACATCTTGAACGTCGAACCGGCCTGGTAGCCCTGTTCGTCGCCACCGCCCAGGATCGGGTTCGCGGTGTTCGGATAGTTGCCCTTCTTGCCGTGGAACGCCGGGTCGGAGTGCGGCCCGTTGCGTTTGGTGTCGTTGCTGTAGAACCGGTTGACCGCCATCGCCTTGATCCGCCCGGTGCCGGGTTCGACGAAGACGCCGCCGAAGGCGTACGGGCTGCGGGCCTGCTCCTTGCGCAGGATGTTGTTCATCGCGTCGCGCTGCAGCTTCGGGTCCAGCGAGGTGACGATCTTGTAGCCACCGCTCTTCAGGTTGGCTTCCCGCTCCACCGAGTTGGCGCCGAATGCCTTCTGCTGCTTCCACCAGTCGACGAAGTACGCGCAGTAGAAGCCCCAGTCCTTGTGGTTCGGCGGTACGCCGAAACAGCTGTTCGGCGGGATCTTCGTCTTCAGCTCGATCTTCTTGTCCTGGGCCTTCCTGGCGGCGTCGGAGTCGATGAACTTCAGGTCGACCATCCGGCTGATCACCCAGTTGCGCCGGTCGTGGATCGCGTCGCGTTCCTTCGGGTCCTTCGAGCTGGGGTCGTAGACGCTGGGTGCCCGTACCTCGGCGGCCAGCATCGCGGCCTCTTCGAGGGTCAGGTCCTTCGGGTTCTTGTCGAAGTACGCGTACGACGCGGCGTAGATCCCGTACGCCTTGTGGCCGAAGTACGCGATGTTGAGGTAGTTCTCGAGGATCTGGTCCTTGGTCAGCCGCTTCTCCAGGGCGATCGCGTACCGGATCTCCTTGAGCTTGCGGGCGGAGGTGTCGGCGGTGACGGCGCGCCGCTCAGCCGGGGTCCTCGCCGAGTACGTCAGCGCCTGGCGGACGTACTGCATGGTCAGGGTCGAGGCGCCCTGCTTGACCTGGCCGGCGCCGCTGTTGGCGACCAGCGCGCGCATCACGCCTTTCAGGTCGACGCCGTGGTGGTCGTAGAACCGGGTGTCCTCGGCCGCCACGATCGCCTTGCGCATCACCGGCGCCATGTCCTCGAGCGGTACGTTCTGCCGGTTCTCCTCGTAGAACCCGGTGATCCGGGTCTTGCCGTCGGCGGCGTACAGGTAGCTGGCCTCAGGCGGCGGCACCACCTCGAGGTCGTCGGGCAGCACTTGGAACGAGTCGGCTCCGACTTTGGCCGCCAGGCCGGTCACCGCCAATGCCGGGAACGCGGCCGCCGCGACCACCAGGCCGGCCAGCAGACCGCAGATCAGGAGGGACGCGGCATTGTTTACCAGGTTTCGGTCTCGCAAACGAACCACCGGACCAGGGTACGCGACTCCACGAAACGCACGAGTCCGGTGGTCTTGACGTCCCCGTTGACGTGCGGTAACGCTGGGTCTTATCGGTATGCCCGTATCCAAATGGTCGTTGGTTCCGTTTCGTCCAGACAGAGGGGTCGGGTACAGCGGCCACCGATCCGAGACGGCGGCTCCTGGTCGTTGCCGGCGATCAAGGGACGAGGATGTCGGATCTGTCCAACAAGTACGTTGCATCCTTATTTCTCCCGCAACGTTGCGTAGTTGGACGACTACAGACAATGATGTACGGGTGAGCACGCACCAGGTGTGCTCGCGCGTGAGGGGGATACCGACCGAACGGTCGTTGTCGACTAGGTCAACCGGTTCGTAATCTCCGAACCGGGGCAGTCCGGAGACGACAGGCCGTACGGGCTGTAGGGGGGACAGTAAAGGGGGGTCTGGTACAGATGGGCCTGATCGTGGACTGGGCGGCACAGGCCGCATGCCGGGACGGTGACCCGGATGCGCTCTTCGTGCAGGGAGCTGAGCAGAATGTCGCGAAGCGCGTCTGCCGCAGCTGCCCCGTGCGAAACGAGTGCCTCGCTGACGCACTCGACAACCGGATCGAATTCGGCGTCTGGGGCGGGATGACCGAACGAGAGCGGCGGGCGTTGTTGCGCCGGCACCCCGCCGTACCGAGTTGGCGCGCGCTGTTCGAAGCGGCGCTCGAATCCAAACAACCGCCGGTCACGCTCGCGAAGGCTGGCTGACGCAGATACGTCGGTGCCCCGGGTCTGGCGACGGACCCGGGGCGCCGGATGTCTGGGCCGGCCGGCTCAGGCGGTCAACGCCTCGCTGATGCCCCGCAACCCGACCAGATCGTGTACGTCCTGCGGCTGCGCCGGCACCTCGGTCACCGGGACAGCGGGGTGGGAGCGCCGGAACCGGTCTGCCACCCGCTGCTCGCGGGCCACCTGGCGTACCAGATCGGCGTGGAGCAGCAGGACCTCGGCGGTGACGGCCGAGGACTTCGCCGGCTTGGCAGCTGCCAGGGCTTCCGCCGCTGCCACACTCCGCTCCGCCGACAGCGGTACGCCGAGCGCGTGCACCCGGTTGAGCACCAGCCCGGCGAGCGGCATCCGCTCCTCGGACAGCCGCCCCGCGAAGTAGCCGGCCTCCCGGATCGCGTCCGGCTCCGGGGTCGCCACCACCAGGAACGCCGTCTGCTTCGCCTGCAACACCTGGTAGGTACGGGTGGCCCGCTCGGAGAACCCGCCGAACATCGAGTTCAGCGACGTGACGAAGGTCGAGACGTCGCTGAGCAGCTGAGCGCCCAGGATCCGGTTCATCGCCCGACCGAACAGGTTCAGCGACGAGCCCACCATCTTCAGTACGCTCAGCCCGCCCGCGCGCGCCGGCGTCATCAGGATCCGCAGCATCCGGCTGTCGAGGAACTTCGCCAGCCGTTTCGGCGCGTCGAGGAAGTCCAGCGCCGAGCGCGACGGCGGGGTGTCCACGACGATCAGGTCCCAGTTGCCGGTGGCGGACAGCTGCGACAGCTTCTCCATCGCCATGTACTCCTGCGTACCGGCGAAGGTGGAGCTCATCGCCTGGTAGAACGGGTTGGCGAAGATCTCCTTGGCCTGCTGCGGCGTGCTGTGCGCGAGCACCACCTCGTCGAAGGTGCGCTTCATGTCCAGCATCATCGCGTCGAGCGCGCCGCCGTTCGCGGCCTCGGCGCCGGTCACCGGGCGAGGCTTGTTGTCCAGCTCGGTGAGCCCCATCGACTGCGCCAGCCGGCGTGCCGGATCGATCGTGAGTACGACGGTCCGCCGGCCGTACTGCTCGGCGGCCCGGAGCGCGAGCGCCGCCGCCGTGGTGGTCTTGCCGACTCCGCCCGCACCGCAGCACACCACGATCCGGATCGCCGGATCGCGCAGGATCGCGTCCAGATCCAGCTTCGGGCTCGAGTGACCGTGCGGCACGCCTGCGAGCCTATCCGCGCCGGCGTCGGCCGGGTGGCTCAGGTGATCGGGATGCGGTAATGGAGTCGGTAGCGACGCCCGGGCAGCACGATGTCGGCCGTCTCGACGGGGCGGTCGCCGGCGTAGCAAGTGCGCTCGACGTGGAGTACGCCGGTGCGGGTCGGCGGCAACGCCAACTGCTCGATCTCGTCCGGGGTGGCCGCCCGGTCCTCGACCTCTTCCTCTGCGCATTCGATGTGTACGCCGATCGAGTCCATCCGCGCGACCACTCCGACCGGTACGTCGTCGCGCTGCTCTGCGAGGCCCGACTCGGCGTACTCGGGCCACTCGACGGGTGTGCCGCCGGTGATCGCGAGCGGCTCCCAGGACTCACTGACCTGGATCGGAAAGTCACCGGCCAGGAAGAGGTAGCGGGTGCGCATTACGCCGTCCCCGGGCTCGATGCCGAGCCGCACGGCGACTGACTCTGGTGCGGTGGTCCGTTCCGACTCGAACCGCCACGTCGCGTGATGGCCGGCCGCCTTGGCATCCCTTGCGAACGGGGAACCCGGTGCCGGACCGCGTTGCTGCCGACCGTTCGCCTGTCGCACCAGTCGTCGTGGCTCCTCGAAGACGAAGACGCCTAATCCCTTTCGGGCCATGACGAGTCCCTCGGAGATCAGGATCTGCCTGACGTTCTTCACGATGGTGTTGGAGACGCCGTACTGCCGCATGAGCTCTGCCTCACTGGGCAGTTTCGCGCCAGGCGGCAGCGCGCCATTGGTGATCTTCTGTCGTAGGTCAGCCGCAATCCGCAGATAGGCGGGTGTATCAGCGGGCACGAGTTCACCCCTCGGTTGGCTCCAACAGGAGATCACGTGAGGAGTTAGTGCACCAAATTTCGCGGCCCTATGGCGAGTTGACCATGGACACCTAGTGCACTAAGCTCTGCCTCGTCACCTCTGCTGGGCCTCGGTTGGCGCTGATCGGCACTGGCAGGGGTGGCTTCCAGACACCCATCGGCCGGGGGAGGCCACCGATGTCCGGACACGCACTCGACCCTCAGACTCTGCTCTACGAACTCGGCCGCCAACTGCAGGCGGTCTCTCTGCTGATGGACAAGCACCGGATCGTCGGCACCCAGCAACTGTGCGAGTGCGGCCGGCTGCCGGTGCGCAACGTTCCGGGGTTCGGGTTGCGCTGCGAGGTCGCATGCGCGGGGCACGAGGTGGCGTACAACTCGATGCGCCGGATGGTGGCACACGCCGACGGCCGAGCAGTCGGCCGAGTCGAGCTGTTGTGTCCCGCCTGCCCGCACCGAATCACTCGGAGTTGATCAGGCATTGTCCGATCTGCGCCTGGAGAATCGGTTGCTCAGGACGCAGGATGGACAATGCTCAACTCGGCCTGCGCAAGAGGGCGGTCAGTGGCCGTGGACGCCCTGGTCGGCGAGGGCGTCGGCGAGGGCGTACAGGCCGGAGAGGTCGACGCCGTCGGTGAGGAACGGCAACTCCAGCACCGGGCGCTGGGCTTTGGCCAGCTCCTCGCGCAGCTCGCCTTCCAGCCGCAGCCGCGCCTGGTGGTCGCGCACCTCGGCGACCAGGCCGTCGACGGTGGCGCGGTCGGTGGGCAGGCCGGCGGCGGCCAGCCCCTTGCTCAGCGTGGCCGGGGTGACCTTGGCGGACTCCAGCAGCGGCGGGCGGGTCATGTTCACGATCACGGTGCCGAGGCTGAGCTCGAGCCGGCGCAGGTCGTCGATCGCGTCGAGCGTCTCCTGCACCGGCATGTCCTCCAGCACCGTCACCACGTGCACCGCGGTCATCGGCGAGCGCAGCAGCGTCACCACGCTGTCGCTCTGCGACTTGATCGGGCCCACCTTGGTCAGCCCCGCCACCTCCGCGGTCACATTGAGGAACCTGCCGATCCGCCCGGTCGGCGGTGCGTCCAACACCACCGCGTGGTACGCCCGCCGACCCCGCTCCATCCGGGTGGTCGCCTCCTTGACCTTGCCGGTGAGCAGGACGTCCCGTACGCCGGGCGCGATCGTGGTGGCGAAGTCGATCGCGCCGAGCCGCTTCAGCATCCGGCCGGCGCGACCCAGCCGGTAGAACATCTCGAGGTACTCCAGCAACGCCTCCTCGGCGTCCACTGCGAGGGCGTACACCTCACCGTCGTCGGGCGATACGGCGATCTTGCGGTCTCCGTACGGCAGGGGCGGTACGTCGAACAGCTGCGCGATGCCCTGCCGGCCCTCCACCTCGACCAGCAGGGTCCGCTGGCCACCCGCCGCGAGGGCGAGCGCCATCGCGGCCGCCACCGTGGTCTTGCCGGTGCCGCCCTTGCCGGTGACGATGTGCAGCCGGGCGTCCTGCCAGCCGCTGCTGGGCGTATCAGATGGGCTCATCGCAGCTCCGCGTCGCAGACCTTCCACCCGGTCTCGAAGACCAGGTCGAATTTGGCGGCGGTCTTCTTGGTGTTGTCGCCGATGGCGACCGACAGGGTCGACGTGACCTTTGCCGTCTCCTCGTCCCGGGAAACCTCCCGCGGCTTGGTCCAGCTCACCTTCATGGTGAGCTTGGCCGCCTTGGCGTCCTGCTCGGCCTGCTCGGCTTTCTTGATCACGGCCGCCACGTCGTCGGGGTCGGCTTCCCGCTTACAGGTGTATTTGATCATTTCGTCGGCATCCCTGCGTACGAACATCGCGTTCAACCAACGATCCACGACCAGCGTCGGATCCGACGACACCGGGTCGATCGTGCGACCCGCCGCCGCGGTGTCCCCAGTTTCCCCGTGACGCAGCAGTACGACCACGGCCAGCCCCAGGTGCGCTCGGCGGCAGCAGGTTGTCAGGCCGGCTCCGCGGCCGCGGCTCGGCCGCAGGGACGGCGTGGATTTCGGCTGTGTGGTCGGCCTGGGGCCAGGACTGCGGCCCGGGTAGGCGTGCGGGTTGCTGGGGCGGTGGGGATGGCTGGGTGTCCCAGCGGTGCCGGGAGTCGGGTCGCTCGGTGCGCAGCGGGCGCGTCTGGTGCGGCTCGTAGGCCGGGCGCGGTGGATGTGGCGGGTGCGGCGGCTCGGCCGCACCGGGGTGCCATGGCCGGGTCTGGTGCGGATCCGCCGTCCAGCTGGCCGGCGGCCCTGGATCGGCGACCCGGCGACGCGGTGGTTCGGGTGTCAGGTATCCCGGCGGTGGCGGCTCGGGCGTCAGGTATCGCGGCGGTGGCGGTTCGGGGGTGAGGTATCGCGGCGGCGCCGGTTCGGTTGTCGGGTATCGCGGTGGCTCCGGCGCAGCGGTTGGGTACCGGGGTGGCTCCGGGGTCGGGGAGGGGCGGCGCGGTGGGTTGGACGGTCCGGGACTCCAGGGGTTTGGCGGTGGGGCGCCGGGCCATTGCTGCGGATCGGCGGGGATGACGGGCAACTGTTCGGTGGCGTCGTGCGGCGGCTCGGGGCGCGGCTGTGCCGGGATGCGCTGACCGCCGTGCCCGTGTCGCGGCTTGTACGGCCGGGGCTCGTACGGGTCGGGAGGGTCGCCCCCGTAGCCCGGGTGGTCGGGAGGTTGCGTCATCCGGTGTCTCCTGCTCGGACGCGGCCACGAGACCGCGGGCGCCGCGGCGCGCGTGACGGTGGGCCGCTACCCGGGGAGCGTAGCGGCCATTACGGCGCAAACGACTCCGAGTCCTGGCTCACCAGCCGATCGGCGGTGCGAGGCGATCTGCGGGCACCGGGCGACGGGTAGATACAAGGCGGCGGGAACCCTGAGGATCCCCGCCGCCGACGTGCTCTATGTAGCCACCTGTTATGTCGGTGGCTTGAAGTCGCAGATCTTCCAGCCGGATTCGTTGACCAGCTCGAACGTCCAGGTCCCGCTGCTGTCCTGACTCTGCCCGTCGACGGTGAACGTGGCGGAGACGTCCGCGGACACCTCCGCGTTCGAGCCGTCGTTGGAGACCTCTCTGACGTTGCTGTAGCTCAGGTCCATGCTCACGTCGTGGTCTTCGCCGAAGTTGTCCCCGCCGAGGCCGTTGGTGTCGCCGGCGTCGAGCAGCTTCTTGCAGAGGAAGTCCTGCGCGGCCGAGGAGTCCTGGTCCTTCGCGGCGTCGAGGAAGCCTTCGACCGACGCGGTCGGCGAGCTGGTGTTGCTGCCGAGGTAGTAGAAGATGCCGCAGCCGACGCACAGCAGCAGGACGAGACCGCCGGCGACCAGGCCGATGATCAGCCCGACGTTGGTCTTCTTCTGCTGTGGCGGCGCCGGCGGGAAGCCGCCGTACCCGGGCTGCTGCTGCCCGTACCCGGCGGGCTGGCCGTAGCCGGGCTGCTGCTGGCCGTACGGGTCGTAGCCGGGTGGGCCGCTGGGCTGGCCGTACCCACCGCCGGGTGGGCCGCTGGGCTGGCCGTACGGGTCGCCGTAGCCGGGCTGCTGTCCGTACGGGTCGTAACCGCCGCCGGGTGGGCCGCTCGGCTGACCGTACGGGTCGCCGTAGCCGCCGCCGGGCGGACCGTATGGTGGTTGGCTCATTTCCTCCCCCGTGGGGTCGTGCAGACGAAGATCTGTTCTGACCACAATCCGGTCACGGCGAGTGGTCGCCGGGCGAAGACTATTCCCCAGCAAGGGGCGGCGTCCAACCCGACTTTTCGCAACTTACCGTAATGACACGGCTGTCACGGTTTGGATGAGTGTGACGTTCAGCTAAGGAAGTACACCGCGGCGGCGCCGACGATCCCGCCCAGTACGAAACAGGCCGCGCCGACACCGGCCAGCAGCCCGATCGGGAGCTTCCTGCCGGCGGCGTTTCCCGTACCCCCGCCGTAGACGGAGGACGACGGCGCGGAAGGGACGGTCGGGGTGGGGCCGAACTGGACCGGGCCGCGGCGCGCGGCAGGAGCCGGGGCGGCCGGGGCGCTCGCGCTCACCGGGGCCGGCTCGGGCCGGCGCTTCTTGCGGCTGGGCGCGGGTGCCGGCGCGCTCTCGGACGAGATGATCGGCGATCCCCACAACGGCTCACCCGGGGTCAGCTTCGGCGGCTTCGGCGGGCCCGATGACTGGGTCATGCCGGTCACAGTAATGCCCGGTCGCCACACTGTGGGGCAGCCGCTACCACCGGGGCGCTAGGGTGCCGACATGCAGAAATGGGAGTACGCCACCGTGCCGCTGCTGGTGCACGCCACGAAGCAGATCCTCGACACCTGGGGAGAGGACGGTTGGGAGCTGGTGACCGTGATACCCGGCCCCAATCCGGAGCAGCTCGTCGCGTACCTGAAGCGAGCCAAGGGTGAGTGACGCGCGCGCCAAGCTGCGCGAACTCGGCCTGGAACTGCCGGCGGTCGTGGCACCGGTGGCCGCGTACGTGCCGGCGGTGCAGACCGGCAACCTGGTGTACGTCTCCGGCCAGGTCCCGATGGTCGACGGTCAACTGGCCGCCACCGGCAAGGTCGGCGACGGAGTCTCGCCGGAACAGGCGAAGGACCTGGCCCAGCGGTGTGCCCTGAACGCGCTCGCCGCGATCGACAGCCTGGTCGGGCTGGAGCGGGTCGTGAAGGTGGTGAAGCTGCTCGGCTTCGTCGCCTCGGCCGAGGGCTTCACCGGCCAGCCGGCCGTGGTCAACGGTGCGAGCGAGTTGTTCGGCGCGCTGTTCGGCGAGGCCGGGCAGCACGCCCGTAGCGCGGTCGGGGTGGCGGAGCTGCCGCTGGGCGCGCCGGTCGAGGTCGAGGTCATCGTCGAGATCGCCTGAGGCCGCGGTCTGGGGCGTTTCGGTCCCACCCGTAGTCGATCTCAGAAGTAGTCGACCATGTACGGCTGGCCGGCGAACACCGTGTCCAGCAGGGCGTCGGTGTCGGGGTCGCCGCCGGTGACGAGGCCGGCCAGGCGCAGGGTGGGCAGCGGCGTACCGGCGTAGAGGGCGGCGAGGCCACGCGGCCCGAGCCGAACCCCACCACCGGAACCGGGCTCGAGGGGTCCGGAGGCGGGCTCGACGGTGCCGGTGCCTTTGGCGACGGCCAGGTGCCAGGTGCCGGTGTTGGCGGCGAGTTGGGGGTCGTCGACGGTCAGCGTCACGTCGGCCGCGACGCCGGCCGGGTAACCCCGGCCAGCCAACGCCGCCGGTACGTCGACCAGCCGCAGCATCCAGCGGTTCTCCTTGTGCGGGCGTACGGAGGATTCGCGGATGAGCCAGCGCAGCGGATCGGTGGGGCCGATGCACGCCTTGACGGTTTCCGCGATCGACGAGCCGCTGCCGACCAGCGACCAGAGGGCGCGGGCGGTCTGTTCCGAACCGGCGACCAGCTCCTCCACCTCGAGGTCCCCGTCGTCCCAGCCGTACGCGAGGAAGCCGTCCTCCGCCAGGTACGCGAACGGCTTGTCCTCCTCGAGCCAGATCCGTACCTCGGCCGGGTCCCAGTCGATCGGGCCGCTGGAGCGGGCGGCGGTGTGGATCCGGCGTACCACCTCGACGATCTGGCCGGCGTCGTCGGGGCCGAGCCGGCGTACCGGGATCCGGGTGGCGCTCAGCTGGCGCAGCGCCTCGGTGGGCACCGTGACCAGGTGCTGGGCGCCCGCGATCTCCCAACCGCAACTGCGGTAGACCGGCACGGTCGCCGGGTAGAGCGCCGAGAGCGGATAACCCTGGTCAGCGGAGCGTTGCAGGATCCGCAGCATCAGCTGCCGGCCGACGCCGGTGCCCCGCACCTCAGGGGCCACGGTCACGCCGCCGATGCCGGCCATCGGCAGGCTGCGACCCTGCCACCACTGGCTGAACCGGTTGATCCGGGCCACTCCGAGGAGCTGACGGTCGTCGTACGCGCCGAGCACGCGGTGGTCGTCGAGGGAGCGGCGTACCATCCGTTCCCAGCCGGCGCGGGACGAGTCGGGGATGATCCCGAACGAGCGGTTGCGGATGTCGAACGCGGCGTCCAGGTCGGCGGGATCGAGATCGCGAATCTCCACCCGCTCACCGTAGAAGGCGTACGGCTGCTCGCCTAACGGGATTGGCTCGGCTGGTCTTCAGAAGCGCGCCGTACGATCGCAGGCATGGCCGCGAGGCATGTGACTGCGCCAGCCACCGATCTGGCGTCGGCTCCACCGTCGTGGGCGACCCTGGTGCTCGCCCCGAACCCAGGGCCGATGACGCTGGACGGCACCAACAGCTGGCTGCTGCGGGCGGCCGGCCAGTCGGGCTGCGTGGTGGTCGATCCCGGCCCGCTGGACGACGCGCATCTGCAGCGGCTGGTGGCCTCCCCGGTCGAGTTGGTGCTGGTCACGCACGGTCATTTCGATCACACCGAGGCCGTGGACCGGGTGGTGGAGCTGACCGGGGCACCCGTACGCGCGAAGGATCCGCAGTGGTGTCGGGGCGGTGAGCCGCTGACGGCGGGTGAGGTGGTCGAGGCGGCGGGGTTGTCGTTGGCCGTGGTCCCGGCGCCGGGGCACACCGGGGATTCGGTGGCGTTCGCGGTCGGCGGCGACGAGCCGGGGGTGCTGACCGGTGACACCGTGCTCGGGCGGGGCACCACCGTGGTGACCTGGCCCGATGGCGACCTGGGCGACTATCTGGATTCGCTGCGGCGGCTCGCGGGGTACGGGTCGGTGCCGGTGCTGCCCGGTCACGGGCCGACGCTGTCGGACTGTGCCGCGGCGGCGGAGTTCTACCTGGCGCACCGGCTGGACCGGCTGGACCAGGTGCGGGCGGCGCTGGCGGACGGGGCGGGCACCGCGTCCGAGGTGGTCGCGGTGGTCTACGCCGACGTCGACCGTAGCCTCTGGCCGGCCGCCGAGATGTCGGTACGCGCCCAACTGGCGTACCTCGAGCAGAGTGCAGACGGGCCGACGCCGGCGACCGGGCGGGCCGAGGACGGCGTGCCGTGATCTGCCTGGTGTGCGGCACCGTGCCGGTGCCGGGTGCCCGGTTCTGCCACCACTGCGGTGCGGCGCTGCCGGCCGCCGCGGCCGCGCCGACCACCGAGCGGCGCGTGGTGACCGTCCTGTTCGGAGACCTGTCGGACTTCACCGCCTGGGCAGAGGACCTGGACCCGGAACGGGTGGGCGCGGTCACCGACCGGGTGCTCGCCGCGCTGGCCCGGGCGGTCACCATGTTCGGCGGTCATGTCGACAAGCTCACCGGCGACGGCATCATGGCGGTGTTCGGCGCCCCGGTGGCCCACGAGGACGATCCCGAGCGCGCGGTCCGTGCCGCGCTGGCGATGCAGCGGGCGGTACGCAAGGTGCTCGACGTGGAGCAGGGGGGCGGCGTACCGCTGGGGTTGCGGGTCGGGCTGAACACCGGGGTGGTGGTGGCCGGCGTACAGGCCGCGTTGGAGTACACGGTGATCGGCGACACGGTCAACACAGCCGCCCGGCTGGCCGACGCCGCATCGATCGGGGCGGTGTACGCGGGCGCCCGTACCGCCGCCGGCACCCGGCACCTCGCGGCGTGGCGTCAGTTGCGCCCGTTGCGGCTGAAAGGCAAGCGGGCGCCGGTCGGGGCGTACGAGCTGCTCGGGTTGCGCGACGCACCGGGGACCCGCTCGGGGCTCGGCGACGAAGCACCGTTCGTCGGCCGGGAGACCGAGCTGGGCCGGTTCGCCAGCCGACTCGCCGAGGTGGTCGACCGGGGTCAGCCGCGCGCCCTGATGCTCACCGCCGAGGCGGGGATCGGGAAGAGCCGGTTCGGCGCCGAAGCCAGCCGGTACGCCTCCGAACACGGCGCCCGGGTGCTGGCCGTACGCTGCGCCGCGTACGGGGAGAACCGCCGCCTGGCACCGCTGGCCGACCTGGTACGCACCGCCGCCGGCCTGTCCGTGGACGACAACGACGGCGGCGGCGAGGACACCGCTACCGCCGTCGCCCGGCTGACCCGCATCGCCAGCCGCCTCGACAAGCTCCACCAGCCGGTCGCTGCCGGGGCGGCCGCGGCCTCCGGCTCGACCGCTACCGACTCCGACCCGGCCGGCGGCGGGTCCGGGCACGACAGCGCGCCCGGGCCTGAAGTGGCGGCGGTGCCGATGCTGCAGGTGCCGTTGCTGCTCGGGCTGCTGGGCCACGGCGAGTACGCCGAGCGGCGCGGCGAACGGCCCGAGCGGGCGGATCGGCGTACCGCCCCGGATGCGGGTGCGGTGCCGGCGGCGGTCGCCGAGCTGTTGTCCGGGCTCGCGTCGGAGACCCCGCTGGTGGTGATCGTCGACGACGTACACGATGCGACGGGCGACGCGGTCGAGGCGCTTGGCGCCACCATGTCCGGGCTGACCGGGCCGGTGCTGGTGCTGCTGTTGGGCCGCCCCGAACTGGTACGCAAGACCGGCACCCTCACCCGGCTGTCCGACGCCGAGGTGCACAACCTGTCGCCGCTGCGGGGTGCCGACGCGGCACGGCTGCTCTCGGCGTACCTGTCCGGGGGGAGGTTGCCGACCGCCGACGAGAACCGGCTGCTCGCGACCGCGCAGGGCAACCCGTTCTACCTGGCGGAGCTGGTGACGCTGCTGAAGGAACGGGGTGTCCTGATCGGCGGGGCGGACGGCTGGCGGCTGGCGCCCGGCTCGCTGGGCGGCAAGCTGCTGTCCCGGGATCTCGCGGCGGTGCTCGCGGCCCGGATCGACGCGCTGCCGCCGAACCCCCGTACGTTGCTGCGTGACGCGGCCGTCATCGGCGACACCGTCCCGGAAGGCGCGCTGGAAGCGCTGCAGGGCGGCGCGGGCGGAGTGGCCAGAGTGGAGCGGGAACGCGCCATCGGGGAGCTGCTCGCCCGGCGGATGCTGCGCCGCCGTACCGCCGGGGGGTACGCCTTCGTCACCCCGCTGATGCGCGAGGCCGCGTACGCCGGCGTGGGGAAGGCGGTGCTCGCGGAACGGCACGCCGCGCTGGCGCGCTGGGGAGCCGAACAGCACGAGGCGGCGTACCAGCATGATCTGCTGCACCGGCGGCAGCAGGATCACCGGCACGACACCGATCTGGACATGACTGCCGAGCAGGCCGACCAGTTCACCGCGCGGCACGCCGAGCGGGCCGTGGCCGTCGCCGACTCGGTGGGGCTGCGTACCGACGCGGCGCCGCGGGAAGTCGCCGCGTTGGGGGTCGCCGCGCTGACCCGGATGGCGCGCCGGGCGCTCGCGACGGGCGAGCCGACCGAGGCGGCGGGGCTGGACGAGCGGGCGATGGCGCTCGCCGGCGGCAGCCTGCCGTCCCGGGACCGGCTGGTGCACGCCCGGGCGTTGCTGCAGCTCGGCCGGGCATCCGAGGCGCGGGCGGTCGCGGAGAAGGTGGTGGCCAACGCCGCGGGCGGGGCCGACCGGGTCGGTGCGCTGCTGCTGCTCGGCGAGGCGCACCGGGCGCTCGGCGAGTCCATGCAGGCGATCGAGGCGTGGCAGGAGGCGCTGGAGGCCGCCGGGCAGCCCGCGGAACGGGTCGAGGCGACGTACCGGCTGGGCATGGCGGACTTCCTCGCCGGCCGGCTGGAGGAGGCGCAGAGCCGGTTCGAGGACGCGTACGAGATCGCCGCCGAGGCGGGGGACAAGCGCGGCGAGGCGTGGGCGCTGCAGCACCTCGCCTGGGGGGCCACCACCCGCGGCGACTTCACCATGGCCAACGCGGCGCTCGGCCGGGCGGCCCGGCTGTTCGCGGAGCTCGACGACCCGGTGGGCCGGGCCTGGATCCGGGGAGCCACCGCGTTCACCCGGCTGTTCGCCGGCCGGTTCACCGACGCGAAGCGTTTGGCGTACGCGTTCCTGCCGTTCGGGGAGCGGGTGGGCGAGACCTGGGCGGTCGGCACGCTGCGTGCCGTGGCGGCGTTCGCCGCCGCCGAGCTGGGCGAGCTGGACGAGGCGGAAGAGCAGGCCCGGGAGGCGTTCCGCGGATTCGACGCCACCTCCGACGACTGGGGTCGCGGCCTGGCCCTGGTGGTACGCGGCCTGGTGGCCCGCGGTCGAGGCGAGCCCCGCAAGGCGATCCGGCTGCTCGACCGTGCCGAGCGCTACGCCGACGCCGCCGGGCACGCCTTCCTCGCCGGGATGGTCGCGACCGTACGGGGCTACTGCCACCTGGAGCGCGGCGACGGCGAGGACGCCGAGGCCGACGCCCGCCGCACCCTGGACTTCGTCGACGGCAAGGACCTGCGCGACGCCGTACGGGTCGGTCCCCGGGTGCTGTTCGCCGAGGCGCGCCGGATGCAGGGCAACCTGGACGAGGCGTTGCTGCTGCTGGCGGACGTGGCGAGCTGCTCGGTGTGCGAGTCGTTGATCTTCCCGCGGCGGCACGCGGTGGCGGCGTACGCGGCCGCGCTGCTCGAGGCGGGCCAGCTGGACGACGCGGTGGCGACGGCCCGCCGGGGTACCGAGGTCACGGCCGAAGACGTCCGAAGTGGAGTCCTGGCCCATCGGGTGTACGCCGAGGCGCTGGCCGCCGCCGGCTCGGCCGACGAGGCGCGCGCCCAGGCGCAACGGGCTGTCGACCTGGCGTACGCCACCGAGTGCGTCTCCGAACGCGAAGCCGCAGACGCCCTCCTGTCCCGCGTCGCGTAGGTCTTGACGTGGGGGCAGGCGACCGAGTTTCTCAGTACCGCCAAGGTACGTAGGTTGGTGCGGTCGGGGCGGTGGCGACGGCACGGGCCTGGCGTACTGATTGCCCACAGTGGACAGCCGACCACAGGACAGTACGAGTGGGCAGCGGTGCTCGGCGCGGGCGAGGGCGCATTGCTGGCCGGCCCGACGGCGGCTCGTCTCTGTGGCCTGAAGGGGCACGGCAGCCGCGTCGTCCACGTACTCGTGCCGGCTGGGCGGCGGGTGTCGGCGCGCCCAGGTGTCAAGATCCACCGCACCCATATCCTCGCCGCCCACGATGCACTCGTCCGCGGACGGCCGCCGCAGACCACGATCGCACGGTCACTGGTAGACGCAGCCCAGTGGGCTGACACTGACGAGGCGGCCCGAGCGATTCTGCTCGCAGGCTTCCAGCAGCGACTGACAGCCGCGGACGAACTGACCGAGGTACTGCACCGGATGCCACGCGCCTATCGACGAGCACTGATCGCCGAGACCATCGCCGACGTAGCCGCCCAAATCCACTCTGCCCTAACGGCGGCCGGCCTCCCGCCGTACCCCAGAAAGTAGATCTTGGAAACTGAGTGCTGCTATTTGACGCTCAGTTTCCAAGATCTAGAAGAGGTGGCCGCGAAGCGGCCGAACCTAGCGGGCCCGGCGGGCCAGTCGCTCCGGGTCCAGGATGATCACGCTCTTGCCGTCCAGCCGCAGCCAGCCACGGGAGGCGAAGTCGGCGAGCGCCTTGTTCACGGTCTCCCGGGAGGCGCCGACCAGCTGAGCCAGCTCCTCCTGGGTCAGGTCGTGGGTGACCCGCAGTACGCCGCCGTCGCGGGTGCCGAACCGGCTGGCCATCTGCAGCAGGCTCTTCGCCACCCGGCCCGGTACGTCGGTGAAGATCAGATCGGCGAGCGCGTCGTTGGTACGCCGCAGCCGGCGGGCCAGCACCCGCAGCAGCTGTTCGGCGATCTCAGGACGGTTGTTCAGCCAGGGCCGCAACGCGGACTTGCGCAGCCGCGCCACCCGGGAGTCGGTCACCGCGGTCGCGGTCGCCGTACGGGGGCCGGGATCGAACAGGGACAGCTCGCCGACCATGTCGCTGGGACCCATCACGGCGATCAGGTTCTGCCGGCCGTCGGAGGCTCGCCGGCCGACCTTGATCTTCCCGGACATCACGATGTAGAGGCTGTCACCGGGCTCACCTTCGGTGAAGACGATGTCGCCTTTGCGGACCTCGACGTACTCGAGCTCCTTCGCCAGGGTCTCGGCGGCGTCGGCGTCCACTCCCTGGAACAGGCCACACCGAGCAAGAACTTCATCCATCCTGCACCTCCACGGCCGGCTGACGGCGTGATCGAGTCTATGCGTTTCCATCAGAAAATCACGCTTGGTGCCCGATAACGCATCGGCAACCCGGGTGAACTCCGTTTTCCCGCCGGACCACAGAGAGTGGCGGTACGCCCCTAAAGTCGGACTCATGAACCTCCTCGGCGAGCTACAGATCCTGGGCCTGCTCTCCCAGGACGTGGCCGTGGAGCAGCTCGCCGCCCAGGATCCGCAGAGCGGTCTGCCGATGCTGCTCACGGTCGGCAAGTCGCCGCTGCACGAAGGGGAGCCCGACGCGTTCCTGGCCTGGGCGGCCCGGCTCGCGGCCGCGTCCAGCCATCCGCACCTGGGCGAGGTGTTCACGTACGGTGTGGCCGACGGGCGGGCCTATCTGGCCGTACGGACCGGCAGCCGGCGTACCCTCGCCGAGCTGCTCGCCACCGACGGCCCACCACGGCCCGAGCAGGTACGGATGCTCGGCGCGGCGCTCGCCGGCGCCCTCGCCGCGGCTCACGAGGTCGACGTGTTCCACTGGGCGGTACGCCCCGACGTGATCTTCGTGGACGACGACGAGCGCCCACTGCTGGTCGGGTTCGACGCGGCGGCTCCCGGGCTGACCCGCCCGATGGCGACCGGACCCACGGCCGGGCCCGAATTCCACGTACCCCGCGGCCTGCTCGACGGTCACGGCCCGCTGGTCGGCGGGCCCGCTGACGTCTACTCCCTCGCGGCGCTGCTCTACACGCTGCTCGGCGGCCAGCTGCCCTGGGCGCACGAGCCCCGGTCCGACCACCTGCGGGCACAACCCCTCCCAGACCTTCCAGGGGTACGCCCGGAAGTGGTCGACATCCTGCGGCGCGCCCTCGCGGTGCACCCGTCACACCGGCCGTCCGCCGCCCAGCTCGCCGACGAGCTGCTCAACCCGAGGCCGCGCCAGCCGCGTACCGCTGAGGCGCCGGCCGAGCCGTCGAGCGACGGCGGCGCGGAGGCGGTGGCCAGCGTTCCCGGGATCGCCCTACCGACGCTCGCGGCGCTGATGCAGCCACCTCCGGAGGGCGGGCCGGACCGGTCCGACTCGTCCGGCGCCGCGTACCACCCTCATGGGTTTGGTACGCCCGGCCCGGCGGTGGACCACCGGATCGACGACGAGATGCGGCCGATGATCGGCAGCTGGCGGATCACCAGCGACGGCATGCAGGAATTCCTGGTGGTGGACGAGCAGGGCAAGGTGACCTGGACCGGGGCCGACGAGGCGGGACCGTTCGTGGCGACCGGCGACGCGATGCCGCTCGGCGGCGGCAGGTACCGGCTGCTGCTCAACGAACCGGCCGGCTCGGTGGGGTTCTTCGTGGACCTGCGGCTGGACGGCGAGGGACTGTCGTTCGCGATGGACCACGGCCCGGACGACGGCGCCGTCGACGTGGCGGCGGGCTGAGCCCGGCTGGGCCCGAGGGTGTCGGTGCCGCGACGTAGGCTGCAACGGTGACCGCAGTCGAGACGCCGCTGGCGCTGAAGCGACGGGCCCGGCGGATGCACCGGGTGCTCGCCGAGACCCACCCGGATGCCCACTGCGAGCTCGACTTCACCAATCCGCTGGAGCTTGCGGTGGCGACGCTGCTCTCCGCGCAGACCACCGACAAGCGGGTCAACGAGGTGACGCCGAAGCTCTTCGCGCGGTATCCCACCGCCGCCGACTACGCCGGCGCCGACCGCGCCGAGCTGGAAGAGATCATCAAGTCCACCGGGTTCTACCGCAACAAGACCACGGCGCTGACCAAGCTGGGTCAGGCGCTGGTCGAGAAGTACGACGGCGAGGTGCCCGGCAAGCTGAAGCAGCTCGTCGAGCTGCCCGGCATCGGCCGTAAGACCGCCAACGTCATCCTCGGTAACGCTTTCGGGGTGCCCGGCATCACCGTCGACACCCACGTCTCCCGGCTGGTACGCCGTTTCGGCTGGACCGCCGAGCACGACCCCGTGAAGATCGAGTTCGCAATCGCCGAGCTGATCGAGAAGCGCGACTGGACCATGCTCAGCCACCGGGTGATCTTCCACGGCCGGCGGGTCTGCCACTCTCGCAGGCCCGCCTGCGGCGCCTGTACGTTGGCGAAGCTGTGCCCCTCGTACGGGCTCGGGCCGACGGAGCCGGCCGCCGCGGTGAAGCTGCTCAAGGGTCCCCGGGCGGCCGAGCTGGCCAGGGCGGCGGGGCTGGGCTCGCTGGCCCCGGTCGCGGGCACCGAGGCTCCTCCGGGTGACGCCTGACCATGTCCGACAGCCACGTCAGCGGGGCGCTGGCCGTCCGCAGGGCGGTGTCCGGCGCCAGGTGTGTCGCGGTGCTGGTCAGCGTGGCGGTGGTGCTCGGTCTCGCCGGGTGCGCGACCGCCGAACCGGAGCCAGGGGGCGACGGCGCGACGGACATCGCCGGCTCCACCATGTGGTTCGAGAAGTGCCCGGTGCCGACGCCTGCCTCGGCCACCCCCACGAAGCCGAAGCCCGCGACGAGCCGGATGCCGGCGTTGACTCTGCCCTGCCTCGGGCCGGGCGATCCGGTGGACCTGAGCGCGCCCGGCGTACCCACGGTTGTCAATGTGTGGGCCTCGTGGTGTGGCCCCTGCCGCAAGGAGCTTCCGGTCTTCCAGCGTTACGCCGCGCACCACCGCGACGACCTGCAGGTACTCGGAGTGGTCTCCGGCGACACCCGCAAGGCATCGCTGGCGCTCGCCCGGGACCTGGGCGTCAAGTTCCCCACCCTGTACGACAAGCCCGCCGCCCTGACCAGGGCGCTGGGCCGCAACGCGCTGCCGGTCACGCTGTTCGTCAAGCCGGACGGCGAGTTGGCGTACGTCTACAACGGCGAGCCGCTGACCGAGCCGGCGCTGGAAGGGCTGGTCGCGAAACACCTGGGGATCCGATGATGAGCCCTCCGGAATGGTTGCGACCGCTGGTCGACGCGGCCGCCGGCGTCGACCCGGCGTCGATCACCCGGTTCCCGGCGCCGCCGGACGGTGGCCGGCCGAGTGCCGTACTGGTGCTCTTCGGGGAGGACGCGCCGGCGTACCAGAGTGACGGGGTGGTGCCCGGGCCCGACGTGCTGGTGCTGCAGCGGGCGGCCCGGATGCGCAAGCACGCCGGCCAGCCGGCGTTCCCGGGCGGCGCGTCCGACCCAGGCGACGACGGTCCGGCCGGCACCGCGCTGCGCGAGGCGCGCGAGGAGGTCGGCCTCGACGCGTCGAGCGTGGAGGTGCTGGCGACCCTGCCGAAGCTCTGGATCCCGGTGACCGGTTTCGTGGTGACGCCGGTGCTGGCCTGGTGGCGCGAGCCGCATCCGGTGCGCCCGGTCGCGCACGAGGAGGTCGCGCGGGTCGAGCGGCTGCCGATCGCCGAGCTCACCGACCCGGAAAACCGGGTCCGGGTACGCCACCCGAGCGGCTTCATCGGCCCCGCCTTCAAGGTGCGCGACATGTTGGTATGGGGCTTCACCGCAGGGGTGCTGACCGCGATGCTGCAGCTCGCCGGCTGGGAACGCCCCTGGGACCCGGACCGGGTGGAGGAGCTGCCCGCGGAACAGGTCGACGACGTACCGCCGGAGCTGCGGTTCCCACCAGGGTGATCCGCCCCCGTACTCTCATAGGACCGTTCGGGAAGGAGTCCGGTGCACGGCAGCTTCATCGACGTACTGATCGTGTTGTTGATCCTGATGTTCGGGGTCAACGGTTACCGGCAGGGGTTCGTGGTGGGCGCCTTGTCGTTCCTGGGATTCTTCGGCGGCTCGCTGGTCGGGCTGCAGCTCTCGCCGCTGCTGGCGCGGCAGTTCACCGATGACCTGGTCCGGGTGATCGTCGCGCTGAGCGTGGTGTTCGGCCTCGCGGTGATCTGCCAGACCGCCGCGGCGCTGCTCGGGGTACGCATCCGCAAGCTCTACACACATCAGTGGGCCCGCGCGATCGACGACGTCGGTGGCGCGCTGGTGTCCATCCTGGCGGTGCTGCTGGTGAGCTGGATGGTCGCCGTACCGCTGGCCCACTCCGGCCTGCCCAGCCTGGTCAAACAGGTACGCGGCAGCGCGATCGTGCGCGGCGTCGACGCGGCGATGCCCAACGCGGTCCGCGGCGTGTACGACTCGCTCCGCGACACCATCGACACCGACCAGTGGCCCGACGTGTTCGGCGGGCTCGGGCCGACCAACTCCCGCAACGTACCGCCGCCCGACCCCAGGCTCGCCAAATCCGCCGTGGTACGCAAAGCCCACAGATCAGTGGTGAAGGTGCTCGGCGTCGCCCCGAGCTGCGGCCGCCGCATCGAGGGCAGCGGCTTCGTGTACGCGCCACAGCACGTGATGACGAACGCGCACGTGGTGGCGGGCACCGACGAGCTGGTGATCGAGTCGATGGACGGCAACCGGCACGCGGCGAAGGTGGTGGCGTACAACCCGGACGAGGACCTCGCGGTGCTCTACGTGCCGGGGTTCGACGCGCCGGTGATGAAGTGGGCGCCGGCCCCGGCCGACCAGGACCAGGACGCCATCGTGCTCGGCTATCCGCTGGACGGCCCGTACACCGCGACCGCCGCCCGGGTACGCGACTCCCGCAACGTACGCGGTCCCAACATCTACGAGTCCAAGACCGTGGTACGCGAGGTCTACTCACTCCGGTCACAGGTACGCAGCGGCAACTCCGGCGGGCCGCTGATCGCCCGCGACGGCACCGTGTACGGCGTGATCTTCGCGGCCGCCGCCGACGACCCCGACACCGGGTATGCGCTGACCGCCGAGGAGTCGCTGGGTGTCGCCGACACCGGCCACGACGCCACCCGCGCCGTCTCCACCGGCGACTGCACCTAGCCAGCCAGGTCCAGCGTCCGAACTCCCAGCCGGACCAGGCGTTCGAAGTCACCGGGGGTCAGGCGGACTCAACTGTGGGTCAGGGTCCGGTGGCAACTGCCGGGCCAACGGGTCCGGGTGCCACGCGAACGGTGCGAACCGCGCCTGGTGGGCGCGGCGGCGGCGTACCACCACGATGGTGATCACCCCGGCGAGACCGCCTCCGCCGACCAGGCCGAGGCCCAACCACCACCAGCGGCCGGTGCGGTGGTTCGCGCTGGCCGCCTGGGTGGCCGGCGACTTCGACCAGCCCGCGGACGGCTTGGGGCGGCGGGGGGTGGTGTCGAGCGGGTTGTGGCTCACCGAGGTGACCGGTGTGGTCAGCGCGCCAACGGGGTCGACCTCGCCGTACCCGTACCGGTCGTCGCGCCCGGACGGACCGAGATCGTGGGCGGTACGGATCAGTCGGTTGATGACGTTCGCCGCGGTCATGTCCGGCCAGTTCGAACGGACCAGGGCCGCCGTCGCGCTCACCAGCGGCGCCGCGAAGCTGGTGCCCTCGACCCGCCAGTAGCCGCCCGGCTTGGCGGCCACCATCTCGTCCGCCGGTGCGCTCAGTACGCTCGCCGGCCCGGCCAGCGAGCGCTTCCAGAACCTGCCGGTACGGCCCAGCCCGGTGACCGCGACGACGCCGGGCTCCCGTGCCGGATACCAGATGTTCTTGTCCGGGCCGGCGTTGCCGCCACAGGCCACCACCACCACGTCGTGGTCGTACGCGTACTGGATCGCGTCGGCCAGGTCTTCGCTCGGCAGGTTGCCGCCGAGCGACATGTTGACCACCTTGGCGCCGTGGTCGACGGCCCATCGCAGACCCTTCGCCACGATCACGGCGTCCCGGTAGCGGTTCTTCCGGTCGAGCACCCGGACCGGGAGGATCCGTGCGTGGTGTGCCAGGCCGACGATGCCGGAGTCGTCGTCCCGACCGGCGATCAGCGTGGCCACCGCCGTACCGTGGCCGACATCGTCCTCACGACCGTCGCCTCCGGGGTCGACGAAGTCGGCACCGGGCAGCACCCTGCCGTACAGGTCGGGATGGGTGGCGTCGACCCCTGAGTCCAGCACCGCGACGGTCACGTCCTGGCCGTTGGCGTACTTCCAGGCGCTCGATGCGTGCAGAGCTCGAAGCTGCCACTGTGCGTCGCGGATGTTGTCCGCCCGGGCGGCCACCGGCGTGGCCAGCACAGACACGGCCGACAGAGCCGCGGCGATCAGCAGACTCAAAGACACACGGCCCCACCGCGCGACCGTACGCGGGCGGGCTCGGCTGGGTGGCACAAGTGAAGTGAACACGGCCCCGTCATTTCAGCACACGGCGTACGGTCTTGGCGTTACCGGTCGATTCGCCTGTGGATAACCGGCGATCGGCGCGCAACACACGGCCTCATGCGCGCGGTTCCTGCCGCTTCCACACGTCATCCGGCTGCCCTCCCGGAGCCGTCCCGGGCGCACCCGGCGGAGCCGCTCCAGGCGGACCGGGCGGACCAGGTGGCGCTCCGGGCGGGCCGAATGGGGACGGTCCGGGCCGCGGTGCTCCGGGCGGCCGGCGGGCGCGGCGTACCGCCAGGTAGCCGATGGTGATCAGGACGGCGAGGATCAACAGGCCGACGAGCACCCTGCCCAGAATGACGACTCGCGGCACCGGGGGAGCTTCCGGCACCGCGACGTGCGTCGCCGCTGCGCCGGATGACGAGGGGGTGGCGCTCGGCGACGTCCGCGGCGGCTCGGCCAGCGAGAGCGCCTTCGTGACGTCGGGTATGCCGAGGCCGTACTCGTCGTCGCGTCCCTTGGGCCCGCGGTCCCGGGCCGTGCCGCCGAGCCGGATCACCAGGTCGGTCGCGCTCTCGGCAGGGAACTTCGCCTTGACCAGGGCGGCCAGCCCGGCCACCACGGCAGCCGCCTCGCTCGTACCGCTGCCCTTCGCGTAGCCGCCGTCGGCGCCGGCTACCTCCAGGTCGACTCCGGGCGCCGCCAGCCCGATCTTGTTGCCCGAGGCCGATCGCTTGAAGAAGGTGCCGTGCCGGTCGACCGCGGAGACGGCGAGCACCCCTTCGTGAGCTGCGGGATAGCCCACGCTGGTGCCGCCGTTCGAGGTGGCGTTGCCCGCGGCGGCGATCACCGGGATGTTTCGGGTACGGGCCACGTCGATGGCCTCCTGCTCGCCCTCGCCGGCCGGACCGGAGAGCGCGATCAGGATGATGTCCGCATTGTGGTCGACCGCGTATCCGACGCCCTCGGCCACCGCGCCACGCCCCGCGCCGCGCTCGCCGGGGCCGACCACGGTGATCGGCAGGATCTTCGCCTTGGGCGCGATCCCCATCACGCCGTCGGCGTGCCCTGAGCCGTGCCCGTGCCCCGCGATCAGCGACGCCATCCGGGTGCCGTGGTCGTGGTAGTCGGTCCAGCCCTTGCCGCTGGCGCGGAAGCCGTCGACCCCCGGCAGCACGTTGCCGGTCAGATCCCGGTGCCTGGCGTTCACGCCGGTGTCGATCACCGCGACGGTCACGCCTTCGCCCTGGCTGAGCTTCTGAGCCTTCGGTACGCCGAGGAACTTCAGATGCCACTGGGCATCCCTTATCGAATCGGCTGTTGCGGCAGCGGGCACCATCCCGGAAGCGATGCCGCCGAGCAGGCAGGCAAGGAACAGGCCCGCGGCCTTACGAGGCCGCGAGCCTGTGACGACGCTGAAGGTCATGTTCCTGTCCCGCCGGTCCGCTATGCCGTCGACCCCGATCGGTAGCCGAGCACCGGGCCCGCTTCCTGTGGTCGCGGCGGCGCGGGCGCGTCGATGACCGGCGCCGGCAGCCCGGCCAACTTGTGCAGTTCGGTGATGCGTTCGGCGGTGTACGGGTCCTGCATCCGCTCACGCAGCTTCTTCTCGTCGCGCACCGTACGCGGGATGTGGGTCTGCACCGGCTTCTCCTCCGCGGGCTTGATCACACCGTGCATGTCCTCGCTTCCCTGGTACGGCCGCTTGGTACGCGGCACCAGCGACCGCGGCACCCCGAGGCCGCGCGGGCCCGGCGTGGACGGCGGCTTGGCACCGGGGTTCATCATCACCGGCGGCGTACCGCCCTGGGACCGGACCCGACCGGGAAGGCCGGGCGTCATGCCTGGCGGCATGTCCTTGGTGCCGTGCGGGTTGGGCTTCTTGTCCTCGCGGCGCGGTCCACCCAGGTGCGGAGTGGGCGGGAACTGGCCCTTGCCGCCCGGAGGCGTGCCGGGTTTGGTGGCGCCGGGCTTGCCGCCCTTGGCGCCTCCCTTTCCCGCAAGCTGTGGCGGCATGCCGGTGCCCGGCTTGCCGCCCGTCGGCGTACCGGGGGCTTCCGGACCTCCGGGTACGCCGGGGCGACCGGGCTTACCGGGTCGGAATCCTCGTCCGGCGCCCTTGGTGCCGAGCGTGCCCGGCGGGGGAGCCGTCTGACCGGTGCCCGGCTTGCCGGGGATTCCGAGCTCGTTCTCGGGGTCGGCCAGGGAGCCGGGTTGGTTCGGTCGGCCGTTCTTGGTCGGTTTCGCGGCACCCTTCGGCCCCATCATCGACGGAGGCGGTGCCATCCGACCCGCGCCCGGCTTTCCGGGCGCGAACGGCGACTCGGTGCCGGACGGCGCGGAGATTCCCGGACGGTTGATGGCCGCGGGCCGGTTCGTCGTCGGGCTGATGCCCGGTGCGTTCGGGGCGCCGACCACAGGTGCGACCGGAGCCTCGCCGATTCCAGGTGCGGTCGGTGCGCCCGGTGCGTTCGAAACCGCAGGTGCGCTCGGCGGCCCGCTCAACTGCGGTCCGTCGATCGTGGGCGCAGTCGGTGCGTTCGGCTTGTTCCCCGCGGTGGGGGGTGTTCCGATGTTCGGCGGAGTGGGCGCCGGCGGCGGTGCCACCATCGGCGGCGTGGGCGGTGCCGACATCGAGCCGGGTCCACCGGGTACGCCCGGCGGGCTGATCCCGCCCGGGCCGAGGCCGCTCGGCATCTGCGAGTTGAGCGGGCCGGTGTACGGGTCCGGATACCAGAAGTCCCTCATCCAGGTGTCGTGGATGCTCTGCATGGTCGGAGTCAGAACGTTGCCGGCCCGGGTGTTGTAGCCCTTCTCCTCCAGCAGCTTGGCCCGGTCGGGCTTGTCCGGGTTGTCCCCGTCGAAGCCCGGGATCAGGTCGTGGCTGTTCTCTTCGTAGTCTTTCTTGTCCTTGTAGTACTGGGTCCAGGCGGAGTCGAGGTCCTTTTCGAACTCGATGACGAGGCTCTCGAGCGTGTGCTGGAGGGCACCGACCTCACTGCCGATCCGGTGCAGCGCGATCGCATTGCCGTACGCCTTCTCGTACGAGGTCCAGAGCGACTCCTTCACCTCGTCCAGGTGCGTCATGTACGCGTCGGCGCCCTTGGAGGTCCAGACCTCGCTCAGCTTGGTGTGGAAGTCGACGAGCTGGTTGTGCTGCTCCAGGTAGAGCTCCCCGAGTGCGCCCCAGCCACGGACCTGCATCTCGAGCATCTCGTCGTTTTCCTTTTTGATGTCCGCGAAGAGCTGGTCCAGGTCCTTGTCCCGCCACTTTGCCATTCGGACCCCTACGCGACCGTTCCGCTGGGCTGCGAGCTGCCGCCGCCAGGCTCGGCGCCGGGAGCCAGGATGATCTCGCCGTCGTCCATCGGCGGCGTCGGCGGCGTGTACGTGTGGGTCGGGTCGTAGTCGCGCTCCTCCGGCGGCATGTAGAAGGGGTCGCCCTTCTTCTTGTCGCCCTTGTTGTCGGTGCCCGCGGTGGTCGGGTCGTTCGGGTCCGGAGGCGGCGGAGTCTTCTTCGCGTTGGGGTCGCCGATGACGAAGTCCTTGCCCTCGACCAGCCCGGACATGTGGTAGAACTTCACGTCCGACGGGTCGACCACGGGCAGGCTCGCCAGGCGCTTCGCCTCGGCACGCTCGGCGGCGCGCTTCTCGTCGGCCGCGCGCTTGCTGGCGATGGTGTTCTTGGCGTCGGCGGGCGGGCTGAAGGCGTCGGCCACCGCGTCCGCGGTCTTCACGGCGTTGAAGCCGTCCATCGCGCCGTACTTCTCCGCCATCCACGACGCGGCACTGGCCAGCGCGAGGTTGCCGTACTTGAGGTCGCTGGTGAGCTTCTCGGCCTTCTCCGCCGAGGTGGCCGAGTAGTTGGCGACCGTCACCAGCTCGCTGAAAGTGTCGGTGTTGCCGATGGCACGGTGGCCCGGGCCCTTGCCGACATCGGACTTGATCAGCGTCAGCTGGAACGCGGTCAGCATCCCGAAGTAGGACTCCGTCTGCATGGCGTACGAGTTGCCGAAGGCGAACAGTGAGTCGAGGCTCACCTTCATCGGCTTCGCGTCGCCGCGGAAGTTGCCCGGTGTCGGGTCGTAGTTGTCGCCGCCTCCACCATCAAGAGTCATCGCAGCCCTCGCCTCCCGTGTGGCCGCTGGGTCACTGTCGCCAGGACACGACCCAACCTCGACTGTCAGTGCACTGACAGCTCAACCGATTCCTGGCTTTCGAGAGTAGCCAGTGTTGGCAAGCCCCGGGTAGTCCGGAGCCGGCGCGACATCGCAGTCGTTATGAGCTATCGCCCTATAAATCACTAAATGCCTGAGAAAACACTATCTGCGGTGGACCGGACCCGGGGCTACATCGGTGGAGGCTCCCATCCGATCTGCACCAGCCGGGCGCCTTCGCGACGGGTGATCAGCCAGCCCCGGCCGGGCGGCAGCAACTCTGGCTTCATGTTGCCGAGCAGCGCGCCCTCGGTCTTGTCACCCGACATCATGATGCCCGGCGAGGCCAGCTCCCGGATCCGGGAGATCAGCGGGTCGTACATGGCCCGGCTGGCGCCGCCCATCCGGCGGGTCATGATCACGTGGAGCCCGATGTCGCGACCCATCGCGACGTACTCCTGCAGCGGCATCAGCGGGTTGTTCGGGGAACTGGCGACCATGTCGTAGTCGTCGACCAGCATGTACAGCTCCGGACCCGTCCACCAGTTGCGGGCCCGCAACTGCTCGGGCGTGATGTCCGGACCGGGGATCCGCTCCTTCATCACGGCCACCACCTGGGCGATCATGTCTGCGGTGACCTGCGCCGAGGTGCCGTACCCGAGGCGGTGTTCCTCGCTGATCGTGCCGAGCAGGCTGCGCCGGTAGTCGATCGCCATGATCTTCGCCTGGCTCGGGGTGTTCCGCTCCGCTATGCCCTTCGCCAGAATCCGCAGGAAGCTGCTCTTGCCGCACTCCACGTCACCGAACAGGATCAGGTGCGGCTCGGCGCCGAAGTCGAGATAGACCGGCTGCAGGTCGTGCTCCGCGATGCCGATCGGGAGCCCTCGCCGCGTCTGCGTGGCCGGGGTGGGCAGCTGGGAGTACGCCAGCTCGGCGGGCAGCAGCCGCACCTTCGGAGCGCGCGGGCCGGTCCAGGCGTTGTTGATCGTCTGTACCAGCTTCGCCACGCCCTCCGTAAGGTCGACGGCGCTCTGCCGGCCGTCGATCCGGGGCACCCCGGACAGGAAGTGCAGACCGTCGGGCGTGAGCCCCCGACCGGGCGCCCCCTCGGGTACGTTCATCGCCGCCTTGCGGTTGACCGCGGAGTCCGTCGGGTCACCCAGCCGCAGCTCGAGCCTCGTACCGAACATGTCCCGGTTGGCGGGCCGCATGTCCATCCAGCGGGTGCACGTACCGATCAGGTGGATGCCGAAGCCGAGACCGGCGTTGGCGATCTGGCTGATCACCGGCTCCAGGTCCTCGAAGTCCTGCCGCAGCGTGAGCCAGCCGTCGATCGCCAGGAACACGTCGCCGAACGGGTCCTCGGGGAACTTGCCCTCCCGCTTCATCCGCCGGTACGTCGCGATGCCGTCGATCCCGTGGTCGGCGAACCGCCGTTCCCGGGCTTCCATCAGCGAGGCGACCTCGGCGACCGTACGGCGGACCGCGTTGACGTCGAGCCGGGTCGCCACCCCGCCCACGTGCGGGAGGTCCCGCAGACCCATCAGCGTGCCGCCACCGAAGTCGAGGCCGTAGAACTGCGCTTCCTGTGGCGTGTGCGAGATCGCGAGGCTGGTGATCAACGTACGCAGCAGTGTGCTCTTGCCGCTCTGCGGGGAACCCACGATGACGGTGTGGCCGGCGGCGCCCGCGAGGTCCACCCAGAGCAGGTCGCGGCGTTGTTCGAACGGCCGGTCCACGATGCCGCCGACCGCCTGCAGCGCACCGTGCAGGTCCGGATTGCTGACCGTGATGCCGCGCCGGGGATCGGTGGTGAGCGGCGGCAGCAGCTGGTCCAGGGTCGGCGGCTCGGCCAACGGCGGCAGCCACACCTGGTGGGCCGGTACGCCCTTGCCCTCCAGCCGGGCGACCAGCACGTCGAGCAGGGTCTCCTTCAGTACGTCGGCGTCCTCCTCGACGTGCACCTCGGGCTTCTTGTCCTCATCCGTGACCCGGGGTGCGTGGTAGTGCGTCGAGTAGTCCAGCACCAGGTCGGTGTCGTCGGAGCCGACGTGCCGGTCCGCCTGCGCGGACTTGCGGTACGCGCCGGAGACGTACGCCGCCTTGAACCGCACCAGCGGCTCGGTGCCGAACTTGAGGTACCCGTGGCCCGGGGAGCGGGGCAGCTCGTACGCGTCGGGCACCCCGAGCACCACCCGGGACTCCATCGCCGAGAACGTACGCAGACCGATCCGGTACGACAGGTGCGTGTCCAGCCCGCGCAGCCGTCCCTCCTCCAGTCGCTGCGAGGCGAGCAGCAGGTGTACGCCGAGCGACCGACCCACCCGGCCGATCTGCACGAACATGTCGATGAAGTCGGGCTTGGCGGTCAGCAGCTCGGAGAACTCGTCACAGATGATCAGCAGGCTGGGCAGTGGCGCGAGTGGGGCGCCGGCGGCGCGGGCCTTCTCGTAGTCGCGCTGCGAGGCGTAGTTGCCGGCCTTGCGCAGCAGCTCCTGGCGCCGGATCAGCTCACCCTGGATCGCGTCCAGCATCCGGTCGACCAGCGCGAGTTCCTCTTCCAGGTTGGTGATCACCGCGCTGGTGTGCGGGATCCGGTCCAACATGGTGAACGTCGCGCCACCCTTGAAGTCGACCAGTACGAAGTTGAGCACCTCGGAGTTGTGGCTGACGGCGAGCGCCAGCACCAGCGTACGGAGCAGCTCCGACTTGCCGGATCCGGTGGCGCCGATCAGCAGGCCGTGCGGGCCCATTCCGTCCTGCGCGGACTCCTTGATGTCCAGGTCGACCGGCAGACCGTCCGGGCCGAGCCCGACCGGCACCCGCAGCTTGTCGCGGTTGGGCCGCGGCACCCAGGTCTTTTCGGTGTCCAACTCGTACGGGTCGCCCAGGTCGAGCAGCTCGGCGAGGCCCAGCTCGGCGGACATCGGCTGGTCGCCGCGGGACGCCACGGACAGCCGCAGCGGGGCGAGCTGCCGGGCCAGCGACTCCGCCTCGGCGAGGCTGATCTGGTCGGGCCTGCCCACCTCCTCGCCGCCGTCCATGGTCGCGCTGTGCAGCTTCCCGTTCCCGTCGATCTCGAGTACGAGAGTGTTGCGGTCCAACGCGCGCGGCGGCCGGTTCGTCATGTCGATCACGGTGACGCCCTCGACCCCGCCCTCCGTCATCAGGTGGTCCGAGCCGGCGGTGTCGCCGTCGTCGAGGATCACCGTCACGTGGGGCCCGTCCACCGGCGGCGCGGTGGGGCTGAACCGGGGCCGGTTGGCGATCACGTCGTCGAGGATCGCCTCCAACGCGGTGACCTGCCCCGCGACCAGCCGCAACTGCCCCAGCGCGTCGGTCTTCGTCGGGTGGATCGAGTGCGGCAGCCACTTCGTCCACTCCCACTCGGACCGCCGGTCGGGGGCGCAGCAGACCGATACCAGCATGTCGTCGGGGGCGTGGAACACCGCGGTCTGCGCCAGCAGGCAACGCAGCATGGACCGGATCGCCTCGCGGTCCTCGCCCTGCACGTACACCCGACTGAAGCCGCGCAACGCCATGGCGACCGGAAGGTCCGGCACCAGGGAGTACGTGGTCACGAAGCGTCTCAGCGCCTGGGCGCTGACGGGTTCCAGGTCCTCCACCGGCTTCACGTCGGGCGGCACCAGCGGGGTCGCCACCTCCTGTGGACCGAGGCCGACGCGTACCACTCCGAAATCTCCGTCGGAGGAGCGTCTTTCCCACAGCCGGATGCTCTCCACGGTGGACCACAGGGCGCCCGGGTCGGGGTGCCGGTAGAACATCGCCTGCCGCTGGTCGCGGATGTTCGACCGGATGGTACGGCGGGTCTGCGCGAGCCGGCGCATGTAGTCGCGCCGCTGCTCGATCATCTCCTTCTTGCTGGGCTGGCCGCCCTGGGTCAGGATCTGGGTGACCATCATGCCCAGCATCGAGACACCGAACAGGCCGCCGACGACGTACCCGAAGGCGCTGTTCACGCCGCCGGTGTTGTAGCGGCCGCCCATCATCAGCGCCATCGCGCCGGCGCCGGCGATCATCGGCAGGATCGTGATCGTGCTCATCCACGCGCGGTTCTGGCCCGGTGCCGGGATCTCGGGCGGTGCGTCGAGCATGATCTCGCCGGACGGCAGTTCGGGACCGTTACGGCGGGAGGGCCGTTTCACCACCACCGTGCTCACTGGCACACCTCACTTCGATCGCGGCGCTCGCGCATGATTCCCCCGGTAGTGTCCCAGCGGCGGCCGACCGGCTCGGCCGCACCCGCGGCCGTGCACTTCGACCGCGCTCGCCCCATGGTAGGTAGTCTGCGGTAACTTGAGCAGCCGCGGGCGGTGCTGCGCGCCCGTTCAACACGGTGACAGTGCCGCGACGGCCCGGCGGGAGGGGGAGGCGTACCAGTGGTCACGCAAACGGGGACCGGCCTCGCTCGGATCACGATCGCGGCGCCGAAGCGCCGGATCGACGTAGCGCTTCCGGAGAACGTGCCGCTGGCAGAGCTGCTGCCGAGCCTGCTGCGCCACGCCGGGGAAGGCATCGCCGACGACGGCGAACAGCACGGCGGCTGGATGTTGCGGCGTGCCGACGGCACCTCGCTCGACTCGGCCCGCACGCTCGGCGTACAGACCGTACGCGACGGTGAGGTGCTGCACCTGGTCGCGCGGCGTACCGAGTGGCCGGAGCTGGACTACGACGACATCGCCGAGGCGATCGCCGGCGGCGCCCGCAAGTACGGCCGCGCCTGGTCCGGCAAGGCGACCAGGTTCACCTCGCTCGCCATCGCCGTGGTCGTCTTCGTCGTGGCGCTGGTGCTCGCCATGCGATCCGGTCCGCCGTGGTTCCTGCCCGGTCTGGTCCCGCTGGTGCTCGGCTTCGTGCTGCTGATCACCGGGATCCTGCTCTCCCGCGCGATGGCCGACTCGGTGGCCGGTGCGGTGGTCGGCGGCGTCGGCCTGCTGTACGCCTTCGTCGGCGGTTTCCTGCTGCTCGGCCCCAGCGACGAAGGACTGCTGGGCTCCAGCCTGCAACAGATAACGACCTTCGGCGCCCCGCAGCTCCTGGTCGGCTCGGCAGTGTTGCTGGTGGCGTCCGTGATCGGGTACATCGGCATCGCCGAATACACCCGGATCTTCTCGGCAGGTGCGCTGGTCGGCGGGATGGGCATCATCGCCGGGCTGCTCGGGTTCCGGCTGGTGGATGCGCCGCACGGCGTCGCCGCCATCGTGGTCAGCATCGTGGTGGCCTTCGTGCCGGCGTTCCCGCTGCTCGCGATGCGGCTGGGCAAGATGCCGGTGCCGGCGTTGCCCCAGAAGCCCGAAGAGTTGATCGCGGACGACCCGGTGCCGGAACGCGAATCGGTGTACGCCGCCGTCGTACGGTCGGACGAGATGCTCTCCGGCCTGCTGCTCGGTGGCTCCATCGTGATGGTGGCCTGCGAATTCGTACTGACCATGTCGCACACGGTCGACGGGCCGCTGCTCGCCGGGATTGTGGCGCTGGCGTTCGTCTTCCGGTCGCGGCTGTTCCCCAGCGGCCGGCACCGGATCCCGATGCTGGTCGCCGGGCTCACCGGGCTCAGCCTGCTGGTGATCGGGATCGGCGCCGTGGTGGACCCGCTGTACCAGCTGTTCGGCATGGTCATCGGTCTGGTCGGCATCGGCGGACTGGTGGTGAGTGCGGGGCTCACGTACAGCCGGCGGCCGCCGTCTCCGTACTTCGGGCGGATCGCGGACATGCTCGACGTGATGCTGGTGGTCGCGGTGGTCCCGGTCGCCTGCGCCGTACTCGACCTCTACCAGTGGGCCCGCGGCCTCGCCGGCTGACCGGCCGATCGCCTGCCGGGTGTCTCAGTAGCGGACGGGGTTGCCGACCACTTGCTGTTCGGCCTGGGAGGCGGCGAGCAGCGCCCAGCGTACGGTCCCGTGGCTGGCCAGGGTGACCATGTCGGCCCGGATCCGGGTCATCCACTCCTGCACCTCGTGCAGGCCCAGCGCCGAGGCTGCCAACGCGGCCTCCACTTCGGACAGGGGCTGCATCACCGCCACGTCGGCCCGCATCAGGGTGTCCACGTCCCAGGCGGTCAGCTCGTCCCGTACGGTCAGCGTCGCCCGCCAGGAGCCTGCCTGTGCGTCCAGCTCGCCCACGCTGGGGCCGACGTCGATGATCACCAGCTGCGGGAAGGTCGCCGTCGCGGGCTGGTCGATCGCCATGCCGGGGGCGATGAACCCGACCCCGCCGCCGGCCTCGCCGGCGAACCGCTCCCAGGCGGCCGCCCGCGCGGACTGGACCACGACCCGTACGCCCAGCGCCAACGCCCGGTACGCCAGCAGTTGTACGCATGCCAGCCCGCCGATCAGCATCGCCCGGGTGGGTTCGGGGCGGAACAGCCGCGCGGTCACCGGACTGTTCTGCCGGTTCAGCCCGAGCAGCAGGCCGGCACCGCCGGAGTTGAGCTCCAGCTGTCCCAGCGATGCCTGGGCGGTGATGTGGCCACCGAGTTGACCCGGTACGGCGAGCGTCATGGCAGCAACCCCCAGAGCGTCATGGCAGGAAGCCTCCGAGCGGCAGGGTGGCGGCCACACCGCGCGCCTGCTGGCCGTCCAACCGCTCCAACCTGGCGCCGCACTTGCGGGCCCGGTCGGCGAGTGCGGAGCTCACCGAGCTGAGCCGCTGCGGGTTCGGCGCGGCGATCCGTACGGTCAGCTCCACCGTCACGTCGTCGTGGTGGGGCTGTGGCTTTTCCGGCTTGCGGTTGTTCTTCTTGTCGGGCGCCGACCGCTCGAACTGGGGCGGCGGCACCCGCCGGGCGGCCAGCGACACCGTGGTTCCGAGGCTCGGCACCGAGGTGAGCTGGCTGATCAGCTGTCGTCCAGCCGCGGAGTCGAGGCTCGGCCACCGCCGGATCACGAAGCAGGCCTGTGCGATCGACTCCGACCACCACACGTCCCAGTGCTCCTGCGCCAGCGGAGTCAGGTTGCCGCCCTGGTCCGCGCCACTGCGGGCCATGATCGCCCGGATGTCGATGGTGGCGCCGGTGGCCGCCGCGGCGACGGCGGCGCTGGTCTCGATGGTGCTCGCGTTGAGGTGGGCGAGTCCGGCGAGAGTGGACAGCGATTCTTCCCGGTCCAGCGGGCGGGCCGAGATTCCTTCCTGCCGCATCCGTCGGACCAGCCGCCGTACGGAGTTGCCGACGCCCTGGCGGATCTGGTCCGTGGAGTAGCCGGCGGAGTGGGCCAGCTGCAGCACCAGCCAGGCCCGCCGCTGGGACGGCACCGAGCCGTTCGTCAGCGCGTAGTACGAGCTCGCCGCGCTGACGCTCACCGCGGTCAACGTGGGTGCCGGCACCGCCTGCAGCAGTAGTTGCAGGCTCACCGGCGGTGCGTCCGGGTCGTGTGGCGGCAGCAGCGCGGCCGGCGAGGGAATCGTCACCGGGCGCTCGGTCACCAGGCTCGACTCGGTCGCGATCTCGATGATCGCGGCGGCTCCGCCGACATGGTCGAGTACGCCGACCTCGTACTCGTCGGTCTCTACGCTGTCCGCCTTGGCCCCCGGCTGTACGAAGGCGAGCAGCTCACTGCGCCGGTCGGCATGCGCGCCGGTGACCAGGGCGCGCGGCCGGGACAGGTAGCTCAGTCGCAGGCCGAGCCACTGGTAGACCCAGCGACCCTTGACCCGGATCGCGGTGAACACGAGGATCCCGAACGCGACTACCGACGCCGCGATCAGGATCGCGATGTGCCGGCCGAGGCTCGCGACCACCATGGCGATGGCGACCTGCCAGAGCACGATCTGGGTGACGTGGATGCCGCCCAGCATTCCCGGGCGGCGGATCGGGCGGGGCGTACCGGCGGGAGCGAGTGTGGGCGGTGGTGGCTGAGGCGGCGTTGCGGTGCCACGGACCACGGGTGGGACGGGCACACTTGCGGTCGCGACGCTGGCTCGAGCTGTTGTCACCCTGCTGGCCTCCGCTGCCCCCGTGTGCCACCTGTCGTCGGGCGCTTATCGTATGCCCTGAGCCAATAGTGTGGCTGAAGGTGTCTGCGCCGCAGTTGTCGGCCAGCTTATTGGGGGACGCGTCACGGGTCGGCGTACGGCTGACCACACGGGAGGAATCCATGGCATCCAGGCGGGACCAGCTCCACTCGTACCAGTTCATGATCCAGCGAGTGGTGGCGGCGCTTGTGATGCGTGAGACCGATCCAGCGCAGTCGCCGTTCCGGCGCGCCGCAGGCGCGATCTTCGCCGGGATCATGGTCGCGACCATCGCCGTTGCCGGCTTCATGGTGTACGGCCTGTGGAAGCCCGGCGGCAACACCGAGTGGATGAAGGCGGGCGGCGAGAAGGGCAAGCCGATCGTGGTGGTGGAGGAGGAGACCGGTGCGGTGTACGTCTTCCGCGGCGGCGTCCTCTACCCGGCGGCGAACTTCACCTCCGCCATGTTGGCGGCGGGAGCCGAAGGCGGCAGTACCACCCCGCAGACCGTCTCCCGCAACTCACTCGCCGACTCGCCGGTACGCCGTGGCGACCTGATCGGCATCCCCGGCGCCCCGGACTCGCTGCCCAGCGCCCAGAACCTGATCTCGGGCGACTGGAGCCTGTGCTCGCAGCCGAAGGTCAACAAGAAGGGCGCGAAGGACGGCCTGGAGACCGTGATGGTGGTGGGGCAGCGCCCGAGTCCGCTGGAGCTGCTCGCCGGCGAGAGCGTGATGCTGGTGGAGGACGAGGAGTCCAGCGACAAGTACCTGGTCTACAAGAGCTACAAATTCAAGATCGTGGGTGAGGATCTGGTACGCCCGGCGCTCAACCTCACCCGTACGCCCCTCAAGGTGGGCGCCGCGTGGCTGACGGCGTTGCCGGAGGGCGAAGAGATCAAACCGCTGGACGTACCTGGCGACGGCGAGTCCTCCACGGCGCTCGACGGTGCGACGGTCGGCGACGTCTACCGGACCGAAGGGCTGGCGGACAAGACGTACTACGTGGCGTTGAAGGACAAGTTCGGGTCGGTCACCGAGATGCAGGCCGCGCTGCTGATGGCGGCCCGGCACCAGGCCGATCCGAAGAACGTCAGCGCCTCCGACCTCAAGCAGCCGTCCACCGAGCTGCTGCCCAAGGAGGGTGAGGGTGCGCCGCCGGAGTCCGCGCGGCTCAACGAGCTGCGTCCCAACCCCGACCAGGCGACCTGCGCCATCTTCAGTTCCGACAGCAAGCCGCCGACCATGGCCTTCAACGGCGAGCTACCGATCGGCCCCTGGGACGGTACGGAGACGCAGCTGCGCGGCGAGAACGGCGAGCGGCTGGCGAGCCGGGTCGTGGTCGCCAACGGCCGGGGCGCCTTCGAGATGGTGTCGCGCTCCGGAAAGCCCACCGGGCTGCTCGTGCTGGTCACCGACACCGGCAAGTACTACCCGCTGGCCTCGGCGGAGGTCATCAAACTCCTCGGGTACGACCCGAAGAAGACCCCGTACGGCATGATGCCGGAGAACCTGGTCGCCCGGTTGCCGAGAGGCCCGACCCTGGACCCGGCGGATGCGGTGCAACCGGTGCTCTCCGACGAAAACTAGGTCGGTGAGTACGAAATCGGGCAATGCCAGGTCCGTCTTCCGGTGCGCCAGTTATCCACAGACGATACGAGGCGGCTAGCGAAGCATTGACGGTGCACGCTACGGTCATTGTCACGAAGGGTGCCGATTGGCACCGAAGGGAAGCTGTCCCTCGGGGAGGGGCACCGACATGCGGGGGTGACTTCCGCCTTGGCAGAAACCAAAGTCAATGGTGTTGATCTTCACAACGCGGCTAAGGCGTGTGACGACGGCGCCACGAGCATCGTGTCCACAGTGTCATCGATGATGAACCAACTGGACCAGACCAGCGCTCAGTGGAAGGGCAAGGCGGCTCTGACCTTCGAAGAGGTCAAGCAGACCGTCCGTACCGAGCTGAACAACCTGGTCGACGCGCTCCAGGACCTCTCCGGAGCCATGAAGAGCGGTCACGCCCAGATGATGGACGCCGACCACGAGGCAAGCGGCAAGCTGCAGGGCGCCATCGCCGACGCGCTTCGCTGACCATCCGCTGACTGACCACATTCATTGCGTTACGAGGAGATTTAGATGAGCGACGGCTCGATGCAGTACGTCTACGACTCGCTTGGTCTCGGTTCGACCGCGATCACGCGTGGCGTCGACTCGATGCGTGAAACCCTGGGCCACATCCAGAAGCAGTGTGCGCCGCTGGAGCAGGACTCGGCCGGTCAATGGAAGACCGCCTACGTCGACTGCAAGACCCGCTGGGACCACTCGGCGGAGAAGATCGCATCGATCATGATGCAGGTGGCCAGCGCCGTGGACGGCTCTGCCGCTTCCATGCAGGACACCGACTCGGCGGCCGCGAAGCTCTTCCCGGGCTGACCGCCCACTCATCCGCAAAGATCCCGGTACCTGGCGTACCGGGATCTTTTGTGTCAGTGATGAGTCGCGCGGCGCCTCGGGCGGGTCAGTGCGCCTCGAGGTCCTCGAAGAGCTTCACCGGCGCGGGTGGCATGTCGTCTTCCTCCGGCTCCGGGAACGGCTTGGCCCGTCCCGGATGCCACCGGCGTCGCCGGCCAAGGGGCAACAGCGTCAGGGTGGCCAGCGCCGCGCCGGCGAGGAGGATACCGATCACCGTCCCGACCAGGGCCATGGTGCCGCTGAACTCCCACTCGTCGGACCGGGCCACCGCCGCCGGATCCGGCGATTGCGGGGTCATCCCGACCGGCTCGGCGGGGTCGTCGTCGCTGAGCCCCTCGGTGAGCGCCCGGTACGGGTTGACCACACCGGCACCGGTCTTGGCCCGGGAACCAGCGCCCGGACCCGCGGTCGCGAGCAGTCGACGGGTGACCTCGTCGGCCTTCATCTCGGGCCACTTGGAGCGCAGCAGCGCGGCGGAGGCACTCACGTACGCCGCGGCGAAGCTGGTGCCGGACATCCCGACATGGCCCTTCTTCAGCGCGGCCGCGAAGACGTTGCCCGGCGCCGCGATGTCGACGTAGTCGCCGTACTGGGACTTCTCCAGCGGGGCGCCGTACGAGACCGCGCCGACGCCGATCACCCCGTCGTACGCCGCCGGATACGGCCGTGGGCCGGGGCTTCCGGGGTCGCCCTTCGCCGGGTCGGCCTTCCTTGCGCCGTTCCCGGCCGCCGCCACGACCACCACGTCGTGGTTCACCGCGTTGGCGACGGCGCGCTTGACCGCGGGATTGTCCTTCGTCAGCGTCAGCGAAAGGTTGATCACCTTGGCGCCCTGGTTGACGGACCAGTCGATGGCCTTGGCGAGTTTTTCCGGGCTGGTGGTTTCACCGCGGCCCTCCTGCGGCCCGTCGTCGTGTCGTTCACTGACCACGACCGGCAGGATCTTCGCGTCGTACGCCAACCCCTGGAAGCTCACCCCGTTCACCTTCTGCGCCACGATCAGGCTGGTCACCGCCGTGCCGTGGCCGTCGCAGTCGCGCCGACCCGTACCGCCGCCGTTGCCGTGCAGGAAGTCGGCGCCGTTGGCGATATCGGCTCCGCGCAGCTGGTCGTGGCTGGTGTCCACCCCCGAGTCCAGTACGGCGACCGTGACGTCGGCGCCGGTCGAGATCGGCCACACGCGCTCGGCGTCGAGTTCGTCCTGCGCCGGCACCGTGCCGTCCCAGACCTTGGCCTTCTGGGGCTGGTTCTGGCAGCCGCCCTTCGGTGCCACCACGGGGGACCCATAGCTCGCCGCGTGGGCGGGAAGGCCAGCGAGCGACAGGCCGCCGATTGCTGTGGCGGCGGCCAGGATCACCGCTGCGGGTCGCATCTGCCGTACCTCCGTCGCAAGCCGTACTCCCCGAGACCTGCGCAGGCCCCTCCCGGATCGTAGTGGCGTCGCGCCCGAGACTGGAGTCAGGCCAGTAGCCTCGCGTACGAAGCTAGGGAGGTGTGGCCGGGGTGCGACCGGACGAACCATGGGTGCGTGACATCACCGAGGTGGTCTTCTCGGTGCAGTTCGACCGCCAGCCGATCGACGGGCTGGACCGGTTGCTGGAGCTGATCATCGCCACAGACACGCTGCCCGGCTCGCCGCAGCGTTACCTCGCGGCCGCACGTGCCGCCCTGGACAGCCGGGTACGTCTGGCCGACCTGGCCGCACAGCCGCACTCCGAGGGCGCGATCCGCAAGCTGCTGTCGGCGCTGGCGGACCGGTTGGCGCTGTGGATCGAGCAGCCGATCGAGCTCGAACGGCTGCCCGCCGCCCAGTGGCGTCCCGGGCCGGCCGCGGACCCGGTGGCCCATCTGGACCGGGAGGCGACGTTCCTGGAGCGTTGGCTCGGCATCCCGTTCGAGCAGGTCGCCGACCCGGTCGGTGAGTTGCGCATGGCGGTGCTGCGGCTGCCGTCCGGCACGGTGGTGGCCTTGGTTCAGGTGCTCGGCAACCCCGTACCGGGCACCTCGCTGCTGCAGCCCGGCAGCCAGCCGCGACCGCACCGCGAGGTGATCGACGAGTTCCTGCGGGCGACCCGGCTCGCGCCCGCCGTTGTCGGTTCGGGCGCCGACGCGGTTTCAGGCTGACACGTGGTCCTTGCGACAGATGGGGTACGCCGGGCGAATCCTCCCAATATCCGTGCGCACTCGGCGGTATCGCCACTTGAAACCGCCCGGTAGCCTGGCGGGTAGCCACGCGCCGCTGGGCGCGCCGATGACTTGTGGAACGGGGGGTGACGGGTGGAATCGCGAAGCCACACCAAGGCGCGTGTCGAGCAGATGATGGGCGAGCTTCGCCGGATGACCACCGAGCTCCCCGACCTGCAGAAGAAGATGAAGAGCCTGACCGCCACGGCGACGTCTGACGACGGCCTGATCTCTGCGACGGTCGGTCCCCGCGGTCAACTCACCGAGCTCGAGATCGACCCGAACATCTACCGACGGCCCAACTCCGAGCTGCTGGCCCAGACGATCGTCGCCACCGTACGCCAGGCCGTCGACCAGTTGATCTCCGAGCGCAACAAGATGCTCGAGCGTTTCTCCCCGGCAGACCTCAGCCCGACCGAAGCGCTGCAGCGCATGGGCATGCCGAAGGACGCCTTGATCCAGCACGACGCCGACATTCTCAGGACACGGGAGGTTGAGGATGAGTGAGGAACGCGTAGGCGTTAACGATTTCGGCACGATGCGGCAGGGCGGCAAGGACATGTCGTCGGCCGGGAAGCGCCTCACCGACGCGATGAACAAGCACAAGGGGAACATCGAAGGCATCACCGCGTCGAAGCCGTGGGGCAACGACGACATCGGCCACGCCTTCGAAGGCCCGTACCTGAAGGCCCAGGGCCAGATGTTCGACGCGGTCCCCAAGGTGGGCGAGGCCGTCGACCACGTGGGCACCGGCATCGGCAAGATCGCCGATGGATACGAGCAGGTCGACGAGAGCAACAGCAGCGGCCTCCGCAAGAGCATCAAGGACCTGTAGGCCGGTGGCAGGCGCAGGTCAACTGTGACGTCGGCTTGCCAAGATTCAGTACCGTCTGACGCGTGCGCCGCAATGCGGCGCACGCCATGTCATTGGTGGCCGGTTCCACATCGACCGGTCACGGCGAGGCCCGCGTCGCGTACCCCCAGGGTGTACGTGTCGCCGGCCCGATCGGGGGGCGAAGGGGAGGGTCGCTGATGGGCGCCGGCGACTTCATCTACGAGAGCATCCAGGGCGCCATCAATACATTACGTAGTGCGGGCTGGCCGTTCACTTTGCTGGCCGATGCCTTCGAATGGGTCTTCGACTGGCCGCAGGGCGACCACGAGGCGATGTGGCACGGCGCCGACTCCTGGCGTGACGTCGCCAGGGACATCGCGGACGTGATGAAGGACCTCAACATGGCGGTCCCGAACGTCACCTCCGGCTGGGACAGCGACGCCAACGAAAAGTTCAAGGAGCTGTGGCAGAAGGTCCAGGGCGGCGACGATTCCGCCCTGCCGCAGCTGTTCCAGGCGGCAAACGACGTCGCCGAGATGATGCACAACGCCGGCCTGGAGATCGAGGCCAGCAAGTTCGAGATCGCCTTCGAGGTGTATTTCTTCATCGCCTCGATGATCATTACGATCATCGCCAACTGGTGGAACGGCGAGGCCGCCACCGGGCCGGAGATCGCGGCCGAAGGCGCGATCACCCGCGAGGCAATTCAGACCGCCCTCAAGGCTCTGCGTCACAAGCTGGCGACCGAAGCCGAGAAGGCCGCAGCGAAGCAGCTTGCCAAGAACTTCGCCAAGCACCTCGGCAAGGAGATGCTGGAGGAAGGTCTTCAGGAGCTCGCCACCAAGTTCGCGACCGACACGTTCCAGATCATGGACGGCGATCGCAAGGGGTACGACGTCAAGGGCATGGCGCTGAGCACCTGGGCCGGCGCCATCGGTGGCGCCGGTGGATTCCTCGGCGCCGGCCTGTTCAAGGGTCCGTGGGCGAAGAGCATCGCCGGCGAGATCTTCGGCGAATCGGCAGGCCAGATCGCGGCGGGCGGCGGCCTGCCGAGCCTGAACGACCTGCTGCGCAATGGCGCCCGAGGCGGTCTCGACCACACCGTCGAGCCGGGCACGCAGCGGGTCAAGGAGCTTGCCCTCGGCAAGCTCAAGGACATCTCCATCAACATCGCGAACAACCTCGGCATCACCATTCCCGGACTCAACTCCGGCACCGGACCGGGCCACTTCGGCGGAGAGCCGGGCGGCACCGGCAGCCCCTCTGGCACCGGCTCTCCCACCGGCACCGGCAGCCCGACCGGTGGTCAGACCGGCGGTCAAACGGGCGGCCAGACTGGTGGTCAGACCGGTGGCCAAACGGGCGGCCAGACTGGTGGTCAGACCGGTGGTCAAACGGGCGGCCAGACTGGTGGCCAGACCGGAGGCCAGACCGGAGGTCAAACTGGTGGCCAGACCGGAGGTCAAACCGGAGGTCAGACCGGGGGTCAGACCGGCGGCCTCGCGGGTGACCCGTCCTCGGGCACCGATACGTCCGGCGGCACTACCACCGCCCCGTCTGATGGCGGATCAGGGACAGACACCGGTACGAGTGGCGGCACCACCGACACGAGCCCGACCGTCGGCGGCAACACGGATTCCGACACGACCGTCGGGTCCGACCAGACCTCCACCGACCCGAGCCCCACCGCTGGATCACCCGACGGTACGGCCGGCAGCCCCGATGGCACGACGTCAGGCACCGGCTCCCCGGACACCACGCCCGGCACCCCCGGCAGCTCCACGCCGGACTCGACGCTCAGTGGTGGATCGCCGGACACCACCACGAGCACGCCCGGAGACACGAACCAGACCGGGACCAGTCAGTCGACCGGGCCGGCCGCTGTCGCCCCGATGGCCTCGACACAGGGTCAGCCGGGCACGTCGACGACCCCGGGTGCAACGACGCCCGGAACCACGCCCCCGGGTGCGACGACTCCCGGGACGTCGACTCCCGGGACGTCGACCAGTCCAACGTCGACCAGTCCAACGTCGACCAGTCCAACGTCGACCAGTCCAACCTCGACTACGCCCGGCACGACCGGCCCGAGCACGACCGGCCCGAGCACGACCGGCCCGAGCACGACCGGCCCGAGCACGACCACCCCCGGCACCGGGCCTGGCACGACCCCCGGAACCGGAACAACGCCTGGGACGGGGACACGAGGCGCCACGACCGGGCCGACCTCGACGTCGCCGACCGGCCCGACGACAACCAGCAGCACCTCGCCGACGTCCGGCACCACCACGGGCCCGACCGATTCCAAGACCACCCAGAGTACGAACGAGTCGGCGCGCACCGATTCGAAGACCGGACCGGAGAGCAGCACCCGTCCGGAGTCGGAGCGGCGTCCCGGGTCGCGCGAGGAGAAGCGATCCGCCCCCCGTACGGAGTCGCAGCAGGATCCGGATGTCGCCACGACGGCCGACGTCGACTCGCAGACCGCAACCGACCCGCAGACCGACACCGACCAGCGCGCGGACACCACTCCGGCCGTCGCGGCGCAGCCGCAGCAGACTGCGCAGCCGGCCAAGAAACCCGGGCTGAAGTCCACGTCGGCGGAGATCAAGCGCAACCGGGTGCCCGGCGACGCGGATCCCAACCAGACTGGTCAAAACCCCACGCCGGCCCGGGTCAACGAGGCGGTCCAGCAGTCGCCGGAGAACCTGCAGGCGTCCGAGCAGGACAAGCAGAGCGACTACACCGAGAACCTGACCCAGCGCGACGAGCAGGGCAATCCCGCCACGGACGACAAGGGCCGCCCGCAGGCGCTCGACCAGGCCGGCATCGACAACGCGGTAGACCAGCAACAGCAGAGCGCTGTCGCACCGACCGAAACGAACCCCGCTCAGGACACCCAACCGAGCGACGCCGACCCGGCAAGTGAGGAGCACGCCGACGAAGCCGCCCGGCCGGATGCCTGGAATTCGCCTGATCTTGCGAATGATCCCAACGTGCCACCGCGCGGTGACATTCGGCTTGAAGAGGACCGTCGCGTACACATCCTGGACGGTGACGCGACAGGTGGTGGGCACCGCCACGGTACGGGCAAGCCCGGCAAGTCCGAGTTTCCGAGCCGTTGGTCGGATGACCAGACCGCAGGTTACGTCGAGGACGTCGCGCGTAATCCCGACTCCGTCACCTGGATCCCCGGTCGAGACAGTTGGGAGGCGCAGGGCGTTCGCGACGGTGTGACGGTCACGGTGGCGATCCTTCCCAGCGGCTGGATAGCTAGTGCTTGGCCAGAACCAGGTGGGCGCGGCGTCGTTACCAATCCCCGTCAGCAGGCGCCGTCCCAGCCCCTGCCAGCGCTGGACAGGTTGCGGATCAGCGGCAACATCCGCAACCGGATCCTGACCGAGCACGGCCCGAACAGTTCTGTGCCCGGCAACCACAGATTCCCCGCAGACTGGAGCGCCCAGCGGATCACCGAGGTCATCAATGAGATCGCCCGGGAGGCGATCCGCAACCACCATGCGCAGGCGACACCGGTCGGGCCAAATCTCTGGCGACTGCAAGGTGTGCGCGACGGTGTCACGGTCACGGTGGACGTACGCTCGGACGGTCGGATTCGAGACGCGTCGCCGGAGCCGGGTGGTCGCGGCGTAACCCAGGTGCCGCCCGCACCAGCACACGAGGAGGCGTCGCAGAGCAATGGTTCTCAGTCAGGAGCAGATGGCGCTCCAGATGTCGACGCTTCCCGAGATGTATCAGGACCGTCTGACACCGGCGGAGCTCGCAGCGGTGACCCGCTATCGGGACGTCGGGGAGTGGCTCCTGACGGTTCAGACACTGGTGGCAGCACTGCTGAAAGCGCGAGCAGCGGTCTCGACCCGGGAACTGACAGTGCTGCGCCAACATCTGGCGACGTTCAGAACGACAACGGATCGGTCCGACTGGATGAGGGGACAACTGGACCGGTTGGAGAGTCAGCTCAACGAGTTGCCGATAGCTCAGAGTCTGACCAGCACGGAGTTGGCCGAACAGGTGAGTCGCCTTCCGGAGAGGTACGCGAAGAGACTCCCGGCACCGATGATCGAGTGGCTGACGGGGCTTCGCGACGAGAAGGAGTGGGAAGACCTGGCGACCAGCATGGTGGACCTGTTGCGGAAGTATCGGGTGCCGATCTCCAGCCAGGAACGGACGGATCTCTGGCTGATCCTGGACGCGCTCGATCTTCCCCGGACGGAACTGGCTCAACTGACAGTGACCTGACCCAGTCTGACCGCGGCTCGACCGACACCCAGCCGAGCACCGACGAAACGACCGGGCAGGACTCACGGCCGACGCTGCAGGACGTACAGCAGAGTGGGCCTGACCTCACCCCGGACGATGTCAGCAACGACACGGACGTCGATACCGACATCGCCGACGACCAGGCACCTACACCGCTCACCGACGAGCAACTCGCCGACCTGCAGCGAGGGTTCATCCGCAACGATCACCAGATCATCGCCGTCGCCGAAGACAGCCCCCTGCGGGATGCCGCGCTGCGCATAGGCCAGCGGGCGGGGCGGCTGCAACTCGCGATCGTCTCCGTCGACGGCCAGCCCACGATCGGCGACCAGCGGCTGTCGTACGACGACGTGCTGCGGATCATCAAGTCCAGCCCTGAGTACCAGGAGCATCTGCGCAAGCTCGAGGCTGGCCTCGATTCGGACTTCGCTGTCGACCTGGTGTCCTGTGGTGCCGTCGATCTCGCACTTCACCTGGCGCAGAACCTGCAGGTCCAGGTCGACACCTCGGAGACGTACGCCTGGGTGTTCAACAACGGTCAGGTGGCGTCGGCCGACGGTGTCGCCGGCAAGCGTGGCTTCCTGCCGGCGTTCAAGAAGCGAGGGTTCGTCACCGCGCACCCCGACGGCACGGTCACCAACGACTCGACGTTCGTCCGGGATGCCAACCGGGCGCGGGCGCGGGGCCTCGGCGTCAACCCGCGGCTGCTGGACATCGAACGGCTGCGCCAGGAGCTGACCAACGACCCACGGGTGCAGCACCTGGATTCACCCGATGCGGACACTGACACCGACACGCAGCCTGGTCAGGACCCGGACAGCCAGACTCGCGATGCGGACACACAACCTTCGCAAGACTCGGACACGGATCCGGACGAGGACCAGGACCGCCGGTCCGATCAGGACAGTGAGACGCGGTCCGATCAAGACCCGGCGTCGACCGATCCGGATTCCGCGTCCACAACCGACACGGACTCAGGGACCTCGGCGGATCCCGCGTCGCAGTCCACTGCCGACAGCGATTCCCAGCTCGACCCGGACCATGACTCTCAGTCCGACCAGGACGACGGCTCGCCCGATACGGACGAAGACTCCGACAGCACCGGGTCGCCTCATCGGCGCGGTACGCGTAGCGCAGTGCGTGAGATGCTCGCCAACCGGCTCTCCTTCATGCACTCCACGGCAGCCCGCCGAACCACGCGGTGGACGATCGCGGCCGGTTTGGTGGGCACGGGTTTCGTGGCTTCGGGGGTTGCCTTCGCACCGGTACTGGCGGTTGCGCTGGCGGTCGGCTTCGGGGCGAAGGCGATCGAGAGTTGGCTGGGTCCTGGGCACGACGCGCGCGAGGGCCGTGGCCCCGCCGGTGGAACGTCGCTGCGGTCCGGGTTGTTCGCGCACAACGATGCGCCGTACACGAACCTGAACATGTTGCGTAACGGGCACACGGTGCCGCGTACGCAGGAATTGATCGCTCAGGTGGCGCTGGCGGCGGGCATCGACCTGACCGGAATCGACGTCCGCATCGTCGAGGACCCGGACGAGATCCGGTTCCTGGACGAAGAGGGTGCGCGGGCGTACGTGCCGACGACGCCCGGGCTGCAGCAGATCCGGCTCGGCCCCGCGGCGTTCGCCGACCGGGACACGTTGGCCCGTACGTTGGCGCACGAGCAGGTGCACATCCAGCAGCTGCGCTCTGGCGTCAGGGTCACGCACAGCAGCCTGCCGCAGCTCGAGGAAGAAGCGCACGCCGCCGAGGATCCCGCCGCTGAGCGGCAGCGGCAGCACAGCCTGTGGGATTCGCCGGAATTCACGAACGACCCGGACAGGCCGCCGCTGGACGAGAATCTCCGCATCGAGCCGAGCCAGCACACCCACATATTCCAGGGGGACAACGACGGCGGTGGCCACGCTTTTGGCGCCAATCGGCCCGGGAAGACCGAGTTCCCGGAACGTTGGGGCAGAGTCGAAGGCGATCCGGAATGGAACACCGCTCGCACCGAGGATTTGATCCGCGATGTGGTCCGCCACCCGGACACCATCCAACGTGGAACTGGCGACTATTGGATTGTCGAGGGTGTCCGCGACGGTGTGAACATTCGCGTCCGCCTGAAGGCAAACGGTTGGATCCACACCGCGATTCCGCTACCCGGCGGACTTGGGGTCAACGAAACCGATCCGTATCTGCCGCCGTCCGAGTCGCGTGACTTCAAGAAGAAACTGCGCGTCATCTGCAACCCGGATTACCAGCCTGGGATGGACGGCCTCCAGAGCTTTACGGGTTGGACTCCCGGAAGGATCGAGGATGTCGTACGCTCGATCGCTCGCAATCCCGAACAGGCAATACCACATCAACCGAATAGAAACGAATGGATCCTCATCGGGACCCACGACGGAGTCACGATCTCCGTCCGGTTGGTGCCGAACGTGGGACAATCGTCCGGCAGCATCGTCGATGCCGGGGTGGGTATCCCGACACAGGTAGGAGGTACTGACACCAATGCCCCTGAGCGAGGAACAGGTGGCCTGGCGGATGGGTCGGATACCGGAACGGTTCGTGGATCGACTGACGGAGAAACACGTCCAGGAGATAGCGGAATATCGGAACGTGGGGGAGTGGGGAGCCGCGATCTACACCCTGGCGGCAGCACTACCACAGACGAAGTCCCCTATCTCTTCTCGCGAGAAGGCGGCGATACAGGAGTTCATCGAAACGTTCCGGTCGACGACGGATCCCTCGGGGGAGTGGAGCCGCGACCTGGAACAGATGACTCAGTGGCTGGACAGCCTGACGGTGGTCCAGAGTCTGACCGAGCCGGAAATGATCAGTCGGCTGAGAGCAATTCCGGAGAGGTTCGCGGACCGGCTGACTCCGGCGGACTTGGACCGGCTGACAGTACGACCGGAGGAGGAAGAACCGGGAGTCTGGGAGGAGACCGGGGAGGACCTGATGCAGGTGCTTCGGCAACGTCAGGTGCGGATCACTCCGGAGGAACGCAGGGATCTCTGGATGATCCTGGACGCCCTGGACCTGCCACGCACGGAGTTGATGAAACTCCCGGTGACGTAACCGATCTGTTCTCGCACAACGACGGGCCCACCAACCGGGAGATATTCGACAGCGGCGACGGGCTGGCGCGTACCCCCGAGACTGTTGCCCAGGTGGCGCAGGCCGCGGGCATCGATCTGACCAGTGTCGACATCCACATCGTCGAAGATTCCGACGAGATCCAGTATCTGGATGACGAAGGTGCCCGGGCGTGTGTGCCGACCGCGCCGGGGGTGCTACAGATTCGACTCGGGCCCGCGTCGTTCGCGAGTCCGGAGACCCTCGCTCGTACGCTGGCACACGAGCAGGCGCACATCCTGCAGAAGCGCGGCGGTGCCTGGATCACCTACCGTAATCTGCCCCAACTCGAAGCCGAGGCGCACGCGGCAGAGGGTCCGGCGCTCGAAAGGTACAGGGAACATGTCAACTCGGTTCACGGTGACGAAGACGTACGACCTTCCGGCGAGGGAGGGCCTGTTGGTGACGGGTCACGTGACGGAGGGGGACATCGGTCCGAACACGACGCTGCGCGAACAGACGACGGGCCGACAGGTGCGAATCCTGAGCGTGGAGTTCCTGACTCCAGCCGCGATCAGGGAGAACAGGACGACGCTGGTGGTCGATCGGAGGGACGCGGCGGCCGTCGAGGCGGGTTCCGTACTGGTCGACGCGGGCTAGGCGGGCACGATCCGGCGACCCGGCAGCGCGTACGGCAGTCGCTGGGCCGGTTCCGGCAGCGGTTCGGCAACCCGGACGCGCAGCCCGACACCACCACGGCCACCGCTGCCGTCGCGCCGGCCACCGATCCGGTACGCCAGGCGATCACCAACCTCGCGGCCGGTGACCAGGTCACGCAGGTCGAGCAGACCGGGCCGGAGGCGTACCAGGTAAAGATCGGTGAGCTGACCGTGACGGTCGAGGTCACCGCGACCACGCAGGACGGCACCCAGGTCACGGTGAGCCGCGACGGCACGGTCCTCGCGACGGTGACCGCCGATCCGGACGTACGGGCATGGAGTCTGCGGCGAACGCTGACCGGCGTCCTGGTGCAGCTCTCGGCCGAGCACAGCCCCGCCGTCCGCACCGACACCGAGCCAACGCCCGACACTGAGTCAACGCCCGACACTGAGGCCACGCCCAGCGCCGACGCCGAGGTCAATACCGCCGCCGAGCCGTCGCCGATGGTGCAGCGGCTGCGGGCGGAGCTGGCGGTGCTGCAGGAGGCGTACCGGAACGCGGGAGACCGGGGGCAACGGCGTGAGATTGCCCGGGACGCGCGAGCGCTGATCGAGAACGCGGGCCTGGGCCGGTTCCACCCCGACGCGGCCGACCTGCGGGCGCAGCTCAGCCCCGAGCTGCGGCGGTTCGTGGAGAAGATCGACGGCCGGATCAGCAAGCGGGCGATGACCCGGGCCGACGTACGCCGCGACCAGCAGGGCACCGACCCGTCGCCCGGCACCGACACCGCGCTCGACCAGACCAGGCCGTCAGGCGTACCCCGGTTCGCGGTGTACCTGACCATGGGCGTGCTGGGCTCGGCGATCGGGGTCGCCGGCGTGGTGCTGCCGTTCATCGCCTCCGGCGAGTCGATGGGGCTGCAGGTCGTCGGCAAGGCCATCGTGGCCGCCATCGCCCCGCTGGTCAGTGAGCTCGCGACCCGCCGGATCCGGATGCGTGACCAGCAGCGCGACTACCGGGTACGGTCCGAGCACAGTGACCTGGAGCGGGCCGAATCGCAGCCCGACACCGCCCGGGAGCGCAACCAGGCGATCGCCGAGAACGTCCGGGAGCGGCTCGAGGCGACGACCGACCCCGACCAGGCGACGGAGCCCGAGTCGCGGTCGGAGCCGTCGGAGTCGCGGATCTCCGAGACCAACGACCAGCGAGCTGCCGACGCACTGCGGCCGAAACCCTTGAAAGCCTGGGAGTACGCCAAGAAGTACATCAAGATCAGTGCGGTCACCGGGACGGCGCTGGTCGCGCTGGCGATCGTCACGGGCGACGTCGCGTTCGGCGCGTTGAGCATCGCCGGGGTGGCCGTCGTGGCGGCCACCCGGGCCAAGCTGGACCACTGGCTGGACACCGCCCGCAAACCTATCGACTGGAAACACGAGCGGGACATGGAGGCTCGCCCCGAGGCGGTACAGCACCAGCGGTTCACCAACCTGGTCGAGGCGCTGCACGGGCTACGCGGAGCCGACCCGGACACGCTGCAGCGGATCCTGCCGGACCTGCTGGCGCACCGCGATGAGCTGGCCGCGCAGCAGCGGGACCTGGCGCAGCGGGCCGAGGATGCCCACGAGCGGCTGCGCGAGCGCCGCAAGACGATCCGCCGGTACGTCCCCGAAGCCTTGCGGGCAGCGGGTTCCGGCGCCAGGTCCGTCGCTCGGCAGGCCGTCCGACTGGTGTCCCGGCGTACGGACACCGCGGACATGCGTACCGCCGAGCAGAGCCAGGAGGTGCCGCGGAACTGGCGGTACCTGCTGGACTACGCGGTGACCGGCGTGGCGTACGGGATCTCGAACCTGCTCACCGTGAAATGGACCGTCGACCCGTCGCAGGTCGCGCCGGAGGACTACCGGTCCCGGATCCTCTTCGCCTCCATCGTCGGATTCAACGGTGTCGTGACCGCCCTGCTGGCCGCTCCCGCGGCCCGGGCACACGAACGCGACCTGTGGCGCGACCGCGGCGACCGCTGGACCATCGACACGTGGCAGTTGTCCCGGATGTCGCTGGACCTGCTCAACGAACTCGTCGACCGGGCCGCCAGCGGCCGCACCGGCGGCGCACTCGATGTACACGTGCCTGGTCGTGGCGCCCGTACCGGCCGCGTGAGACCGCCGTTCTGGCGCTCACTGATCACCCGCAACATCGTCGGCGCCGTCACGGACGCCTCGACCATGGCCGGGGCCGGCGCGGTGACCGGCCAAGCCAAGCTCGGTCTCTTCCAAGGCGTGTCCAACCTCGTCAAGTCCATAGTGAACGCCCCCCGGACGGCCACCCGGGAATGGCGCGAGATGATCGCCCGGGAGAAGGTGTACGACTGGTACCGCCAGCGCGAAGCCCGCGACCTGACCCACGAGCACGAGCAGCTCGCCCAGCGGGCGCTCGAACTGCTCTCACAGACCCCCGAGCAAGCCAGTTCCGAGCCGGCCGGTCCCGACCGTCCCACGGCCACGCCGGATCCGGATGCCCGGCCCGCGTACCTGTTCCAGCGCATGTCCGACTTGCACGGGCCGGAGTCGGACGAGCAGCGACACAACCGTCTCCGGTTGCAGGCCGTGGACGGGGAAGCCGCCGTGGACCGCGTCGTCAACGGGCGCGACTGGCAGGACGGCCCACGGCCCGAAGGGGTCACCCAGCGGACGATATCCGCCATCCATACGTACACGGACAGGTACTTCCGGCGGATCAACGCGGCGTTGCGCGCGATGAACCTGGGTTTGTCGCCGCAGGAGCGGCTCGACGCCTCGCGACGCCCGGTACGGGCCGACGAGTTGTTCGCGACCGGGGAGTACCTCAGCGGCGATCCCGACGACGCCAGGGACGACGAGACCGTTCTGCAGGACCTTGACGAGGCGTTCCAACATGCCGAGCCGTCGACCGGTCCGGTGAAGCTGTACCGCATGATCTACGACGCCGTGCGGGTCTTCGGCAGGGACCACGACCTGGTCGGCATGGAGTTCATGGACAACGCGCTCGTCTCGACGTCGGCGGAGTACGACCGCTACGACGTGGCCAAGCACAAGCGGATCGAAATGACGATCTACGCCGATTCCGGTGCGAAGCTCATCTACACCGCGCCGATGTCCGCGGCCCGGCTCGAAGAAGAAGTGCTGCTGCCTCGTGGGTCGATCTTCAGGATCATCTCCGAGCGGAAAGAGAACGGTATCCTCAGGCTCGAGGCGGAACTCATTGGAGGACCAGCATGGGACAACGACCGGGTCGACGCGACGACGCCGGCCGAGAGCCTGACGAGGCCGAGCCCCGCAACGACGACGCAGAGTCCCGAGACGACCGATTCACCTGGGACCAGCCCGTCACCATCCTCTACGACCCCGAGCGGGACGACCCCGAGCACAACCGGTAACGGGCTCCAGATTCCCGCGGACCCGGGGCTCTCCGGCGACGACTATCACTCCCCCGGCAAATGGGGCAAGTACGGTGCAGCGGGCGTCATGCTGCGCAACACCGACCCGAGCGGGGAACCCCGCTACCTGCTGGTGCAGCGCGGTCCAGGCGTCACGTCGAACGTCGGCAGGTGGCAGCTCCCCGGCGGCGCCCTGAACTCCAACGAGACCCCGCGAAACGCGGCAGCCCGTGAGCTCAGCGAGGAGATCAGTCTCGACCAGGCCTTCCTGGACCGGCTCACGGTGGCGGGAGAGCACCAGGTTTCGGAGAACGGCTGGACGTACACGACGGTCGTCGCCGACTCCCCGGTGACGCCCCCGATGACCGTGGACGGTTTCGAGACCAGCGACGCTCGATGGTTCACGCTCTCCGAGATCGCCGCGTTGCGTCAGAACGGGTTGCTGCACCCCGCGTTCGACGCGAGTCTCGAGAACGTACTTTCCGCTTTCGACGGCCAGGTCAGTCAGGCAGCCCCGACGCAACTTCCAACCATGGAGGGCTACACCAGAATCGGGGACCAGACGGGTTCCAACCAGGGCGGTCTGTACCAGGCACCGGACGGCACGCAGTGGTACTGCAAGGCCGGCCGGACTCCGAGCCACGCGAGAAACGAAGCCCTGGCCGCTCTGTTGTACCGGCTCGCCGGTGTCCCGGTGCCGCAGGTGGATCTGCTCACCGTCGGCGGTGTCTTCGGTGACAGCACGATCGGCGTACGGTCGGGGATCGTCGAAGGGGAGTCGAATCTCGGCCAACGGCTGGACGACGCGAACTATGTGCAGCGGCTTCGGCTGAACTTCGCGGTCGATGCCTGGCTGGCGAACTGGGACGTCGCGGGGCTCACGTACGACAACGTCATCGAGCGGGGCGACGGCCAGCCGGTTCGGATCGACCTCGGCGGTTCCCTGCTCTACCGCGCGATGGGTGACCCGAAAGGCCATCTGTTCGGCCCGACGGTCGGAGAGATCGACAGCCTCCGCGACCCGAGTGTCAACCCGACGGCGGCGCGCGTCTTCCGCGATGTCGGGGAGTACGAGCTCGAGAAGGGCGTCAGGGGGATTGAGGCGATCAGTCCAGCGCAGATCGACGCCGCCGTCGATTCTGTGGGCTTCGAGGGGGCCGAGGCGGAGCACCTGAAGCAGATGCTCAAGGCACGCCGGATGGATCTGGTCAACCGGTACGGCATCGCCCGCCAGCGCACCCCGCGCACCACGGCGTCGGCGAGCATGACGGGGGCGGCCACCGCCCACGCGTCCACCGGTACGTCGAGCACGCAGCAGACGATGGTGCAACCCGGCGGCTACCAGACGCCGCAGATCTCGTACGAGGTGCCGGCCTGGTACGCGCAGCAAGGTGAGTACGGCCAGCCGAGCCCACCGGCTCAACCGGGTTGGCAGACGCAGCAGTCCTCGCCGGGTTGGCAGACCCAGCAAGGTCAACCGGGCTGGCAAGGTCAACCGGGCTGGCAGGGTCAACCGGGCTCGCCGCAGGGTCCGTCTCCTGTGTCGCCACACTGGACCCAGCAGCCGCAGTACGGGTACGACCCGTTCCAGGCTCAGCAGAATCCTGCTCCCCCCCAGCCGGGACCGTACGACCCGTTCGCGGCTCAGCCGGGGCCCTACGACCCCTTCCAGGCTCAGTCGGGCCCGGCGCAGGCCCAGCAGGGCCCCGCGCAGTCGAATCTGCCGCCGTGGGTGCAGCAGGAGATGGCGCAGCAGGCCTATCAACAGGCCCCGCAGCGTCGGCGGTTCATCGACCGGTTGCGGCGCTTGCTGCCGCGCTCGGTGAACGACAGACTGCGGCTGGAATTCCGGCCCGACGACCAGCAGCCGCGGGGTCCGCGGTGGGGCAACGGCCACGGTCCGATCACCGCCACGCAGGTGTTCGGCTCCGACTTCGACGCCAGGTCGCTGCCGCCGGGCCGTGCCCCGCTCGGCTGGGACGACCTGAGTTTGGCGTACCACACGTTGTCGGAACAC
>WNGB01002955.1_pt1 | contig 66463 bp, 58 predicted proteins | sample 5400681 | NCBI WGS metagenome assembly WNGB01 (sample SAMN13153367, study PRJNA577476) | soil metagenome | isolation source: 115 cm soil or saprolite under grassland replicate 2 | place: USA:California | collected 2016-06-15 | reverse complement strand
GGTGGGGCCGGGCACGATGATGGGCGAGCTCATGCGCCGGTACTGGATGCCGTTTGCCGCCGTCGGCGAGATGGACAAGCAGTCGACCAGGACAGTGCGTCTGCTGGGCGAAGACCTGGTCCTCTATAAGGACCTCTCGGGTAATTATGGCCTGGTCGATCGCCACTGTCCGCACCGCCGCGCGGACATGTCCTACGCATGGGTCGAGGAGTGCGGCCTGCGCTGCAATTATCACGGCTGGAAGTTCGATCACACCGGCGCGTGCATCCATCAGCCGTTCGAAGAAGTCTCGCATCCGGACGCGCGGTTCAAGGACCGCATCACGATCAAGTCCTACCCCGTGGCGGCGCACGCCGGGCTGTTATGGGCGTATATGGGTCCGCTGCCGGCGCCGCTGGTGCCGAACTGGGAGCCGTTCACCTGGAGCAACGGTTTCATCCAGATCGTCATGACCGAGATCCCGTGCAACTGGTTCCAGTGCCAGGAAAACTCGATCGACCCGGTGCACTTCGAGTGGCTGCACGATAGCTGGGGCGCGCGGCTGCGCCGCCAGATCGATGGCCCAGCGCCGCCGACGCACCTGCGCATCCGCTTCGAGGAGTTCGATTATGGCTTCAAATATCAGCGCATCCGCGAGGGCCAAACGGAACAGGACGAGCTGTGGACCGTCGGCCGGGTGTGTCTGTGGCCGAACTGTCTCTTTACCGGCAATCACTTCGAGTGGCGCGTGCCGGTGGACGACGAGCACACGCTGAGCGTGGGTTGGTTCTTCGATCGAGTGCCCGAGGAGATGGAGCCGTTCCGCCAGGAGCGTATCCCGTGGTGGTACGGGCCGCTCACCGATGCTTCGACGGGGCGCTGGCTCGACTCGCACGTAATGAACCAGGATTTCGTGGCCTGGGTTGGCCAGGGCACGGTGGCTGACCGGACGCAGGAGCATCTGGGCGAAAGCGACCGCGGCGTCATCCTGATGCGCAAGCGCATGCTCGAAGAGGCCGAGGTCGTTCGGGCTGGGGGGGCGCCCAAAGCGTTGATCTGGGATGAGGCGGTGAACAAACGCGTGGAGCTGCCGATCATCGATCGCGACTTCTTCATCTCTGGCTTCTCGATAACCGATGTCGTCGAGGGTCGGACGCGCGGGCCGCGCTACTCTCGCTCGTTTGTGTTTCAGGCGGGCCAGCCGGCTGAGATTACGGCGGCGTACCGCGAGGCGATGGGCATCGATCGCGTCGAGCAGTTGGAGGCTTCGGCGACCTCGGCGTCAGCTAATGGCGCTGCGCGCTGACGCGGTGGCTGAGCCGCTGGTGATCCTGGGCGCATCAGGCCGCGAGGGCCTGGCCGAACGGTACCAACTGGCTGATACGGTCTCCGACGCCGGGCGATTCAATCTACTGGCCACCGGCAAGGACTGCCTGGAAGGTCTGCGCGTGGCGGTTGAGCGGGATCGCGACGTGGAGGCCCTGATCCTGGTGTCGCCGCCGCCGCCTGACGGTTCCAGCCTGCCAGGTGTGCCGACGCTGGTCGTGTGCGGCACTGATGACGCCGACGCTCAGGGCAGGGTCTATCGGGAGCAGATGGTCAACTGCCACTACGTTTTGGTCTACGCGGCCGGCGCGGATGTGGCCAGAGATCGGCCGGCGGCGTTTGCCGCCCTGGTGAGCGATTTCCTGGCGCGGCGCGAACGGTTCATCGTCAATCAGCGCAGCGGGCTCTTGCACCCGTGACGATTGCCTGGCGCGCAGTTCGTCAGGTGCGCGCCTCCGAGGAGGTCGCCGCGCAGATCGTACGCGCCTTCTTCGACGAGCGACTGCAGCCTGGTGAATGGCTGGGCACAGAGGCCGAGCTGGCCGAACGGTTTGGCGTCAGCAGAGTCACGATTCGCGACGCTGTTGGCGCCTTGTCCGCGCGCGGGCTCGTGGATGTGCGCGTTGGTGCCCGGGGCGGGCTGCGCATCGCGCGCAGCGACCCTGACCGATTGACGGACGCCTTCTCGATCCAGTTGGGCCTGATGGGCCTCAGTCGGGAGGAACTCCTGGAGGCGTTGCAGGCGATCGAGCCGCACACGACGGCGCTGGCCGCTGGGCGCGCCTCGACCGATCAGCTGCGCGAGCTGTCAGGACTGGTGGAGCGGTCACGCGCGCTGCTGGACGATCCGGCCGGGTTCACTCGCAACGGCGTCGACTTTCACCAGGCCATCGCCGATGCCAGCGGCAATCGCGCCCTCTGCGCGCTGCTCGGCTCACTGCGCGGCACCCAGCTCGAACAGCTCTCGCCGCTCACCACCCACCAGGTTGCCCAGCACGTGGTCAACAGCCACGCTGCCATCTTGGATGCCATCACCGCCCGCGATGCGGCGCAGGCCAGCCAGCGCATGGCCGATCACCTGGCGCGTATCGCGGCCGTCTGAGCAGGCCGCCGGCGCCGTGGAGCATGACCACGGGTAGGCCGCTGCCGGCCGCGAGTAATGGATATGGCAGCCGCTGACGCGTTCAGATTGAGGGAGGAAGTCGGTCACAGGTCGGCTTGGTGGCCGGTGCCTTCGAAGAGTGCCTGGCGGCGATACAGGGCGAATGGCTTCTGGATGGGGGAGTCGTCAAAAGAGAAGAGCACTGCCGGAGAATCAGAGGCAGCGACGAGGTGCTCGCGCCAGGCCCAGGTTGGGGCGCAGAACGTATCGCCTTTCTGCCACTCGAGGCGCTGGCCGCCGATGATGCTTGCGCCGCGGCCTTCGATCACGTGGTAAATGCGACTGGCGGTGTCGCGCACGGCGCGGGTGTGCTCGCCTGGGCGAATCAGCTGGGCATGCGAGTCGATCGTTGGCAGGGTTGGGCCGCCCGTCAACGGATTGATGTAGTCGAGCATGACGCCTTCTTCCTCAGAGGTCGCGTCACCAGTGCGGTCCAATCCGTCAAGCGTCGAGCGGACGTCCTCGTAGCGGTAGTTCAGGACTGGCGAATACGACCCGGTGAAGCGGTCGCTGTGTGGCCGGAAGCCGCGGTTGTAGCGCAGTTGCGAATCATCCAACTCCTTCACTACGGGCTGGATCTCGTAGCCGTTGCCAAGCTCCTCGTAGAACATCGCGTTCAAGGCGAGCACAAACGGCATGTCCAGGCCGTCCAGCCACAGCATTGGTTCGGACGACTCGTTGCCGTGATCGTGCCAGGCCCAGATGGGCGTGGTGACGAAGTCGCCGGGTCGCATCAGCGTCTTTTCGCCTGACACGGTGGTGTAGGCGCCGTTCCCTTCGACAACAACGCGCAACGCAGAGGGCACATGCCGATGGGTCGGCGCGATCTCGCCGGGCATGATCAGCTGGATACCGGTAAAGAGGGTCTGGGTCGCACCCGGCGAGCCGTTTAGGCCCGGGTTGAGGTACATCAGCACGCGCCGTTCGGCTTCCTCGGCCGAGATGCGGCGCCCCGCCTCCAAAATACGAGGCCGCACGTCGGACCACTTCCACAGGTGGGGCACGATGTCGGTCTTCGGTTCGGCGGTGAACGCGTCACTCAACACGAGCCACAGCGGCTTCAGCCACAGTTGGCGCAGCTCATCGAGATCCAGACCGGCGGTGTTCTTACTTCCCGGTGCGCTGCGCTTTGGCGTCTCGATGGCCATGCTTCAAGGTCCTCCTGGCGTACAAAGCATCAGGATACTGCTGGGCTTGACGAATGGCCCAAACCGGCGGAGACTGGCGCGACACGCTGGTCGGGGGGTCGTTGTTGCCGACGCTGCACATTGCACTGCAAGAGGGCTTTTCACAAGACCGCGTGGTCGTCAAGGTCAATGGTGCGGAGGTGGCGAGTCGTCCGGAGGTGACGACGCGAAATCAGATCGGCTTTGCCGAAGCCGTCGAAGTCGATGTCCCAGCGGGGGAAGCAACGGTCGAAGTTCAGGTCCTGAGCCGCCAGTTGAGCGGCACCGTACGCGTCGATGTCGAGGGGACGACATATGTCGGCGCGTCGGTCATCAACGGGCATCTGGACCTCACACAACAGCGCGAAGCGTTCGGCTATCTCTGAGGGAGGGGATCGGCCCATGCAAACCGAGAACGTCGGTCAGTCGACCGTCGATGAACAGCTCGTGACCCGAATTGCCGATGTCGTCGAGCAGCGGCTCACGGCAGCCCAGGCGAGTGTCAGTGGCGCCACAGCACTGCAGGCGAGCGGACAGTACAAGGCGATTTCATCATTTTCGCTGCCTTTTTCACTGCCCGGCCACGCCGCGTCGGCTGACATCTCGGCGGCTGAGGCGCCCGGCGCCGTCGAGGAGGATCAGGCGGCGACCTTCAGCTTCCCGAGAATCCCGTCATTGCCATCGCTGCCCCAGCTCAGCGTGGGCCGCGAAGAGCTCCGCCTCGACGTCGATGGACGTTATCCGCAGAACGTCGCCAGCGGGACGCAGCGATCGGGGCTGACTCAGCTTGTGCACTGGATCGCCAACCTCAATGCGACTGGCAGCGACCACTGGGTTGGCTCGATCTGGTTCCGCGAGGGCGCGACGGCCACCTTCCGCTACACGACCGTGGACGTGCGCGTGACGCGCGCGGCGCACGCCAGTGGTCAGACCGCCGTGGTGACATTCTCGGGTGGCGGCATGCCCAAGCGCACGACCAGGTACCAGTACGTGTCGCCGTACTTCCGTCCCATCGAGTTCGAGTTCGATGCCGCGGCCGGCTCGCGCGCTGTGACATCAATCAACACTGGCGATCACCCGACCCGGCCGTCTGGCCTGGTGTCCGAAGCGCTCAGCCTCGAAACCATCTATCGGCGAGCTGGATTCGACGTGACCAAGTCAGGCGGTGACAGTGTCGTGCCGCTCGCTGGTGCAGGCGCTGACACGGTCTGGAGCAACCAGGAAATGCACGACGCGATGCAGGTGTACTGGTCGCGTTTTGCGCCCAAAGCGCAGTGGTCGGTATGGGTCTTCTTCGCCGCGCTGCACGAGACGGGCACCAGCCTGGGCGGGATTATGTTCGACGACATCGGACCCAATCAGCGCCAGGGCACGGCGATTTTCGAAAACGCGTTCATTTCCCAGGCGCCGCAAGGCGACCTGGCGGCCGATGCCTGGGTGGGCCGCATGCGCTTCTGGACCGCGGCACACGAGATGGGTCACACCTTCAACCTGGCCCACTCGTGGCAGAAGTCGCTGGGTACGACGTGGATTCCGCTCGCCGACGAGCCGACCGCGCTCAGCTACATGAACTACCCGTACCGCGTTCCGCCGGGCCCACAGAACACTTTCTTCCAGGGCTTCGAGTACCGCTTCAGTGACGCCGAGCTGTTCTTCATGCGCCACGCGCCGTATCGGTTCGTCCAACAGGGCAATGCATTGTGGTTCGACCATCACGGTTTCCAAGGCGCCAACGCAGAGCTCGAGTCGCCGTTGCGGCTCGACGTACGCGTCAATCGAGCCAAAGCGCAGTTCGAATTCCTCGAGCCGGTCGTAGTCGAGCTGAAACTGAGCAACGTGTCGGGGGAGCCGAGGCTGATCCCTGAGCAGCTGCTGCAGACCTCGGAGCGCATGACGGTGATCGTCAAAAAGGACGGCGCCACTGCGCGCCAGTACCTTCCGTTTGCGCGCTATTGCTTCCAGGAAAAGCAGACGGTGCTGGCGCCAGGGCAGCCGATCTACGATTCGCTATTCGTCGGCGCCGGCCGCAACGGCTGGGACCTGGCCGAGCCGGGCAACTACACCATTCAAGTAGCGCTGCACCTGGACGACGAGGATGTCGTCTCCGCCCCGCTGCGCATCCGGGTGGCGCCACCGCGCGCTTACGACGAGGAGCATCTGGCCCAGGATGTCTTCACCGATCAGGTTGGTCGCGTGCTGGCATTCGATGGCTCGGGTGTGCTTGTGGCCGCCAACGACACGCTGCGTGAGGTGACCGAGCGCCTGCCAGATCGACGCGTCGCGGTCCACGCGCGGATCGCGCTGGGCAATGCCGTGGCCGGACGCCGCAAGCGGCTGGAGGTTGGCGGCGGACTTTCGCCGGCGCAGTCGTTGTCGGCGCTCGATGCGCAGATCGTCGAGGCGCCAGCCGACGCCAGCGAGGTGCGTCGCCAGTTGGAGCCCGTCTTGACCGGCGAGGCACAGACCTCAGCTGAGACGCTCGGCCACATCGACTACCACGACTACGTCGATCGGTTCGCGCAATGGCTCACTCGGGAAGGCGACGCATCGACGGCAGTCCAGGTGATGGACGGACTGATCGAGACGCTCGAGAAGCGCGGCGTGCGCGCCAACGTGCTCGCGGCGATCAGACAGGAGCGCGACAGCCTTAACCCGTCATCCTGAGCGCAGCGAAGAGCCTGTCCTCGAGCGAAGCGAAGGAATCCGCGAGCACGGGCGTTCCGGCAAGCGGATCCTTCGGGTCGCAGGCTCCCCTCAGGATGACAAAGTCATTCGTGCTAGTACTCTCCCGGAAGGGATCGTGCCGTGGGACGGGCACCGGCGAACCCGCCGGAGGATGAACAACCACCAACGCTGAGGCGCCATGGCCCGACCGATCGTCGGGTCATTCAGCCAGTTCGGCGCTTCAAGCCGGGCGACGCTGTGGTGCGCGTCACGCGACCCAAGTACGCGGGGTTCCAACGTCGTGGCGCTGGGCGTATCGAAGCCAGCCTGACGCTGGAGGAGCCGCGCAGTCCGTGGGGTCGATTGTGGCGCGTGCTGGTCGGCACGCCGATCCACAGCGAGCTCGAGATCGAGGAGCGCCTCACCAAGAAGAAGGCGCTGGCGGTCTTCTCGTCCGACGCCCTGTCGTCGGTGGCGTACGCGCCTCAGGAGACGCTGGTCGTGCTGCTCGCCGCGGGCACCGCGGCCCTCGTCTGGTCGCTGCCGATCTCGATCGCGGTCGTGCTGCTGCTGGCCATCGTGGTGTTCAGCTATCGCCAGACGATCTATGCCTATCCGTCGGGTGGCGGCAGCTACATCGTCGCCCACGACAACCTGGGCGAGAGGCCAGGTCTCGTCGCCGCCGCGGCACTCTCGGTGGGCTATATCCTGACTGTGTCAGTGTCGGTCGCGTCGGCCGTCGACCAGCTCGTCTCGGCCGTACCGACGCTCCTGCCGTTGAGAGTCGAGCTGGGTGTCGCCGCGGTGGCGCTGGTCACGCTCGCCAACCTGCGCGGCATCCGCGAATCCGGCAGCATCTTCGCTGCACCGACATACCTGTTCCTGCTGGCGATGCTCTCGACCATTGGCCTGGGACTGTTCCGCCTGGCCACTGGCACGCTGTACATCCCGCCGCCGGCCGAGATCCCGTCGCCGGTCGAGCCATTCACGATCTTCCTTCTGCTACGTGCGTTCGCGGTCGGTTCAGCGGTGATGACCGGTACCGAAGCGATCTCAAATGGCATCCCGGCGTTCAAACCGCCCGAATCGCGCAACGCCAGCCAGACGCTGGTCGGAATGGCGTGCATTCTGGCGGCGATGTTCCTGGGCCTGTCGGTCCTGATCACGGGCGCGGGGATCGTTCCGCACGCCAACGAGACAGTCATCTCGCTGCTGGCGCATGGCGTGTTTGGCGACAGCGCGCTGTACTACGTGGTCCAGGCGTCGACAGTGCTGATCCTGGTTTTAGCCGCGAATACTGCGTATGCCGATTTTCCGCGGCTTGCATCGCTGCTGGCACGTGACGAATACCTGCCCAAGCAGCTGGCCTTCCGCGGCGAGCGCCTGGCGTTCTCGAATGGCATTCTCATCCTGGGCGTGCTGAGCGCGCTGTTGATCGCGGTCTTCGGCGGGTCGACCGGGGCTCTGCTGCCGCTGTATGCCGTGGCGGTGTTTGCCGCGTTCACGCTGTCCCAGGCGGGCATGGTTGTGCACTGGCGCAAGGTGCGCGGCTCAGGCTGGCGGCTCAAGGCAGTGATCAATGGCATCGGTGCCGCCGCGACCGGTCTGGTTTCGTTGATCGCCGCCTCGACGAACTTCATGAATCGCGAGCTGCCGATCGTGGCGGGCCTGCCGATTGGCTGGGGCTCGTGGCTGGTGCTGCTGATCGTGCCCGCGTTCATCTGGTTGTTCAGATCGATCAAGGCGCACTACGTCGACGCGGAGAAGGACACTGCCCTGGTCTTGACCAGTAGCGATGGGGTTCCGGAACGGCCGCTGCGCAACGTTGTGGTGGTGCCCATCGCGCGCCTCAATCGGCCGGCGGTGCAAGCGCTGCGCTACGCTCAGGCACTGTCGAGCGACGTGACCGCGGTCCACGTGGCGACCGACCCGAAGCGGGCCGCGGACATCGAGGCGGCCTGGCCGACCTGGGGCCGTGGCGTGCCGCTGACAATCGTCGAGTCGCCGTATCGCAGCCTGACACGACCACTGCTGCAATACCTGGCGGAGCTGCGGCGCAACGAAGCTGCCGAGACCGTCACCGTGGTGCTGCCCGAGTATGTGCCGGACACGTGGTGGCAGCATCTGCTGCATGGCCAGTCGGCGCAGTTTCTGAAGCTGTCGTTGCTGTTTACGCCTGGTTTTGTGGTCACCAGCGTGCCTGTGCATCCCGTCGACGATGACGTCGAGCAAGCGTTGGCCTGACGTCTGCGAACATGGCGTGACGTGGAGCAGGTCGCATCTGTCCTGGAGCAGCTCGAGCAGCCTCGACTAACCCGGCTGGTGATGGGCGACGTCGTGCTACGGGTGACGCACCCCGAGCGTGTCTTCTGGCCCACCACTGACAGCGCGCCGGCGTATACCAAGCGCGACCTGCTGCGGTATCTGACCCGCGTCGCCGTCTACCTGTTGCCGCACCTCGGTGATCGGCCGCTCACGCTCAAGCGCTACCCAACGGGTATCACGGGCAAGCACTTCTACCAGAAGCACGTCGAGACACCGCTGCCTGACTTTGTCGAACGCGCCTCGCTGTTCGCCGAAGAGCACCAGGAAGCGGGCGATAACGTTGTCTGCAACAACCTGCCCACGCTGCTATGGCTCGGGCAGATGGGCAATCTGGAGCTCCATCCGTGGTACTCACGCCTGACCGGCTCGCCAGACGCTGAGCATCACCCGACGAATTTCTCGGATTCAGTCGAGAGTCTCGAAGCCTCAGTGCTCAACCACCCGGATTTCATGGTCTTCGACCTGGACCCATATCTGTATTCGGGGCGCGAGCGGCGTGGCCAGGAGCCCGAATTGCACGAGGCGGGTTATCGACGCACGTGTGAGGCGGCGCTGTGGCTGAAAAACGTGCTCGATCAGTTGCGCCTGCCGTCGTTCGTCAAAACTAGCGGTAAGACCGGCTTGCACATCTTCGCGCCCATCGTCCGGCAGCTCGACTACGACACGGTGCGCCGGGTCAGCGAGCAGATCTGTCGGTTCGTGCTGGCCCAGCACCCCGCCGAGCTGACCATGGAATGGACCATTGCCAGGCGCGACGGGAAGGTGTTCCTGGACCACAACCAGAACACGCGTGGCAAAACGCTCGCCTCGGCGTATTCGCCGCGCGCCCTACCCGGCGCGCCAGTGTCGCTGCCGCTGCAGTGGGACGACCTGGAGCGCGTGTATCCAACGGACTTCACAATGGGCAACGTCGCGCGACGGCTGGCCGACGTCGGCGATGTATGGCGCGACCTCCTCGCCGCCAAGGCCGACCTGACCGCTGCGCTAGGCGCGCAGGCTGCCGCCGCCTGAAATCAGACCTGTTGAGCGCTTAGTTCTGCCTGTTATGCTGCCGCCGCAAGAGGGAGAGCCGACGAGCTAATGGACACGAGCAACGGTCAGACACGGGCGAGTGGGCCCGTGCTGCAGCCGGGGATGACGATTTCTGAAAAGGCTGACGCGATCGAAGAGCACCTGCTCGAAGAGCTCAATCTGCATGTCGCCAAGTCCGTGCTGTTCACGTCGGGCGAGTGCGACCCGACCAAGCCCTCGAATCGGACAGTGCCGCCGGGGCGGCTGGCGCTGATGGGCGACGATCCCCGTTTAAAGAAGATGCCTGAGAAGCCAACGCTGCTCGACTTCTTCAAGTACCGCTTCTCGCCATCGCAGAACCATCTGCTGCAGAGCGCCAATCTGGCATTGAAGAACGGCCACGACGAGAAGATCATCCTGGCCTGTCTGCTGCACGATATCGGGGTAGTCGGCTTCATTCGGAGTGACCATGGCTACTGGGGCGCGCAGCTTGTCGAGCCGTACGTGGACGAAGAAATCAGCTGGGCCATTCGGGCGCACCAGGCACTGCGCTTCTATGCCGACGATTCCGTCGGCTACGCCTATCCAGAGGCGTATACCCGCTGGTTCGGGGAGCAGTACGAGCCCGAGCCGTACATCCAGGATGAGTACCGGCGGGCGCGCAACCACAAGTGGTACATGACCGGCCGCTTGATCACGGTCAACGACCTGTATGCGTTCGACCCGAACGCGGTGGTGAACCTGGACGATTTCGTCGACATCATCGGCCGCAACTTCCGCCAGCCTGAAGAGGGGTTGGGCTTCGACAACAGTCCGGTCGCGCACATGTGGCGCACCATGATCTGGCCGACGCGCTTCTTGTAAAACAGCACCGCCCGGACCGATCGTACGGCCCGGGCGGCTACGCCGTTCGGTCTTTACCAGTTCATGCGCAGCAGTTTGAAGACGGGCGTGGTCAGCTCGGTGACCGTACTTGTCGACAACGATGCTGGCCGATCCGACATGGCACCCCCTCGCGGCGGGCGCAGTGTGGTGGCTGGATAATGGCTTACTCGTCATCACCCACGCCGTGCTCGGTCAGCGGCTGTTCCATCGAGTACGCGAGTGGGATCGTATGTTCGAAAGATTTGTTCTAGCGCCGCGGTACGAATGGCTGTTCAGAACACGCGTTCTGGCTTCGAAGACTGACAATCTGGCTTCGTCATCGACATCAAGCGCCAGCCGCGGCAGATCCAGACGGATTGCCGTACCTCGTCGCCGTGCTGACGCCAGGTGGCGGTCGCAGCTGGGTTCGCCAAAACTTGGCTCGATCAGGTGCGGCGGGCGAATCAAGAGCGCGTTCGTGCCGCGGCCGGCTGTATCTGGGACGACGACCACGACGCGTGCCAGATCGCCCGCGGCCGCGACGATAGCCCGAATGTCGTCGGGTTCCGCCAACGGCACGTCGCCGGGCAGCACCAGCGCCGCGGTGCCCGGCGCCTGCTGGGCGACCACGTCGAGGCCGAGCGACACCGCCACGTTCAGGCCGGCGGCCGGATCGGGCAGCGCTACGGCGCCCATATCGGTCGCGAGCGCCAGGCCGTGCGGCGTGTCGGTGATGACGACGATGCCGCCCAGCTCGGCGGCCAAGCACGCGTCGAGCACTGCGCGCAGCATTCGTCGGGCTAACGCAGCGCGCTGCGCCGGGCTGAGGCTCAGCGCCAGCCGACTCTTGGCGCTCGGCCCGGTCCGAGCAACCAGCACGGCCCACACCTCCTGCGTGTTCACCGCACCGCTCGGAGCATCGCCCCCGCCAATCGCGCTTCGCCGCGCCGGCCGCGCATCCACGCGTCCACCACCACTGGCCTGATGCCCAGGCTGCGGACGCCGTCGGCGAACCTGGCGTCGACGGTATCGATCACGAACAGGTCGAGCAGATCAGCATACTGGCGTGCTGCGCCCAGAGCAGAGGCTTCGTAGCCAAGCTCGACGAGCATGCGCGCGGCCGGACCCTTTACGGTCGTGCCCCCGATGATCGGACTCACGCCGGCCACGATGGCGCCTTGCGTGCGTGCTTTGTGGATCGCCTGGCGCACGCCGTCGAGGGCGAGGATCGGCGCGATGCTGACGAACGGGTTGCTCGGGCAGAGCACGATGAGCTCGGCCGCGGCGAGCGCCTCGCAGACGCCTGGCGCCGGGCGCGCCTGATCAATACCCTCGAATCGCACCGCGGTGATTGGCGCATCCGTGCGGCGGTGCACGAAGTACTCTTGAAAATGCACCCACTGGCCATCGTCGGCCAGTTGAACCCAGGTCTCCACGGGTTGGTCGGTCATCGGTAGGATCGCGATGCCGGTAATGCCCAGGCGCCGTGCGAGCTCGGCCGTGACCTGGGTGGGCGGCCAGCCTGCAGCCAACAGCTCGGTGCGCCGAATGTGGGTTGCCAGGTCGATGTCGCCAAGGCGAAACCAGGTTTCGCCGCCCAGCCGTTCGAGGGCGGCCATGCAACGGAACGAATCGCCGCGCGGGCCCCAGCCGCGCTGCTCGTCGACCACGCCCGAGAGCGCGTACAAGACGGTGTCCACGTCGGGCGAGACGCGCAGCCCGTGCAGGGTGACGTCGTCGCCGGTGTTGACCACTGCCGTCAAGCGGGTCTGGTCGGCGGCAGCGGCACGCAGGCCGCGGGTGAAGCGCGAGCCGCCCACACCACCGGACAGGGCCACGATGTGGTCCACAGGTCCATTTTTCATCCAGCTGAAGACTCGTTGCGAGGACAGAATAGCGTGCCCACAGGGCCTTGCGCCGGTTTCGCGCCGGCTTATATATCGTTCTGCGATGCCGACCGTAGTGGTCGTGGGATCGGCGCCTTGCTCAACTGGCTCACGCTGAGCTGGGACAACATCGCCTGGGACAAACATCGCCTGGGACAATATTGCTTGGGACAACATCGCCTGGGACGGCGCTACGCTCGACTAGGAAACACGAGCGATTTGATCACCACGGGCACGGCGCCTGACGAGGCGATCAGGTTGCCAATGTCGATGTAGTCGAACTCGCGCAGCTCCAGACCGTCGATCGAAATGATCGGCAGCTCGAGGCGCATCTCTTCGCGCAGGTGGAGGCCAACGAGGCCGCCGATATCGCTGTCGAAAACGAGGATGATCGGGTGACCGTTGGCCACGTGGGGCTGCAGGGCTTGGACGGTACCGGCACAGAAGGCCTTCAGCCGGCCGTATGTGGCTGAGCCTTCCCATTGGGCGGCCACCGCAACCGGCACCTGTGCTTCAAGCAAGTCGAACCTGCGTAGGGCATCGCGGATGGCTTCGGTGACGTCGTCGATGGAAAACTCGTCGGCGTGCCAGGGAAAGGCGGGCATCACCACGGGGATGTTGCGGACAGGCACCACGTCGAGTGGTGAGAGGTAGATGGTGCTGCCGGAAACCTGGATCGTGTACTGCGAGGCGCCAATAACCGTCGCCCGAATGCCGCCCGGCGCGTCGACGATCGGTGCGCCGAGGTCTGTCGCGCGACGTCGAATTTCCGCGGCCAGCATGGTGCCGAGATCGCCGAAGCCGCGCGGCGCGCGACCGTACACGAACTCCGAGACGCCGCCCGAAAAGGTGATCGCGCCAATACCCGACCGATCTCGCAGCGGCTCCGTCCTCAGGAGATGTGACGCCTGGCTGGTGCCGTTGGCTGCAATCTCGCCCAGCAGTTCATCGACCATGTAGGCCGCCAGGTTGTGACGGTCTGCTTGTGAGATGCTGCCGCCGAGGGTCAGCTGCATGCCCAGCCGCTCGCCAATCTTCTGCCCGGCCGCCTCCAGGCGAGTAATCCGTCCGTCGTCGTCGTACGCGACGAGGCGCGCGCCGACGCCCATAGCCATCAATTCAGTGGTTTGGCCGCCCCGGCAAATGACGACTTTCGTGGTGCCGCCGCCGATGTCCACGTTCATCACGGCCGGACAGGATTCCGACAGGACGACCGCGCCCGAGCCATGCGCGGCCATCGTCGCCTCGAGGTTGTCGCCCGCGCTCACCGCCACGAACTTTCCTGCTTCCGCCGCAAACAGATCCGCGATCGCTCGCGCGTTTTCACGCAGCAGGGCCACCCCGGTCAGGATCAGCGCGCCCGTATCGACAGCGTTTCGTTCGATGCCCGCGTGCGCGTACTGCTGGGCGATGAACTCGCCCAGTGCGGACTGGTCGATCGCCGAGCCGTTGCGATAGGGGGTGAACAGGATGTCCGACTGGTACAGCACCTCGCGGCTGACCGTGACGTAGCGATTGTCCTGCCGTTCCAACTCGAGGCGCGAGAACAACAGGTGCGAGGTCGACGAGCCGATATCCACGCCGACGCTGGTGAGGACCAGGCGGTCCTCCTCAGCCATGTTGCGGTCGGGCGCGGTGAAGCGCCCGTCACTGGCCACTAAACGGCAGCCGGTGTGGCAGTCGGCGCCTGGAACGCCGAGTCGGGCATTGTGAACTGCACGCCCTCCTGGGCTAGTCGGCGGCGGTACTCGTCGCGAATGAACGTGTCTTCTTCGTGGTACAGGATGGTCCGCCCGCCCTCGTGGATGCCGAACAAATTGCCGGCTTTGACGTCGTCGTCGCGTTCGTCGACGATGCCCCAGCGGGAGTGTGGCCCGCCCCAGTAGTTGATCACCCGCAGCGGGTTGGAGCCGATGCCGAAATGCTGGTGGAACCAGTTGCCGCCGCCTGGCGCCGCGGCGACGAGCCCGCCCGGCACGTATTCCAGCACGCGCACCTGATTACCCTTGCCGGTCTGCCACGGCGTCGGCCCCAGGTCGACCGGCCAGTTATACGTATAACCCTTGCCCCGCAGGCACACCAACACGGCGCCCGAGGCGTGGTAGTGCGCCTTCGAGTACCGGCCGCTCGGGTACTGCGAGATGAACCCGCCCGTACCGGCATCCTGGATGAAGCCGCTGAACGTCGGCTGAATGCGCCGATAGCCCGGCGCGCGCTGATTGTCAAGCGGAAGCTCGGCGTTCACGATGTCCGGAAACACGTTCGAGCGAATGGCCGCGCGGCCGCGCACCGGCTCCATCTCCAGCTCCGACTTGGGCTTGAAGAAGTCGTCGGTCATGTCGTATCGCTCGCGGAACTCCCAGTCGTTTTCGAAGATGAAACTGTGGCTCGCAAAAATGTTGAAGACACCGGGTGCGTTGTTCGCCGCAAGCAACAGCGCCGGACTACCTGATGCGTTGACGAGCCGATAGTTGGCATTGATCGGGATCATGAACAGCGTGCCAGGCTGCCATTCGAAGACCTGCTTCTTGCCGTCGCCGCGCCAGACCTCGGTCGTTCCGCGCCCCTCGATGACCAGGAAGAACTCGTCGTAGATGTGCCTTTCTGGATTGGTCACGCCGCCGGAGGGCACTTCGAGGATGTACATGCCCTTGACACCCTGCAGCCCGTCCAGATCGAGGAAAGCGCCGCGCGCGTTGCGTCGTTGCCAGTCGCCCAGGGTCACGTCGCGGGTGTCGCGCACGCCGATGCCCTTGAGGATTGGAATCTCCTGTTCCTCCATGAACCGTTCGTACGGGCTGTGCGAGCGCTTGTAGACGAAGTAGCCGGCGGGCTTGTCGCCGGACGGCTCGACCCAGGTGCCATACTGGCTATGAACTTGAAAACCGCCGCGCGCGGCGCTGGTCGACCAATCGACCCGCCAGAATGATCAGGCCCGTGGCCACCATGAGCACCACGCCCGCCGCGGCCGCCCGGTTGACCTCGCCGCTCTGCCAGGTATCCCACATCAGCAGCGAGATGACCCGACTGCCCGGCGAGTACAGCATGAGTGCCATCGTCGTCTCACGCAGCGCGTGCAGCGCGACGAACACCCAGCCCGAGACGATCGACGGCAGTAGCAGCGGCAGCACGATATGCCGAAACGCCTTGGCCCACGAGACGCCGCCCACCTGGGCCGCCTCCTCGAGATCGCGGTGCAGCTGCAGGACCGCGCCGTGCATCGACCGACTGCCAAAGGCTAAGTAGCGTGTGCTGACCGCGACGATGATGATCCAGATCGAGCCATAGATCGGTATCAGCCGCCACGGCACGGTCAGGAACAGGTAGACCAGGGCGAGCGCGATCATGATGCTCGGGATCGCTTGCGGCAGGAACGCCAGCACGTCGAGCAGGCGCTTGCCGCGCATCTGCGAGCGGACCACGAACCACGCGACGAGGGTGCACATGAGCATCGTGACTGTCGGCGCGGCCAGGGTCAGCAGCACCGTATTGCGCAGTGACGTCAGCGCCGCGGGCTGGGTGAAGACGTACACGTAGCCGTCGAATGTGATCCTGGCGAGCGACTGTGGCGACGGGACCGAGTAGTAGGGCTGGATGCTCGCCCAGACCATGACGAAGAATGGCGCGATGACCACGATGCCGAGGTACAGCCACACCAGCGCCGCGGCGATATAACGGAAAGAGCCGATCTTCATCACCCGCGGTCGATAGGCTTTGCCGGTCACGGTGCTGAAGCGTTCGATGCGGCGGGTGAGTCGACTGTAGACCCACACGGCGACAATAGCGAAGAGCACGAAGGCGATGCCAATCGCGCTGGCGATTGCCTGATCGTCGGTTCGGTTGAGCAGGAAAATCTTCGTCGACAGCAGGTGGATGTTGGCGGGCAGGCCCATGATGGCCGGGATTTCAAAGGTCTCCAGGCTACCGGTAATCGAGTACACGAACGCCGCGAGAATGCCCGGCATCATGAGCTTGAGCGTGACCAGGCGAGCGACCCGCCTGGGCGCCGCGCCGGCCACCATGGCGGCCTCTTCCAGCGATGGGTCCATGTTGCGGAAGATGCCGACGGTCAGCAGGAAGACGACCCCGACGCCGCGAATTGCGTCGACGAAGATCATGCCCGCCAGGCTGTACGGCTGGATCGGTGCCTCGGTCAGGCCGATGCCGGCCCACGAGGTGAGGACGCCCGTGTCGCGCCCGAACAGGCCGAGCAGGCCCAGGTTGAACAGGCCGATGCGCGGGCTGAGCAGCAGCACCCAGGCGATGCCGTACAGCAGACCGGGAATGGCGATGGTCAGCGGCACCACTGCGTAGGCGAAACTCTTCATCGGCATGTCGGTGCGCTCGACCATGAACGCGAAGAACACGCCCAGGATCATCGACAGCGTGGTCGAGAAGAGCGCGAAGACAATGGTGTTGCCGATCACCGCCCAGGTCGTCGGGCTGGACCACGCGCGCACCAGGAATTGCAGCGTGAGCTCCGCGGGTCGCGCGGTCGGGCCGATGCCGAGAGCGGTCGCGATGACCAGCGCGAGGGGCACCAGGATCAGATTGGCGATGACGACGAAGAGGATGATGAAGACGATCACTTGCGGGGTCAGCCGACCGCTCAGCGGCAGTGGCCAAAGGCGCGGCAGCGCTCGCGCAGGGCGAGTTTCGACTCGAAGCGCGTCCACGCGGGACACGGTACCGCGCCGTGCGGTCGTATTCAAACCCTCACCGTACTGCCGCGTTGCCGCTGAGCGCGGCCGGACCGTCACACAGGTTGGCACCGCCCTGCCGGTTGCACCTTCAGCCAGCCCGGACCTGCGGCACCGAACCGTCTACCTGTAGGCCGTCCGCCAGGACTCGCCGACCGTGGCGCCGAACTGTTTCTTCAACCGCGCAATACCTGGCGGGTAACATGCGCTGCCAAGGGGGTATCTGTGGAGATGCAGCTCACCTCGCGGCGCCGTTTCTTGCAGTTCCTGGGACTGGCCTCGGGCGCAGGTTTGCTGGCCGCTTGCTCGCAAGCAGCACCGGCCAGCCCGACTGCCGCGCCCGCCGCGCCGAAGCCCACCACGGCGCCACCGGCCGCGCCAACGACCGCGCCAGCAGCAGCCGCGCCAACGAGCGCGCCGACAGCAGCACCGAAGCCAGCGGCCGCGCCCACGACCGCACCGGCCGCCGCGGCCGCGCCGACCGTGCCGCCGGTGGCCAAGGTCGGCCAGGCCGTGCCGAAGGACTCACCGATGATCGCCACGCTGTACGAGGCGGCGAAGAAGGAAGGCACGGTCTCGTGGTGGGACCAGCACGAGCAAAGCGTGGCCGGCAAATTCACCGACGCTTTCCAGAAGCAGTTCCCAGGCGTGACTGTCGAGTTCTTCGAAGGCACCCAGGACGTGCTCAAGGCCCGCTCGATCCAGGAAGCGCGTGCGGGTCGCGTGTCATTCGACTTCATCGACACCGGCCAGAACTGGCCGTCGTACCACGACGCCGGCCTCGTCAACGACAAGACCGACTTCACCGACCTGCTCGTCTCCGCCGGCGTCGACAAGACGTTCGTCGTCAACGGCACCTACTCGCCCGAGTTCACCGTCTACGGCGCGGCCTACAACACCGACCTGGTCAAGCCCGCGGACCTGCCGGATAGCCTCGCTGGCTTCGCCGACTCGAAGTGGAAGGGCCAGTTGGCAGTCGAAGCGCGGCTGCGGCCGTATGTCTACGGCACGCCGTTCCTGGGCGGCGAAGAAAAAGTCGTCGACATGCTCAAGAGCCTCAAAGAGAACAACCCGCGGCCCACCGACGGCGACACCAAGAGCCAGGGGCTGCTGGTCGCGGGCGAGTTCCCGGTCCTGGTCGGGGCGTACTTGCAGCGGCTGATCATGATGAAGGACAAGCCGTGGGGCTTCGTGTCCTTCAAAGAGGTGTGGTCGAACGTGCCCGGGCCGGGCTACATCGTCCCGCTCGGTGCGCCACACCCGAACGCGGGCAAGCTCTTCCTGTGGTGGTTCATGTCGCCTGAAGGCCAGGCGCTGACGGACTCGCTGCGCTTCAAGGGCAACCCGGCGCCAGGCACGGGCACCGGGCCATCCAAGTACCTCGAGGAGCACAAGATCGGGATCAAGTTCGCGCCGCGCGAGTACGAGGATAATTACGACAAGTACTTGCGTAAATATCTCGAGGCGTTGGGGCTGCCCGTCACATAGACCTTCTGTTGTCATCCTGCGCGCAAGCTCAGCATGACAGGGAACGCTGGGCCCGCCCCGTCGCGTCGTCGGGGCTGCGCGGTGCGCGGAGTGGGCGTAGCATGGGGCAACGCACTGCGGGGAGGTTCACATGGGTGTTCCGCATCGCGATCAGAGGAGCGTTGGTGGCCTCGCGTTAGCGCTGGCGATGGCGCTCGTGCTGGGTTGCACCGCCGGCCAGCAAGCGCCTGCTGCACAAGCCCCGGCCGCTACGGTCGCGCCGGCGGTGGGCGCGAATGCCAAGCCAGCCGGCGGCCCCGCCACGGGCACGCCGATCAAGATCGGCTACCTGGCCGACACGAACGGCACCAGCGCCCAGATCGGGGCGGGCATGCACCTCGGCACCGACCTGGCCGTCGAGCAGATCAATGCTGCCGGCGGCATCAACGGCCATCCGCTGCAGGTCATCTACGTCGATCCCCAGAGCGATCCAACCCAGGCCGGCCAGATGGCCACGCAGCTCGTCCAGACCGACAAGGTCGACGTCCTGCTGGGTGCCGTGCTGAGCTCGGAATGCCTGGTCGTGCAGCAGCTCGCGGCCAAGCTGCAGATCGTGTATATGCCGACGTTCGGCTGCGCCGCCGAAGAATTCTCGACGCAATCGTGCAACAAGTACTCGTTCCGCTTTCAGCCGGTCGGACGCCAATTGATCGCGCCGCTCGCCGAGTACATCACCAAGACGTACGGCAAGAATTGGGCGATGGCGTATTCGGACTACGCGTATGGCCAGTCGCAGCTCAAGGCGTATACCGAGGAGCTCGCGAAATACGACGCCAAGATCAGCGTGCCGATCCCGATTCCGCAGAACGAGCCAAACCTGGCCGCATATGTGACCAAGGTGCCCACGGACGGCTCGGTCAATGGCGTAATCATCAACGGCCTGGGCGCAGGCGATCTGACGCGGACCTCGTTGGCGCTCGGACAGTACGGCCTTGCGCCGAAGGTGCAGGTGATCGGCAACTCTGGCCGCGACGTGTACGGCGGCAGCTACCCGGATTTCCTGACCGGCTCGGTCAACGCGCAGACCTATCTCACGGGTCAGCCGCCGGGCAACCCGTACGGCGAGGCCTATGAGAAGGCCTGGCGTGATATCGCGACGCGCCAGCCCGAGTGGTCGAACATCTTCGGTGGACCCGATAAGGCCATGGCCTTCCAGGGCTACCTGCAGTACACCGCGGTCCAGGCGCTGAAGACGGGCATGATCGTGGCCAACTTTACGGGTCGAGCCGATACCGACAAGCTGATCGCCGCGCTCGAGACGGTGAACATTCCGCTCGGGCCCGACGCCCCCGGCGGCGCCGTGATGATGAACAAGGGCGATCATCAGGGCGCGCAGACCGTGTACGTGTATCGCGTCGCCGGCGCGCAGCAGGAGGAGCTTCTGGCGACGGTCCAACCCGACAAGATCCCTCCGCTCGGGACGTGCAAAGCCGCCTGAGGCTCCCGCCACTGGTCTGGCCGGCGCGCTCGAGCGGGCTGCGGGGGAACGTCTTCTGCTTCGTCGCGCTCCGCGCGCCTCCCGGCCGGTGTGGGTTGAGCCAGTGGATGGCCAGCCACAGGCTTCCGTCTGAGACCGCCCGGCCTGGCAGCGTGGGCAATGAGTAGCCTGGAGCCGCGGGCGGCGTCGAACGGGCAGCATGCCGCCGCCGACCGGCTGAGTGGGCCCGTCCTGCTCCAGGCGCGCGGGCTGACCAGAGACTTCGGAACCTTCCGCGCGGTCGAGGACGTCGACCTCGACATCTACGCGGGCGAGATTCACGCGCTGGTCGGCCCGAACGGGGCGGGCAAGACGACGGTGCTCAACCTGCTCGGCGGGCAGCTCTTGCCGACGTCGGGCGAGATCTTCTTCGAGGGCAAAGCGCTTGGCTCGCAGCGCCCACATGCGCGGGCCAGGGCAGGCATCGGCCGATCGTTTCAACTGACGTCGATCGTGCCCGGGTTCACGTGTTTACAGAACGTCGTCATCGCGGTTCAAGCGAAGCAGAGTATGTTCAGCCTGCTGCGCTGGCGTGCCCACGGCGAGGATGTCAAGTTCGCCCGCGAGCTGTTGGAGCTCGTCGGACTGTCGCGCGCCGCTGACGTCCCAGCCGACCTGCTGGCGCATGGCCAGCAGCGCCAGCTGGAAGTCGCGATGGCCATGGGTGCGCGTCCGCGCGTGCTGCTGCTTGACGAGCCGTCGTCGGGCATGAGCGTCCCCGAGCGGCACAGCCTGGGCAAGCTGCTGCAGGAAGTGGGCAAGCACACTACGATCGTGATAGCCGAGCACGATGTGCCGCTGGTGCATGCGATTGCCACTCGGGTCACCGCCTTCAGCCTGGGCCGCAAGCTCATCGAAGGCTCGGCCGCCGAGGTGTTCGCCTCGGCCGATGTGCAGCGCGTCTTCCTGCGCGGGATCTCCGATGTTTGAAGTCGTCGATTTGCATGCCTTCTACGGCAAGAGCCACGTCGTCCAGGGCATCTCGCTGCGCATCGAGCCGGGCGAAGCCGTCGGCCTGGTTGGACGCAACGGCGTCGGCAAGACGACGACGCTGAAATCGATCATGGGCCTGGTGCGTCAGGCTTCGGGCCGCGTTGCACTGGATGGCGTGGAGCTGTCGCGGTCGGCCGCGCACGTGCGCGCCGGGCGGGGGCTGGGCTATGTGCCTGAGGAGCGCGCCGTCTTTACCCGTATGACCGTCGAGGAGAACATTCGCATTGGTGCGCTGCTGCAGGCTTCGTCGCGCCAAGCGGAGTCTCTGGCGCTTGCCTACCGGTTGTTCCCGGTGTTGCAAGAGCGGCGCATGCAGTTGGCTGGCACGCTGAGTGGCGGCCAGCAGAAGATGCTGGCGCTGGCGCGCGGCCTGGCGCTGCGGCCGCGCTTGCTGCTCGTTGACGAGCCCAGTGAGGGCCTGATGCCGCTCAACGTGTCCTTGATCACTCGAGCGCTTGTGGAAGCGACGCAAGCCGGCCTGAGCGTGCTGGTCGTCGACGGTTCGTTTGACCTGTTACGCACCGCCTGCAAGCGCCTGTACGTCATGGACCGCGGCCAACTGGTCGGTGCCTACAGTCCGAGCGACTTCGCGTCGCCCAATGAGCTGGCCGCGGCCTACTTGGGAAGCGGCCGCTAATGACAAGACGGGCAGTGAAGGCGGCCTATACATGACCAGCTCCACACCCTCTGGAAGAGAAAAGTCCATGCCGCGGCGGGCGCGTGCGGTGACGGCGGCGTAACCCATGCACGACATCATCCTGCAGTTGCTCAACGGCCTCGTCACCGGCTTCAGCCTGGCGCTGGTCGCTTCTGGCCTGGCACTGGTGTTCGGCGTGCTGGACATCGTCAACTTCGCCCAGGGCGAGTACTTCATGTTGGGCGCTTACGCCGCCGCGATCACGGTGGCGGCGACGGGCAACTTCTGGCTGGGTGTCCTGGTCGCGGCAGTCGCGATCGGCGTGGTCGGCGGCCTGGCCCTGCTCGCGATGGTCTGGCCACTGCTCGACAAGTCGCAGGCCTTGCCGCTGCTGGCCACGCTCGGCCTGAGCCTGATCCTCAGACAAGGCGCGCTCAACGTCTTCGGCGGCACCACGCGGTCCGTCCCGCCACCCATCAGCGCGCGCATCCCGGTTCAGGGCATTGACTATCCCGTCTACAACCTGGTCGTCGTCGTCATCGGCGTCGCCATTCTGACGGCCGGATTCCTGTTCCTGAAGTACACCAAGTACGGCATCTGGCTCAGAGCGGTCGCCGAGAGCCGTCAGATGGCCGCCACGTTGGGCGTGCCCGTGCCGCGCGTATTCATCCTGGCGTTTATCCTCAGCTCCGGCCTGGCGGGCGTCGCCGGGGCGCTGCTGGTGCCGATCCAGTCGGCCTACGTGACCGTCGGCGGCGACGTCATCCTGAACGCGTTCATCGTCGTGGTCGCCGGCGGCATGGGCAACTTCCGCGGCGCGGCCCTGGTCGCGCTGCTGCTGGCGGAAGTGGAAGCCGTCGGCTCGATCTGGTTCCGACCGGTCGAGGTCCAGGTGTTCGCGCTGGGTCTGGTGATTGTGATCCTGGTGCTGCGCTCGCGCTCCAAGCCGGCGGGCGTGCTGTCCGTCGGCGAGAGTGTTGCGCGGGCGCGCCCGAGCTCGAGCAACCCGATCCACTCGGGCTACGCCTGGCTCACGTTGGGGCTGCTGGCAGCGCTGCTCGTGCTGCCCGCATTTGGCGAGACGACGCCGCAGCGCCTGGCCGTGTACCTCATCTTCGGTCTGCTGGGCCTGTCCGTGGCACTGCTCACGGGCTTCGCGCGGCTATTCAATATCGGCATCGGCGCCGTCTTCGGCGTGAGCGCCTATACCGTCGCCATCCTGACCAATCAGGGCGTCTTCAATCCGCTACTTCTGATGGCAGGCGCGCTGATAGCCGGGCTGATCGTCTCGGTGCTGTTCGGCGTCTACACCAACGTGGCCACAGGCATCGAGTACATGATGCTCACGTTCCTGACGACGCTCGCGATGTCGCGTGTGCCTGACGCCGCGGCCAAGCTCACCGGAGGCGACAACGGCCTGCAAGTCAAAGGCGGCCTACAACCGTCGTTCGGGCTGAATCCGCTGATCGGCAGCGAGTTCTACTACTTCGTGCTGGGCGTCGTCGTGGTCTGCCTGGCGGTGTGTGCCTACGTCTCGTCGTCGCAACTGGGCAAGGTGGCGCAGGCGATCGGTCGCAACGCGGCGCGCGCGTCAGCCATGGGCTACCAGGTCAGCGCACACCGCATGGCGCTGACGCTGCTGTCCGGGCTAGTGGCCGCCGTCGCTGGCTGGCTGTACGCGCTGAACAATGCGTTCGTGTCGCAGGACCTGCTCGGGCTGGGCAACTCTTTGAATGGCGTCCTGTATGCGCTCGTTGGGGGTGCCGAGCACGTCATCCTCGGCCCATTGATCGGCGCGGCCGGGTTCCGTCTGCTGACCGACGTGCTCGGGCGCGTCACGGCACAGTCCTCGCTGTATATTGGTCTGGCACTGTTGGTTACGGTCTACGTCATGCCGAATGGGGTTCTCGGTTTGCTCGAATCAGTTGCGCGGCGCTTCCCAAGAGGCGGCGGCGGTGGCTCGGAGGCGTCTGTGGCAGAGCTGAGTGTGGGCACGTGGGCGACGGAGGCACCTGGCGCAATTGGCGGACATGGCGCATCTGGCGCAATTGACGGATCGGGCGCATCCGGCGGATCTGGAGCATCTGGAGAGGAAGGCAATGTCCCACGACCTTGAGTACTACCTGGCGGTCCCGTACATGCTCGCCGTGGAGTCGGTCGAGAAGCCAGATGGCGACTGGGTGCGGCGCGCCGAGTACCCCGAGCTGCCCGACTGCTACGCCGAGGCCTACGCCGCCGTCGACGCCATCGAAAAGGTCGAGGAGCGGCGCATCCAGTGTCTGAAGGACATGCTCGAACGCGGCGAGGACATTCCCGTCCCTCGACCGCCGTTGATTACTGGTGAACCAGAGTTGGATCGCGACCGCCTCGGCTTCGCGCGCTGGCTCGTCGACGAGAAGAAGCTCAGCGAAACGTAGCACTCGTTGTTTTAAGAAAATGAAGCCGGCATAGAGGGGTCCGCCACTCGCTCTGGTCAACCGCGTCCGCTGCTCCCGACGCTCCTGGCTCGCGAAACCTCTGTTTATCGCTTGCTGCCGTTCAGCGGCTGTTTTTGGAAAATGGAGCCGGCATAGAAGGGTCCGCCACTCGCTCTGGTCAACCGCGTCCGTCGGCTGCTGCGCGCCTCCGTCCGCTGCTCCCGACGCTCCTGGCTCGCGGAACAGAGTACGGGACGGGTCGCAGGGGTAGCTCTTGACGCCGCTTCGTGGCCGCACCGCGTCGTCTAGCTGAGACGGCCGGTCCGTGGCGCCAGCTTAACCGGCCTGGGGCGGACACTTGGCATGGCCACGCTGAGGCGGCACTCGCCTTTCGCAGGGAATGAGGTGGCCGCTGTGTGCTGCGGGGTCCGGGTCGGCAGGGGCGTTTGGCGGTCTCCTTCGGTTTGCGGATGGGTTGGGATGGGCGTACGTACGGGCAGTGGGTGGGGCACGGGCTTGGGGTTACTAGTGATTCGCAGATGCGACGCCCGTTTGGGCGTCACGCCAACCGTCACAAATGGCGCCGGAAGCGTCACGCCAACCGTCACGGCTGTCACTGGGACGCCGACGCCAGTCACTGGCGTCACGCCAACCGTCACAGCAACCGTCACGGCAACGGTGACGCCGACCATCGCGGCGCTGAATGTGCTGTTGCCGGCGCCAACGGCCTCGCGCAGCATCGTCACGGCGCCCGACGGCAAGCGCATGCGCGAAGGCGGCCTCATCGTGAGCAGGTCGTGCCCGCCCGGGCTGCGCTCGACGCATTCCAGGGTGGACAGATTGGATCGCCTGATGGCAGCGTGCTGGTGCAGGTTCCCGCGGCCAGGTCGTGGCCGCGTCCATCGGCGTCGCGCCGGTCGCCTTTACCGAGACGATGCCGCTGCCGCTGGGTCGGCTGCGTCTGACCGAGGCGACATTCGAGGTGTCCGCGGTTGCCTGGGACGGCACGCCCGTGGCTCAGCCAAGCGTGCTGCAGGTGCGCGCTCCGGACGGCACGGTGGCGTGGATGCCGAGCATGCTTGCGGGCCCCGTGCCCGCGCCGGACGCAACACCCCTGTGCCGCTCGTCGCCGCGGCTGTGACGCCGCCCGTTGCGCCTCTTGGGGCCGAGACGGCCGGCATGCAGATCGGCAGCGAGCAGGCTGCGTCGGGCAGATAGCGTCGCCCGGGGGCGTGAGTTTTAGGGTGTGGTCTGGCCGTAGGTGCGTCGTCTGGTGCCGGCGCCGCCTTCGACGTAATCGCGCTGCGGCTGGAAGCCGCCGGTCGGATGCTCGGAGGTGCGCGCGCTGTGCCAGTCGTCCATCGCCGCGCGCCAGTCGGCGTCGGCGGGCAGGATGGCCTGGCAGGAGCGGACGCGGTACATCTCGGGATGGTCTGAGCACGGCGGCCGCACGCCACGTTCGGCAAACGCTTTGGCCGCCTCGATCATGCGCCGTCGGACGCGAATGATCGTCGCGTCGGCGGTGCCCAGGTGCTCCTGGGTGCGATTCATGATGCGGCCCATACTGGTGATGACAGTGTCATCCTGGAGGCGGACGCTGGCGATGCCGGTAAAGCTCTTGGTCTTTTTCACCTCGGGATTGACCAGGAAATCGTTTTCCTTGCACGCCTCCGGCCACCAGTCGGCGAAGAAGCGGCCCTTCTGCTCGGGCTTCATCGGGCCGACGCCGCCGATCAGCACGCCCGAGTCGTTGAACACTTGCGGCACGGGCTTGGTGCCCCAGCGCGGCAACGGCTGCGACGGATGCCACCACAAGCCCCAGTGCAGCGTGTGGTGATCGTCGATGGGCAGGTAGATCGAGAGCGGCACGGTGCCGTCCTCGCCGCCGCCGGGGAACATGCCGTAAATCGGGAACAGGAATTGGGTCGAGCGCCAGTAGTAGTGCTGCTCGTCCTCCTGGCGTCGGGCGCCGTAGATCACACCGTAGTTGGTGTCCATGATCTCGAGCCGGGCGCGCTTGTCGCGCACGTGCAGGCCGTAGCCCGGTGACGCGGCCGGATCCAGACGCGAGTGCAGGAAGTAGACGTGCGTGGTGTCAAGCTCGCCCTCGAGCGCCTGCATGAAGTTGCACTCGTAGACGGCCTTGTGCGAGTGCATGACCTGGTTCTCAGGCACCATGGCCCATTCCCACTCGGGCAAGCCGGGCGGGTTGTCCTGGTTGGGCCCCATATAGATCCAGGTAATGCCGCCCCAGTCGGCCGCTTTGTAGGTGAGCGGCTTGATCTTCTCTTTGAAGTTGCTCTCCTCGGGCTCATTGGGCATGTCGACGCAGTTGCCGTCGGTGTTGTACTTCCAGCCGTGGTAGACGCAGCGCAGCCCGCACTCTTCGTTGCGACCGAAGAACAGCGACGCGCCCCGATGGGGGCAGTTCTCCTGGATGAAGCCAGGCGTGCCGTTGGTGTCGCGCCAGGCGAGGAGGTCCTCGCCCAGCAATCGGACCCGGAGGGCTTTGCCGTCCGGTTCGAGCTCCCAACCGTACGTGGCCGGCAGCCAGTATTCGCGCATCAAGCTGCCCATCGGGGTGCCGGGTCCGACGCGGCAGAGCAGGTCCGTGTTTTCCTTGGACAGCATGCAGTTGACAATCCCCTCGTGGATGAGATGCTACTTTCGATCGCTCCGACCGTCTACGCTGACCGTACAAAAAGAGGGCCCGTGATACCACTATGACGCGAGCGCGACTTATTGGCTCGGCGGTGCGCCGAGTAGAGGATCCGCGACTGATCACCGGCGCGGGGACATACATTGGTGACCTGGCGCCCGTCGGCATGTTGTATGCCGCCTTCGTGCGCAGCCAGTACGGCCACGCGCGACTCACCAGCGTCGATACCAGCGCCGCCCGCGCGCTGCCTGGCGTCGTCGCCGTCTACACCGGCGCCGACGTGAACGTCAGGTTTAACCCGCTGCCTGGCGCTTCGGGGATGCCCGACGCGCGCAACCCGAAACGCACCATCCTGGCCGAAGGCGAGGTCCGCTTCGTCGGCGAAGCCGTCGCTGTCATCGTCGCCACGTCAGAGGAAGCGGCACGGGACGCGGCCGACCAGGTCGCGGTCGAGTACGAGCCGCTGCCCGTAGCCATCGACCTCGAGGCCGCCGCGGCGGACGGCGCGCCACTGGTGCACGAGAACCTGGGCAGCAACGTGTGCTTCCACCAACACATCAGCCACGGCGACGTGGACGCCGCGTTCGCGCAAGCCGACCGTATCGTCGAGCGGCGCATCGTCAATCAGCGCGTGGCAGCGGTGCCGATGGAGTGCCGCGCCTCGCTGGCCGAGTACCGCCGCGGTGAGGGCAGCCTCGTCGTGTACGCGGGTACCCAGTTCCCGCACGTGATGCGCACGCAGATCGCCGCCATCCTCGGACTGCGCGAGAACCAGGTGCGCGTGATCGCCCCCGAGGTGGGCGGCGGATTCGGCGCGAAAGCAAACATCTACCCCGACGAGATCCTCGTGCCGTGGCTGGCGATGCAACTTGGTCGTCCGGTGCGCTGGCTCGAGGACCGCCGCGAAAACCTGGCGACCATGGCTCACGGACGCGACCAGATCGACTTCATCAGCGTCGCCTGCAAGAACGACGGGACGGTCCTGGCGCTAAAGGGCCGCCTGCTGGCCGACCTGGGCGCCTACCTGTACTTCGGCACCGCCGAGATCCCAACGCTCACAACGCTCATGGGCACCGGGCCGTATCGCTTCACTAACGTCCAGTACGACCTGTACGGGATCTTCACCAACAAGGTGCCCACCGACGCGTACCGGGGCGCCGGTCGGCCAGAGGCCACCTACTTCCAGGAGCGGATGATGGACGCCATCGCCGACGAGCTCGGGCTCGATCCGGCCGAAGTGAGGCGCCGCAACTTCGTACGGCCTGAGGAGTTCCCCTACACCACGCCGCTCGGCTTGAAGTACGACAGCGGTAACTACGCCATGGCGCTGGACAAGGCCCTCGAGGTCTCCGGCTTCGCACAGCTCAAGGCCGAGGCGGCCGAGCTGCGCAAGCAGGGCAAGCTGCGCGGGGTCGGCTTCGCCAGCTACGTCGAGATCTGCGCATTCGGTCCGTCGAAGATCATGGGCTCGGGTGGGTTCGAGTCGGCCATCGCGCGAGTCGAGCCGAGCGGCAAAGTGACGATCTATACCGGGGCGTCGGCGCACGGCCAGGGCCACGAGACCGCATTTGCCCAGATCGCCGCCGACACCCTGGAAATCGACATCGCCGACGTCACGTTGCTGCACGGGGATACGTCGAGCGCGCCCTACTCCAACAATGGCACCGGCGGGAGTCGGTCCCTGGCGCTGGGCGGCAGCGCCGTCAAGATGGCGATGGAGGACGTGCGCGAGAAGACACTGAAGATCGGCGCGCACATGCTGGAAGTGTCGTTCGACGATGTCGAGATGGTCGAGGGGACGATTCAGGTCAAGGGTGCGCCGGGTAAGTCGCTGACCTTCGCCCAGGTCGCGCGCGAGGCGTACAACGGCGTCAAGCTGCCGGACGGCATGGAGCCGGGGCTGCAATTCACGCGGGTGTTCGATCCGCCGAATTTCTGCTTCCCGTTCGGGACGCACGTCGCAGCGGTCGACGTCGATATGGAGACGGGCAAGGTCAAGCTCGTCAAGTACGTGACCGTCGACGACTGCGGCACGGTGGTCAATCCGATGCTCGTGGATGGCCAGGTGCAGGGCGGCGCCGCCCTGGGCGTGGCGCAAGCGCTGTGGGAGGAGATCCTGTACGACCCCGACACAGGCCAGCTGGTCTCAGGCTCGCTGGGTGACTATGCCGCGGTGCGAGCCGACGGCCTGCCGATGTTCCAGAACCACCGCACGGTGACGACGACGACGTCCAACCCGTTGGGGGTGAAGGGCATTGGCGAGGCCGGCACCATCGGCGCGGCGCCGACCGTCGCGAATGCGGTGGGTGATGCATTGCGGCAGCTCGGGATCGCCCATGTCGACATTCCGGCGACGCCCGAGCGCATCTGGACGCTGATCCAGTCGGCGAAACAGTAGGGGGCGCGTTCTAGCGCGCCCTAGCCCCAGAGCTCCCGGGTTGCCAGCTTCGCGCCTTCGACCAGCATGCGCAGTTTGGCCCAGGCGATTTCGCCGTGGCCGACGCGGTTGCCCAGGCCGCAGTCGGTGCCGGCGATGACGTTTTCGCGTCCGACGACTTTGGCGTAGCGAACGAGGCGGTCGGCCACCACCTGCGGGTGCTCGACGACATCGGTGGCGTGGCTCACCGCGCCGGGCATGAGCAACTTGCCTTCAGGCAGACGCGCGTCTTGCCACACGCGCCACTCGTGCTCGTGGCGTACATTGCCCGCCTCGACCGAATAGCAGTCGGCCTTCACCTTGAGCACGATATCGATGATGTCCTGTAGAGGAATGTCGTTGGTGTGCGGGCCATGGCCGCTGCCCCAGCAAATGTGCAGCCGCACGCGGTCTTGCGGGATGCCCTGGAGTGCCCGATTGATGGCTTCGACGCGCACGTGGGCGTACCTGCGATAGTCCTTGACCGACATATCGGGGTACATCTGCCAGCCGTCGGGCAGGTCGGGATCGTCGAGCTGCAGGATGAAGCCGGCATCGGTGACCGCCTTGTACTCGTGGTGCAGCGCGTCGGCGATGGCAAAGACGAACGACTCCTCGTCGGGGTAATGCTCGTTCCACAGCCAGTGCTCGACTGTGCCGGGCGTGATCGCGGGCAAATACGGCTCCACGTCCAGACCCTGAGTCGCAGCTTTGAGGTTGGCGATGTCTTGCTGGATCCGGTCGTGGCCAACGTATTGCAGCGGACCAGTGCAGAAGAAGGGCGCATTGGCGCGCTGCGGTGTCGCGCGACGGAACCAGCCGATGCCCGCGGCGAACGCCTTGGGGAAGTCGCGTTTGTCGCGGCCAGTGACGTCGTGTGGCTCAGGGCCTTCCCCCTCAGCACGCTGCTCGATGCCCGTAAGGCGCTCGCGAATGTAGTTGGAGAAGCCGCCGCGCTTGCCCAGCTCGCCGTCGTTGACGATGTCGATGCCGATCTCAGCCTGGGTGCGCACCACTTCCTGGACGGCACTCGGTACGCGTCGATCGAAAGCGTCTGCCTTGTCGGGGCCGGCCGCCATGAGCTCGGCGAGGTCGTCCGGACGTGGCAAGGTGCCAGCGTGTGAGACCAGGATTCGATCGGTGCTGCGCCGCATCGCGGTCCCTCCCTGTGGGTCGAAAAACGCCGATCCATGGTAGCGGCTGCTCTTGTATGCTCGGTCATTCCGGGAGGTCGTGAAGAAGCAGCATGGTCGCGACAGCGAATCGAACCCGCACCCAGGCCGCCGAGGCCTACGTCAAAGCACTGCGCACCGGCGAGCCGTCGGCGACGAACATGGCCGGCCAGGCGCTGTCAGACGACGTCGTGCTCAAGACGGCCAATGAGGAGATCAGCGGACGTGAGCGCGTGCTGGCGCGGATCACTGGCCAGTGGCCGCTGACGCCGGTCTTTGTCCAGGGCTTCTGGGGCGCGCCAGTCGAGTCGGGTGACCAGGTCACCGTGACGGCCGAGTTCGGGCCGCTCGGGGCAGCGCCAACGCGCGTTGTGCTGACGTTCTCGTTCAATCAGGCCGACCAGATCACGCGCGTTGAGCAGCAGAACACGATGGCGCCGCCCTTGCCCGCGTCGGACGTGTTGCCCAACGTGGTGCGGGGCCTCATCAATGGAGCGTTGTCGAACGGCACGCCCATCTGTGTGTCGTACGTCGACGAGAATGGGCAGCCGGTGCTGTCCTTGCGCGGCAGCACGCAGGTCTTCAGCGGAACCCAGCTGTGTATCTGGGTGCGCAACGCCGACGGCGGCATCGTCAAAGCGATGTCGCGGAACCCGCGCTTGGCACTGCTGTACCGAGACAGCAAGACGCGCACGACGCTGATCATTCAGGGCCGCGGCCAGGTGTCGACGGACGAGGCAGTGCGCGATCGCGTGTTCATGCTGTCGCCCGAGGTCGAGCAGAACCACGACCCAGCCCGCCGCGGCGCCGCGCTGATCATCGACGTGCTGTCGCTGCAGGGCACAACGGTCCGCGGCCCGGTGAAGTTCGCACCAACGAAACCCTAGGCGGCCCGCTCGGGGCCTTTTGCCGACCCGGCGACGACGGGCTCGTGCTCGGCGGCCAGCGGCGGTAACGCAGATACGGCGCCGGCTTCAGTGCTGTCCTCGTGACTTGGCCGCACGGCCCGGTAGCTCTGGCGCAGCGGGACCTCGCGTATGAACAGCACGTTCACCACGCCGAGCGCGGCCACGCAGGCGCCGGCCAGGAAGACGTCGTGCAGTGAGCCGGCCAGGGCGACTTTGATCGCGCTCAGCAGGCCGTCATACAGCGACAAGCCTTGCGGACCGAGTTGCGCAAGGCCCTGGCGGATGGCTTCGGCAGCCTGCGGGTTGAGCAGCGCCTGGGGATTCTGGAATTGGGCCAGGCGCTCCGGCGGGAGCGAGGCCAGCTCAGCCGGCAACCCCTGCAACAGCGACGGCTGGAAGCGGTTGATGAGCAGGGTGCCGAACAGCGCCGTGCCCAGCGTGGCGCCCATCGAGCGCGAGAACTGCGTGAGCGACGTCGCCACACCGATCTGATCGATGCGAACTGCCGTCTGCGTGGTCAGCGTGAAGACGGGCATCACCGGCCCCAGGCCGAGGCCAATCATGACCATGTTGCGCACGACCGTCAGGTAATCGGTATCGGGGCCCATGCCGGCCATCAGGAACATGCCTATGGCGCCAACGGTCAGCCCAACAACCGACATCAGCTTGTATTTGCCCGTGCGCGCGATCAGCTGACCCGACAACACGCTCGAGCCGACCATGGCGAACATCATCGGCGTGAGCACGGTGCCGCTCTGCGTCGCGCTGCTGCCGATCACGCCCTGGATGAACAGTGGGATGAACAGGATGGTCCCGAACATCGAGATGCCCATGACCGTCAGGCCGATGGCGGATATCGTGACCGTGCGGTTCTTGAACAGCGAAAACGGCAGGATCGGCTCGGTGGTGTGCAGCTCGGCCCAGGCGAAGACGGCGAACATCAGGGCCGCGAACCCGAACAGACCGACAATCGGCATCGAGTCCCACGGGTACTGTTGGCCGCCCCAGGACAGCGCGAGCAGCAGCGGCACGAGCGCCGCGGTAAGCGACAAGGCGCCCAGGTAGTCGATGTTGCGCGACGGCCGGTGCGGGCCGAGGTCGCGATAGAACGTGAACAGCACTGCCAGCGCTATCAGGCCAATGGGCAGGTTCACGTAGAAGACCCAGCGCCAGGACAGGTTATCGGTCAGATAGCCGCCCAGCAGCGGACCGACGATGCTCGAAAGCGCGAACACGCCGCTGAACAAGCCTTGCATGCGCGCGCGCTCGGCCGGCGCGAACAGCGTCGAAATGACGGTGAACACCGTCGCAGTCAGGACGCCGCCGCCGAAGCCTTGCAAGCCGCGGAACACGATCAGCTGGGTCATGTCCTGAGCCAGTCCGCACAGCGCCGAGGCCAGGATGAAGAAGGCCGCGCCGCCGAGCAGGAACCAGCGTCGGCCATACATGTCCGAGAGCTTGCCGACGATCGGCACGACGGTGGTGCTGGTCAGCAGGTAGGCGGTGGTGACCCAGGCGTAGTGCTCGAAGCCGTGCAGGTCGGAGATCACCCGCGGCATCGCGGTGCCGACGATAGTCTGGTCGAGCGCGGCGAGGAGCAGCGTCAGCATCAGGCCAGCGACGGTGAGATAGAGCGCCCGTTTCGGCAGCGCCGCCGATGGAGCATCGAGGACCGCGGCGGTTGAAGCGCCGGGTCGCGCGGAGGTCGGCAGAGTTGTCGAGGGCACGGTGGACGCGTCTCCTTGGGGCTGGGGCACGGCTTCAGGCCACGCCGGCGTGGGTGGGATTCGAAGTTGAGGGCTGATCGGCGAGCACCTGCTGGGCCGCTTCGGTGAGGATGACCAGGGCGCGCTCGATCAAGGCCAGCTGCGCGGGATCGATGCGCGCGACGATCTGGGCCAGCTCTTCGCGCTGGCCGGTGTTGAGTCGTTCGAGCAGCGCGAGGCCGCTGGGTGTGGGGCGCACGCGCAGAATGCGTCGATCGAGCGGATCTTCGTGGCGCGTGACGTAGCCATGATCGACGAGTTTGTCGACGAGTGGGGTCACCGCCGATGGGCCAACGCCGAGGACTTCGGCCAGGCTGCGGCCACTACGACCGTTTGCGCCCGAGGCCGCGATCACACCCAGCGCTTTGAGCTGGGGCAGGGTGAGCGGCAGGTCGCTCCAGAAGCTCGTCTGGCCGAGGCGACCGATGCGCAGCGCATGCGCCAGGCGGCCATAGTTGGCCATAGCCTCGACAACGCGCTGCACTTCAGGGTCGATGGATGGTTCACGCATTAGGAATAGTTCAATCTTATTGAATGATCAACGTAGTGTCAAGGATTAATTGCGGCAGCCTGCATGCCGTGCGGTCGTACGATGCCCAGACATGACATGGCTGCGCGGCATTCTCGGCGTCATCTGCCTGCTGATTGGCATCGTCTGGATCGGGCAAGGCCTCAGCTTCATCCCAGGCAGCTTTATGACCGGTCAGTTGATGTGGGCCATTCTGGGCCTGGTGCTGCTGGCGGTTGGCGCCTGGCTGCTGTGGGGGCTGGCGCAGCGGCGGCGCGCCTAGGGCACACGAAGCGTTTAGGTGGCTTTCGGCACGAAAGTGCCCCACAATGGGGCGCATGCCCGCCGCCGACCTCGTTGCCGAGCGGGTGATGGTCGGGGCGCTGCGGCCCTTTACACGTCGCCTTGCAATCGAATCGACCCTGCGCTGGCTGGTGCGCGGGGCCATCGCGGCGCTCGGCGCGGCGGGCCTGGTGCTCAGCGTTGGCTGGATCATTCCCTTCCCGCTCAGCGATCTGAAACCGATCGCCGCCCAGCTTGCACTCCCGGCGCTTGCGATCGGCCTGCTCGTTGGAGCGTGGCCAGCGACCAGGCTCACGCGCGCCGCCGAGCTCGACACGCGCCTGAAGCTGGCCGATCGTCTGGCGACCGCGTGGCTCAATCGCACCGCGCAAACGTCGATGGCGGAGTTGCAACGCCAGGACGCCCTGCACACATTGGCAAGCCTCACACCGCCGAAGGTGCTGCCGTACGGCATAGCGCGGATTGAGTTGGCGCTGTTGGCGGGCGTGGGTCTGCTCACGCTGACGCTGCTCGTCGCGCCCAGCCCGATGGACGCCGTCCTGCGCCAGATCGCCGCCGAGGAGCTCGCCACCCAGCAAGCCGCCGAACGCCTGGATGCCCTGCGCCAGGACCCCGTTCTCGTCGACAGCCTGACGCCCGATCAGGCACGCCGTCTGGACGAGCTCATGCAGCGCACGAAGTTCGAGCTCAGCCAAGCGCGCAATCAGCGCGACGCAGTGGCCGCACTCACGCGCGCCGAGCAGCAGCTCATGCAGCTCGGCGATCTCGGCGCTGACGCGCGCGAGCAAGCGCTCGGCGCCATGAGCGAGACCCTCAGTCAGGAGCCACTCACGCGCAGACTGGGCGACGCGCTTCAGCGCAATGACGCGCGCGCAGCAGCCGAAGCCCTGCAAACGCTGCGCGACAACGACGATCAACTCACCGAAGCCCAGCGTCAGGCGCTGGCTCGAGCGCTGCAGCGCGCGGCGAACGTCGGTCGAGCCGACTCACGCAGCTCAGCCGCGCTGCGCGATGCCGCGCGCGCCGTGGCCTCGGGTGAGCGGGCCGACGGTCAGATGCAAGAGGCGGCGGCGTCAATCGAAGAGGCAATGCAGGCAACGGCGGCCGAAGCCGCGATCCGGTCGGCGACGCAGCGTCTACAGGACGTGCGCAGCGAGCTAGTCACGGGCACATCTGCCCAAATGGCGCAGGAGCCCTTCGACAATTACCTGGGCCAATCGAGCTACGTGCCGCCGAACATCAGCGGCACGGCGGTGCCGATCGACGGCTCGCAGGCGCGCGATGCGCGCGGCGCCCTTGGGCTGAGTCGCACCGATGCCGAGACTGGCGGCGAGCACGGCAAGAGCGGCGGTATCGGCGCTGCTGAGCTGGGCGGTGGACAGCCCGCACCAGATGTAGACGCCAGCGAAAGCGTATTCGTGCCCGGGCGTAGCGGCGATGGTCCAGCCGATGGCCAGGAAAACATGCAGCAGCCATTCTCCGTGCGCGGCGCGCCACGACCGTACCGCGAGGTGATCTCGCAATACGCACGGCAGAGTCGCGACTACGTGGATCGCGCGGCGGTGCCGCCGAACGTGCGGGAGCTGGTGCGCCAGTATTTTGCCGACCTGGAGGGCGGTCAGTGATCGCAGGCGAAGTCGACGACGCCGCGATTCGCGACTTCGTGGACCGCGCGACGCAGATCGACAACGAGGTGCGCAAAGCGATCGTCGGACAGAACGAGGTCGTGCGGCAGGTGCTGATCGCGCTGTTCGCGGGCGGTCATGTCTTGCTCGAGGGTGTGCCCGGCCTGGGCAAGACGCTCCTGGTGCGCACGCTGGGCGAGGTCCTGTCGCTGCGCTTCAGTCGCATCCAGTTCACGCCCGACCTGATGCCTGCCGATATCGTCGGCACAACCATCGTCAGCGAAGACCTCGACGGTCGACGCAGCCTGCGCTTCCAGGCCGGGCCCATCTTCGCCAATCTTGTCCTCGCCGACGAGATCAATCGCGCCACGCCCAAAACGCAATCGGCGCTGCTCGAGGCGATGCAAGAACACACCGTCAGCGCTGGCGACGCCACGCGGCCCCTGCCGCGACCGTTCTTCGTGCTGGCGACGCAGAACCCGCTCGAGATGGAGGGCACGTATCCACTGCCCGAGGCGCAGCTCGACCGCTTCATGTTCAAGGTGCTCGTGCCGTTCCCGCGCGCCGACGAGCTGCAGCAGATCCTGCAGCGCACCATGCGCGCGCTGCCAGATGACGCGACGCCGCAGCCGGTCGCCGGCGCCGAAGACGTTGCGCGCATGTTGCGCGTCGCCCGCGAAGTCGCCCTCGCGCCGCACCTCTCGGGCTACGCGGTGCGGCTGGTGCTGGCAACGCATCCCAAAGATCAGCTCGCGCCACCGTCGGTGCGCCAGTACGTGCGCCATGGCGCGAGCCCGCGCGGCTTACAGTCGTTGGTCGCGGGCGCGCAGGTGCGCGCGCTGCTCGAGGGTCGGTTCAACGTTGCCCGCGACGACTTGCGGGCGGTCGCGGGTGCTGCGCTGCGGCACCGTTTGATCCTCGGCTTCGAAGCGCAGGCCGACGGTGTCACCCCCGAGCGACTGGTCACCGACGTCCTCGAGCACGTCTCACCGCCACGGCCATGACGCACGCCGACAGCCAGACCGAGCCGCTGTTCGAACCAGGCTTCGTGCGCGTGCTCGAGCAACTGACCCTGGCCGGTCGGCGCGTGCCGGCGGGTCGCTCCGTCGGACAGTGGCGCTCGCGCATGACGGGCTCGTCAGTCGAGTTCGCCGATTACCGCACCTATGCGCCCGGCGACGATTATCGGCGCATCGACTGGAACGCGTATGCCCGTCTCGAGCGCCTGTTCATGCGCCTGTATCGTGCCGAAGAGAACCTGTCGCTGACGATGCTGGTCGACTGCTCGACGTCCATGGCGTGGGGCCGCCCGGCCAAGCTGCGGCTGGCCGCTCGCCTCGCTGGCGCGCTCGGGTACGTCGCGCTGCGGACCGACGATCGAGTTGACCTGGCGACGCTGCGCGGCGGCGGCATCGGCGAACGAGCGCCGACGGCGAGCGGACAGAATGGCGCGTTTCCCCTGTGGCGCTTCCTCGAACGACTGAGCGCCGGCGGCACGACCGACCTGGACGCCTCACTCATCACTTACGCGCGCCATCTGCGCGGGTCGGGGCTCGCGTTCGTGATCTCGGACCTGTTCTCGCCCGGTGGCTATCAGGCCGGCATCGACGCGCTATTGGCTCGTCGCCAGGACGTGCTGCTCGTGCACGTGTTGGCGCCGGACGAGCTTGACCCCACCCCGGACCTGATCGGCGAGTGGAAGCTACAGGACGTCGAGGGCACCGAGCCCATTCAAGCGACGATCACGCCGAGTGTGCTGCGCGGCTACCGACGCCTGCTGTCGACGTTCACGCGCGAGGTCGGCGAGTTCTGTCGGCGGCGCGGCGTGACGTATTTGCTGCTGCCGAGCAACGTGTTGGTCGAGGATGTGCTGCTGCGCACGCTGCGTCACGCCGGCATCCTGGTGTAGCTAGCCGAGGCGGGTTTGGGCTTTTTCGGACTGGTCGAGGTCGCAGGCATCGGCGCAGCGCTGTTCGTCGCACTGCTCGCCACCTATCTGCTCAAGCCCAGTCGACCGACGCGGCGGGTCTCCAGCACGTTCTTGTGGGTGGCCGCGTTCCACGAAATGCAGACCGATCGGCCCTGGCGGCGCGTTCCACCCAGCGTGTTGCTGCTGCTGCAGATCCTGGCCCTGGTGGCGATCGTCGCCGCGCTGGCCCGCCCGTATGTGCTGAGCGTCGACGCGAGCGGGCTGGATTCGATTGTCCTGATCGACGTCTCGGCTTCGACCCAGGCGCGTGATGTCAGCCCGAGCCGATTCGACGCGGCTCGGGCGCGCGCCGGCGAGATGATCGACGCGCTGGCGCAGGGCCAGACCATGACCCTGGTCAGCCTGGGCGCCGAGCCGCGCGTGCTCGCGCCGCGCACGGGGGACCGTGTCGTGCTGCACCGAGCGCTCGAGGGCTTACAGCCGACGCTGCAATCGGCCAACCTTCCCGCCGCGCTGTCGCTGGCGGCATCGCTGGCCGAAGGCCACCCCGAGGCGCAGGTGATCGTGGTCGCCAGTGGCGCGCTGGACCGGGCGCAAGTTCCTGGCGGCTTCCCGCTGCCGCTGCGGTTCATTGGTGTGGGCATCGCGGCTGACAACGCGGCCATCGCTGCGTTCGGCACCCGCATGGTGGACGGTCGCCTGACCGCGCTTGCGCGCGTCGCCAACTACGGTGCGCAGCCGCGCACTGCGACGCTGGACCTGCGCGCGGACGGCGCGCGCTTCGATACTCGGGTCCTGACGATCGAGCCGGGCGGCGCTGCGGACGCGGAGTGGGATGATCTGCCGCTCACCGGGCGCATTTTCGAAGCCCGCCTGGCCGAGTCCGACGCGCTGGCGGTCGACGACACCGCCTGGTCGGTGTCGGGCGGTGACCGACCGACGCGGGTGCTGCTGGTCAGTAGCGGCAACGTCTTCCTCGAGCGTGCGCTCGCGTTACGGCCTGGCATGCAGGTGACGCGGACTGGCCCGAGCGGCTACACCGCGGACAATCTCGGCGCGCAGCCATTCGACCTGATCGTGTTCGACGGCGTCTTGCCGCCCGAACCGGCCAGCGGCAGCATGCTGGTGCTCCATCCGCCGGTCGGCAACATCCTCCTGCGCACCGGACCGGACGTGCCGATCTCGCGCCTCGAAGCAGTGCGCGGCGACGATCCGCTGCTCGTGGACGTGTCACTGGCCGGCGCCCACGTGAGTCGTGCGCGGCGACTCGAGGTGCCAGCCTGGGCCGACGGCGTGCTCGAGTCGCCTGAGACACCGCTGCTGCTGATCGGCGAACAGGCCGGGCACCGGACGGCCGTGTTGGGCTTCGACGTGCACGATTCTGACCTGCCGCTGCAGCCGGCGTTTCCGATCCTCGTTCAGCACCTGCTCGATTGGCTCGTGCCCGGGGGCAGCATCGCCACGCCCGTGGTGCGCGTCGGCGAAGCGGCGGCGCTCGTGCCGCTGCCTGAGACGCAAAGCGTTGACGTTGTTCAGCCCGACGGCACCTCGCTTCGGGTGGCGCCACCATTTCCAACACCGCCGTTTGCCGACACGAACGTGCCCGGCATTTATCAGGTCGTGCAGCGCGACGCCGCGGGCGCCGAGACGCGGTCGCAATTTGCCGCCAATTTTGTAAGTCCGGGGCAATCACAGCTGCGGGCAGGCGAAAACGCTGTGCTGGGTCCTGGTAGCTCGAACGTCAGGCCGGCTGGCGCCATTGCGGGCCCGCGCGAAATCTGGCAGCTTGCGGCGATCCTCGGCCTCGTCCTGCTCGCGGTCGAGTGGTGGGCGTTCCAACGCCAATGAACATCTTCGAGCTGACGAATCCCGTCGCGCTGCTGCTACTGGTGCTCCTCGTGCCGCTGCTGTACGTCGCGTGGCGCGGCAACGCGGTGCCCGCGCTGCGCTCCCAGCTGACGCTCGCGTGTCGGGTCGCGATCTGCACCCTGCTCGTCCTGGCGCTGGCCGGACTCACGCTCGAACAGCCGGTCGATCGGCAGGCGGTCGTGTTCGTCGCCGATCTGTCCGCGAGCGCCGCGGGCAGCCGAAGTGCTCAGGAGCGCTTCATCAGCCAGGCGGTGGCGGCCAAGCGTCCCGACGACGTGTTCGCCGTGGTCGGGACGGCTCGGCAAGCTGTCGTGGACCGCGTGCTGGGCGGCAGTCTTAGCTTCGACGGATTGCATGCGCAGGTAGTGGACGATGGAACTGACCTCGCCGCTGGGCTGCGCCTGGCCGGCGGGCTGCTGCCGGCGACGTACCGCTCGCGGGTTGTCCTGCTGTCCGATGGTCAGCAGACCAACGGCGACGCGACCGCGCAGGCGCGGCTGCTGCAGGCGCGCGGCGTGCGCGTCGACGTTCTGCCACTGGCGGTCACGAGTGGCCCGGAGGTGCTGATCGATCAACTCGCGGCGCCGAATGTGGTCCACGAAGGTGAGCGGTTCGGCGTTCGGGTGCAAGTCGTCTCGAACGTCGAGACCAATGCCACGGTGCGCGTCCTGCGTGGCGAAGACGTCATTGGCGAGCAGGAGGTCCAGCTGCGGCCCGGTCTCAACGACGTCAGCTTTCCGACGCAAGCGAGCTCGACTGGGTTCTTGTCACTGCGGGCAACGGTCACCAGCGACAGCGACACCCTGGCCGAGAACAACACCCAGGCCGCGGTCGTGCAGGTGCAGGGTCCGCCGCGCGTGCTGGTCGTCGAAGGCCGGCCGGGCGAAGCCAGCGCGGTCGTGAGCGCCCTATCGAGCACGGGGATGCTGGTCGAATCTCGACCCGCGGCCGACCTGCCAGCCGACATGGAGCAGCTTGGCAACTACGCCGCGGTCGTTCTGGCGGACGTGTCGGCCAGCAGCCTGACTGACGCGCAGCAGACGACCCTGCGCTCGTACGTGCGCGACCTCGGTCGGGGCTTGCTGGCCATCGGCGGCGACACCAGCTTTGGCCAGGGTGAGTATGTCGGCACCCCCTTGGACGACGCGCTGCCCGTGCGCTCGAGTGTACGCGCGCACCGCGATCAGGGCCGCGTCGCGTTGGTCCTGGTGATCGATCGGTCGGGCTCGATGGCGGACGATCCGTTCCACGAGGGCGCGACCAAGCTCGACATGGCCCGCCAGGCGGCGATCCTGTCGGTGCAAGAGCTCGGCCCGCGCGACCTGATCGGCGTACTGGCGTTCGACTCATTCCAGCGCTGGCTGGTGCCGATCAACAGCGTGAGCAGCATCGGGCTGCAGGCGCTCCAGGAGCGCATCGGCGCGATCAGCGCGGACGGCGGGACGGATATCTACCGCGCGTTGGAAATGGGCTTCGAAGGCGCGCGGCACACTGATGCTCAGTATCGGCACGTCATCTTGATGAGCGACGGCATGTCGTGTTGCAGCGGCAACTACGCTGCCGTGCTCGACGGCATGCATGCCGACAACGTGACGCTGTCGACCATCGCCGTCGGCGGCGATGCCGACCAGGATTTGCTGTCCCAGCTCGCCCGTCAGGGCGACGGGCGCTACTACTTCGCCGAGCACGCGCGCGACATCCCGCGGCTGATGACGCGCGAAACGAACCTGGCGACGCGTGGGCCACTCGTCGAAGGGCGCATCGAGCCGCGCCAGGTCGCGCCGGACGCCACATTGTCCGAGATTGCTCGAGATGGGCTGCCGCCGCTCGGTGGCTATCTCGTCACCTCGCCGAAGGACCTGTCCGAAGTCCTGCTCGTCTCGGAAGCGGCCGACCCGCTGCTGGTGCGCTGGCAGTACGGCCTCGGGCGCTCGGTCGCATGGACGAGCGACCTGCGCGGCCGTTGGTCGGCCGATTGGCTGACGTGGCCGGGTATGCCACGTTTGTTCGCGGCGATGGTCGGGTGGACGATTCCTCCAGCTTCGGGGCCTGTCCAGATCTTTCTGCGGCCTGGTCCCGATTCGGCGCACGTCAGCGTCGAGACTTCCTCACAAGCTGGGCCGGGTGTGACGGTGCAGGCGCGCGTGGCGCAGCCGAGCGGGCAGCCGCTCGAGGTGCCGCTCGCGGCCAGTGGACCGGGTCGCTACGAAGGCGAGTTCCCGCTTTCCTCGCCTGGGACATACCTGGCCCGCGTCGAAGCACGCCGTGACGGCAGTTCCGTTGCCGCTGCTGATGCCGCCCTACCTGTCTCGTATTCGGCCGAGTTTCGGCGCGTCTCTGCCGATCCGGGGCGCATGGAGCAGATCGCACGCGCGGGCGGCGGCTCGGTCCTGTCCATCGACGTGCCCGGGGACGCCTTTGCCGCCAATCTTGCGCCGGTGCGCAGCCCCTTGCCACTGCAGCGCCTGTTGTTACTGCTGGCGGCGATCCTACTGCCGATCGACGTCGCGCTGCGCCGTTTGCGCATTTCGCCCAGCGAGCTGCGTGACTGGCTGGGTCATCCGCGCCAGATCCTGGAGCACCTTGCCGTGCCTGCGTTCCTCTCACGCTCATCGTCCCCTGACCTGCCCAAGCCGTCATGGCTGCCCGGCATGAAGCCCATCAAACGCGGCCCGCCACGCCCCGCCCGACCCGCCGGCACTTCCCCCGTCGTCTCAGCCGGTCCCGCCACGCCCTACCTCGCCCGCCAAGCCGACGACGACGCCGCGCCACCCGACGAAGACCCGCTAGCCGAAACCCTCCGCTGGCTAGCCGCCCGCCGCCGCGGCCGCCCCGAGAACTAGCTCAGGCGAGCGCCCGCTCGAACACGCTGCGATGCTTCAGTTGCCAAGCCGCCGCGCGAATGCGCCACGCCATTGCCCATGGAACTTGAGGATCCAGCTGAGCCTGAACTCAATGATGCGATCGACGAACCCGCTGCGCTGCGCGCGCGACAGGCCGTAGGCATCGACGATTGCCCGAAGTTGCCGCGCGCGCTCGTCGGGCGACGGCAGACCCTCGCGCTCGGCGAGGATGTCGTCGTGCAGTTTGGCGTTTAGCCAGCACACCTGAGCCAGCTCGACCAGCGGATCCACTGGGCCCGCGCGATCCCAGTCGATGACCGCAACCGCGCGGCGCTCACGCGTGACGATGTTCCACGGCGCCATGTCGCAATGCCCGATGACACGGTCGGGCCCGCCCAGAGCGCGGCCGAACCAGTCGTACCAGACGGCGTCGGGCGGCACGCGGAACGAAGCCGTGGCGGCGTGCAACTGCCGGAGCAGCAGGCCAACGGACGCGGCGCCGTCGAGTGTCCACGGTCCTGGCTGGGTGAACTCGCCCTCGATGAAGCTGAGCATCTCGCGCCCATCGGCATCGAAGCCAAACACGCGCGGCGCGCCAGCAAAGCCGACTTGCTCCAGATGGTGTAGCAGCATGTGCACGGTCGTGGTCCACGGGCCAGCATCACGAACAACGACGTCGCCGATGCGCTCGACCGCCACGGGGTGGAAGCCGCTCCTGACGCGCAGGACGTTCAAAACTCGACGATCGCGCGGCCGGCGATTTCGCCTTTGGACAGGGCGTCGCAGGCTTCGTTGATCTGGTCCAATTTGTAACGCCGCGTCACCATCTGATCCAAAGGCAGCTTGCCTTCCTGGAACCAGCGCACCAGCAGGGGGAAGTCACGGTCGGGTGTGCTGCACCCGCCGGGGGCGCCGCGGAAGACCTTGCCGCGGAAGATCCATGACATATCTGGCTGCGCTGGCTTGCCATGGGGCACGCCGACGAGCACCGCTTGGCCGCCCTCGCGCTCGCCGGGACGACGATCGCGCACTGCCTGCAGGATCTGCTCCGTCGTCTGCGCCACGCCAATGGCGTCGAACGCCACGTCGACGCCTCCGCCGCTTGAGCGGCGAATGCCTTCAACGGCATCCTCGCGCGCCGCGTTCACACCATGCGTCGCGCCAAAGAGCCGCGCGAACTCGAGCTTCTCCTCGGCCAGGTCGACGACGATGATCGGGAACGCCGACAGATTGGCACATGCCTGGACGATCGACAGGCCGACGCCGCCAACGCCGATGATCGCCACCGAGTTTCCCGGCCGCACCTGCGCGGCATTCAGCGCCGCGCCGGCGCCAGTCATCACAGCGCAGCCGATGATCGAGGTGACATCGGTGGCCACGCCGGGCCCGAGCGGCACGACCATCTGCTGATCGGCGACGGTGTCGCGGCACCACGTGAACGTGCCGGTGAAGGTGGGTCGCCCGAAGGCTACGGGCAGACCCGCGTAGGTTACTTTGGCCGGCGTTGGAAGGGCGGTGCCGGGGCCAGCGTTGCGCTGCACCCAGGTGACCATCACGTTGTCGCCTTCCTTCACATGCGACACGTCGCGTCCAGCGGCGGTGACGACGCCGGTCGACTCGTGACCGAGGACAAGCGGCACGTCGGGCCGCGGGTTGGCCAGCTCGTGCAGCTGTGAGTGACATACGCCGGTCGCGAAATGGCGAACCGTGACCTGGGTCGGGCCGGGGTCGGGCAGGTCGATGTCGTCGACGACCATGGGCAGCCCAGGCTGAACGAGAATGGCAGCGGGCGTCTTCATTGGCGGCGTCGTCCATGGTAGGCGGGCATAAGATCCTGTGTCAGTGCTCGACGGGGTGCGCGGGTTCATCTTCGACGTCGATGGCACGCTGGTCCTGGCTGACGACCCGAACGTCGGCGGCGGCATGGCGCCGCTGCCTTCGGCGGCGAACGTCCTCATTCGTGTGCGCGCCTCCGGCCGCCGGTTTGTCTGTTTTACCAACGGGACCGGCCAGGTGCCCGCTGCCCAAGCCGCACGGCTGCGTGCCGTTGGGCTCGACATTGCCGACGCTCAACTGCTCACACCGGCGAATGTCGCCGCGGCCTACGTCGCGCAGCACCATGCTGGTCAGGCCGTTTTGGCGTTCGGCAATGACGGCCTCTTGCAGCCACTGCGCTCCGCTGACGTTGCGCTAGCCGCGCAGGACCGGCCCGAGGACGCGGGCGTGGTGCTGATTGGCGCCGACCCCGAGTTCACCTACCCCAAGCTCGTGGCGGCCTGTCGTGCCGTATGGGCCGGCGCGCCGCTGCTGGTCACGTCGATGGCGCCGTACTTCGCGGCGCGCGACAGTCGGATGCCGAGCACCTCGGGAGCGATCGCCGCCGGCATCATGCACGCCACCGGCGTCTCGCCTGTGATTGTCGGTAAGCCTTCGCCGGTGGCAATGGATGTCCTGGTGTCCACGTTGAACCTACCCACGACGGAGATCGCGGTCGTCGGCGACGACGTCCACCTGGAGATGAAGATGGGCCGCGAGGCTGGTGCGCTGACGGTCCTGGTGCTGACGGGCAGTTCGCGCGAAGCCGACGTTGCGCAGACGCCGCGGCCGGACGTGGTGCTGCGGAGCATCGCCGGGCTGCTCGACTTGCTCTGAGGTACGCTGCGACTATGAGCCGGCGTTGGTGGACCAGCCCCGACGGGCGCATGGTGTACGTCGGCTGGGACCGCTCGCTCCAACAGTTCTTCCTGAACGTCGTCTCGCTGTGCGCAGACTGCGGCGGCATGGGCGAGGAGTTCGGCACCGAAGTGCCGTGCGTCGCATGCATGGGCGACGGCGTCGCGCACGATGTGCCAAGCATCAACCTCGGCACCGACAGTCTCGACCTTTTGTCGGCGGAGCTGTCCAAGCAGGGCATTCCGTTGCCCGACAAGGTCCGCGCGGACCTCGCCCAAGACCAGCGCACCAACGCCGGCGAGCTGGTGCACGACTACGACCAGGCTCAGTAGTCACTCGCCATTTTGAAAAATTCCGTTCTTGCGTTCACCAGACGCGCTCTTTCCTAAAGCAAAAACGTCAATCAGCCGCGCATCTCGGGATACCGGGAGAACTCGATCTCCTTACTGGTCATGAACTCCAAGAGCGTCGGCACGCCAGACTGCACCTTTTCGATACCGCGCCGAATGGCGGGGACAATCTGGTCGGGGGTCTCAATCCGTTCGCCATAGCCGCCAAGGGCGCGAGCGAAGTCGGCGTAATTGCCGCTGATGTCGGTGCTCCGGTACTTCTCTGTGGCTACCTTCATCACGGGCAGCTCCATGGCCATCGAGTAGTTGTTCAGAAGTACAGACAAGATCGGAATCCGCTCCCGCACGGCTGTCTCGAAGTCCATGCCGGTGAAGCCGATGGCAGCGTCGCCCCAGACGTTCATGCACAGCTTGTCGGGACAGGCCAGCTTGGCGCCCATCGCCAGGCCGAGTCCATAGCCGAGCTGGGTGGTCTTACCCCAGCCGATATAGCTCAGTGGCGTCGTGGAGCGCCAGAACGGCGAGAGCTGGTCGCGCGGCGACCCGGCGTCATGCGTGACGATGGTGTTGTCCATGTCCACCGTCCGCGCGAGCTCCGCGAGCACGCGGTACGGGTTCAACGGCACGGAGTCAGAGGTGATCTTGGGCATCCAACGCTCGAGCCAGCCCTGGCGGACCTCGGCGATCTCGCCGGTGACGGCCTGCAGACGGCCACGCGGCTTGCCAATGGCGTCGCGCACGGCCGCAAGCATGGCGTCGAGCACCAGGTCGGCGTCGCCGACGAGTCCGTACTGGGCGGGGATGTCCTTGTTGATGTCGTTCGCGTCCAGCGTGGCGTGGATGACGGTCTTGCCCGACGGCACGCGGGCGGCAAACCCGGTGCGGGTCAGACTGGCACCAATCGCAAAGACCACATCGGCCTGGGTCAAGAAACGCTGGACCGTCTCCGGGATCGCCGCGCCGCCCGAGCCCAACGCCAACGGATGCATCTCGTCGAAGGCGCTCTTGCCCGGCAGCGTGGTCGCCACCGGCGCCTCCAGCAGCTCGGCCAGTTCGCGCAATTTGTTCCACGCTTTGGCGTAATGCACGCCCTGCCCGGCGTAGATGACTGGTCGCCGGGCACCGACGAGCACCCGCGCGGCCTCGTCGATGGCGACCGGATCGGGCGCCGAGCGATGGCGCCGCGGCCGCTGGTAGGCGAGCTCGCCGGGCAGCTCCTCGCGCGCCACGTCGCCCGGGATCTCGACCATTGTCGGACCCATGCGCGTGTTGCGCGCCTGGGCAAATGCTCGCCGCAGCGTGTCGCTTGTCGCGGAGGCTTGAAGCAGCGTCTCGATGGACTTGGTGACGTGCTGGTAGTTCAAGTATGCGTGGAAATTCGGCCGCACCTGGAGCATGGCGCGCTGGTAGCCGCCGGGGATGACGACCATCGGCACGCCCTCGGAATACGCCTGGGCGACACCGCCGAAGGCGTTCTCGGTGCCCGGACCATGCTGCATCGCGAAGACGCCGATGCGCTCGCCGGACGTGACGCGACTGATCGCATCGGCCATGTGCAGGCCGGTGCGCTCCTGGCGGACGATGATCGTGCGGATGTCTGCTTCGGCGGCGGCCTCGATGACTGGATTGACCGGGTAGCCGATCAGGCAATCGACGCCTTCACACTTCAGGATCTGGGCAACGGCGCCTGCGACATGCATCGTAGATTCCTTTCGTTGTCATCCCGAGCCTGCGCGGGATCTCGCCTGTCCGAATGTCGCACAAAGGCGAGCGTCAGACTGGCAAGATTCCTCGGCTTCGCTCGGAATGACATTAGATAAGCGAGTGGCCTTGACAGCCGTCGACGGGCACGCAGGCCCCCGTAACCAGACTCGCGCGGTCCGAACACAGAAAGGCGACGACGTCACCGACTTCCTCTGCGCGACCGAACCGACCCAGCGGCATGTCCTGGGCGACAAAGCGCGCCATCGCCTCGGGGTCGTCGCGCTGGCGGCGCCACCAGCTGCCGCCCTCGAACAGGATCGAGCCCGGCGCGACGGAGAGGACGCGGACGTTATCTGGCGCCAGCTCTTTGGCCAGGGCTTTGGCCAGACTGATCTGGGCGGCCTTGACGACTTGATAGCTGCTCGGTCCACCGAGCTCGCGGCCATAGATCGAGGCAATCATGATCACGACGCCTGATTTGCGCTCGCGCATGGCTGGGGTGACCATGCGTGTCAGGCGCAGCGAGGGCCAGAACATCCAGTCGACGGCGCCGTTCCACTCGGCATCGGGCGATCCAAGCCGCGCGGGCGTGCCGCCGCCGGCGTTGTTGACCAGGATGTCGATCTGGCCATATGCCCTGGTCGCGTCGTCGACGAGCTTTTCGCACCCCTCGGATGTCGAGACATCCGCCTGGACTGCCGTAACTTGGCCGCCCTCTGTTCGGATTTGGTCGGCTGCCTGGCGCAGGGATTCCTCGGTGCGCCCATTGAGCACGACCTTCGCCCCCTCGCGCGCCAACGCCACCGCCGAGGCCTTGCCCAACCCACGACTGGAGCCGGTGATCAGGGCGACCTTGTCGCGTAAGCCTAGATCCATAGATTGCTAGGGTACGCCTCGGGTTTAGCACGAGGCGCGCGGCGCACAACCGGAGGACGAAAACTTCAGGTGCGTTCGAGGATGGACAGGAGGCCCTCCATGGCCATCCAGGCGCGTTCGCTCGCGGGTAGGAATTCCATTTGCTTGACGGGCGCTTCTACGGCCAGGGGCAGGTCGGCGGGTAGCGCGCGGACTAACTCAACCAGTGGCAGGCCACCCTGGCCGGGCAGTAGCCGGTCGCTAGGCTCTTCGCGCATGCGGTCTTCGGACGGGATGGCCAGCGTGGCATCACACAGTTGGGCGTACTCGAGCAGCGTCGGCTCGACGCGCGCGACGTCGGCCGGGGTGCCGCCTGAGCGGCTCAAGTGGAGCGCGTCGACCAGCACCCGCGCGTTTGGCGCACCCGTGCGGCGCACGATGTCCACGGCATCGCCCAGTGTTGCCACCGAGGTGATCTTGCTGAACTCCAGGCACGGCTTCACGTCGTAGCGCGCCGCCAGATCGCACAGGGCGGCGAAATTGTCAAAGGCGCGCTGCTGGTCGGGGTCGCGACCGAGCACCAGTAACAGGTGCGAACCCAAGCGCTGTATGACCTCGAACAAGCCACTGGACTCGGCCACATTGGTCTCGGGCAGCAGCCAGAAGATCTCGGTATCGAGCACGGTGACGCCTGTATCGTGCAGGCGCTGCTCGGTCTGACGAATCAGTGCGTCGTTGGGCCAGTCATCAGTCTTGGGCGGCCGACTGCCCAGCAGCCGTAGTCCGACGGACTGGTAGCCCGTCTCGGCCGCAACGGCCACATGCTCGGGCAGCGACACGCCGTTAACCGTCAGATACGCCAGCGACAGGCGGCGGGACATCGGCGGGCCAAGTGTATCGCCTTCACTTTGACGCTCAGCGCGTGGCGGTCACGCAGCGGAGGAATTTTCCCCAAAAAACGTCAAACGAAGAGCGCCAAAGAGTGAGGCGATACACTGACGGGCATGGTCGCCTCGGGGGGCTACGCCATACTCATCGCATGACGCTCAGCCTCAGCGCGGCGCTGGGGCAGTATCCGCATACGGCGCCGCTGCGCGATGGACGCGTCACCAGTCCGCAAGTGCACCTGGAGCTGCAAGACATCGTGCCCGTCAATCGGGCGTTCAGAGCCATGGTCAACGACTTGACCTATGACGTCTCAGAAATGGCTCTGGTCACGCTCATGCTGGCCAAATCCAAGCAGCGACCGCTGCGCGCGTTGCCGGTCGTGCTGCTGCGACAGTCGGCGCACCAGATGCTCACCACGCCTCACGAGTCGCCGATCCGACGGCCACAGGACCTGGTCGGCAAGACTATTGGCGTCAGGGCGTATACGCAAACGACCGGCACGTGGGTGCGTGGCATCCTCCAGCACCAGTTCGGCCTCGATCTTCCCGCGCTGAGCTGGCTGACCTTCGAGCCCGCCCACGTCGACGGCTACGCCGACCCGCCGAATTGCCGCCGCGCCGCCGCAGGCCAGACCCTGCTGGACATGGTCCTCAACGGCCAGGTCGATGCCGCGGTCGGGCTCGAGCCGCACCCGGGCGTGCGGCCCATCATCGCCGCTGCGGAGCAGGAGTTCGTCCAGCAGACGGGCGTCAGGCCGATCAATCACGTCCTCACCGTGAAAGAGGATCTGGCGCAGCAGTACCCGTGGCTTACCAGCGAGCTGTTCTTCATGTTCAGCTCAGCCCGTGAACGAGCGATCACAGAGGACCAGGCCGATCCGGCCGAGTACGGCCTCGAACAGAATCGCCCCGCGATCGAGCTCCTCGCGCGCTACGCTAAGGAGCAGGGCATCACGCCGCACGCGTTCGCGGCGGATGCGTTGTTCGAGGTTTACTAGACTGACGCGTTGGGAGGGCTGTGATCGATGCTCAAGCAGGACGAGAACGAACTCATTACCAAGGTTGGGCCCGGCACGCCGATGGGCAACTTCATGCGTGAGTACTGGGTTCCTGCGCTGTTGTCCTCGGAGCTCCCTGGCCCTGACAGCGATCCCGTTCGCGTATTGCTCCTTGGCGAGAAGCTCATCGCCTTCCGCGATACGAACGGCAGCGTCGGCCTCATGGACCACAATTGCCCGCATCGCGGCGCGTCGCTGTTCTTCGCCCGCAACGAAGAGTGTGGGCTGCGGTGCGTCTATCACGGCTGGAAGTTTGACGCCGCGGGCAACTGCATCGATATGCCGAATGAGCCGGCCGAGTCGGACTTCAAGACCAAAGTCAAAGCGATCGCCTACCCTACACACGAGCGCGGCGGGATTATCTGGGCCTATATGGGCCCGCGCAGCACGCCGCCGCCGCTGCCCGACCTCGAAGCGAACATCGACGCCGAGGCGGAAACGTCGGTGCGCGCGACCCAGTTGGCGAGCAACTGGTTGCAGATCCTCGAGGGTGACATCGACACGACCCATGTCGGGTTCCTGCACTACGGTGGGCTGACGCCCGAGGAGCAGCCGCCCGGCAGCTTCTCGGAGTACCAGCTGCGCCAGAAGTCAGCCGACTTCGAAGTCATCGATACCGAAGGCGGCGCCGCCTACGGTGCCAAGCGGAAGGCTGGGCCCGGTCAGGATTACTGGCGCATCGCCCAGTGGTGCTTCCCGTTCTATACGTTCACACCGCCAGGGGTGCTCGGCACGAAGAAGGGCGGCAGCGCGCGCGTGCCGATGGACGATCACCACACGATGACGTTCTCGATGCAGCTGCGGCGCCGGATGCCCAATACCGGCCCCGGCTCGACGCCCGGTCAGGCACCCGTTTTCGCGCCGATGCAGCCGAACACTACCGATTGGTACGGACGCTTCCGGCCGGTCCAGGAGATGTCGAACGACTTCCAGATCGATCGCGAGCTCCAGCGCACCGGCCGCGGCGGCGCCGGCTACACCGGCATCAATGGCATCGCCATGCAAGACGCGGCGATGACCGGTTCGATGGGTCCGGTCGTCGATCGCACCAAGGAGCGCCTGGGCAGCACGGATGCGATGGTCATCCGCGTGCGGCGTCGATTGATCGCCGCGGTGCAGGCGCACATGCGCACCGGCGCGGTGCCGCCTGGTGTGGACGATCCGGAGATCTATCGCGTGCGCTCCGGCGGCGTGTTCCTGCCCGAGGGCGCGGACTGGGTCGAGTCGACGCGCGAGCTGCGCATGGCCTTCGTCGAGCATCCGCAGCTGGATCCCACGCTGAACGGTCCCTTGTAACGGGTGTTTCGAGGCGCGGAGCGGATCCTCACCACTCATACGGGCAGCCTGCCTCGACCAGATGACCTGGTCGCGCTGCTGTATGCCGAAGTCACGGGCGAGCTGAACGAGGCCGATCGACCCGGCCTCGAAGCTCGGGTACACGAGGCGGTGGCCGAGTCGGTCCAGCAGCAGCGCGACTGCGGCCTGGACATCGTCAACGACGGCGAGATGGGCAAGGTCTCGTACTCGACCTACGTGACCCGGCGGCTCACTGGCTATGAGAGTCATCAGCATGTTCCGCGCGGCGCACGGCCGGACGCGGCGGCGTTCCCGCGCTATGCCGAGTGGAACGCGCGCCAACAGGCCGGCTCGTACGCGATCAAGCGCTACGCCTGTACTGGGCCGGTGAGCTATGTCGGGCAGGCGCAGTTGCGGCGCGACCTGTCGAACCTGCGTTCCGCGGTAGGCCGTGGAGCGCGCGATGTGTTCATGACGGCGGCCTCACCGGGCGTGATCGCGCTGTTTCAGCCGAACCAGTACTACTCGAGCACTGAGGAGTACCTTGGCGCTTTGGCTGAGGCGATGCGCTCCGAGTATGAGGCGATCGTCGCGGCCGGGTTCATCTTGCAGCTCGACTGCCCCGACCTGACGGGACTGTCAGGGGCCACCGAGCCAGGCAAGAAGCCGGCTGACCTGGGCATGCGCGTCGAGGCGCTGAACCACGCCGTCCGCAACATCGCGCCCGAGCAGATGCGCATGCACCTGTGTTGGGGCAACTACGAGGGCCCGCACCACCTCGACGTCCCGTTGCGCGAGCTGCTGCCCGACGTCTTGCGTGCCCGCCCCGCTGGGCTGTCCTTCGAGGGCGCCAATCCGCGGCATGAGCACGAGTGGAACGTCTTCGACTCCGTTGCGCTGCCCGACGGAAAGGTGATCATCCCCGGCGTGCTCGACACCACGACCAACTACATCGAGCATCCCGAACTGGTCTGTCAGCGCCTGGTGCGCTACGCCCACCGGGTCGGCCGCGAGCGAGTCATCGCCGGCGCCGACTGCGGTTTCGGCACCTTCGCCGGCTCGCCCATGGTGCACCCCGATCTCGTCTTCGCCAAGCTCGAGGCCATGGTTGCTGGTGCTGAAATGGCTTCCCGCGAGCTCTGGGCCTAGTTCCAAACAACCGCGCAGTAGACTCTAGATCGTGCTCAAACAGGAAGAGAACGAGCTCATCACGCGCGTGGGCCCAGGCACGCCTATGGGCAACTTCATGCGTGAGTACTGGCTCCCCGCCTTGCTGTCCTCGGAACTGCCTACGCCCGATTCCGATCCACTGAGAGTCTTGCTCCTCGGCGAAAAGCTCATCGCCTTCAGAGATACCAACGGCAAGGTCGGTCTGATGGACCACAACTGCCCACATCGTGGCGCCTCCTTGTTCCTCGCGCGAAACGAGGAGTGCGGCTTGAGGTGCGTCTATCACGGCTGGAAGTTCGATGCCGACGGCAATTGCATCGACATGCCCAACGAGCCCGCCGAATCGGACTTCAAGACCAAAGTCAAGGCCACCGCCTACCCGACGCAAGAGCGCGGCGGCATCGTGTGGGCCTATATGGGCCCGCGGTCAACACCGCCACCACTGCCAGATCTCGAAGGCAACATGGCCGACAGCTCCGCGGAGGGCGTGCGCGCGTTCCAGCTCGAGGGCAACTGGCTGCAGATCCTCGAGGGCGACATCGACACTTCGCATGTCGGCTTCCTGCACTACGGCGGCTTGCGCGCCGAAGACCAGCCGCCCGGTAGTTTCTCGGAGCTTCAGCTGCGCCAGAAGCCCGTCGACATCGAGGTCATCGACACGGAGGGTGGCGCCGCCTACGGCGCCAAGCGCCCCGCCGACCAGGGCCAGGAGTACTGGCGCATCGCCCAGTATTGCTTTCCGTTCTATACGTTCACGCCGCCAGGCGTGCTCGGGCTGGTCAAGAGCAACGGTGCGCGCGTCCCGATGGACGATCACCACACGATGAACTTCTTCATGACGGCGGGTCGGCGCATGCCGCTGCCCACGATCAACGGCAAGCCGGCGCCACTGGCGAATGCGTTCCCGCAGCCGCTACCGCGCACCACTGATTGGTACGGCCGCTTCCGCATGGACCAGAACCTGGCCAACGACTTCAAGATCGACCGCGAGGTGCAGCGCACCGGTGTTGGTGGGCAGGGCTACACGGGCATTCCCGGCCTGGCCATGCAGGATGCCGCGGTAACCGGCAGCATGGGCCCGGTTATGGATCGCACACACGAGCATCTCGGGTCAGCGGACGCCATGGTGATCCGTGTCCGCCGTCGCATCATCGCCGCAGTCCAAGCGCATGTGCGCACGGGCGCTGTTCCGCCAGGGGTAGATGATCCCGAGGTTTACCGCGTCCGCAGCGGCGGCACCTTCCTGCCGAGTGGCGCAGATTGGGTCGAATCGACACGCGAGCTACGGCGGGCGTTTGTTGAGCACCCGGAGCTGGATCCGGCGCTCAACGGGCCACTGTAGCGAGTTCCTTGTCATCCTGACGGGAGCCTGCGACCCGAAGGATCCACTTGCCACTGCCGTCTATGCCAGCGGATCCTTCGCAAGCTCAGGATGACAATGTCTTAACCCGAGATCTTCTCCCGATCGGCGAGCCATTTGGCAAAGCCCAGGCGTTCCAGATCAAGCGCGCTCGCAAGTGACTTGAGGGGCGGGCGGGGGACGGGAATTGGCTCGCCGCGCTGGACGTGCTCGACGATGTAGCGGATCCGAAGCTCTTCGAGTTTCTCCATTGCTTCCCATGGCGTGTCCGCTTCGCTTTTGACACCGATTTCGGGGTATTCGGCATAGCGGTGCCATGTGCCGTCCTGGCCGGGCGCCGAGTAGGCCACCAGGCGGTACGGTACGGAGAGATACTCTTCGAGCTTCATATCCAGCAGCATACTGTGCTTTCGGGCCGAAACTAGATTTCGCCCGTGACGTGTTTGGGCAGCCACATGTCCAGCACCGCGGGCGTTCCCGATCGTACGGCAGCCAGGCCGCGCTGGATGGCGGGACCGACTTCGTCGGGCGAGGTCACTTTCTCGCCATACGCGCCCGAGGCGGCGGCTTCGCCTGAGTAGTTGGGACACGGGTCGAACCACCCACCGGTCAAGTCCTGCGCTCGCGCGGCATAGCCCTCGGGATAGGAACGGATGACGCCCGTGGTCCCGGTGGAGTAGCCGCGGTTGTTCGAGACGATGAACAGCACAGGCGCCTTGTGGAACTGCGAGGCCCAGGTCACGACCTGCGGGTTGCCGAACATCCACGAGCCATCGCCTGTGCAGCACACGACCTCGCGCTCGGGCGCGGCGACCTTGGCGCCGATGGCCGCGCCGGCGGCCCAGCCGATGCTCGAGCCACCGGCGTTGAACAGGGTGCCGGGCTTGGTGCGATTGAAGCCGGAGGTATTGACGAGCTCGTTGACGATGATGGTGTCGGGGTCGAGCGAGGCGCCGACCTGATGGCTGAGCCAGGTGGGGGTGATCATGCCCTTGCTGCGCTCGGCCTCAGCGGCGGCGACGGTCGCGTCGCGGCGCTGGCGGCCTTCAGATGACAGGCGCTCGGACCGGGCAGCACAGCGGGAGCGCTGGTCGGCGGACATGAGCGACCGTAGCTCTTCTAGAAGGAGGGGCACGGATTTGCCAGCGTCGCCGCCGATCGCCAGGTCCGATGGAAACTCGTAGATCGGCGTCATGCGATGGATCGGATCCGTCGCCAGCGTAATGATGCGTACCTGAGGGCCGGGCCGAAACGAGGTGGTTGACCAGGGCACCAGCGTGTCCAGCACCAGGACGCAGTCGGTATCTGGCGGTGGCGTGGCCATGAAGCCGCCCGGGCTGGCCAGCGGATGATCGGCGGGGATGTTGAGGCGGTAGCCGTCGGCCATGACGGCGGCGCCGAGCAGTTCGGCCAGTTGCACCACGGGTCCGACCGCCGACGGGTCACGGCCCACCCGCGAAACGGCGATAACGGGCCGCTCGGCCGCGAGGAGCCATTCGGCCGCCTGGCGCAGCAGTGCGCGGTCGGCAACAGGCGACGCCACCGGAGGCAGCGCATTCAGCAGCGGGAAGCGCGCACCGTCTAGTGGCTGCATGGCTACTTCGCGCGGAATGGCCAGGTAAGCCGGCCCTTGCGGCTCGCTGAGCATGACCTGGATGGCGCGAGTGACGACGGTGCCGGCGTTGTCGTAGCCGGCCAGCTTGTGGTCCCAGCGCATGTACTGGCGCACGATCTGACCCTGGTCGGGGATCTGCTGGTACCACTGGATGCCGGTGTCGCGCGCGCCGGGTACGCTGCCCGTCTCCGCCGATGGCGGGTAGCCGCTCATCATCAGCACCGGGTAATGGCCGCGGTCGGCGTTGTGGATCGCGCCGCCGGCGTTGATCATGCCGCACTCGACGTGCGCCGCGGTCGCGGACGGTTTGCCGGTGACCATCGTCTCGCCGCACGCGGCTGAGAGCGCCGCGTTCTCGTGCGTCATGGTCATGACTTGAGGGGTCGGTCGACCCAGCGCCTGGTGCTTGACGGGCACCTCCTGCATGAACGCCAGCTCGGTGCCCGAGGTGAACCAGATGTGGTCGATGCCATTCAGCTTCATCGCTGCGAGCATGGCTTCGGCGGCCTGCTCAGCTGGCATTTCATGCATACGGTCCATCGAATCAGGCCCCCTTCTGGCGAACGTAGTGATAGGCGTTGACGGCAGCCGTAGCACCGTCGCCGGCCGCGGCGGCAAGCAGGGCCACCGCGCCCTGGCGAATGTCGCCGGCGGCGAACACACCGGCCACCGAGCTCTGTAGATGGATGTCGGTCACGATGTGGCCGGCGGGATCGAGATCGAGCACGCCTTGCAGCCACGCGGTGTTGGGCTCGAGGCCGACGAAGATGAACACGCCGGCGACGTCCTGCGTGCGTTCGGCACCATCGGTGCGCAGGCTGAGACCGGTCACAGTATCGGTGCCCGCGATCGCGAGAACCTCGGTGTTGAACACGGGCTCGGCATTGCGTCGCTCACGCAGCCGATCGATCGCGACTTGCTGGGGCCACCGCCGATCACCGCCACCTCCTTGCCGACGAAGAACGGCGCGTCACACGAGGCGCAGTGGGACACGCCCTTGCCAAGCAACTGCTCTTCGCCAGGGATACCCAGTGACCTCAGGCTCGAACCTGCGGCCAGGATCACGCTGCGCGCGGCAACATTTTCGGAGGCGCAGTGGACGATTCTGGAGTCGCCTTCGACGGACAGGCCTGTCACGCTATCCATGACGAAGGAGGCGCCCGCCTTCTCGGCCTGGTCCATGACGATCGGACCCAGGTCGAAGCCAGCGATGCCGTCCGGGAAGCCTGGGAAGTTTTCGATCTTTTCGACGTTCAGCACCTGACCGCCGGTGGCGCCCTGATCGATCACCACGCTGCGCAGGCCGTAGCGCGCGGCGATCAGTCCGGCGGTCAGGCCCGCCAGGCCCGCGCCGACGATCGCCAGGTCGTATGCCTGCGCTGCCATGGTTCTAAGGGATCATAGAATGGCGAACCGTTCCAATGACCTACTCACCCGCCGTCGACGTCGACGCATTGCTGGCCATCGATATCCATGTGCATGCCGGGGTGTCGGGCAAGGGTCCTCGGGCGGAGGCGGCACAGGCGGGCCGTGACGACACACTGTCGCGCCAGACGCAGCGTGCCGGGGCCGGCGACCAGACACCCGACGAAACGGCGGCCTATTACCGCGAGCGCAAGATTGCCGCCGCGATCTGGGGCATCGATCCCCAATCGACGGGCGGTTTGATCCGCCCCGGTGCGGTCACCAACGAGGAGCTGCTCGAGGCGGCGAGCCGCAACAACGACATCCTGATTCCGTTCGTGATGGTCGATCCGTGGCGCGGCAAAGCGGGTGCGCAGGAGGCCCAGCGATTGATCGACGCGGGCGCGCGCGGGTTCAAGTTTCATCCACTGACCCAGCAGTTTTTTGCCAACGACCGGCACTTCTACCCGCTGTACGAGGTGCTGGCAGCGAACAAGGTGCCGGCGCTGTTCCACACTGGGCAAACCGCGGTCGGCCAGGGCGCGCGCGGCGGTGGCGGTGTGCGCCTCAAGTACGGCAACCCGATGTTTCTGGACGACGTCGCCGTCGACTTCCCCGATATGCCCATCATCATGGCCCACCCCTCGTTTCCGTGGCAGGACGAGGCACTCTCGGTCGCGCTGCACAAGCCGCACGTTTATATCGATCTGTCGGGCTGGTCGCCCAAGTACTTTCCGCCGCAGCTGGTGCAGTACGCGAACACGCTGATCAAGAACAAAGTGCTGTTCGGATCGGATCACCCGATGATCACCACCGATCGCTGGCTGGCGGACTTCGAGCAAGCCGGCTTCCGTGACGAGGTCAAGCCGCTGCTGCTCAAAGAAAACGCGGCACGATTGCTCGGACTGCGAGGCGGCTGAGGTGGGCTTCGAAAACTTCTGGGAGCGCGCGGCGCGCGAGCCCGAGCACGTCGCGGTGATCGAACCCAACGCACATCCAGTCTCAGCGGGCGAGCTACTGGCCAGCGCCAATCAGGTCGTGCACGGGCTGCGCGCGCTGGGGCTGCAGCCAGGCGATGCCATCGCGGCCGTGTTGCCCAACTCGCTCGAGGCGTACGAGCTCTATCTGGGCATGCAGCAGGCCGGCTCGTACCTGACGCCGATCAACTTCCACCTCGTTGGACCGGAGATCGCCTATATCCTGCAGGACTGCGAAGCCAAAGCGTTTTTCGCACATGAGCGCTTTGCCGAGACGTGTGTGGCGGCGACCGACGAAGCGGGCATTCCGTTGGAGGCTCGCTTCAGCGTCGGTCGCATTGACGGCTTCCGCCCGTATGCAGAGCTCAAAGATGGACAGTCATCGGCGGCGCCGTCCGATCGCTTGCTCGGCTCGGTCATGAATTACACCTCCGGCACCACGGGCCGGCCTAAGGGTGTTCGGCGCGCACTGACGGGCCGGCCACCGGACGAGTCCGATCTCGGTGCGCCGCTGGCCGGGTACCACGTCAGCAAGGACGAGACCGACAACGTTCACCTGCTGGCGTGTCCGTGGTACCACACGGCGCCGCTGATCATGTCGATCCCGTCGGTGCACCTCGGCCACACGCTGACCATCATGGACAAGTTCGATCCAGAGCTCACGCTGCGGCTCATCGAGCGCGACCGCGTGACTATCACTCACCTGGTGCCGACGCAGTTCGTGCGCATGCTGGCTCTGCCGGACGAGGTACGGAATCGCTACAACGTGTCGTCGCTGCGGCACGTGATACATGGCGCCGCACCGTGCTCGCCCGAGGTCAAGCGCAAGATGATCGAGTGGTGGGGCCCCGTGCTCGACGAGTACTACGCCTCGACCGAGGGCGTGGGCGGCACGATCATCTTCTCCGATGAGTGGCTGGGCAAACCCGGCTCGGTGGGCAAGGCGCGCGGCGACAACGAAATCGTGATTCTGGGCGACGATGGCGCTCGTCTGGCGCCTGGGGAGATCGGCACGGTCTATAGCACTGCGCGCGGCGGCTTCGAGTACTTCAAAGACCCTGAGAAGACGGCCCGAGCACGCCTGGGCAACTACTCCACCGTCGGCGACGTTGGGTATTTGGACGAAGACGGCTACCTGTACCTGTGCGACCGCAAGGTCGACATGATCATCTCCGGTGGGGTCAATATCTATCCGGCTGAGGTCGAGCATGCGCTGATCGACCATCCCAAGGTGGTCGACGTCGCCGTCTTTGGCATTCCGAGCGAGGAATGGGGCGAAGAAGTCAAAGCGGTGGTCGAGCCTGGCTCTGACGTTCTTGCTGGCCCCGCGCTGGTGGCTGAGTTGCTGGAGTTCCTGCGCACGCGCATTGCCCGCTACAAGGTGCCCAAATCGATCGACTTCGTGAGCGAAATGCCACGCGACCCGTCGGGCAAGCTGTACAAGCGCAAGCTCAGAGACCCGTACTGGGCTGGTCGCGCGCGCGCCATCTAGCTAGTTTGTTGTTTTTGAAAAGGCCGGTGTGCTGCCGTGAGCAGCGTGGACATGGTCGCCGGCGGCGCCACAGTGATGGTGCTGATGGAGTACCGCGACTCGAAGGACCACGCCAAACTGGTGCGCCAGTGCACCTATCCGTTGACTGGACCGACCTGCGTCGACATTGTCGTCACCGACCTGGCGGTGCTGCGCCGCGGCAATGCGGGGGTCGTCCTCGAGGACGTCGCCCTAGGGTTCACGCCCGAGGAAGTGGTCGCCCTTACCGAGATGGACCTGCTGGTTCCAGCGTAAGAATTTGCTGGGCGAACTCCGCCTGCTGCTCGAGGGTGGCGAAGTTCATACGCAGGTACGTAATGCCACATGCCGCGAGATCGTCGATGCGCTCACGGGCGGTGGCGATCGTGTCGTCGGCGGTGAGCGTGATGCCCGCCACGATCGTGATTGGCCGTGTCGGCCAGTCGCGTGCTGAACACGCTTCGGCAATGACCGGCTTCACGTCGCCCTTGCTCAGTAACACCCAGCCGTCGGCTAGTTCTTTGACGAGCGACTGTGTGGCTGGCGAGTTGCCGCCAATCCAGATGGGCGGATGCGGCTGCTGGTATGGCCGCGGATTGAACGCCAGGCTACTGACCTGGACATGGCTTCCCGAGAACGTGGTGCGCTCCGGCGCGGGGTGCGTCCAGAGCTCGCGCAGCAGCAGCACGACCTCCCGCTCGTGGGCAATCCGCACGTCGTGGTTGGCGATGAACGGCACGTCGTACTGGGTGTACTCGTCCTCGAACCAGCCCGCGCCGAGCGAGCAGATCACGCGGCCATGGGTAATCTGGTCGAGCGTCGCGATCATCTTGGCAAGGATGGCTGGATTGCGGAAAGACGGGTTGAGCATCGCGAACGCGATCCGCACATGCGACGTGAGCGCCCCGATTGCGGTCATCAGCGTCCACGTCTCGAGCGGCGCATCGGGCGACGGGTCGCCGCGAATGCCGAGCAGGTGATCGCCCGTCCAGACGCTGTCGAAGCTCTGGTCGTCCGCGAATCGAGCTTCCGCGAGCACGGCGTCGACGCCGCGATCAGGATGGAGCTGCAAGCCGAATTGCACTACGTCATGCCCCAACGACGACGATCACTTGATGGCCATGGCGTTCGCGGGCGAGCCGACGCCGCCGCGCAGCATCAATGGTTTGGCCACGAAGAAGCACTCGTACACGCCATCTTCGGCGCAGTCGGCGGCCAGGTCTTCCAGATCGAACAGTTCGCCGAGGACCAGACCGAGCATGGCGATGCCCCAGTGATGGATGACCTTCTTCTCGCGATTGAATGGGAAGGCTTCCACCGCCAGGTTGTCGCCGACGAGCGCCGCGACCTGGTGGTCCCAGAGCCAGGCCAGACTGTCCTCGCCCTGATCGAGCCCGGGGCAGGCGAAACCCGTGCGCGGCTCATCGGAAAACTCGCCGCGGTCGGCCTCGGCGCGCAGCATCGCCGCCATGCCCGTGCGCAACATCACGATATCGCCCGGATTCAATTCGACGCGCTGGGCCGTCGCCACATTGTCTAAAAGCCCAGGCGAGAAGGTCATGAATTGGTCTGGTGGCAGAGCTGTACCACGCGCCGCAAAGTAGCGCGCCACGTCGAGCAGCACGCCTCGCCCGACGATGCCGTGCCGCGCGAAATTCTGTATGCCCAGGCGGCCGTCAACCGCGTGCGCATCCTCGATCGAGGTCCAGTTGTAGAAGCCATAGTCGGGATGTCGAATGTGGCGTAAGCCATCCCATTGGCTCGAGAACTGCGGGAAGAAACCGTCGAGATGATCGTCCTGGACCGTGCTATTCGCCCATCGATCGATGACGTGCTGTGGCCGCTTGCGCGCGGCGAAAAATGGTCGCGCAGGCAGGTGCAGCGGCAAGTCGAGGTTGAACACCGTGCCGCGCTTGGCCAGCCGCGCGGCATTGACGCGACGTTCCGGCGTGAGAAAATTGAGCGTGCCGAGCTGGTCGTCGCGGCCGAAAACGCCCCACGCCGAATTCGGCGGCGCATCCGCGCAGATCGGCAGCTCGGCATAACGCGGAATCACGTGCCGGCTGTCGACAGGGTTGTCGTCATCTTTTGGCGAACGCGCGAGCAACTATGCGGTAACCTCGCAGGAGGATATGCTCACGTCCTAGGGGACGCGTATGGACTTATGAGGCAGTCCGTAGATCGAGCCCTCCGATCGGAGACTCTCACATGAGTGCGGTGAACGTCAATCAGGCACCAACGGCGGTCGGAAGACTGGGTGCCGGCGCGGCCGCGACGACTGCACGAAAGAGCAGCGTCTGGAAACAGATCTGGCGTGACCGGGTCATGCTGCTGATGATCGCGCCGGGCCTGGTCTACTTCATCCTGTTCCATTACCTGCCATTGCTCGGCAACATCATTGCCTTCCAGGACTATCTGCCATTTCTCGGTTTCTACGATAGTCCGTTTGTTGGCTTAGCCAACTTCCAGGCGATGTTCTCTGACGGTGCGTTCTGGCAGGCCGTCGCTAACACGATCACCATTTCTCTGCTGCAGATAATCTTCTATTTCCCCGCGCCGATCGCTTTGGCGCTCATGCTAACGGGCGTTATCAGCACCAAAGTTCGACGCATCATTCAGAGTGTCGTCTACCTGCCGCACTTCATCTCGTGGGTCATCGTGGTGTCTATCTGGCAGCAGGTGCTCGGGGGCTCGGGCATCTTCGTCCACACACTGCGCGACCTCGGCTTGCCGGCCATCAACGTGATGACCGAGCCGTCCCTCTTCAAGCCGTTGGTCATCCTGCAGCTGATCTGGAAAGAGACCGGCTGGGCGACCATCATCTACCTCGCCGCGCTGCTGAACATCGAAGCCGCGCTGTACGAGGCGGCAGTAATGGATGGCGCCGGACGCTGGCAGCGCCTGTGGTACATCACGCTGCCGGGCATCATGGGCGTCACGCTGCTGCTGTTGATCCTGCGCATTGGCGCGGTGTTGACGGTGGGCGTTGGCGGCGGCGGCGCAGCCTTCGAGCAGATCCTGCTCCAGCGCAACGCTGTCGGCCCGGCGGCCGGCGAAGTGCTCGACACGTACGTGTACTTCAAGGGCATTGTTGGCGGGCAGTGGGGCATTACGGCCGCTGCTGGTTTGATCAAAGGCATCCTCGGCACACTGCTTGTCTACGGGGCGAATAGGCTGGCCCGCAAAGCCGGCCAGGATGGGCTGTTCGCCTCATCATGATCGATACCCAGGAGATCGCCAGCGCGAAGCCCGCGTGGCTCGAGAACGAAACGGTCTTCGAGAAAGTCGTCAAGATCTGCACGTTCGCCGTCATCCTGTTCGTCATTGTCTACCCGTTCTTCAGTGTCGTCGCGACCAGCCTGGCCAGCGATCAGGACGTGATCAAGAACGGTGGCCTCGTGATCTGGCCCGAGAATCCGACGCTCAACTCGTACCGCACCATCTTCGCCGGTGGCGTGGTCACCCGCGCCGCCGTCGTCAGCGTGGCGATCACGGTCATTGGCACGCTGACCAGCCTGGCCTTGACCATTGGTATGGCCTATGGCCTGAGCCGCCGCATCGTCGGCGGCAAGTGGATCTTGATTTTGGCGTTGACCACGCTGTTGTTTACGCCAGGCATTATTCCCAACTACCTCGCTGTCAAGCAGTACGGTCTGTTGAATACATACGCGTCGTTGATCCTGCCCGTTGTTATCAGCGCATTCAACCTGGTGGTCATGCGCCAGTTCTTCATGGGCATTCCCACCGAGCTGATCGATTCGGCGAAGATCGATGGCGCGAATGACTGGGACGTCCTGGTCAAGATCATGCTGCCGCTGTCTAAAGCCGTTCTCGCCGTTATCGCACTGTTCTACGCAGTCAATACGTACTGGAACGCGTTCTTCAATGCACTGCTGTACTTGAACGACAGTGCCATGTGGCCACTGCAATTGGTGCTGCGCTTGTACGTCGTCCAAGGCGCACCGTTACCGACTGCTGGTGAGGCCCTGGACTCCGTACCCCCGTTACAGTCGCTACAAATGGCCGTGGTAGTTGTTGCGTTAGTCCCGATCCTGGTGGTCTACCCGTTCCTGCAGCGCTACTTCACCAGTGGGGTACTTAGCGGGGCGATTAAAGGCTAGCTACGTTCTTCTTTCTCTCACGGGATGACGCCGCCGGGCCGGCGGTCTAGGTTGGCGTGGCTCACGAAGGCTTGACGCAAGGGGGCGCTGGCTTCGATCCAATCGGCGGTTTCGGGTAGGACGACGCTGCCGCTGCGCTGGCGATAGGCCTCGGGGTCGTCGACCCCCGGCGGCGCCAGGCCGCGGTCGGCGAGAGCGCGGGCGGCGTCCAGCAAGCGGCGGCGCATACGGATGATGGCCGCGTCGCTGCTGCCCAGGCGCTCGCGGGAGCGGTCGACGATGGGGCCCATGCTGGTCGTAACCGCCATGTCTTCGGTGGCGACGCCATCGATGCCGGTATACGCAAAGGGACCGTCCCCGAAACGCTGCAGCGCGCGGTCGATCAGGAAGTCGTTGGCCAGCACGCGTTCGGTGCGAAAGCGGACGGGGTCGCTGTCCGGCCGCGGCAACTCTGAGGTGAGAAGCGCAGGCAGCCAGTACTGGCGGAACACGTTGCCCATGGGCGTCCCGGGCCCGACATGGCTGATCAGGTCGTTGTCTTCGCGACGCAGCATGGGCCCTTCCTGTAGAGTGCCCGTGGTCCTGCATTGGGGCGACAGGAGGACGGGTGAAGGTCGGCTTTATCGGACTAGGCCAGATGGGTTCTCGCATGGTACGCAACCTCGCTCGGGCAGGCCACGAGGTCGCCGCCTACGATGTGCGGTCCGCGGCCGTCACGGCCATCGCCGTCAACTCTGGCATTCGCGGCGCCAGCAGCGTGGCCGACGCGGTGAGCGGCAACGAGGTCATCTTCACCTCACTGCCCGCGCCGAAGGATGTCGAAGACGTTGTGCTCGGGCCCGATGGCGTCAAGGATTCAGCGGCGGCAGGCGCAATCTTTGTCGATCTATCGACGAATGCGCCAAGTGTGGTCCGCAGACTCGCCGCCGAGCTCGCGACGCACGGCATCAGGATGCTCGACGCGCCGGTCAGCGGCGGCGTCGAGGGCGCCGAGGCCGGCACGTTGTCGATCATGGTCGGCGGTGATCCTGACGTGTTCGAGGCCGTCAAGCCGGTGCTGAGCGCAATCGGCACCAAGCTGTTTCACTGCGGTGGTATCGGCAATGGCTCGGTCGTCAAGCTGTGCAACAACATCGCTGGGCAGGCGTACGCCTTGATTACCGCTGAGGTGCTGACGCTGGGCATGCGCGCCGGTGTCGAGCTCGGGACGCTGGCCGAAGTCATCGGCGCCAGCACCGGCAGCAACACGCGTTTGACGCGGACGTTTCCGCGACGCGTTTTTCCGCGCATGTTCGAGAGTCCTGGCTTTTCGGCGTATCTGTCGGCGAAGGACACGCGGTTGGCGCTCGACCTGGCGCACGAGCTCAATGTGCCGATGCAGGTCGGCGAGGCAGTCGGCGCCGACATGGACGAGGTGATCGCACGCGGCTGGGGTCCGCTCGACTTCGACGTCGTGGCGCGCCTGCAGGAGGAGCGCGCCGGGGTGGTCATGGAGCTCGCGCAACAGGGAGTAACGGCATGAACTTGGGCCGGATTGGCATCTGGAGCTCGGCGCTGCGCAATGCCGAGACATCGGTCGCCGCTCAAGCGGCGGCGGAGCTCGAGGAGCTAGGCTATGGCGCGTTGTGGTTTCCGGGCGGCAGCCCCGAGGGCTTTGCCGACCACATCTCTGGCTTGCTCAGCGCGACGCAGCGGGCCGTGATCGCGACGGGCATCGTGAGCGTCTGGACGCACGATCCCAAGGTGGTCTCACAGCAGTTCCAGCAATTTGAGCGCGCAGCACCGGGACGGTTCCTGCTCGGGATCGGCATCTCACATCCGCACGTGGTCGAGCGGGCAGGACTGACCTACGCGAAGCCGCTGGCCAAGTTGCGCTGGTTCCTCGATGAATTGGACGGTGTGCCAATCGAGCGGCAGGTGCTGGCATCGCTCGGACCGAAGAGCTTGCAGCTGGCGCGCGAGCGCAGCTGGGGTACCCATCCGTATTTCGTGCCCGTCGCGCATACGCGCGTGGCACGTGCGGCGATTGGTCCCGGCAAAGTGCTGGCGCCCGAGCTGATGGTGGTGCTCGAGACGGATGCCGCGAAGGCGCGCGAGATCGCGCGCCAGCACATGGCCATGTACCTGGGTGCGCCGAATTACGCGAACAATCTGCTGCGGCTGGGCTATACCGCCGAGGACATTGGCAGTGGCGGCAGCGACCGCATCGTGGACGACATCGTCGCGTGGGGCGACGAGGCGCGCATCCTGGCCCGCGTGCAGGAGCACCTCGACGCGGGCGCGGACCACGTGTGCGTCCAGGTGTTGAACCAGGATCGACGCGTCCCGGCGTTGGACGAATGGCGTCGACTGGCGCCGGCGTTCTTCGCCCGCTCCTGATTGCCACACCAGGGACGAGGGGTTTCATTTTCCTTCTCTAACGAGAAGCAGCTGTTGAGGAGACTCCTTGTCGTGGTCGGGCCGACCGGGTGCGGCAAGACCGCGCTGGCGCTCGGGCTCGCCGACCGCTGCCGGCTCGAGGTTGTCTCGGCTGATTCGCGCACCGTCTATCGATGGATGGATATCGGCACCGCCAAACCGACGGCGGCCGAACGGGCGCGGGTGCCGCACCATCTCATTGACCTTGTCGATCCCGACGAACCGTACACGCTCGCCCAGTATCAGGCCGCGGCGCTGGGCGCCATCGCGCGCGTGTTCGAACGTGGCGGGCTGCCGGTGCTTGTCGGCGGCGCGGGGCTGTATGTCAGCGCAGTGTGCGATGGGCTGCGGCTGCCCGATGTGGCACCCGACGTGGAGTTCCGCTCTGCCTTGGAGGCCCGTGCCAAGTCGGAAGGGTGGGCGGCCTTGCAGGCGGAGTTACAACGGGTGGATCCCGAAAGCGCGGACCGTATCGAGCCACGGAATGTGCGGCGGGTTATTCGGGCGCTGGAGGTCCACCACGTCACGGGCATCCCGTTTTCCAGTTTTCAGCAGCGGACGCCGACGCCCTTTCGGCCGGTGTTCGTTGGCATCAATGTGGACCGCGCTGAGCTCTACACACGGATCGACGCGCGCATTGATGCCTGGATGGTCCATGGATTTGTGGACGAAGTACAGGCGCTGCTCGCCAGGGGTTACGACGAGACGCTGCCGTCGATGAGCAGCATTGGCTACCGCGAAATCGCGCGCATGCTGCGGGGCCTCCTGACCCGCGGCGAGGCCACAACACAGATCAAGCACGCCACGCACCAGTACGCCAAGCGCCAGCTGACCTGGTTCCGCCGCGACCAGCGCATCCAGTGGCTGCGTCAGCCGACGCCCGAAGACATACTGAGCCTCTTAGACGGGTAGTAGCGTCTCCTCTTTGAACT
>WNGB01000933.1_pt1 | contig 66858 bp, 65 predicted proteins | sample 5400681 | NCBI WGS metagenome assembly WNGB01 (sample SAMN13153367, study PRJNA577476) | soil metagenome | isolation source: 115 cm soil or saprolite under grassland replicate 2 | place: USA:California | collected 2016-06-15 | reverse complement strand
TGGAGTCGTCGGCCAGGTCGAACAGCAGCACCAGCGCCTCGACCAGGCTCGACTTGCCGACCTCGTTGTCGCCGACGATCACCGTGGTACCCGTCTCGGGCAGCTCGATCGTGCGGTCCGCGACACCGCGGAAGTTCCGCACGGTCAGCCGGTGGATCCTCATGAGACCGCGAGCCGGTGCATCAGGGCGAGCGCCGCCGCGGCCTCTTCGTCACCGCCGGCCAGCGCCTCGCGCAGCTCGTCCAGCGCCGCCCGGGCCGGACCGCTGAGCGCTAGGTCCTCGAAGTCGGCGTCCTGCGGCATCGGCCGCACCGTCCACTGCTTCGCCGACCGCTCGACGCTCGCGAACACCTCGCCCTGCGCGTCCACGATCGCATCGAGCCGGCTCAGCAGCGGCAGCGACAACGACCCGGACACCCCGAGCCGGATGTAGGTCCGCTCCTTGTCCGGCAGTTCCGCGAACCAGTCCTCGAGCGCGGTCACCGACTCATCACCGTCCACCTCGGCGCGGTGCTCGATCATGTGCCAGGTGCCCGTCTCCTCGGTGGACGTGACCTCCTGCGACCCCGAGTACCAGATCCGGTCCCGCACCCGGGTCGCCGAGTGCCGGTCCCCCAGCGCGACGAAGTGCAGCCGCCCGTCGGCCAGCGCCCGCTCCAGCCTGCCGGCGTCGATCGCCGGCACGTCGGTCAGCCCGCCGTTCAGCTCGTCGAACTGCCCGTGCCCCACCAGCACCCGCAGCTTCCCGTCCGCCGGCGCCAACCCGTCGTACGCCGAAGCCACCGGGTCGGTGAGCGGCCGGCGCGACCGCCACGGCGCGGCCACCACCTCGACGCCCGGAACCACCTCGTACGGCGTGCTGTCCGTCAGCACCATGACGTGCTCGGGCGCGTGCGCGCGCCACTGGGGCGACGTCCACAGCGAACCCGGCTCGAGCGCGTCGTGGTTGCCGGGCACGAGCAGCACCGGCACGTCGATCCGCTTCAGCGCCTCCGCCGCGCGCAGGATCGTCTGCCGCTCCACCTGGTTGTGCTCGAACACGTCACCCGCGACGACGACGAACGCGGCCCCGGTCCGCTCGGCGACCTCGCCCCAGCCGAGCCTGGGCGAACCGCGCCTGGCCGTCCGGCCCCAGGAACCGGCGCACCATCCCGAGCTGCCAGTCGGCGCTGTGCAGAAAGCTGATCCTCATCGCACCCAGACGCTAACCCGCCCCGCCGACAACACCCCATCTGACGCGCCGCTCCACCGCGAGCCCCATCCCCAGATCCCGCCCAGATCCCGCCGAGTCGTGGATTCCGGCGCCGGGTAATCGCTTTCCGCCCGCCGGAATCCACGACTCGGCGGGGCACATGACAGGCTGTCGGACGTGTCCGACGCGAGCGAGTTGCCGTACGCGGTGCTTGATATCGATGCGACGTTGTCCGACGTGCGGCATCGGTTGCACCACATCGAGAAGCGGCCGAAGAACTGGGACGCGTTCTTCGCGGCCAGCAAGGACGACGCGCCACTCGCCGACGGCGTGATGATCGCGACGTCCCTGGCGAAGGGCCACGAGATCGTCTACCTCACCGGCCGCCCGGAACGGATCCGCAAGGACACGGAGCGCTGGCTGGCGCGGCACGGCCTGCCGAAGGGCCGGATCCTGATGCGCGGCGACACCGACCGCCGACCGTCGGCCGCGATGAAGCTCGGCCGCCTCAAGCGCCTCGCCGCCGAACGCACGGTCGCCATCCTGGTCGACGACGACCGCGCGGTCTGCAGGGCCGCCGAACAGGCCGGCTTCCCGGTGCTGCTCGCCGACTGGGCCGTCGACGAGCACACCCAGCCGACCCTCTTCGAAGCCCAGGAGTCCGAAGGCCGCACCTAGCCCCCGCGACGTTCACGGGGTCGCGACCGTGACGTCCCGGGTGACGCTCTTGGCCTTGCCCCAGCCGTCGGTCAGCGTCAGCGTGACCGTGTAGGTGCCGGCCGCCGGGAACGCGTGCGACATCGCCGAGGCGGTGCTCGTCGGAGTCCCGTCGCCGAAGTTCCACAGGTACGTGAACGTGTCGCCGGTGTTCGGGTCCGCCGAGCCCACACCCGAGATGTTGCAGGACAGCCCGGCGCACGACGGCGGGTTGATCACCGGTTCGGGCGCCACGTTGCCGGCCGGCTCGACGATCGTCACGGTCTGCGTCGCGGTCGCCGTCACACCCCACTCGTCCTTGGCCGTCAGCGTCACGGTGTACGTCGCCGCGCTGGTGTACGTCCTGGTCGGCAGCGGCCCGGTGCCGGTGGTCCCGTTGCCGAAGGTCCACGAGTAGGTCAGCGTCGGCGCGTTCTCGTCGGTGGAGCCACGGGCGTCGAAGGTGCAGACGTTCTCCGTGCAGGACACGGTGAAGCTCGGCACCGGCGGCAGGTTGCCGGGCGGGATCGACACCGTGACGTGCCGCTCGACCGGCACCGGCGTGACCTGGTCGTGCTGGTCGACCGCCCGGACCCGCACGGTGTACGGGCCGGCCGGGATCACCGGTGTGGTGTAGGAGAAGTTGGACCCCGGCGTTCCCGGGCTGGTCAGGAAGGCGGTCCGCCAGCTGGCCGTCGTACTCGTGAACGCACCCGAGGAGCTCATGTACCGCCCCTGCGAGTCCACGACGCCGATCTCGACCCGCTGCATGGCCTGGTCGTCCTCGGCGCGACCGCTGATGAAGATCTTGCCGTCGGTGAACTCCGTGCCCTCGGTGGGCGAGAGCAGGGTCTCGTTGAGCACGGGTGGGTTGTCGCCCGGGTAGATCGGGTATCGCGCGGTCGCGCCGGTGGTGGAGGTGTCCTGCTGGCCGACGGTGTCGATCGCGTACGCCGTCACCGCCCAGTCGCCCTGCGTCGGCAGGTCGACCGGGAGCGTCCACGTCGTACTGGTGCCGTTCGGCGACGCCAGAGTCGCCGGGAGGGTGGCGAATCCGGCGGACAGTGAACCGTCGGGGTGCAGGTAACGGCTGGAGTCCTGCTCCCGCAGCGTGACGAGTACGGCGGCCACGCCGAAGTCGTCGGTCGCGGTGCCCGCCAGGTCGAGGTGCAGCACCTGGCCGCCGGTGACGGTGCCGGTAACGTTCAGCAGGCCGTTCGGTGGCGCGTCACCGGGGACCTGGGCGCTGATCGTCAGCCTGCCCTGGTTGGTCGACGAGGTGGTCAGGCCCACCTGGTCGGTGGCCCGGACCGAGAACGTGTACGTGCCGGCCTTGAGGTTGAACGGCGTGGTGTACGACCAGCTGTAGCTCGGCTGGTTGATGTTCAGCGGTGAGATCCGGTACCAGTCCGCGACCACGTCCGTGCTCCAGGTGCCGTCGGACGCCAGGTTCTCCCGGGTGGTGGTGTTGCGCAGCTGGATCTCGACGGTCGACAGCGACTCGTCGTCGTTGGCCGCGCCGGTGAACGTCAGCGGGCTGCCCGGTGCCACCACGAGGGTCTGCGCCGCCGTCGGCGGCACCATGGTGGCCGGCGCGCTGATCGACACCGACGGGGCGATCCCGGACTCGCTGACGATCCAGGTCCGGTCGCCGGTGTCGAGGTCCGGCTGGCCCGCGGTGTCGGTCGCCCTGGCCTGCGCCTGCCAGCTGCCCTCGTACGGAACCGTGACCTCGTACGACCAGGTGGTGCTGGTGGCGCCCACCACGTCCGGTGTGACGCGGAAGGAGTTGTACGTCGTCGACACCGTGCCGTCGTCCTGCAGGTACCGGGTGTTGGGATCACGAATCGTCAGGCTCACCGAGTTGACGCCGACGTCGTCGGTCGCGGTGCCGGTGATGGTGAACGTGGTGGTGGTGATCGGGTTCGTGACCGGCCCGGTGATCGAGGTGTCCGGCGGCCGGTCGTCGAGGCCGAAGGTCTCGAACTTCTTGGTCGCCTTCGTCGGGTCCTGGGCGCCGTTCACCGCGACCGTCCGGGCGAGCACCTTCAGCTCCCGGCTCTGCGCCATCGTCAGCGGCAGCGACCAAGTGGTCGAGGTCGCGCCGGGTGTGGCGAGGGTGGCTTGGATGGTGTTGCTGGTGGTGCCGCCCCAGGTGGTCAGGTCGTCGTTCAGGTAGCGCCCGCTCTGCCGGTCCATGATCTCGGCGTCCACCCGCTGCACGCCGGCGGTCGCCGACGCGGAGCCGGTGATCTGGAACTCCTCGTCCACCGGCTCGATCCGGCCCTCGATCGGGTCGGTGATCGTGGTGTCGACGCCGTTCGGCGCGGCGACCGAGTTGAAGTCGTAGAACGCGACCCGGCCCACGTTGTACTCGCCCTGGGTGGTCGCGTCGCCGCCGGTGAACAGCCCGCGCGGGGTGAGCTCGATGTACTTGTTGCCCTCGAACGAGTTCGAGCCGGGGTTCCACTCCAGCGCCGTACCGTCGACCGGGTTCAGCGCGCCGATGTGCTCGCGCTTGACCACGGCGTCGCCCAGCCCGTAGCCGGACAGGCCCTGGCCGGTGCCGTAGCCGACGTCGTCCAAGCCGGGCCACGGCTGCGGTGACGTGGGTGACTCCTGCCACGCGAAGTGGCCGCCGACGTACACCGCGACCTCGGAGATCGCGACCGAGTACACGCTGTCGAAGTGCCGTGAGATCCACAGCGGCTGGACGTTGTCGCCGCCTGCGAAGGAGTAGGCGACCACGGTGTCGTTGATCGGCGGGCGGTCGCCGCCGGAGCCGCTGGACACCGCGAAGAAGCTGTCGTCCGGCGCGATGTCGCCGCCGTAGATGCGCTGGATCCCGCCGACGAACTGCAGGTTGTCGTCCCACAGCCGGGTCCGCCAGGGCAGCAGCTTGCCGGTGCGGGTGTTGACCAGCGCGATGCCGTACCGGTCCTGGCCGTTGACCTGGCGGCCGGTGTGCACCACCAGCAGGGTGCCCTGGTCGTGGGTCAGCACCAGGCGTTGCACGGTGAGCTCGCCGTTGGCCCCGATGCCGCCGGTGATGTTGTTGACGAAGTCGTTGCGTACGGCGCCGGTGACGCCGTCGAGCGCGACCAGCGAGCCGCGCGGGACGCCGTTGACCGCGGTGAACCGGCCGCCGGCGTACACCGTCGTGTTGGTCACCGCCAGCTCCTGGGCCTTCGCGTTCGCGCTGGCCGAGAAGCTCGTGATCGGCGCGCCGGTGGCCGGGTCGATCCGCGAGATGCCCTTCTGGGTGATGCCGTTGATGGTGCCGTAGTTGCCGGCGACGTACAGCTTGGTGCCGTCCGGCGAGGCCTCGACGGCCTCGACCCAGCCGTTGCCGAACACCGGCCGGAAGCTCGTGTCGACCAGCCCGGTGGTGAGGCTGTACGCCGCCAGGTAGGACTGCTGCACGGTGGTCGTGTTGGTCGGCGTCTGGTTCCGGAGCGAGGTGAAGCCGCCGGCGATGTACACCCGGTTGCCGACCACCTCGATGTCCCAGATCTCGCCGTCGCTGATCAGCGGCAGGTTCGTCCGCGGCAGGTCCGGCACCAGCCGGGTGTGCCCCGGGCCGGGCAGCGGCGCGGTGGCGGTGACGGTCGCGGACGCCTGGTCGGTGTAGGTGCCGTCGCTGACCGTCAGCGTGACCGTGCGGGTGCCGGGGGACGCGTAGGTGTGCGCGGGCGTCGGGCCGGTACCGGTCTGGCCGTCGCCGAAGGCCCAGCTGTAGGTCAGCTGGTCGGCGTCGGGATCGAAGGAGTGCGCGGCGTCGAACTCGCAGGTCAGGCTCGCGCAGCCCGACGTGAAGTCCGCCGTCGGCGGCTCGTTGGTCGTGGTGGCGTCCGGGCCGGGGTCGAGGACGACCGAGAACGTCACCGAGCGGGAGGCGTTCGAGCTGGTCGTCGCGGTCCGGGCCGCGGCGGTGCCGGTGGGAACCTCCGCGTCCGCGAGGATCGAGCTCACCTTGCCGTTGCCGGTGGCCGCGGCGGTGGTCCGCTGCGCGACGCCGGCGGGCAGCGTCCAGGTCTGGGTGACCGAGGACTTCTCGCTCCACACGTTCACGAGCCACGAGTTCGCCTTCGCCACCGGCACCGCCGGGGTGGCGTGACTGGTCGTGGGCGAGTCCACGCCACGCACGGCCGAGGCCGACACGGTCGCGGATCCGGTGCTGCGATACGCCGTGATGCTCAGCACCGACTTCGACAGCTCGCTGCCGGTGATCGTCACGTCGGTGCCGGCGTCGGCCGCGGTCGCGGACCTGGTCCAGGCACGACCGCGTACGCCGTTGCCGTCGCGCGACTGCAGCAGGGTCCAGCCGGGCAGCGTGTCGGTGAGCGTGCCGGTCGTGGAGTTCGTGGTGAGGAACAGCAGCAGCCGGTCCAGCGGCCTGACGGCGTCGGGGATCCGGACCGTGTGCTGGGAGCGGTTCCCGGAGGTGCTCGTCGCCGCCACGAAGGAGAGCGTGCCCTGGACCGCGGTCGCCGTCGGGTTGACCTGGCCGGTGGCGCCGTCGGACAGGGTGCCGTCGCTGACGGTCAGGGTGATGGTCCGGGCGCCGTCGCCGGCGTACGTGTGGTTGGGGGACACGCCGGAGCCGCTCTGCCCGTCGCCGAAGTCCCACGTGTACGTGAGCGCGTCGCCGTCGGGGTCGGAGGAGCCCGTGGCGTCGAACGTGCAGGTCAGGCCGTTGCAGCTCGAGGTGAACGCGGCGACCGGGGGCTCGTTGACCGGCGGCGTCACGTCGCCGGGCCTGATCACCAGCGAGAACATCACCGAGCGCGAGACGGCCGCACTGGTGGTCGCGGTCCGGCCGGGCGCCGTACCGACCGGCACACTGGCGGCGGAGTCCCCGAGCACGGCGCTGACCTTGCCCGAGCCGGTGCCGGCGGCCGTCGTACGGGACGTGGTGTTGCCCGGCAGGGTCCAGGTGAGGTCGACCGAGGACTTCTCGGTCCACACGCTCACCAGCCAGGAGCCCTCGTCGGCGACGGCCACCGCGGGCGTCGTGTGGCTGGAGCCGGACACGTCGCTGCCGCCGACGGCGGATGCGGACACCGACGCGGCACCGGTGCTGCGGTACGCGGCGACGCCGATCACCGACTTGGCCAGGGCACTCGTGGTGACCGTGACGGTGGACCCGGCGTCGGTGGCGGTCGCCTGCCTGGTCCAGGCACGCCCGCGGATGCCGTTGCCGTCGCGGGACTGCAGCAGGGTCCAGCCGGGCACCGTGTCGGTGACCGTCACGGTCGTGGTGTTCATGGTGAGGTACATGACCAGCGCGTCCCCGGCCTGCACCGCGGCCGGTATCGCCACCGTGTGGCTCGACCTGTTCCCGGCCGTGCTGGCCGCGCCCACGAACGAGATCTCACCGGCAGCGGCCTGCGCGGGCCCCGCCAGCACGATCACTGCCATCGCCGCGATGACCGACACGGACAGCGCAGCGGGCAGGAAGCGCCGGCGACGACCGGATCGACCGAGGAGCTGGAACATGGGCACTCACCAATCAGACTGAGAGCACAGGCGCGGAGCCTGAGCCTGTCGGGCTATCTGCGGGAGTACGCAGAGGTGACGCCACTGGTTCGCTCGCTGTACGCACAGACTGGCCACCGACGTCGTCGACGACCGACAGTGCGCGCCACCCCCCGGTGACCGAGAATCCGCCCCAATTGACCCCGCCCCCGGGATCCCCCCAAGGCTGACTGTCCCATCCCATCACGCTGCGTTCAAGTCCTTCGCCGATTCATGCGCCAAACGACCTCCCGCGGTCACGCAACGTAGTTGTCACCCGACCGCTGGCGTAGGTGACCTGGAAGGTGCCGTAAATCTCCGCACCACGCTGGATCGATCGATTAAGGTCACTGGGGTGCCAGCCGTAGACGACAGCTTCCTCGCCCTCCCCCGCCGCCAGCTCGCCGATGCCGCGCTGCAACGCGCCAAGGACCTCGGCGCCACGTACGCCGAGTTCCGGCTCGAGCGGGTCCGCTCCGAGTCGGTGTCGCTGCACGACGGCGTGCTGCAGGGCGCGTCCGACGCCAGCGACCTCGGCATCGCGGTGCGGGTCATCCACCAGGGCACCTGGGGTTTCGCGGCCGGCGTCGGCCTCACCGTGGACGAGGCGGTCCTCGTCGCCGAGCAGGCGGTGAACGTCGCGCACGTGTCCCGGGCGATCAACACCGAGCCGATCGAGCTCGCCCCCGAGCCGGTCTACGACAACGTCACCTGGGTCTCGTCGTACCAGACGGACCCGTTGTCGGTGCCGGTCGCCGACAAGGTCGCGCTGCTCACGGACTACAGCCGGCGGCTGCTGGACGCGGCCGGGGTCGACCACGTCGACGCCCACGTCAGCTCCGTGGTCGAGAACAAGTACTACGCGAACACCGAGGGCACCTCGACCACCCAGCGGCGGGTCCGGATCGGCCCCGGGCTGGAGGCATTCGCGATGGTCGGCGGCCGGTTCGACTCGATGAGCAGCTGCGCGCCGCCGGCCGGCCGCGGCTGGGAGTACCTGACCGGCACCGGCTGGAACTGGGACGAGGAAATCGCGCAGATCCCCGGCTGGCTGGCCGGCAAGCTGGCCGCGCCGAGCGTCGAGCCGGGCAGCTACGACCTGGTGATCGACCCGACCAACCTCTGGCTCACCATCCACGAGTCGATCGGGCACGCCACCGAGCTGGACCGCGCCCTCGGCTACGAGGCGAACTACGCCGGCACCAGCTTCGCGACCTTCGACAAGCTCGGCAGCCTGAGGTACGGGTCGCCGGTCATGCACGTCACCGGTGACCGCACCGCCGAGCACGGCCTGGCCACCATCGGGTACGACGACGAGGGCGTCGCCGGTCAGCAGTGGGACCTGATCAAGGACGGCACCCTGGTCGGATACCAGATCGACCGCCGGATGGCGAAGCTGAACGACCTCGGCCGCTCCAACGGCTGCGCCTTCGCCGACTCCCCCGGGCACATCCCGATCCAGCGGATGGCCAACGTGTCGTTGCAGCCGGCAACGAACGGCCCGTCGACCGAGGAGCTGATCAGCCGGGTTCAGGACGGCATCTACGTCGTCGGCGACCGGTCCTGGTCGATCGACATGCAGCGCTACAACTTCCAGTTCACCGGGCAGCGGTTCTTCAAGATCACCGACGGCCGGCTCGACGGCCAGCTCCGCGACGTCGCGTACCAGGCCACCACGACCGACTTCTGGGGCTCGATGGAGGCGGTCGGCGGCCCGGAGACGTACCTGCTCGCCGGCGCGCTCAACTGCGGCAAGGCCCAGCCCGGCCAGACCGCGGCGGTGAGCCACGGCTGCCCGTCCGCGCTGTTCCGCGGCGTCCGGATCCTCAACACCACCCAGGAGGCGGGCCGATGACGCTCGGCGTACAGCTCACCGCGCAGGACACCGTCGACAAGGCGCTCGAGCTCGCCGCCGCGGCCGGCGCCGACGGCTGCGTGGTGCTCGTCGACCAGACCTCCAGCGCCAACCTGCGCTGGGCGAACAACACCCTCACCACGAACGGCGTGATGCACGGCTCGCGCGCCACGGTGATCGCCACCGTCGGCGCCGGCGAGGCGACCGCCTCGGGCGTGGTGGCCAAGTCGGCGGTGACCGAGGACTCGCTGGCCGAGCTGGTGTCGGCCGCGGTGGCGGCGGCGCGGGCGGCGGACCCGGCCGAGGACGCCAAGCCGCTGGTCGAGGGTGGCGCCGGTCCCGGCTGGGAGGACGAGCCGGGCGAGACGTCGATCCAGGTGTACGAGTCGTTCGCGCCGGCGCTCGGCGAGGCGCTCGAGCGGGCGACGAAGGAGAACCGCTGGCTGTTCGGCTTCGCCGACCACCAGATCACCACGACGTACCTCGGCACCTCGACCGGCGTGCGGCTGCGTCACGAGCAGCCGGACGGGCATGTCACGGTGACCGCGAAGTCTGGTGACCGCGCCGAGTCCGCCTGGGTCGGGGCCGCCACCCGCGACTTCACAGACGTCGACGTCAGCGGCCTCGACGCCGAGCTGGTACGACGTCTCGGCTGGGCGCGGCGCAAGGTCGAGCTGCCTGCCGGGCGGTACCCGACGGTGCTGCCGGCCGACGCCGTGTCCGACCTGGTGACGTACCTGTACTGGACGATGGAGGGCCGCGACGCGCACGAGGGGCGCAGCGTGTTCTCCAGCCCGTCCGGCGGCACCCGGGTCGGCGAGCAGCTCAGCCCGCACCCGGTGACGCTGCGGTCCGACCCGCACGCGGCCGGCCTGGAGAGCGCTCCGTTCGTGATCGCGCACCGGTCCGGCCCGGCTTCCAGCGTCTTCGACAACGGCCTCACCCTGCGGGCCACCGACTGGATCAGCGGCGGGACGCTGGAGAACCTGCTGCAGACCCGGTTCACCGCCGGCCTGACGGGGCTGAGCACCACGCCGTGGATCGACAACTACGTGCTCGAGGTCGAGGGCGCCACCGGCTCCGTCGACGACGTGGTCGCCGGCGTGGACGACGGCCTGCTGCTGACCTGCCTGTGGTACATCAGGGTGGTCGACCCGCAGACCCTGCTGCTCACCGGCCTGACCCGCGACGGGGTCTACCGGGTCGAGGGTGGTGAGGTGACCGGGGCGGTGAACAACTTCCGCTTCAACGAGAGCCCGGTCGACCTGCTCGCGCGGTTCACCGCGGCCGGCGCGACGGTGCCCGCGTTCTCCCGCGAGTGGGGAGACGAGTTCGGCCGGACCGCGGCTCCGCCGCTGCTGGTGCCGGACTTCAACATGTCCAGCGTGTCGCAGGCGAGCTGAGCTGCGCGGCCCGGCCGAATCGAGATACCGCTATGCCGTCTCGGCGCCGGGAACCGCCGCGCCCTGCTCGGCGGCCTTCGGGTCGTCGCCGTACTCGTTCGAGCCGACCGCGCCGGCCGTCGCGTAGAACACGATCAGCACGATGATGCCGATGATCGGAACCAAGCCGATCAGGATCCACCAGCCGCTCCGGCCGGTGTCGTGCAGGCGCCGGACGCTCACGCCGAGGGCCGGCAGCAGCACGGCGAGGGAGTACAGGCCCGAGAGCAGCCCGCTACCGGTGCTGTCCGTCCCGATCAGCCGGTCGATCGCCGACAGCACGATCGAGATGACCGCGCTGATCAGCGCGAACATCCAGAACTCCTTGCGGCGCGAACGGCCGCTGAACTCCACGTACTTCTTGAGTACGCCGATGTACCACTCCATGCTTCTCTCCATTGAGTCGAGTGTGGTGCGGAGAGACTGTCGGATGGCGCGACCGGCGTCAATGATCGTGGCCGGACCGGAATCTCACTTGGACTGCGAGACCCGCCAGAGCGGCCGGCGCGACGAGGGTTCCGCGTGCTCGGCGACGTCGTCGAGACCCCAGCCGGCGGCCATCCGCTCGACCAGGTCGCGGTCCAGGAACCGCACGGTGAGCCCGTCGAAGTCCACCAGGCCGTCGCCGCGGTCGGTCCCGGCGGCGCGCTCGGCATCGCCGACGTGGAACGCGGTGTAGACGAACAGCCCGCCCGGCCGCAGCACCCGCCGGACCTCGCCGACCAGCGCGAGCAGCTCGCCGGTGGACAGCGCCATGCTCGGCAGCAGGTGCGCGTACACCGCGCCGACCGTCGCGTCCGCCGGCGGCAGCGGGTCCCGGACGTCGTGCAGCGTCGCGGTCACCAGCGCGTCCAGGCCGCTGTGCTGCGCGTCCAGCCGGAGCTGGTCGAGCGCTGCCTCGCTGAAGTCGGTGGCGTGCACGCTGAAGCCCTGCCGGGCCAGGAACAACGCGTCCCGGCCGTGCCCGGCGCCGAGCTCGAGGACGTCGTCGATCCCGGCGGCGGCGAACCGCCCCGCCGTCCAGCGCGCCGGCTCCGACGGATCGGTCCCGTGCAACCGCGGATTCGCCTGATAGCTGCGCTGCCAGTGCTCCTGCTGCGCGCGGGCGATGTCGATGTAACCGGTGCTCATCCTGCTCCCCGTGGTAGTCGGCGGACCGTGCGGCATCCGCCGATCCGCAGCAGACTACGTGCTCTACGGGCTACAGGTGTAACGGGTGCGGTGTGGCGCGCTCATCGCCTCGATTTCCCGTGCGTAGCGTCACCGCCCGACGGCACGTCGTACAGCGGGTTGGGCATCCGTCCGGTGACCGGGACGGGCGGGCGGACGTCCAGATCGGCGTAGCCGCTGCGCAGCCGGTAGCCGTTCAGCGGGTACCGCGCGAAGGTCTCGCCGAACAGTCCGGTCGCCGCGAACCGGTCGGCCAGCTCCGGATGCCGGTCCCGGTACGACGTCACCTCGGCGCGCACCAGCGACCAGAACACCTCCGGCGCCGACAGGCGCGCGTCGTCGAGCAGGTCGGCGAGCGGGCCGAAGACGCCGAGCAGCAACGCGTCCACCAGGTACTGGCGCAGCACGTGCCACGGCTTGCGCGGCAGCACGCGCTGGTGGCTGTCCGGCTCCAGCCCGCGTTCGGGCACCGGGTCGGTGGAGACGTTCACGTCGTCGACCAGGTCCTTCACCACGATCCGGTCGGGCAGTCCGTCCGGGCCGCAGATGACCGCGATGTTCTCGCCGTGCGGGTTGACCGTGATGCCATACCCGTGCGGCAGGTGCAGCAGCGGCCGCAGCACCACCCCGGTCAGCGCCGCGAGCCAGGTCCGCGGGTCGGCCCCGGACCGCGCGATCAGCGCCTGGACGAGCGGCTCGCCGTTGGCGTCCACATGCAGTACGGCGGCCAGCGGCCATGCGGTCTCGCCGTCGCGCAGCCGGGGCGTGAGCGGTTCGCGCCAGATGCAGCCGAGCGTCTCGGTCCACTGGTAGGGAACTCCGGTGTTGAGCTGCGGGTGCCGGACGGTCACCGACGCCACCTCGCCGAGCAGCTCCGCCGCGGCGATCTCCTCGTCGGACGCCCAGATGTCGCGCAGCCACTGGGTCGTCATCGGCGCGGCCAGGCTGCAGTGCTCGGGGATGCCGCGGTACACCGAGGTGTTCAGGATCTTGAGCGGCAGCTTCACCTGGAACCGTTCCGGGTGCCCGGCGTTCACCACCGTGCGGATCGACTGGGTCGGCAGGTAGCCGTCCGGCGCCTCCCCCAGCTCGACGATCTGGCCGGTCGCGATCTGCGGCGCCCACTGGGTCCGTACGACGTGGTCCAGCTGCCACGGGTGCACCGGAAGCCACACGTAGCTGTCCGGGTGGTCGAGCCGGGCCCGGAACTCCGCGATCGTCCGCGGGTCCAGCTCGGCCGCGATCACCGCGTGCTCGGAAAGGTCTGGGGTGCCGCGGAACTCGGCCAGGCCGCGGCGGACCGCCAGCCAGCTGAGCCGGAACGGTGTGCGCGCCTCGGGTGCGTAGCGTTCGCTGTCGGCGGCGGAGAAGCCGAGCCGGCCCTTGTTCGCGACCAGCAGCGGATGCCCGGTCAGGTGCCCGTCGAGGTGTTCCTCGTCGAGGAGCTCGGCGTTCGCGACGGCTGTGCCGGCCATCCGGACGTCGGCCGCGAGCGTGCTCGTGAGCTCGGCGAGGAAACCCGCGACGGTGGCGCCGGGCAGGTCCAGCGCCGGCGCGGCGTCCGCGACGAACCGCAGCGGATCGGTGACTGGCTCGGACTCGTCGTCGCCGAGGATGCCGGCGGCCGTGCGCCGGATCGAGCCGGCCGCGACGCGCCACCCGCCGAATGCGCCGCGGCGGGCCTCGAACAGGTACCGGACCCCGCCGAGCTCGAGCCGGTAGCCGTTGCTGTCGGCAACCGGTTTGAGCAGCTCCTCGGTGCAGAGCTGGCCGATCAGCTTCGCGAGCAGCTCGGCCGCCTTGGTGTTCCAGAGCGCGCTCATGCGCCGGGCGCCGCGAACGTCGTGTACGCCGTGGACTTCGGCAGCCGGAAGCACTCGCGACCGGTGACCGCGTTCAGGATCGTCGCGTTGCGGACCGCGCCGATACCGAGATCGGGTGCGGCCACGCCGTGGCTGTGCAGGTCCGCGTTCGCCACGAAGACCCTGCCCCGCAACGGCTCGTCGGCGACGACGGAGTGGTCGCGCGCGATCTCGAACCGCCCGGCGGCATCCCGGTGCAGCCGCTCGGCCAGGTCGCCGAGGAAGATGGGCTCGCGGTGCCGGTAGCCGGTCGCGGCCACGACCTTGCCGGTCTGGTGCGTGAACGCGCGTCCGGTGTCGGCGTGCCGCAGCGTGAGCTCGATCCCGCCTGCCTCGGCACGGGTGGACTCGACGGCGACGCCGCAGCGCAGGTCCGCGGGTGCCGCGCCGTCCAGGTCACGGCGGTAGAGCTCGTCGTGGATCGCGTCCAGGGTCTCGCCGGAGATGCCCTTGTAGTGCCGCCACTGCTCCCGCACCAGCCGGTCGCGGTCCGGCTCGGCGAGCCCGTGGAAGTAGTCCACGTACGACGGGGTGGTCATCTCCAGCACCAGCTTCGAGTAGTCCAGCGGCGCGAACGACGCCGTCCGGGTCAGCCAGCTCACCCGCGGCCCGTCCGCGCGCAGCAGGTCGAGCACACACTCGGCGCCGGACTGCCCGGACCCGACCACCGTCACGTGCTTCGCGGCGAGCAGTTCGTCGCGCCGGTACAGGTAGTCCGCGGTGTGCACCGCGCCGGCATCCGCGAGCCCCGCCGGTACAGCCGGCTCGGTGCCGATGCCGAGCACCAGGTGCCGCGCGGCGACCGTCGTCAGGTCGTTGCCGTGGGCAACCGTCAGCCCGAACCGGTCGCCGTCCCAGTCCACGTCGCGGACGGTGTGCCCGAACCGCACCGAGTCCAGCTGGGCCGCGACCCAGCGCAGGTATGCCTCGTACTCACGCCGGGAAGGGTGGAACTGCTCGCGCACGTAGAACTGGTACAGCCGGTCCGTGTCGCGCAACCAGGCCAGGAACGACAGCGGGTGCGCCGGCTCCACCAGGCTCACGAGGTCCGCGAGGAACGACACCTGCAGCATCGCGTCGCCGAACATCAGCCCCCGGTGCCAGGTGAACTCCGGCCGGTCCTCGAACACGGCTAGGCCGAGCCCGTCCACCCCGGTGGCGAGTGCCGCCAGCCCCAGGTTGAACGGGCCGCACCCGACCGCCACCACGTCGTACGTCATCTGTCGTCCTCTGTCGTCCGGCTCGGTCATCGGGTGCGCACCATCAGCGCCGCGGTCTTGCCCGGCAGGGCCACGTCGGCGACCCGTTCGAAGCGGGCCGCGGCGAACGCCCGCACCGACGCGGTGTTGCGCACGTCGGGCTCCGCGACCACCCGATGGCAGCACGGGTCGGCGGCGAACAGGGCTTCGGCGATCGCCGACAGCAGCCGGCGGCCCAGGCCCGCGCCGGTGCGGGCGGGTTCGCCGATCGCGACGTGCACGCCCCAGTCGTGCTCGTCGTAGTCGTAGTACGCGGCCAGCACGTCGAGCCGGACCCGGTACAGCTCCAGATACCCGACCGGCTCACCGTCGTACGACGCGAGGCAGGGCAGCGAGTGCTCGCCGGCCGCCTGCCCGGCGAGCTCGGCGGCCCATCGCTCGTCGGTCCAGGCCTGGTCCCACCAGACCCGGACGTGCTCCGCGCGCATCCAGCGTGCCACCGTCGCCGCGTCCGTGGGCTCCGCCGGGCGCAGGTCGAACCCGGCCGCGCAGTGCAGCACCATCGCGCACCTCATCGGATCCCCACCAGTGGGTTGGGAACGTCCAGGTACACCGACTGGGCGTCCAGCGGGGCGACGACCTCGTCGATCCCCTTCAGCCGGGTGAGCAGATTCGCCTTGCAGGGAAGGGTTTCCGCGGTCAGCCAGCGCCGCGCCAGCCGGCCCCCGTCCGGCCCGGCGGCCGCCAGTCCGGGCAGCGCCGCGGTCAGCCGGTCGCGTACGACGGCGAGCAGTTCGCGCTCGTCCGCGAGACCTTCCGCGGCCAGCGTCCCGACCGGTGCCAGCGCCTGGTTGTGCAGCAGGTAGTAGGTCAGCCGGTCGTCCACGATCCCGTCGTCCACGACCGCCAGCAGCGACCCGTCACCGCCACGCACCCGCGACGCGTACGACGCGGCCAGGTAGTACCCCTGGTTGTCACGGAACGCCGCGCCCGTGACGTTGCCCTCGGCATCCAACCGGACCAGCGTGTTCTGCTGGTGCGCCTCCACCCCGATCCCGGTCTCGGCGTACAGGTGCAGCATCGGCACCAGCACCTTGTCGATGTACGACGCGACCCAGCCGGCCGGGTCCGTGACGCTCTCGCCGAGCCTGCTGCGCCGGTCCTGCCCGGGCCGCGGCGCGACCAGGCCGGCGAGGCAGGCGTAGTCGTCGACGTTCGCCGGCACCTCCCGGACGGCGACGTCGAGCCCGGTGAGCCGCGGCCCGTCCGGAGTGGCGGGCTGGTCGAGCGCCAGCCAGGCCGGGTCCCGGACGATCCGGAACGACGGGTGCGCGGCCGTGGTTCCGGCGGCGTACCCGGCATCGAGCATCCGGTGGATCTCGAGGCCGCGCCGCAGCTCGGTGCGGGTCGACTCGCGCTTGGAGTTGGTGATCCGCAGCCCCAGCGACAGCTTGAGCATCACCGGCAGGTCCGGGTGGTACAGCGTCCGCAGGCTCGAGGTGGCGAACCACTGCGCGCCCAGCGGCCCCAGCGGGCGCACCCGGCCCTGGGTGATCAGCTCGGCCACGCGCGGCCGTAGTACCGCATCCTCGGCCTGCCACGGGTGCGCCGGGACCAGGACCGTGCCCGGTTCCGGCGTCCGGCCCGCCAGGGCGGCCATCAGCGCGGGCGTGTCGAGCCCGTTCAGCGACCCGGTCACCTGGTCGAAGGACACCAGGCCGGCGTCCGCCTCGAACCAGTGCACGGCGAACCGGCCGCCCAATTCCGGCGAGTACGACGCCAGCGCGGCCGGGTCGAGACCGTCGCGGCTCTTCGGCGCCGGGTGGTGCAGGTGGCCGAGCGTCAGCGCCTGCTCGGCGTCGAGGAACCGTCCCGCGCCGCGCGCCGTACCGCCCGGGTCGTTCACGAAGGCGGCGACGTTGCGCACCGACTCCGCGACCCGCGTGGCCAGGTCGTCCACCTCGGCTGCGACCGCGCCGGCCGCCTCCGACAGCAGCCGCACCAGCTCCTCGGCGGCGACCGGCCGACCGTCCAGCAGCACGTCGGCGAAGTCGTGCCGTCCGGTCGGCGACGTGTGCGTGACGGTCGCGGTCAGCACCCGGCCCGGCAGCTCCAGGCGGAGCGCCCCGGGACGCACGGGGACACCGGTCTCGCGGGTCCAGCACCGCAGGATCGCGTTGTGGTGCGCCTGCACCGCGAGTGCCTGCGGGCTCCTTGTCGACAAGTCGATGGTCATGCCGCGCCCTCTCCGTTCAGGTCGTCGGCCAGCACCGCGCGGCCGGTCTCGACGACCAGGTCGAGCAGCGCGTCGATGTCGGCGGGTGTCGCGTTCGGGTTCAGCAGGGTCAGCTTCAGCGCGGTCGTCGCCGGGCGTCCCGCGCGCGCCGGCATCGTCGTACGGCCGATCAGGGCTCGTCCCGAGGTGAGCAGCCGCCGCCGGATCTCACCCTGCACGCCGTCGTCCGCGTCGAAGCGGAACACGACGGTGGTCAGGGTGACCGGGGCGAGAAGCTCGAGGTTGCCGTCGGCAACGATCCGGCCGGCGGCCGCGCGGGCGAGCTCGTGGCAGTGGTCGAGCATCCGGCCGAGACCGGTGCGGCCGTAGGCGCGCAGCGTGGTCGCGACCTTGACCGCGTCCGGGCGCCGGGTGGTCTGCAGGCTGCGCCCGAGCAGGCCGTCCAGCCCGGCGTCCACGTCGTCCGGCGGGTTCAGGTAGTCGACCGACCGGTCCAGCGCGGCGAACCGGTTCCGGTCCGCGACCAGCAGCACGCTGGTCGCCGCCGGCTGCCAGCCGATCTTGTGCAGGTCCAGCGTCACCGAGTCGGCCAGCGCCAGCCCGTCCAGCAGCGGCGCGAGCCGGTCGGAGAACAACGCGCCGAACCCGTACGCCGCGTCCACGTGCAGCCAGGTGCCGTAGGCCCGGGCCAGCTCCGCGATCTCGCCGAGCGGGTCGATCGAGCCGTAGTCCGTCGTACCGGCCGTGGCGACCACCGCGACCGGGGTCCGGCCGGGACGGCGCAGCTCGGCCTCCAGCAGGTCGGGACGCATCCGGAACGCCTGATCGGTGCCGATCGTGACCACCGCGTCCTCACCGAGGCCGAGCGCCGCGCAGGCCCGCTGGACGGAGAAGTGCGCGAGCTCGGAGCAGAACACCACCGGCCGAGTCAGCCCGTGCACGCCGCGGCGCCGCGCGTCCACGCCGGCGCGGGCCGCGGCCACGTCTCGCGCGATCAGCACGGCGAGCAGGTTCGACATCGAGCCGCCCCGGGGTGAGCACGCCGTCCGCGGCCGCGCCGAACCCGGCCAGGCCGGCGAGTGAGCGGACCACCCAGCGCTCGATCGCCAGCGTCGCCGGGCCGGAGTCGTACGTGTCCATCGACGCGTTGCCCGCCGAGGCGAGCGCGTCGGCCTCCACCGCGACACGCAGCACCGGCGGCTGCAGGTGCGCGGCCGCGTACGGGTGCCGCAGGTCGATGCCGCCCTCGCCCAGCAGGGTGCGGACGAGCGCGAGCGCGGCGGACTCCCCCACCCCGGCGGCCGGCACCCGCGGCTCCCCCAGCGCGTCCAGCGTGCGGCGCAGCACGCCGGCCGGCGACCCGGCCGGCAGCGGCCCGCGGCGCGGGTCGGACACGGTGGAGGCGAGGGGCCAGCGATCGGTGCTGGGCGAGCTCAGCGCGGTCAGACGCGCGGCATGCGGCATGCGGTTCTCCCGAGACTTAGGTAACCCTAACTAAGGCTCGCCTAACTTACCGATCCGCGGTCGCTGAGTGTCAACTCCGGCACGCCGCCGAGTGAGAACCGCAACGCATGACCTCACGCAGCGGACCGGAGAACCACAAGGCACGATGACACCGTGGACTACCAACGCCAGCTCGAAGACGCGATGGCCGCTGCCCGCCCGCTACTGGGCAGTCAGGGGCGTGTCGCCGACTACATTCCACTGCTGGCCGAGGCCGACGCCGACGCGTTCGGGATGGCGCTGGCCACCGTGGACGGCGCGGTGTACGGGGTGGGTGAGCACGAGCGGGCGTTCTCGATCCAGAGCATCTCCAAGCTCTTCAGCCTCGTGCTCACCCTGGCCCTGGGCGGCGAGGCCCTGTGGGAGCGGGTCGGCCGCGAGCCGTCCGGCAGTCCGTTCAACTCGCTCGTGCAGCTGGAGACCGAGAACGGCATCCCGCGCAACCCGTTCATCAACGCCGGCGCGCTCGTGGTCACCGACCGCCTGCACAGCCTCACCGGCGACGCGGGTGGCGCCGTACGGGACCTGCTGCGCACCGAGTCGGGCAACCCGCTGGTGGATACCGATCCGCAGGTGGCGATCTCCGAGGCCGGGCACGGGCACCGCAACGCCGCTCTGGCGCATTTCCTCGCGAGCTACGGCAACTTGGAGAATCCCGTGGCCACCGTGCTCGACCACTACTACGCGCACTGCGCGATCACCGCGAGCTGCCGCGACCTGGCGCTCGCCGGCCGGTTCCTGGCGCGGTCTGCTCGCCGACGGCACGCGCCTGCTGACCCGCAGCGACGCCAAACGCGTCAACGCGGTGCTGCTGACCTGCGGCACGTACGACGCCGCCGGGCAGTTCGCGTACCGGGTCGGCCTGCCCGGCAAGAGCGGCGTCGGTGGCGGCATCCTGACGATCCTGCCGGGCTTGGGCGCACTGTGCGTGTGGAGCCCGGCGCTGGACGCGGCGGGCAACTCGGTGGCCGGCGTGGCAGGCACTGGACGCGTTCACGACCGGAACGGGACTGTCGGTGTTCTAGGTGAGCAGGAGTGCCTCGACCCGCTCCAGGGGCGGGGCGGTGATCGTGAGGGTGACGGTCAGGTTGTGGCCGTCGAAGAGCTTCAGGTTGTGCTCGGAGCCGTGACCGAGCAGCCGGTCCCGCTGCCCGTCGAGCACGAACGCGACCACGTTGTAGGTGGCTGGCCGCAGGTCGAACAGCAGTGACCCGTCGAAGGTGTCGGTCGCGAGCAACCCCTCGAGCTCCGGGTCCTGCGTGTCCTGGACGACCACCAGCACCGGCTCGTCGGCGAACCCGGCGGCGTCCGCCGCGACGAACTCCACGGCCAGCAGAGCCGAGGCCGTCAGGTGCACCGGCGCGGCCCGCAGCGCGCCGCGCGGGGTGCTCGTCAGCGGCGCCGCGTAGCCGCCGCGGACCGCGAGGTCGAACTGTCTACGGCGCCCGTCGCGCCACTCCTGGAACACCGGCCGCGCGACCTTGCCCACCAGCGTGGCCGCCTGGCTCAGGAAGTGTTCCGCGACCGGCATGGCACCGCCCCCTCCGCCTCACACACGCCCGGACAGGCACCCATCGTGACATGCGGGTCACTACCGGCACCAGCGAGTAGCGAACGGGGGCTTCAGCGCCCGTACGGCGTGCGGTGCAGCAGGAAGGTGATCAGGTTCAGGTGGTCGATGCTGCCGTCGGCGGCGCGCACGATCCTGAGTCGCTCGCCGGCGAAGTAGCCGTCCTGGCCGATGAAGTCGCCGGACGCGTCCGGCACGAACCGCGACTCGCGCGTGCCTCCCGGCCCGGCCAGCACGAGTACCCCGCCGGACACCGTGAACTGGTACGGCGTATTGCCCCAGAACCAGGCCCCGAGCAGCTCCGCGCCCTGCTCGATCGTTGCCTCCGGCACCCATTCGTCGGGCAGCGGCGGCTCGTGCGTCGCGACCACCTGGACCAGGTCCAGCGGCAGCGTCGTACACCGCCCGTACGTCGCGTTGGCGAGCGTGACGGCGCCGATGCCGCGATCCCGATCCACGAACAGGCCGGCCACGAACCCGGGCATCGAACCGGTATGACCCACCAGCAGGTGCTCACCGTCCGCACACAGCCGCAACCCGAGGCCGTAACTCGCGGTCATGCCCTCCACGGGGTCGGACGCCTGCGGCGCGGCCATCTCCGCGACCGAGTCCTCCCGCAGCACCTCGTCGACCGGGTCCAGCCAGAAGACGGCATAGCGGGCCAGGTCCTCGACCGTGCTCCAGAGCTGTCCGGCCGGCGCCATCGCCACCGCGTCGTACGCCGGTTCCTCGGACAGCTGCCCGGTGAACGGGTGCACGGACAGGCCCTGCGCCGCTCGCTCCGCCGGCAGGTACGTCGTACGCCGCATCTGCAGCGGGTCGAGGATCCGGCGCCGCACGAGGTCCATCCAGGACTCGCCGCGCAGCCTGGCGACCAGCTCGCCGAGCACGCCGTAGCCGAGGTTCGAGTAGTGGTGGCGGCGATCAGGCGGGCCGGCGGCCAGGGTCTCGTCCATCGCGGCGGCGAGCTGCTCGAACGAGACGCCGGGGCTGCGTTCCCACCAGTCGCCGGAGGGCTCGGCGTTCATGCCGCCGGAGTGCGCGAGCAGGTGCCGGACGGTGCGGTCGCCGTACGGGATGCCCGGCAGGTGCTTGCCGACCGGGTCGGACAGCGCCAGCAGGCCGTCGTCGCGGCACTGCATCACGAGAACGGCGGTCAGCGTCTTCGTGATCGAGCCGATCCGGTACTGCGTGTCCGTGTCGGGCAGCGCGCCCGCGGCGGTCGCGAACCGGCCGCGGCTGCCCGTCCAGACCAGCTCGCCGTCGCGCACCACACCGGCCGCGATCGACGGCAGCCGGGTGTCGGCCTGCGCGTCCGCGACCTCCTTCAGCAGCGCGTGCGCGGTGTCGGGCCGTACGGTCACGCGAAGGCCTCGGGTGGCGGGCAGGAGCAGATCAGGTTGCGGTCGCCGTGCGCGCCGTCGATCCGGCGCACCGGCGGCCAGTACTTCGCCGTCGGGTCGACCGAGTGCGGGAACGCCGCGTCCTCACGGGTGTAGGCGTGCTCCCACTTGTCGTTGATCACGCTCACCGCGGTGTGCGGGGCGTTCACCAGCGGGTTGTCGTCGGCCGGCCACTCCCCCACCGCGACCCGGTCGATCTCGTGCCTGATCGCGATCATCGCGTCGCAAAATCTGTCAAGCTCCACCAGATCTTCAGATTCCGTCGGCTCCACCATCAGCGTGCCCGCGACCGGGAACGACATCGTCGGCGCGTGGAACCCGTAGTCGATCAGCCGCTTCGCGACGTCGTCCACGGTGACGCCGGTGGCCTTGGTGATCGGGCGCAGGTCGAGGATGCACTCGTGCGCGACCAGGCCGGTCTCGCCGGTGTAGAGCACCGGGAAGTGCTCGCCGAGCCGCTTCGCCACGTAGTTCGCGGTCAGCACCGCGGCCTTGGTGGCGTCGGTCAGGCCCTGCGCGCCCATCATCCGGATGTAGGCCCAGGAGATCGCCAGCACACCGGCCGACCCGTACGGCGCGGCGCTGATCGGACCCACGCCGGACTCCGGCCCGGCGGCGGCCAGCAGCGGATGGTTCGGCAGGTACGGCGCCAGGTGCTCGGCGACCGCGACCGGTCCGACACCCGGTCCGCCACCGCCGTGTGGGATGCAGAAAGTCTTGTGCAGGTTCAGGTGGCTGACGTCGCCGCCGAACTGGCCGGGCTTGGCCAGGCCGAGCAGCGCGTTCAGGTTCGCGCCGTCGACGTACACCTGGCCGCCGTGCTCGTGCACGATCCGGCAGACCTCGGTGACGCTCTCCTCGTAGACGCCGTGCGTGGACGGGTAGGTGATCATGATCGCGGCCAGCTCGCTCGCGTGCTCGGCGGCCTTGGCCCGTAGGTCGTCCAGGTCGATGGTGCCGTCGTCGTTGCCCTTGACAACGACCACCTTCATGCCGGCCATCACCGCGGAGGCGGCGTTGGTGCCGTGCGCGCTGGCCGGGATCAGGCACACCGTGCGGGTCTCGTCCCCATTCGCGCGGTGGTACGCGCGGATCGCGAGCAGGCCGGCGAGCTCACCCTGGCTGCCCGCGTTCGGCTGGATCGAGACCTTCGCGTAGCCGGTCACCTCGGCCAGCCACTGCTCGAGCTGCGCGATCAGCTGCGTGTAGCCCGCGGCGTCCTCGACCGGCGCGAACGGGTGCAGGTCGGCGAACTCGGGCCACGTCACCGGCTCCATCTCGGTCGTGGCGTTGAGCTTCATCGTGCAGGAACCGAGCGGGATCATGCCGCGGTCCAGCGCGTAGTCGTAGTCGGCCAGCTTGCGCAGGTAGCGCAGCATCGACGTCTCGGACCGGTGCGTGTTGAACACCGGGTGGGTCAGGAACGCCGACGTCCGGGTCACTGGCTCCGGCAGCGCGTCGTCCTCGGCGGCGACCAGGGCGACGCCGAAGGCCTGGCAGACCCGGCCGAGCGCGGTGGTGTTCGTCTTCTCGTCGCAGGAGATGCCGACGTGGTCGGCGTCGGCGAGCCGTAGCCACACGCCGTTCTCACGGGCGGCCGCGACCACCTCGGCGGCCCGGCCCGGGACCCGCGCCACGACGGTGTCGAAGAACGCGTCGTGCAGCACCTCGACGCCACCGGCGCGTAGCGAGGCGGCCAGGTCGGCCGCGCTGCGGTGCACCCGGCGCGCGATCGCGGTCAGGCCGTCCGGGCCGTGGTAGACGGCGTACATCGAGGCGACCACGGCGAGCAGCACCTGGGCGGTGCAGATGTTCGAGGTCGCCTTCTCGCGGCGGATGTGCTGCTCGCGGGTCTGCAACGCGAGCCGGTACGCCGGCGCACCGTCGACGTCGCGCGAGACACCGACCAGCCGGCCCGGCAGCGACCGCTCGAGGCCCTCGCGCACCGACATGAAGCCGGCGTGCGGGCCGCCGTAGAACAGCGGAACGCCGAACCGCTGCGAGGACCCGACGACGATGTCCGCGCCGCTCTCGCCCGGCGGGGTGAGCAGCGTCAGCGCCAGCAGGTCGCTCGCGACCGCGACCAGCGCGCCGTTGCCGTGCGCGGCCTCGATCAGCGGCCTCAGATCGCGGACCAGGCCGCTGGAGCCCGGGTACTGCAGCAGCACGCCGAAGAAGTCGCCCTCGGGAAGTCCGTCCGTGGTGTCCGCGACCACGACCTCGATACCGAGCGCCTGTGCACGTGTCTGAACCACCGCGATCGTCTGGGGGAACGTGTCGGCGTCGACCAGGAAGCGGTGCGACGTCGACTTCTTGTTGGACCGGCGCGCGAGCGTCATCGCCTCCGCGGCCGCGGTGCCCTCGTCCAGCAGCGACGCGTTCGCGGTCGGCAGGCCGGTCAGGTCCGCGACCGTGGTCTGGAAGTTCAGCAGCGCCTCGAGCCGGCCCTGGGAGATCTCCGGCTGGTACGGCGTGTAGGCCGTGTACCAGGCCGGGTTCTCGACCAGCCGGCGGACGATCACCGACGGCGTGAAGGTGCCGTAGTACCCCTGCCCGATCATCGACGTGGCGACCGAGTTCTTGCCGGCCAGCGCGCGTAGCTCGGCGAGCGCGTCGACCTCCGACGCCGGGTCCGGGAGCCGCAGCGGCTCCGTGGTCCGGATCGAGTCCGGTACGGCGGCGTCGACGAGCGCGTCGACCGTGTCGTAGCCGACGGCGCGCACCATCCGATCCCACTCGTCCGCGCGCGGACCGATGTGACGGTCGGCGAAGGTGGCGGACACCGGGCGGTTCTGCGCTGACAAGGCTTCTGACACGGGAGGCTCCATCTGGTGACGACCTGCTGGGCCTCCCCCTCTGTCACCCGTGACACGTCCCGTGTGTGTCACGCTCGGCGCCACGCGCTCCAGAGTTGCCTGTGACACCCGGTCCATGGGCCTGAGAGGTTCCGGGGAGGAATTGCCCCTTCGGCGTCCCGCGCTCCTGATCAGGGCGCGCGAGAACTCTCCCGAGTGCTGTGTACGGCGTAGACGAGATTACCAGGCGCGCAGCGGTCAGCCCGTCATCCGGGCCCGCCTGCGGGCCGCGAGCTCGTCGCCGGCGTGGTCGGCGTCGCCGTCGGCCTTCTCGGTCGGCAGCTCGGACAGGCTGCCCTCGACCTCGCGCCAGACACCGCCGAGCGCGATGCCGAACACGCCCTGGCCGCCCGCCAGCAGGTCGATCACCTCGTCCGGCGAGGTGCACATGTAGACGCTGGCGCCGTCGCTCATCAGGGTGATCTGGGTCAGGTCCTCGATGCCGTGCTCGCGCAGGCTGGCGACCGCGGTGCGGATCTGCTGCAGCGAGATGCCGGTGTCCAGCAGCCGCTTGATCACCTTGAGCAGCAGGATGTCGCGAAAGCCGTAAAGCCGCTGCGTGCCGGAGCCGCTCGCCGGGCGCACCGACGGCGCGATCAGCCCGGTACGGGCCCAGTAGTCGAGCTGGCGGTAGGTGATGCCGGCCGCGGCGCACGCGACCGGGCCGCGGAAGCCGACGTCGTCCGGCATCGGGGTGAGGTCGTCGTCGAACAGCAGACCTTGCACGCCGGCGTGCTCTGCTGCCTTGGCACGCTCCTGCGACTGTCCTGACTGCGCCGTCGCATCGGTGTCGCCGCTGCGGGTCACGCCGAGACCTCCCGGGGAAGTGAGTGAGACGGAAGGCGCCGGTCACAGCGCCGTACGAACCACATCAGTGGAGTTACATCCACATTCACCGTAGGCGTCACCCGATGGTCGGTCAACGACCGCCGCGCCCCCTAGGACTTGTCGAAGTCCTCCGGTGACACCTGGTCGAGGAACTCGCGGAACTTCTCGACCTCTTCCTCGGCCTGGACCTCCGTGTCCGCGCCGTCGGCGAGCTCGCCGTCCGGGACCGGGATCCCCGCCTCGGCCAGGATCTCCTCCGCGCAGTACACGCGGGTCCCGGTGCGCAGCGCCAGCGCGATCGAGTCCGACGGCCGGGCCGAGATCTCGATGGAGTCGTCGAACACCAGCACGGCCTCGAACACTCCGTCCTTGAGGTTCACGATCCGCACCTGGGTCAGGCGGTGGCCGAGCTGGCGGATGCACTCCGCGAACAGGTCGTGGGTGAGTGGACGCGGGGGTTCCATGCCTTGCTGCGCGAACGCGATCGCGCTCGCCTCCGCGGCGCCGATCCAGATCGGCAGGTACCGCTCACCGGCCACTTCACGGAGCAGCACGATCGGCTGGCTGGAGGGCATCTCCACCCGGACTCCGACTACGTCGACTTCACGCACACAGTCAGGGTACTCCGGGACCGAACCCCCGCAGCCCCGTCAGCGTTGCGTTCTGATGACCGGACTCATGACCGGCGCAGGCCGAGTCCCCGCAGCCCCGACCGCACCAGCGCGCAGTGCAGCCGCACGGACAGCGCCGCCATGGCCGCGGCGACCTCCTCGGCGTGTTCCCCGTCGCGGTGCCGTACCAGCGGGGCGACGACCTGCTCGACCAGGCCGACCTCACGATCCGCCGCGGTCCGGAACGGCCGCAGGTGCCGGGCCTCCACGCCGTACGACGCGATCTCGCCGGCGGTGCGGGCGATCGTCAGGGCGTCGGCGTCGTAGTACCGGCCGCTGCGGCGGACCAGTCCGTACGCCTCCAGCTGCTCGAGCTGATCGGCGCTGACCGCCGCGGACTCCAGCAGCTCGTCACGGGTCAGCCGCAGCTCAGGCGTCGTACCGAAGGTGGCCGGGCCGGGCAGGCCGGCGTCGATGCTGGTCTCGAGGTCGGCCGGGACCGCGGGTTGCCCGCCGGACGGCGCCGGGCGCAGGCCGCGGTCGAGGGCGGACAGGTGTTCCTTGATCACCTTCAACGGAAGGTAGTGGTCGCGCTGCGCGGCCAGCACGTAGCGCAGCCGCTCGACGTCGTGCTCGCTGAACTTGCGGTAGCCCGACGGCGCCCTGGCGGGCCGCACCAGTCCCTCCGCCTCGAGGAAACGGATCTTCGAGACGGTGACGTCGGCGAACTCGCCCTGCAGCCGGGCCAGGACCTCCCCGATTCCGAGCCGGCCACCCGGCTCGTCGGAACTCGGCGGGGAGGCCGGCTGGCTCAACCCTCGAACCCCTGGCCGCTGGCGTAGTACACCAGCCGGTACTTGCCGATCTGCACCTCGTCGCCGCCGGACAGCACGACCTCGTCGATCCGGTCGCGGTTCACGTACGTCCCGTTCAGGCTGCCGACGTCGCGGACCTTGGTCCGGTCGCCCTCGCGCCGGAACTCAGCGTGCCGGCGCGACACGGTCACGTCGTCCAGGAAGATGTCGCTGTCCGGGTGCCGGCCGGCCGTCACCACGTCGGTGTCGAGCAGGAACCGGCTACCCGCGTTCGGGCCGCGTTGCACGATCAGCAGCGCCGACCCGGCCGGCAGCGCCTTGACCGCGGCCTCGTCCTCGGCGGTCAGCTGTGCGGCGTCGATCCGCTCGGTGACCTCGTCGCCGATCGCGCCGATCATCGCAGTGTCGCCGATCCCACCGGCGGGGCGGTCGGCGGGAGCCAGCATGCTGCCGCACTGCGAGCAGAACCGGCTGCTCTCCGGGTTGTTGTGCCCACACTGGTTGCAGAACGGCATGGTGATCCTCTCGATCGCCTGGCGGCGCGGTCCCAACCCTCAAGCCCGGGTTGAGACCGGTACGGTCAACGTATCAGTTCTCTTCAAGCTGGCCCTGGTATGTCTCGGCGTCCATCAGGCCCTCGACCTCGTCCGGCTCGCTGAGCTCGACGTCGAACAGCCAGCCCTCACCGTACGGGTCGGTGTTGACCAGGTCGGGGCCCTCCTCGAGCGCCTCGTTCACCGCGGTGACGGTGCCGGTGACCGGCGCGAACAACTCGCTCACACTCTTGGTCGACTCCAGCTCACCACAGGGCTCCCCGGCCCTCACGGCGCTGCCGACCTCGGGCACCTGGACGTACACGATGTCACCGAGCGCGTTCTGCGCGAAGTCGGTGATGCCGACCCGCGCCGTGCTCTCGCCGGCCTTCACCCACTCGTGCTCGACTGTGTACTTCAGGTCTTCGGGATACACCGCGATCCTCTTTCGATTCGACGTGAAATCACTTGGTGGGGCTGGCTGCCGGGCGAGCGTAGCGATGCTCCCGAGGCGTGTGCAAGGCGGTCACCCGCAGGGTCTGCACGTCCTGCACGTCAGCGGTTCCGTTGATCTGCGGACCCGTGATCTCGCTCACCAACCCACCCGGGAAGTTGGCCGCCTCGGACAGGTTGTGCGAGTCGCCGATCGCCTCGATCACGTACGGCGACTCCACCTTGGTGCCGTCCACGAGCACACCCGGCGGGTTGTCGATGAAGGCGGTGCTGGACACCACCCGGACCTTGCCGTTGATCTGGATCGCCTCCGCGCCGGCGTCGCGCAACTCCTCGATCGCGTCCAGCAGGTTGCTGGCCTGGACCTTGCCGTCCGGGTCGGTCAGCGTGATCCGCACCCCGGGACCCTGCGCGGGCAGCGTTCCGGCCAGGATTCCGAGCACCTTGATCTGCTCCTGGGCCTGGGCGCGGGCGTTCTGGGCCCGGTCGGCGCCGGACGACAGGCTGCCCTTGCGCTGCTGCAGGTCGGCGATCTCCGACTCCAGCCGCCGGGTCGACTGGCCGAGGCCGTCGAGGATCGTGATCAGGTCCTCGCGGCGCGCGTTGGCGTAGCCGTCGTCGGCGAGGTTGAGCCGGACCTGGACCACCGCGAGGAACGCGACCAGGCCGAGCACGGCGCCGACGATCGCCTGGCCGCGCGACGGCCGCAATCCCGCCCGCAGCCGCTGCCACGCCTGACTCACTCCCGCCGGAGGCGCCGGCGGAGCGGCCGCGGGCTCCTCCTCGGACACCTCCGCGGCGGCCGCCTCGGTCTCGTCGGCCGGTGGCGGGTCGTCGACCTCGCCGGCAGGCGGAGTCTCGTCGGCCGCTCCGGTCTCGTCGACCGGAGGCGTCACCTCGATCCCGTCGGCCGGCGGAGACTCGGCGGGCGGTGGTGCCTTCTCGACCGGTGGCTCGGCCTTCTCCTGGATCGGCATCACCTGCGTGGGCAGGGCGTCCTGGTCGACCGGCTCCCCGACCGCCGGCATCAGCTCGGTGTCGTCCGCGTCCGGGTTCGCGCCGGGCTCGCCGGTGGCGTCTGGCTTGTCGTTCATGCTCTGAAGATGTGCCGCCGGATCGCGGCCATGTTGGTGAAGATCCGGATACCGAGGACGACGACCACGCCGGTGGACAGCTGCGAACCGACTCCGAGCTGGTCGCCGAGGTAGACGATGACGGCCGCGATCAGCACGTTCGAGATGAACGAGACCACGAACACCTTGTCGTTGAAGATGCCGTCCAGGAACGCGCGCAGCGCCCCGAACACGGCGTCGAGCGCCGCGACGACCGCGATCGGCAGGTACGGCTGGGCCCACTCCGGCACCGACGGCGCGACCACCAGTCCGATCACGACGCCGAGCACGAGGCCGAGTACCGCGATCACCGCTGCGCCCCCTTCGCATACCTGAGCGAGATCGAGGAGTCGCCGGGCACCAGCAAGGAGTCCTCCGAAGTAGGTGTCATGCGGACACCGAAATTGTTCAACAGGTACTGCATCCACTGACCGCCGGCGGTCTGCGAGAACCGCGCCGGCAGGGTTGCGGGGTCACCGATCGCCTGCACGACGTACGGCCGGCTCAGCGAGCTGTAGTCGACGGTGATCGCGGTGCCGGCGCCGCGGATCGCGGTCAGCGAGGTGAGCCGGTGGCCGTTCACCGAGACCGCCTCAGCACCCGCGGCCCACAGGCCGTTCACGAGCTGCTGGAGGTCGACGTCGAGCACCTTGCCCTCGTCGTCGGTGGCGTTCTTCGCGTCGTCCACGACGATCTTCAGCCCCGGCCCCTTCGCGTCCGTCGCGCCGGTGGCGAGCTCGAGCTGGTCGAGCTGCCGCTGCAGCTCGGCGCCCTGCGCGCCCAGCCCGCTGGCCTGCAGCGCGCGCACCTCGCGCGCCAGCGCCGACTGCTCCTTGTGCAGCTCGGTGAGCCGCTCGTCGGCGGTCTTGATCCGCTGCACCAACTGGTCGCGCTGCTTCTCCGCCTCGGGCGCGCTGCGGTAGTTCTGCACCGCCGCGACGGCGAGCAGGAACCCGACGGCGAGCAGCGCGATCGCGGGCAGCGGCCGGAACCGCGAACCCTGCCAGCGGCTGCGCTCACCTGACCGCGACGCCGCCGCGTACCCCTCGTCGATCGGGTGCTCGATCAGGTTCGTCAGCAAAGACATCGAGGCGTCCGGCCGCCTCTGCCCCACGGGTGGTGGAGGCAATGTCTTCGTCACCGGTCCATCCTTGCATGTGGCACGGTCGAGTCCCGCCCCAGTCGAACAGCACGGCCTCGATCAGTTCGCGGCCGCCTGTTTGGACAGCGGCGGAACCGTGTCCATCAGGTGTTTCAGCTGTACGACGTACAGCGCGCCGGCCCAGAAGTACAGCGCGGTCCCCCAGATGGCGAACGCCCAGCCGAACACCCGCGCGAACGTGCCGACCACGTTCTGCTGGTCGCCGAGCAGCAGCAGCGGGAACGCGTACAGCAAGCTGAAGGTGGCGGCCTTGCCGATGAAGTGCACCGGCAGCGCGTTGTAGCCGCGCCGGTGCAGCGCCGGCAGCGTGAACGTGAGCAGCACGTCCCGCATCGGCAGCGCGATCGCGAGCCACCACGGGATGATGTCGCGCAGCGCCAGCCCGAGCACGGTGGCGAAGATGTACAGCCGGTCCGCGACCGGGTCCAGCAGCTCGCCGAGGTGGCTGGTCTGGTTCATCCGGCGGGCGATCTGGCCGTCGGCCCAGTCGGTGAAGCCGGACACCATCAGCACCACCAGCGCCCAGCCGTCCTCCTCGGGCCCGAGGATCAGCCAGAGGAACAGCGGTACGCCGAGCAGCCGCAGGAAGCTGAGCAGGTTCGGGATCGTCCAGACCCGGTCCGACACCTCGACCTGTGTCACCCCACCAGCCTCCCGTTCGACCGTGTTGTCCCCGTGGTTGTCCCCGTGGTTCTCCCCGTGGTTTCTCCCCGCGGACCCACCCGCTCGTAACTGTACTGGCCACTCACCGGAAGTCCCGGGAGGTGGTCCGGGCGGCGAGCGGGAGGCGTTCCATGCCGTCGGCGACCAGGTTGGTGACGCCCTGGAAGCGTTCGAGCCGGCCACGGACGATCAGTGCGCCGGACTCCCGCGCCACCCGGCGGTGCCGGTTCCACACGCCCTCGGAGCAGACCACGTTGATCATGCCGGTCTCGTCCTCCAGGTTCAGGAACGTCACTCCCCCAGCGGTCGCCGGGCGCTGCCGGTGCGTCACCACGCCGGCGGCCCGGACCCGGCGGCCCGGTTCCGCGGTGGGCAACTCGGCGGCCGACAGCACCCCGGCCGCGGTGAGCTCGGCGCGGACGTGCCGGACCGGGTGGTCGTCCGCTGAGATGCCGGTGGCCCACAGGTCGGCCATCGTCAGCTCCACCTCGCTCATCCCGGGCAGGGTCGGCGGCGGCCCGGCACTGGTCACCCCGGTCAGGTGCTCGGGCCGCACCTCGGCCGCCTGTCCCGCGTTCCACAGCGCCTCCCGGCGGCTCAGCCCGAAGCACCCGAACGCCCCGGCCGTCGCCAGCGCCTCCACCTGTACGACGCCCAGCCCGGTACGGCGGACCAGGTCCGCCTGGTCGAGGTACGGACCGTTCTCGGTGCGCTCGGCCACGATCCGTTCCGCGGCCTCGGTGCCGATCGACTTCACCCCGGCCAGCCCGAGCCGGACCGCGAACCGCCCGTCCCGGCGGTGCACGTCGGAGTCGAACGTCGCCTTCTCGTCGAACTCCCCCACCGGCGGCTGCTCGCTCTCCAGGCAGGCGTCCGAGCCGGTCGGCGCGAGATCGTTGCCGGGGGCAAGTGGTTCGAGGACGGCGTGGGCGTCGGACAGGTGCAGGTCCGGGCGGCGGACCTCGACGCCGTGCCGGCGTGCGTCGGCGACCAGCGACTGGGGCGAGTAGAACCCCATCGGCTGGGCCCGCAGCAGCGCGGCCAGGAACGCCGCCGGGTAGTGCAGCCGCAGCCAGGTGCTCGCGTAGACCAGCAGCGCGAAGCTGATCGAGTGCGACTCGGCGAACCCGAAGTTCGCGAACGCCTCGATCTTGTCGTAGATCGAGTCGGCCAGGTCGCCGGTGATGCCGTTGGACGCCATCCCGTCGTACAGCTTCTTCTTGAGCGAGGAGATCCGCTCGACGCCGCGCTTGGAGCCCATCGCCCGGCGCAGCAGGTCCGCGTCGTCACCGGTGCAGCCGCCGACCACCATGGCGATCTGCATCAGCTGCTCCTGGAACAGCGGCACGCCCTTCGTGCGTTCCAGCACCGGCTCGAGCTTCGGGTGCAGGTAGGTGACCGGCTCCTCGCCGAGCTTGCGGCGGATGAACGGGTGCACGGCGCCACCCTGGATCGGGCCGGGCCGGATCAGCGCCACCTCGATCGCCAGGTCGTAGAAGGACCGCGGCCGCAGCCGTGGCAGCGTGCCCATCTGGGCCCGGCTCTCCACCTGGAACACCCCGACCGAGTCGGCCCGGCCGAGCTGGTCGTACACCCCGGGCTCCTCCTTCGGAATGGTGTCGAGGGTCCACTTCTCGCCGAGGTTCAGCTCGGCCAGGTTCATCGCGTACTGCAGCGCGGCGAGCATGCCGAGCCCGAGCAGGTCGAACTTCACCAGGCCCATCCAGGCGCAGTCGTCCTTGTCCCACTGCAGCACGGTCCGGTTCTCCATCCGGGCGTGCTCGATCGGCACCACCGTGCCGACCGGGATGTCGGTGAGCACCATGCCGCCGGAGTGGATGCCGAGGTGCCGCGGGAACTTCAGCAGCTCCTCGGCCAGCCCGACCACCGGCGGCGGGATGTCGTGGTCGGCGCTGCTCACCGCGGCGCCCCAGGCGTCGACCTGCTTGGACCAGGCGTCCTGCTGGCCGGTCGAGTACCCGAGCGCCTTCGCCATGTCCCGGACCGCCAGCTTCGGGCGGTAGGTGATCACGTTCGCGACCTGCGCCGCGTTGCGCCGGCCGTACTTGGCGTAGACGTGCTGGATCACCTCCTCCCGCCGGTCGGAGTCGAAGTCGACGTCGATGTCCGGCTCCTCCTCGCGGGTGGCGGACAGGAACCGCTCGAACGGCAGGTTGTACAGCACCGGGTCGACCGCGGTGATGCCGAGCGCGTAGCAGACCACCGAGCTGGCCGCCGACCCACGGCCCTGGCAGAGGATCCCCTGCGACCGGGCGAACTGGACGATCTCGTGCACGATCAGGAAGTAGCCCGGGAAGTTCAGGTCCTCGATGACCTGCAACTCCTTCGCCAGGCGCTTCTTCGCGTCCTGCTCACGCCGCTTGCCGCCGTACCTTTCGACCACCCCGGCCTCGCACAGCTCGCGCAGCCAGGTCATCGGGGTGTGACCGTCCGGCACCTCCTGGTCGGGCAGGTTCGGCTTCGCCTTGCGCAGCGGGAAGGCCAGGTCGGCGGCGATCCGGACCGTGCTGGACACGGCTCCGTCGTACCGGCGGAACCGGGCCGCCATCTCCGCGCCGGACCGCAGGTAGGCGGCGCCGGACGCGGGCAGCCAGCCGTCCAGCTCGTCCAGGCTGCGCCGGGCCCGGACCGCGGCGATCGCGGACGCCAGCCGGCGCCGCCACGGGATCGCGTAGTGAACGTTGTTCGTGGCAACGACCCGCAACCCTGCCTCGGCGGCGAGACCGGCGAGGATGTCGTTGTACGTCGTGTCCAGCGGGTGGCCGTGGTCGAACAGCTCGACGGCGACCTGGTCGCTGTCGAACAGCGCCACCAGCCGGTCCAGCTCCGCCGCGGCCGCGTCCCGCCCGGCGGATCCGCCGGCCCGCAGGGCCTGCCGGACCAGGCCCTTGCGGCAGCCGGTCAGCACGAACCAGTCGCTCCCGGCGGTGGCGGCCAGCTCCTCGAGGTCGTACGAGGGCTTGCCCTTCTCGGCGCCGCGCAGCTGCGCCTCGGTGATCGCGCCGGCAAGCTTGTGGTACCCGGCCTGGCCGGCGGCCAGCACCAGCAGGTGGCTGCCCTCGGGATCGGCGACACCGTTCTGCGGCATCGTCAGGCCGAGCGACAGCTCCGCGCCGAACACCGTGTCCAGCCCGTCGTACGCCTCGGCCGCCTCGGCCATCCGGACCACGCCGTAGAACCCGTCGTGATCGGTGAGCGCGAGCGCGGTCAGCCCGAGCCGGACCGACTCCTCGACCAGCTCCTCCGGCGACGCGGCGCCGTCGAGGAAGCTGTAGAACGAGTGGCAGTGGAGCTCCGCGTACGGCACCACGGGACCGTCCGGCGGGCGGACGTGCCCCCACGGATCCGGGTCGTACGGCTGCCGGGCCCGCGACCACGCCGGGCTGTCGCCCCCGTCGGCGTCGATCGGCGGCCCGCCCGGCCGCCGCCGGTCCGACAACCGCCGCTCCAGCTCCGACCACGGAATCGGCGGGTTGTTGTAGCCCACGACATGTTCACCTCCTGTGAAGAAGAATAGAACATGTGTTCAGCCAGTTCGATGATCGAAGCACGCTGCCGCGTCAGTCTTGTGCCGGCTGGCTTGTCCGGCGGTCGCCCTGGGCGGCCGCGACGATCTGGTCGGCGGCTCGGTCGATGTCCTCCGTGGTGGTCCAGCGGCCGAGTGACAGCCGGATCGCGGACAGACTGCGGTCGCTGTTCAGTCCCATCGCGGTCAGCACGGGCGAGGGTCGGTGGTCGCCGCTGTGGCAGGCGGACCCGGTCGACGCGGCGATCCCTGGCGTGTTGCCGAGCAGTTCGTGTCCGCTGGTCTCCCGGATGCTGATGTTGAGCGTGTTCGGCAGTCGCGCGGCCGCGGGCCCGTTGAGCTGCACCCGTCCGGGCAGGGCGGCGGCGAGCCGGTCATGAAGGTCGTCTCGCAGGAGTCGAACACGGTGCTGGCCGTCCGTCGTGGCGAGGTCTTCGGCCGCGAGGCGGGCGGCGGCGCCGAGCGCGACGGCGAAGGCGACGTTCTCGGTTCCGGCCCGTCGGCCGTGTTCCTGCCCGCCGCCGTACACCAACGGCTCCAGGCGCACGCCGGGGCGTACGTACAGCGCGGCGATGCCTTTCGGTGCGTACATCTTGTGCCCGACAACGGTGGCGAGGTCCGCGCCGAGTTCGGCGACGTCGAACGGCATCTTGCCGATGACCTGTGCGGCGTCGCAGTGGAACAGCGCGCCGTGGTCGCGGGCGATGCGGGCAAGGTCGGTGATCGGTTGCAGGGCACCGGTTTCGTTGTTGGCGGCCATGATCGACACGAGCACGGTCCGGTCTGTGATCGCGACGGCGAGGTCGGTGGGGTCGACCAGTCCGCTGCCGTCGACGGGCAGGTAGGTCACCTCGACACCGTGCCAGCGCTCCAACGCCCGGCATGCCTCGAGGACGGCGGGATGCTCGGTGCGTTGGGTGATCACGTGCGGCCGATCAGCACCGGCGGCCAGGACGGCTCCGCGGATGGCGAGGTTGTCGGACTCCGAACCGGATCCGGTGAACACGATGTCGTCGTCGCCCGCGCCGATGAGTGCGGCTATCTGGCTGCGGGCGTGTTCCAGTGCCACGCGGGGATCGGCGCCGTAGTGGTGATCGCTGGACGGGTTGCCGAACCCGTCACTCAGGTAGGGCAGCAGCGCGGCCGTGACGGCGGGATCGATCGGTGTGGTGGCGTTGTAGTCCAGATAGACCGGGCCCTCGGTGAGTCTTGCCGGGGCAGTCATGCTGAGTCCTTCTCGCGTGCCGGAGCGGTGCATCGTCCGGTCATCGAGGGCTTAGGTCGTGCTGGTAGGGCTTGATCGCGAGCACGGAGATGCTCTTCACGCCGTACGTCTTGCTGGCGTTGCGGGCCTGGTCGGAGATGAACCCGTAGGAGTTCGTGCGGACTTGCTGGACGGCGAGGCCGGCGGCCTCGATCGCGGCCAGATACCGGTCCTGCTGCGCCGCGCCACCGATGCAGGATGCCCACAGGTCCGCGTTGCAGACGATGGCGTCCTTGAGCTGCGTCTCGCTGACGATGTCGGCGATGGCCAGGCGGCCACCGGGCCGAAGGACCCGCGCGGCCTCGGCGAACACCGCTTCCTTGTCCGGGCAGAGGTTGATCACGCCGTTGGAGATCACGCAGTCGACGCTCTCGTCGGCGAACGGCAGCCGTTCGATAGGGCCTCGATGGAACTCGACGTGACGCAGGCCGGCGTCGAGGGCGAGCCGCCGTGCCTTGTCCAGCTGTTCGGGAGTGAAGTCGACTCCGATGACGCTACCGGTCGGGCCGACCAGGGCGGCTGCGTAGAACGCGTCCATGCCGGACCCGCTGCCCAGGTCGACGACGTCCTCGCCCACCTGGAGGTCGGCGAGATCGAAGAAGTAACCAACGCCGGCGAAGGACTCGACCGCCTGAGCCGGCGCCGACGCGAGCCGACCCGCGTCGTACCCGACACGCACGGCGACCTGTTCGCCCAGCTCGAAATGGAAGGTCCCGTGCGGCTTCTGCGCCACCTGCCGGTACATCTCCTTGACCTTCGTCTCCAGCGCCATCACGTCCACTGTCGTGGTCATTGCCACCCTCCCCTATTCAAGGAACTACTTGAATAAGACACCTCGCCGTGCGGTATTGTCAAGAGAGTGCTTGAATAGCCTGGTCGCGAGAAGGTGGGCAATGGCGGATCACGCAGCCAAAGCGGCGCTGTTCGACGCCTTGGCCGAGTCGGCGAAGGCGCTCGCGAACGGTCGACGGGCCGAGCTGGTCGACGTACTCAGCCAAGGCGAACGATCGGTCGAAGAGCTCGCGGCCGAGATCGATCAGACGGTGGCCAACACGTCCCACCATCTCCAGCGGCTGCTGAGGTCCGGCATGGTCCGAACGCGCCGGGAAGGGACGCACATCTACTACGCACTGTCCAGTCCGGTCGTGGCCACCCTGTGGCGGGCGATGAGGGAGGCTGCCGAACAACATGTGGCCGGACTGGAACGCCTCGCGGAGGACTATCTCGGCGACCGAGCCACACTCGATTCCATGACCCGGGACCAGCTTCGCGATCGACTCCGCGAAGGCGACATCGTCGTACTCGACGTGCGCCCCCGACCCGAGTACGAAGCTGGTCACATCCCTGGCGCCCTCTCGGTCCCTGTCCAACACCTCCAGGCACGACTGAAAGACATCGACGGCGGCGCCCAGGTGGTGGCCTACTGCCGCGGGCCGTATTGCGTCTACGCCGACGAGGCTGTCCGGCTGCTCACCAGCGAAGGCCGCGCTGCCTCCCGGCTCGAGGACGGCTTCCCGGAATGGGCCGTAGCCGGCCTGCCGGTCGAACGAGGCGCGCGAATCCGTCAGTCATAGCGGGCCTCGGTCCACCAGCGGCCGTTCTCGACGATCAGCAGCCAGGCGCTGCCGTCCTCGCCGACGATCTGGAACCGGGCCAGCCGCCGGGCCGACTCGGTGTCCCACCAGCGCTCCTCCACCGGCCACGGCCCAGCCCAGGCCGCGACCGGCTGCAACGCCTCCCGTCCCTCGGCGTCGAAGCCGGCCGGCTCACCGGTGAGGACGCCGCGGGCGTCGACGCCGACCTGGCGGCCGTCGGCGGCTACCACCTGCGCCGGCCGCGGCGCGGGGAACACGGTCGCGGGTGCCGGCGCGGGCAGGCTGCCGGGCCAGGGCAGGTCGCCCGGCTTGGCGGGCAGCGGCGGGTCGCCCCACGGGACCAGCCGCTGCCGCTCCGCCGGGCTGCGGCCGCCGCCGACCACGATGGTGGCGACGGCGCCGTGCCCGAGCATGCTCTGGACCCGCGACAGCGCCCGGTGGATCTGCTCGTCCGGGCCGCCGCCCCACAGGCCGTCGGCGTGCGCCCCGACCGGGTCGACCCGGTCGGGGACCAGCCGGACCCGGGTGACCGGCGAGGTGACCTCGCTGGTCGCGGTGGACGTGCCCTGCAGCTGCCAGCGGACCCGGTCCACCAGGTCGGCGGCGGTGAACCAGCGCGGGTGCAGCCACTCCCGCTCGTGCACCCGGCCGGACTCGGTGCCGACCTCGACCCGCACACAGGTGCAGACCAGCCCCAGCTCGGCCAGGTCCGCGGTGAAGGTGTCGGCGATCCCGCGGACCGCGAAGGCGACCTGGTCGACCCGGTCCACCGCCGGCTCCAGGTGCACCTCACGAGCCAGCTCGGGCGGCGGGCGTCGTACCACCACCGGGCGGTTGTCGAGGCCGGCGGCCAGCCGGTGCGCGAGCGCGCCGTCGGGACCGAACCGGGTCAGCACCTCGGTGGCCGGCAGCGCGGCGAACGCGCCAAGGTGCCGCAGGCCGAGCCGGCGCAGCAGGTCGGTGAGCTCGGGCCGCTCCAGCACGTCGACGGTCAGCGGCGCCAGGAACGCGGCCGACCCCCCCGGCGCGACCACCCTGACCGGTTGCCGGTACGACGAACCGCGCGCGGCCTGCTCCGCGGCGAACGGGCCGTCGGCGATCCCGATCCGCGCGTCCGGCACGTCGTACGTGGCGAGCCGGTCGAGCAGCTTCTCGGCGGCGGCGGTCTCGGTGCCGTAGAACCGCTCCGGCCCGCGGGCCCGGACCGCGCAGACGCCGGGGCGGATCACATGCACGCCGGGGGCGAGCGCCTCGATCGCGGTCACCACCGGCTCGAAGGCGCGGTTGTCCAGGGCCGGGTCGTAGGTCAGCACCACCAGCTCCGGGCAGCGGGACTGGGCGTCGCGGGCGCGCAGCCCACGCCGGACGCCGTCGGCGCGGGCGGCGGCCGAGGAGGCCAGCACCCGGCCCTTGTCGAGCACCGCGACCGGGGCGTCCGGCGGGCAGCCGACCGCACTCGCCGCGGCGGTCACCGGCCAGTCCGGGCACCAGATCACCATCGTGCGGGTGGTGGCCACCATCAGCCCACCGCCTCGCGCCGCCAGTCGGGCAGCTGCTCGACGGCGACCGGCTCGGCCACCCGGACGGTCCCCTCCGGATCGGGGAGCCAGAGTTGGTGCCGGCGCGGGCGGGCCGCCGTACGCCGGCCGGTCACGCTGACCGAGAGCCGCCGCGCAGTGAGATGGCCGAACCCGTCGCCGAGACCGGACCAGGTCTCTTCGCCGGCCTGCAGCCGCGCCTCGGCCCCCGGCCACGGGCCGACCGAGACCAGCACCGCGCCGCGGCCGCGCATCCGGGCCGACAACCGGGACGCCTCCGCCGCGGTCACCTCGCGCGGCGGCCGCACCACCACCACGGTCAGCACGTCGATCAGGGTCGCCACCACGCCGAGCCACTCCCGCCCGGGCTCGGGCACCACCACCAGCCGGTCCAGGTCGACGCCCAGCCCGCCGGCCGCCTCGGCGCCGAACGCGGGCAGCCCGACCGCGCCGCACCAGGCCCCGTTGTCGGAGGGACCTGCCATCATCAGCATCGCGAGCGAGGTCGAGCCCTGCACCGAGTACGACGCGCCCGCGCGCAGCGCACCACCGGGCAGCAGCGCGGACAACGCCGGCGCGGTCGGCAGCGAACGCTCCGCGTGCGCGGTGTCCAAGGCCTGCTGGAGCTTGGCGCGGGTGTGCGACCGCACCTCGTCCAGTGCAGTTACCTGGGCGTTGATCGCCGCGGTCCGCCCCGTCATTCCCCCATGTTCGAACATCTGTTCGATGAAGTCAATCGGGAGTCTGGCCGACTACTCACCTCTGCGGCAGAATCATGACAGGAGTCGCGCCATGGCCACCGATCTCACCCTCTACCTCGACGACCACCCCGGCGAACTGGCCCGGGTGGGTCAAGTCCTGGGCCGCGCCGGCGTCAACGTCGACGGCCTGTGCGCCGTGGTCAGCGGCGGCGGGCAGGCCGAGGTCCACCTGCTCGTCGACGACATGACCAGCGCGTTCAGCGCGCTGACCGCCGCGGAGATCGCGATCGTCTCCGAGCAGGAGGTGGTGGTCATCCCCGTCAAGGACCGCCCGGGCGAGCTCGGCGAGATCACCCGCAGGCTCGGCGAGGCCGGGGTGAACATCACCCTGGCCTACCTGGCGACGAACACCCGGCTGGTGCTCGCCGCCGACGACCTCGCGACCGCCCGGACGGCGTTACTCGTCTAGAACATCGGCGCGGCGCCCTGCGGCGGGGCGATCCTGTGCTTCGCGTGGGCGCGTTTCGCCTCGCGCTCCGCGTGCCGCGGATCGGGCAGGATCACCACCGGGCAGGTCGCGTGCCGGATCACGTGCTGGCTGGTCGACCCGACCAGCGCGTCGTGCGCGGCGCCGTGGCCGTGGCTGCCCAGCACGATCAGCTCGGCGTCGAGCGCGGCCAGGCAGAGCTGCTCGCTGGGCTGACCCGCGACGACCAGCCGCTCCACCTCCACGCCCGCCTCACCTACAGCCTCGTCCAGGATCCGGTTCTGCAGGTCCGCCGCGCGGTCCCGGGCCTCCGCCGGGCTGCTGGCCGCCCCTGGGGCCTCCAGGCCGTCCCACGACCAGACCGTCACAGCGCGCAGCCGGCAGTCCTTGCGACGGGCTTCGTCGAGCGCCCACTCGAGCGCCCTCTGCCCGGCGGGCGAACCGTCGATCCCACACACGATGACGTGTTCCCGTGCGTCCATCACGCACCTCCCAACACTGTGCGGTTGAGCTTCCAGCATGCGACCGCACCCGATGCGCGTACAGGTCCGTAGGTCCCGTTCGCTGCGGGCCCCGTTGCCCGGGGTACGGCCGGGCCCACGCTTCACCAGGGCAGGGGGCTTCGGCGGCGACGTAGCCCCCGGTCGGGCCGTTCGGACCCACCTGCGCCATGCGGACGATGATCTCGGCGCCCTCCTCGACGGTCTGGATGCCGGTGTTCCCGTTGAGGTCCGTCCTGGTGTAGCCGGGCTCCACCGCGTTGATCCGCAGGTAGGCCCGCTGACGCTGGACTGCGACGTGCTCACCGTGGCGGGCAGCGACCTGCACATCATGATCTACACGGCCGAGCCGGGGACGCCGGACGGCGAACGCCTCGCACTGCTCACCGTCCTCGGCACCCAGGCACTCGCCGGGTAGGTGCCGGTCAGTCGGACAGCTCGGCCGGGACCGCGACGACGTCGACGAGGGCGCCGTTGCGGATCGCGGTGATCTCGGTACGACGGCCGATCGCGTCGGCGAACATCAGCCGCTGCAGCGACTGGGCGTCCCGCAACGGCTCGCCGTTCACCGCGAGCACCAAGTCGCCGGGCTGCAGGCCGGCCCGGGACGCGGGGCTGCCGGAGATCACCTCGACGACCCGCAGCGCGGTGCGCTGGCCGAACCGCTCGGACAGCTGCGGCCGCAGCGGCGCCGGGGTGCTCACCAGCCCGAGGTAGGCGCGCCGGACCTTGCCGTCGTGCAGCAGCGCGTAGATGATCCGGCGGGTGGTCGAGTTCACCGGCACGGCCAGCCCGACCCCGAACCCGGCCACGGCGGTGTTGATGCCGATCACCCGGCCGCGGCTGTCGGCGAGCGCGCCACCGGAGTTGCCGGGGTTCAGCGCGGCGTCGGTCTGGATCACGTCCTCGACGATCCTGCTCATGGTCCCCGACCGGGTCGGCAGCGACCGGCCGAGCGCGCTCACCACGCCGGCGGTCACGCTGCCGGCCAGGCCCAGCGGGTTGCCGACGGCAACGACCAGGTTGCCGACCCGGAGCCGGTCGGCGTTGCCGTACTCCGGCGGGTCCGGGATCACGCGGTCCGCGCGCACCACCGCCAGGTCGGACAGCGAGTCCGCCCCGACCAGCCGCAGGCCTGCCGTCGTACCGTCGGCGAACTCCGCGACCCCGATCTCGCCCTGCCGGTCGCCGGTCACGTGCGCGTTGGTGAGCAGGTGCCCGTCGGTGGTGAGGACCACGCCGGAGCCGGACGACTCGCCGCGCCGGCCGCCGCGGATCCGCAGGCTCGCCACCCGCGGGATGAGCCGCTCCGCGACCCCGGAAACCACCTGCGAGTACGCGTCCAGCGCCTCGCTCTCACTCGCGTCGTTGCGCTCGACGCTGTCCTCGATACCGTCCATCGCCCGCCTCCTGATTACACAGTTACACGCGTGATCAAGGGATGAGAACAGCCGCGCCCCGCACCCGGTCCGCGGCCAGGTCGGCGAGGGCGAGGCTCGCGTCTTCGAGGGCGTACGGCGTGGTCGTCACCCGCAGCCGTTGCTCCCCCGCGAGCCGCAGGAACTCGGCCGCGTCGGCGCGGGTGTTCGCGGTGACGCTGCGGATCTGGCGCTCCTGGAACAGGTGCGCCTGGTAGTTCAGCGGCGGGATGTCCGACAAGTGGATACCGGCGATCGCGAGCGTCCCGCCACGGTCGAGGGCGGCCAGCGCCTCCGGCACGAGCTCGCCGGCCGGCGCGAACAGGATCGCGGCGTCGAGCGGCTCGGGTGGCTCGGTCCCGGTCGCCGAGGCGGCGCCGAGCTCGAGGGCCAGTGCGCGGGCGGCTGGGCCGCGGGTCACCACGTGCACCAAGGCGCCGCGGGCCATCGCGACCTGCGCGGCCAGGTGCGCGCTGGCGCCGAACCCGTAGATGCCGAGCCGGCCGTTCTCCGGCAGGTCGGCCCGTTGCAGGGCCCGGTACCCGATGATGCCGGCGCACAGCAGCGGCGCCAGCTCGGCATCGTCGTACCCGGTGGGCAGCCGGAGCGCGTAGCCGGCGGGGACCGTCGCGTACTCGGCGTACCCGCCGTCGGCGTCCCAGCCGGTGTAGAGCGAGAACGGGCACAGGTTCTCCGTGCCGCGCTCGCAGTACCGGCACTCACCGCAGGTGCCACGCAGCCAGGCGATCCCGACCCGGTCCCCGACGCTGAAGTCCCCCGCCGCGATGACCACCTCGCCGACCACCTCATGCCCCGGTACGACGTTCGGCCGGTGCACCGGCAGGTCGCCCTCCGCGACGTGCAGGTCGGTCCGGCACACCCCGCACGCCAGCACCTTCACCAGCAGCTCGCCGGGCCCGGCGACCGGCTGCGCGGCGTCGCGCAGCACGACCGGCTCGGTCAGCACCGGCCCCGGCCGCTCAACCCGCCATGCGCGCATGATCACAGCGTACGAACTGGAGCCGTTGGGTAGCGTCGACACCGATGGAACTCACCAGGACATTCACCACCGACCAGTACGAACGCGCTCTCGAGTCGTGGCAGTGGCTCGACCTGGCCGGCAAGGAACCGGTGTTCGCGACACCCTTCGGCGACGTGGTGCTCCGGGCCGCGGACGGGTTCTGGTGGCTGGACGCGCTCGGCGGGGAGCTGTCGCGGCCGTGGGAGTCGATCGAGGCGATGCGGGCGGAGCTGAACACGCCGGAGGGGCAGGAGCGGTACCTGCTCGCCTCACTGGTGTACGTCGCCGACCAGCGCGGGCTGGTGCCGGACCAGGACCAGGTCTACGGGTTCCTGCAGCCGCCGGCGCTCGGCGGGCCGGTGGACGCGGAGAACGTGGAGCTGGTCGACTTCGTGGTGGCGCTCAACATCGCCGGCCAGATCCACGAGCAGATCCGCAGCCTGCCTTAGGCCAGCTGGCGGACAGGCTTGCCGGCGAGGAACGCGGTGATGTCCTCGACGGCCTCGCGGAAGTATGTCCGGTAGTTCCGTTCCGTCACGTACCCCAGGTGCGGTGTGGCCAGCACGTTCGGCAGGGTCCGCAGCGGGTCGTCCGCCGGCAGTGGCTCGGTGTCGAACACGTCCAGCCCCGCGCCGGCGATCCAGCCCTCGCGCAGCGCCGTGACCAGCGCCTCGGCGTCCACGATCGCCGACCGCGAGGTGTTGACGAGATACGCCGTCCGGCGCATCCGCTCCAGCTCGGCGGCTGCGAGCAGTCCCCTGGTGCGATCACTGAGCACCAGGTGGATCGACAGCACGTCGCTCGTCTCGAGCAGCGAGTTCATCGACGGCGCCCGGGTCACGCCGGCCTCGGCGGCGCGGGCGTCGGTGAGGTTCTCGCTCCAGGCGACCACGTCCATGCCGAACGCGAGACCGACCTGGGCCACCTTGCCGCCGATCTTGCCGAGCCCGAGCAGGCCGAGCTGGGCGCCGTACAGGTCGGTGCCGACGGTGCGCTGCCACGGACCACCGCGTCGTACCGAGCCGGCCTCGAGGGTGAGGTGGCGGGTCAGACCGAGGATCAGCGCCCAGGTCAGCTCGACCGGCGGCTCCGACGCGCTCGCGGTGCCGCAGACCGTGACGCCGTGCGCGGACGCGGCCCGCAGGTCGATCGAGGCGTTGCGCATCCCGGAGGTGATGAGCAGCCGCAGCTTCGGCAGCCGACCGAGCAGCGAGGCGGTGAACGGGGTTCGCTCCCGCATGATCACCGCGATCTCGCAGTCGCCGATCGCCGCGACCACCGCGTCCTCGCTGTCGAGGTGCTGACGCAGCACCACCAGCTCGACACCGGCGGACGCCCAGTCCGCCAGTCCGGCAGCCGCTCCCTGGTAGTCGTCGAGTACGGCGCAGCGCACGCTCACGACCGGACGTCCGCGTCGACCAGCTCCGGCTCCGGCGCACGCCTGCGGGACGCGCGGCGGTCCATCAGCAGGTGCACGCCGACCGAGACCAGCGTGACGACCACGGCGATCAGCACGAACAGGTCGAGATGCGGCTGCACGTGCCGCTGGACGAACGGGACGCGGCCGAGGAAGTAGCCGAGCAGCGTCAGCCCGCCCGCCCAGATCACTGCGCCGACGGTGCTGTAGGTGAGGTACTTCGCGCGGTCCATCCGGGCCGCCCCGGCGACCACGGTGATCAGCGTGCGCACCACGCCGACGAACCGGGCCAGCACGATCGCGGGCGCGCCGTACTTCTCGAAGAACGCCTCGGTCCGCTCGATGTGCCGCTGGTTCACGAACCGCTGCTTGCGCTCACCGCGCAGGAACGCCTCGCCGAGCCCCCGGCCGATCCCGTAGCCGACCACGTTGCCGAGCACCGCCGCCACGCACATCAGCACGCACACCAGCCACACCGGCTGCCGCACCACACCGGCGGCGCCGAACATGCCGATGCTGAACAGCAGCGTGTCCCCCGGCAGGAAGAAGCCGAACAGCAGGCCACACTCGGCGAAGATCACCCCCGCCGCGATCCACAGCGCCCAGGCTCCCCCACTCGCGAAGATGTGCTCCGGACTCAACCACCCCAGAAAGTCCACACCTCGCAGTCTAGAGGTCACCGCCAAAGGTTGCCGCGAGCACCCGTCACCTCAACAGACTCGAAGCGTCACCAACGCAGTACGACGCGTAGCTGTCGATGTAGATCCCGACACGCCCAGCCAGCACCTTGCTCGGGATGAGGTAGATACGGCCGACGCCATCGACGATGAAGAAAGAGTCGATGGTGTCCGGATCGTATGGGGCCTTGCCAGCCGTCTTGTCGAGCGAGTAGGGACGTCGGCCGATTCCCACCTGCCAAGAGCCGCTCTTGGTCTTGGATGTCGTGCTCTTCACCTGCACTCGCTGGATGCCTTCTGGCGTCGTGACCAGCAGGTCGTAGACCTGCGGCTCAGCGGGTACGGCGACAGGCATGCCGCGCAGCGTGAACCACGCCGTGGCGATGGCACCCGCCGCGCTCCGAAGCAGAGAGGTCTGCGCAGCACCCGCGAAGAGGTCCTCGGACAAGTCGTCGACCGGCGCCGGTTGGAGATGTTGCGTATCCAGACGCAGCCGCACCGAGTGCGCCTTGACCGATGCCCTGGAGTCCGCGTTGTCGTTCAGCTCGACGAGCCGAAGGACCTCGGCCCAATTCGTGCCTCTGGTCACCGCCTCCCGGAGCTGGATGTCCGACCAGCGTCGCTGACCTCTGAAGTGACTTGTGTCCAAGCCGAGATCGACTGCCGCCTGTTTGATCCTGCGCAGTGAGTTGGTCGAGGTGGGCTTGAATCCCAACTGTCTCATCACGCCATGCCACGAGCTCTGCTCTGTGATCGCTTGCTTGAGTTGCTCATCGGTCCAACGACGCGGACGCCCCCGAGTTGCTGTCATGCCCCGGAAACTAGCTGAGGGCACCGACAGAATCGGTGCCCTCACGATGGTCGGGCTGGCGAGACTCGAACTCGCGACCCCCGGTCCCCCAGACCGGTACGCTACCAACTGCGCCACAGCCCGTTCGCCCGTCTCAGAGGCGAGCGGAAGACACCTTACCTCACCCTTCGGCCCGCGATTTCCACAACCGCTGCCGCACGCCTCGCGGACTGCCCTCTCAGGGCCTCGTGCGCTTCTTCCGCGGGCGCACCGCGACGTGGACCGGGCTGCCGACGAAGCCGAAGTCCTCGCGGAGCCGGCGCTCGATGAAGCGCTGGTACGACGCCTCCAGCGGGCCGGACGTGAACACGATGAACGTCGGCGGCATCGTCGACGCCTGCGTGCCGAACAGGATCTTCGGCTGCTTGCCGCTCCGCACCGGGTGCGGGTGCGCCGCGACCAGCCGGCCCAGGAACGCGTTCAGCTGGCCCGTCGGGACCCGGGTCTGCCACCCGTCCAGCGCGGCGCGCAGGGCCGGCACCAGCTTCTCGACGTGCCGTCCGGTGCCCGCGCTGATGTTCACCCGCGGCGCCCACCGGAACTGCACCAGGTCCCGCTCGATCTCGCGCTCCAGGTAGTACCGGCGCTCCTCGTCGACCAGGTCCCACTTGTTGAAGGCGATCACCATCGCCTTGCCGGCCTCCTCGACCGCGGTCATGATCCGCAGGTCCTGCTCGGAGATCGGCTCGGACGCGTCGACCACGACCACGACCACCTCGGCGCGCTCGATCGCGCCATGCGTGCGCAGGCTCGCGTAGTACTCGTGGCCCGACGCGGTCTTGACCCGCTTGCGGATGCCGGCGGTGTCGATGAAGCGCCAGATCTCGTCGCCGAGGCTGATCAGCTCGTCCACCGGGTCGACCGTCGTACCGGCCAGGTCGTGGACGACGACGCGGTCCTCGCGGGCGACCTTGTTCAGCAGTGAGGACTTGCCGACGTTCGGCTTGCCGACGATCGCCACCCGGCGCGGTCCGCCGGCGGCGTGCTCGCCCTCCGCGGGCGCCTCCGGCAGTGCGTGCAGCACGGCGTCCAGCAGGTCGCCGCTGCCCCGGCCGTGCATCGCGGACACCGGGAACGGCTCGCCGATGCCGAGGTTCCACAGCGCCATCGCGTCCGTCTCGGTGCGCTGGTCGTCGACCTTGTTGGCCGCCAGCACGACCGGTTTGCCGGACTTGCGCAGCACCCGGACCACGGCTTCGTCGGCGTCGGTGATGCCGACCGTCGCGTCCACGACGAACAGCACCGCGTCGGCCGCGGCGATCGCGATCTCGGCCTGGGCCGCGACCTGCGCGGCCATGCCAACCGCGTCCGGGTGCCAGCCGCCGGTGTCGACGACGGTGAACTGCCGGCCGCCCCAGGACGCGTCGTAGGAGACCCGGTCGCGGGTCACGCCGGGGACGTCCTCGACGACGGCCTCGCGGCGGCCGAGGATCCGGTTCACCAATGTCGACTTTCCGACGTTCGGCCGGCCGACGATGGCGAGCACCGGCAGCGGGCCGGCGTCCTCGCGCTCGTGGCTGGTCGCGGCGTAGCCGGTGGGCAGGTCGCTCACGTGAGCTCCTCGTCTACTGCAGGCGCATCCGGCAGCGGGTTGCCGGTGGCAATGACCGCTTTCTGCACGTGGATGCGCAAGGTCTCGTGGATGTCGGCGGCCAGCGCTCGTACGTCGGCCTGCCGGCGCGGGAACGGCACCGGTGCCACCGGGATCGGCTCACCGTACACGAGGTCGATGTGGGTTCCCCGCGGCGGGATCTGGTCGATGCTCATGCCGGACGTCCGCGTCCCGAGGCACACCACCGGTACGACGGGGGCGCCGGTCACGAGCGCCAGGTACGCGACGCCGTTCTTGATCCGGGCGAAGTCGCCGGCGCCCCGGGTGCCCTCCGGGTAGATCGCCAGCACACGCCCATCGCGCAGCACCCGCAGCGCCGTCCGCACCGCCAGCGGGTCCGTGGCGCTGCGCTCGACCGGTATCTGCCCGACCGCGTGCAACCCACGCGCGGTCTTGCCGACGAACATCTCGCGCTTCACCAGGGCGTGCACCATCCGCGGCGCGAACGCCATCAGGAACGGTCCGTCGAACACGCCCAGGTGGTTCGACGCCAGCAGCACCGGGCCGTGGGCAGGCACCAGGTGGTCGTCGTGAATGGTGACGTCGTAGCGGTGGGCGAAGTACACCCGGGCCGGACGTCGCAGAGTGTCGGCCAGCCGGTACGGGAGCCGCGGCAGGTCGTCCGAACGCGGAAGATCCGCGTGGTTCAAGAGTGTGCGGCCTCCCTGGTCTGCTGCACGGTGACCTGGTCGGCGAGCCGGCAGACGGTGTCGATCACCTGGTCCAACGTCATCGACGTCGAATCGATTTCCACCGCGCCGTCCGACGCCACCTCGAACTGGGCCACGGTCGCGTCGTCCGCGTCCCGACGGACGATCTGGTCGCGCAGCTCGGCCTCGGACAGGCCCCCGTCGAGCTCCGCCCCGCGGCGGGCCATCCGGGCGCCCGGGTCGGCGGTCAGCAACACCTTCAGCTCGGCCTCCGGCGCGACCACGGTGGCGATGTCGCGACCCTCGACGACGATCCCGCCGCCGCGCTGCGCGTCGGCGATGATGTGCTGCTGGCGGCGGACCAGCTCGGCGCGGACGTCCAGGTTGGTGGCCACCCGGCTGACGTTCTCGCTGATCTTCGGATCCCGGATCGCCGCGGTGACGTCGGTGCCGTCGGCGCTGAACACCGGGCCCTGCGGGTCGGTGCTGATGCCCAGGTGCAGCTCGCGCGCGCGGTGCGCGACGGCCGCCGTGTCGGACAGGTCGACGCCGCGCTCCAGGACGGACCAGGTCACGGCCCGGTACATCGCGCCGGTGTCGAGGTACCGCAACCCGAGCCGGGTCGCGACGCCACGCGCCGTGCTGGACTTGCCGGAACCGCTGGGACCGTCTACCGCGATGATCATGCGGCAGAGGCTACCGGTGCACCACCCAGCCGCGCTCAGTCAGGACCTCGGCGAGTTGCTGGGCGGCGGCCGGTTTCACGGCGAGCTCGACGTGACCGACGGGGCGTCCCGGGCTGTGGTCGATGCGCAGGTCCTCGACGTTCGCGCCGGACGCGGCGGCGTCGGCGAACAGCTTGGCCAGCTGGCCGGGCCGGTCCGGGATGTTCACGATCACGGTCGCGTGCTCGGTGTGCGGGCCGCCGTGCTTGCCCGGCACCCGGGCCGCGCCGGTCACCCCGTCGGCGAGCACCTCGGTGATGTCGGCACCGTCGGACTGCTTGCCGAGCGCGACCAGCACCCGGTCGAGCTCGCCGCGGATCCGCTCCAGCAGGACTGTCAGCGCGCCGGTGTTCGCGGACACGATCTGGGTCCACAGCACCGGGTCCCCGGCGGCGATCCGGGTCACGTCCCGCAGACCCTGTCCGGACAGCTCCAGGTGGGAGTCCGGCGCGTCCAGCAGCGTGCCGGCGGCCAGCGCCGACATCAGGTGCGGCAGGTGCGACACCCGCGCCACCGCCAGGTCGTGGTCCGCGACCGACAGGTGCACCGGCTTCGCCCCGCACGCCTGCGCCAGCAGATGGACGACCTGGACCGCCGCCGGATCGCTGGACTCGTGCGGCGTCACCGCCCAGGTGGCGCCGTCGAACAGGTCGGCCCGGCCTGCCAGCGGACCGGACCGCTCAGAGCCCGCCATCGGGTGACTCCCCACGTACCGGACCAGGTCCGCGGGCCCGGCGATCGCGGCGGTGTCGGCGAGCGGCTTGCTCTTCACGCTGCACGCGTCGGTCACCACCGCGGTCGTGGTCGCCGCGAGCTCCTCGGCGACCACGGCACCGGTGTGGTCCGGCGGCACCGACACGATCACCACCTGCGGTTCCGGCGCGTCCGCGGTCACCCGCGTCCCGGCGCCGATCCGCTCCGCCATCGCCACCGCGGACTCGTTCGCGTCCACCAGCTGTACGTCGACGTCCAGGCGGCGCAGCGCCAGGCCGATCGACGTGCCGACCATGCCGGTGCCGATCACCCGGACCGGCCCGGTCAGCGCCGTACCCGACAGCGCCGTACCAGAGAGCGGGCCGGCACTCATTGGGCGCCGGCGAGATCGGGCCGCAGCGCGACCGCGCCGTGCAGGTAGACGTGCTGGACCTGGTCGCGGGTCCGGGACGTCTCGGTGTGCAGCATCATCCGCACCACCCGCGGCAGCGCGCCCGGCACGTCGATCTCCTGGGCGCAGATCAGCGGCACGTCGACCAGCCCGACCTGCCGGCCGGCCACCGCCGGGAACTCCGAGCACACGTCTGAGGTGGCCGTGAACAGCACGCTGATCAGGTCCTCGGCGGCCAGCTCGTTCGCCTCCAGCACCGCGGAGATCAGTTCCGCCGTGCGCGCGAGCAGGTGTTCACGCTCGTCGGCCTCCAACTGGGTTGCGCCCCGGATCGCGCGTACCGCCACGGTGCGTGCCCTCCTACATGTCGAGATGGTGTCTCAACCCTAGAGCAGACCACGGGTCTCACCGCACCAGCATCGAAACCCAGAGACGGCCGAGCCAGTCGGCGTACCGCTCGTCCGGCCAGTTCAGCTCCCGCACGAAACGGTGCCACAGCGATCCGTCCGTGGTCGCCCAGAGGACGTCCAGGCACTCCTCCTCGGACACTGCGAGCCGGCCGGTCGCCGCCGCCTCGCGCGCGTGGACGGACATCGACTCGCGCCGCTGCCGGTCGGTCTCGGCGAGCATCGCCAGCGCCGCCGGGTCGCTCGCGGCGGCCCCGCGCAGCGCGATCATCAGCGGCGCGAAACGCCGGGCAAGCCCGGTGTTCACCGCCGCGAGCCTGCGCAGCCGCGTGGCCAGGTCCGGCTCGTGACGCACCGCCAGCAGCTCGGGCCGCTCGTGGACCAGGACGTCCTCGTCGTCGCCACCGACCGTGACGTCCCAGACCCGGTGCAGCAGGGTCGGCTTGTTCCGGAACACCGCGTAGATCGTTTCCACCGCGACGCCGGCCTCGCGGGCGACCTCGGCGATCGTCGTCCGCCCGTAGCCCTTGGCCACGAACAGGTCGTGCGCCGCCGCCAGGATCCGGCGGCGGGTTTCGCGCGCCTGCTCCTCGCGACGAGCCGACACGTATGGCCTCTTGACGGACTCTCCCATTCGATACACCGTAGCTGTATTGAACACAGTTTTGCTGTATTGGGGGCATCATGACAGTAATCAGCGAGCTCGACCAGTTCCGCGGCGAGACCCTGCCCCGCCAGCTGACGGCGGAGCGGGCGATCCACAACGGCGACGTGGAGCCGCGGCTGGCGATGTGGTCGCAGCGTGATCCGGTGACGCTGTTCGGCGCCTTGGGTCCGTGCAAGAGCGGCTGGCGGGACGTGAGCCGGATCTTCCGCTGGGTGGCGTCGCGGTTCTCCGACCTCAGCGACTACGACTTCGAGGTGATCGCCGCGGGGGTCAGCGGCGATCTGGCCTACACGGTCGGATACGAGCACTCGACGGTCTCGGTCGACGGAGCCGCGCCGACCACTCAGACCATCAGGGTCACCCACATCTACCGCCGGGAGGACGGCGAGTGGCGGGTCGTCCACCGCCACGGCGACCACTTGCCTGTCGACCAGAGCCGGAAGGCCTAGCCGCGTCCGGCGTGGGCGTAGGCCGCGTCCACGGTCTGCTCCAGCAGCAGCGCGATCGTCATCGGCCCGACCCCGCCCGGCACCGGCGTGATCAGCGATGCCCGGCGGGCGGCGCCGGCGAAGTCGACGTCGCCGACGTTGCCCGGGTTGTAGCCGGCGTCCACGACCACCGCGCCAGGCTTGATCCACTCGCCGCGGACCAGCTCGGGCCGGCCCACCGCCGCCACCACGACGTCGGCCGAGCCGACCAGCCCGGCGAGATCGCGGGTCCGCGAGTGGCAGTAGGTCACGGTCGCGTGCCGCTCCAGCAACAGCATGCCGGCCGGCTTGCCGAGGATCGGGCTACGCCCGACCACGACGGCACGCTTGCCTTCGAGACTCACGTCGTACGACGCCAGCAGGCGGATGATGCCGCCCGGCGTGCACGACACGTGGCCCGTAGCCCGAACGCCATCGCCGCGAACGAGTGCATCGTGACTCCGTCCACGTCCTTGTGCGGCGCGATCGCCTCGAAGGCCGCCCGCTCGTCGATGTGGTCGGGCACCGGGTGTTGCAGCAGGATCCCGTGCACGCCGTCGTCCTCGGAGAGTCCGTGGATCGTGTCGACTAGTTCTCCGGTGGTCGTCTCGGCGGGCAGCGCGACGTGCCTGGACTCGATCCCGGCGCGGCGGCAGCGGTTCTGCTTCATCCGCAAGCTCGGCCAGACCATGGGCACCGCCGAACTCGGCCGTGAGCTCGGTGACGCAGGCGGCCCCCTTCTGGTCGCAGGCGTCGCCACTGCCGCAGCCCTTGGCTACGGCTACGCCACGCTTGCGATCGTGCTCGCGTCTGGACCGGTCGCAGGCCTGGTCATCGCCTCCATTCGACACCGTCGCGTTCGTGGCCGTCCTGGCTGATTCAGCGCGGAGCACTGGAATATGCGGGCAGGCCGAGCAGACGGTCGACGGTGGTGAATTGGTAGCCGGCCTCGCTCATCCGGTCCACGACAAGCTTGACAGCTTCGACCGTGTTCGAGCGGTCGCCGCCGTGAGAGTCGAACCCGTCGTGGAAGATGATGATGCAGCCCGGCCCTGCCTTGGCCAATGCCCGGCGCGCGATGCGATCGGCCGCCGGCTGGAACACCTCGAGCACGTGGCAGAACTCGCCCGATACCGGGTGGAGCGATCGCTCGGACAGTGTGCGGAACAGGGTGGGCGTTCGCAGCAGCCACGGTGGCCGGTACAGCAGCGGTTGACGACCGAGGACCTGGTCGAAGACCTCGTGGACCCGTTCCAGGTCCTCGCGCAGCGCGAAAACGTCGAGGCATGTGGCGAATTCGTGGGCGTAGCTGTGGTTGCCAATGACGTGGCCGTCGCGTGCCAGACGGGCTGTCACCTGCGGATACCGCTCGACACACCTGCCGACCTGGAAGAACGTGGCGTTGATGCCGCGGTCACCGAGGAAGTCGGCGATCCGTGAGGTGTGTGGTTCATTCGGCCCGTCGTCGAACGTGAGGGCTGCGACCTTCTCCGTCGTCGTGGCGCGGTACGGGAAAGGGCCCAGCAGTTGCGAGTAGGGCGACATACCCACCCAGTACGCCGTGGCCACCGCTAGCGCCGATCCGGCCGCCGCGCGACGAGCGAGCTTCATGGTCGTCTCCACGGGAGAGCCGGGCAGGCGGTCACACCAGGTCCCACCTGTATTCGGCAAGACCCGCCAGGAACGCAAGCATGACGATCCCGATCGCGGCGACCAAACGACGCCGTGCGGGGGCTCCGGCGTCGGCACCGCGGACCGGCGGAGCGGTGCCCAGCATCGGCCGGCCGAGCAGACGGTTCAGCACGTATCCGAGCACGTAGTAGAAGAGCAGGCTCACCGCGAGGTTGTAGAGCAGGCCCTTGTTGAGCCGACGTGCCGACGTGAAGGTGGGGTTGTGGAGGTCGAACGCCACCTTGCCTCGTGCCCGCAGCCGACGCAGGAGATCCAGCTCGTCGCCGCCCTGGGTCAACCTGATGTCGTACCCGGGCCAAGCCCGCTTGCGGAAGGCGATGTTGGTCGCCGTGACGTAGGTGACCTTGCCGGTGACGGCATAGACGAGGCTGACGAGGCGGAACAGGATGGTCGAGTACACCGATCCCCACCACGGTCCCCGCACGAAGCGACACGGCCCGGCGACAGCCACGCACGCGGGATCACGCGCGAAGGCCCTGTCGATGTTGGTCAGCCACACACGGTCGAAGGTCGTATCGGCATCGGTGGACACGACGATCTCGCCGCGGGCGACGTTGGTTCCGCGCTGCCGTGCGTGACACACCCCCAGCTTCTCCTCCATCACCACCGTGGCGCCGAGCGATCGGGCGATGTCTGCGGTGACGTCGACGCTGTTGTTGTCGACCACGATCACCTCGTACGCGCCGGCGAAATCCTGGCCGGCCAGCGACACCAGGCACTCCGCGAGGCACAGCGACTCGTTGAATGCTGGTATAACGACGCTGAAGCGTGGTGGTGATGCGGAGGTCATACCGGCAACGACCGTCGCTGCATCGGGTCCGGCAGACGGATCTCCGACGGCCTGTTGCCGACGCGTGCCCCGGCTTTGAGATAGGTCTCCACGGTCAGTGGAACCACGGTGTGCCAGGTGGTCGAGGGGCTGGTGGCCCGGTTGTGCTGCTGCATCGACCGTAGCTGGCGCGGCCGGGTGAGCAGGCGGGCGGTCCTGTACGCCATTTCACGATCGGAGCCGACCAGGATGCCTTCGACGCCGTCGGTGATGAAGTCGCCGACCCCGCCGCGCGCCATCGCGACGACAGGCAGGCCGGCGCAGCGGGCTTCGAGTGCGGCGATGCCGAAGGACTCCACGGTGGCGGGTGCGAGGTAGACGTCGGCGTGTGTGAACAGTTGCTGGATCTGTGACCGCTGCAATCGTCCCGGCAGCGTCACCCAACTGTCCATGGCGTGACGCCGGAGCCGTCGCCGCAGTGTTGCCGCCAGTGGCCCGGAGCCGACGAGGACGGCTCGCAGCGGCTGCTGAGCGGGGACCTGGTGACGGATCTCGGTCAGGATCCGCGCGAGTTCCAGCGGCCGCTTTCGGTGCGTCATCCGCATCACGCTGACGATGGTCATCGGTCGGTGCAGCGTCGATGTGGTTCGCAGCGGTCGCCACGGAAGGGGGTCGACGGCGTTCGGCAGCACGGAGACGTGCTGGCCGGCCAAGGCGCGGCCGAGGGCTGCGCCGGCCGCGGCGCTGACGGCCGTCCAGGTGACTCCTGGTGCTGCCACGTCGAGCAGCCCGATCAGGCGTGGCGCCAGGCCTGTGGGCGGTGTCATCGAGTGCATCGTGACCACCGTTGGTACGTCTGCCGCCCGGGCGGTTCGAATGGCTGCCCAGGCCAGCGGGGACAGCAGCGAGGTGTGGGCGTGCACGACGTCGAACCGCCCGGAGCTGACGGTGCGGGCGAGCTCGGCCAGCGCGCGCCTGGTCGGGACCCCGCGCAGGCTGGGGAGCCGGGTGACCGGGACGGCGCGGTACGCCGGGCCGGGGGTCGAGGTGACCACCGTGGCGTCATGGCCGGCTGCTCGTTGGTGGGCGGCGAGATCGTGGACCTGGATCTCGATGCCGCCGAGCCGGGGAAGGTAGAAGTCCGTGACGTGCAGGATCCTCATCCGCGCACCCCCACGACCGCCGTACGGCGAGTGGCGTCGGCGGGTGGGCGGGCCCGGCGCTGCTGCAGCAGCCACAGCCCGATCCCGACGCCGCCGACCGGGATCTCGGCCAGGAAGGTGAAGCCGCGGTAGGTCAGCACGGCGGCGGCGACGATGTCGGCCGGCCCACCGAGGGCGACCAGCGCGGTCACGAGGCCGGCCTCGACGATGCCTGCGGCGCCAGGGGTCAGCGGCAGCACGGTGAGGAGGCGGTCGACGGCGAGCCCGGCGAGGAGGATTGCCGGCGCCAGGTCGATCCCGACGGCGTGGAAGCACCACCACAGGAGCGCGCCCTGGCATACGGCGTAGGCGACCGTCCCGAGGCACAGTGGCAACCAATGCGCCCGGACGACCTGCAGCGTCGTTCGGCCCAGGTGGGGCAGCGTGGCCGCGAACCGCGACCGGTGTCGCAGCCGCAGCTGCACGCAGACACGGGAAACTACGCGGTCGAGGAGGAGGCCGCAGCGGGTCGCGCCGGCCGGGCTGAACACGAGGGTCGCGAGCACCGCACCGGCGCCGAGGGCCCCGATCAGGATGGGTCCGGCGGCGCCCAGCGGGCCTGTCAGCGCATCGCCGCGGCTCATCAGCACGGCACATGCGACCGCGGTCACGGTGATCTTCGAGCCCACGTCCAGCACGTTCGTCACGGTCGTGAAGGCGGCGAAACTCGGTGCGCCGAACCCCCATCGCCGGACCATGGCGAAGTTGAGTCCGATGCCGGCCGCGCCGCCCAGCGGCAGCACGTTGGCGACAGCGCTGCCGGTGAGGTTGAGAGTGAGGGCTCGCCGTCTGGTCAGGCCCGGGAGCGCGGCGCCGAGCACGAAGGAGTGGCACCACAACCCGGTGATCCACAGCACCGCCAAGACGGCCAGATTCCCAGCTGAGATCTGGTCGAAGGTGTTGCCGACCCTGGCCCACGTCGTCCCGGCGGCGCGCGGCACCAGCCACAACAGCACCACTGTGACCGCGGCCGCCGTCGTGGAGCCGACGACTCGCTGTCTCACAGGTGCACCCATCGGTTCCCCTCGGCCGGACTGGCCGATCGGTCGATCGGCCTGGGTTCACCATGGCGCGCCGATGCTGAGAGATCGCTGAGAGCCGACCGGGTCGGGTCCCTCAGGCTGGCATGCTCGACGTGTGGCCCACACGCTCGTCTCATTCCATGCGCACCCCGACGACGAGGTGTTGCTCACGGGTGGCACGCTCGCCCGCGCCGCCGCGGAGGGGCACCGCGTCGTCTTGGTGACCGCCACGAACGGTGAGGCCGGGCTGGCGGCAGGCGAACACAACCGCGGTGGGCTGGCGCAGCGCCGGATCATCGAGCTCGAACGATCGGCCGCGGCACTCGGGTGCGCACGGGTGGTACGGCTCGGCTTCCCGGACTCCGGCTGGGGCGACACCGCACACGGCACCGCGCCGAACGCGTTCAGCCGGCTGCCGGCCGCGGAGGCCGCCGCGCCGTTGATCGAGGTGCTACGAGAGGAGCAGGCCGACGTACTGACGATCTACGACCCGGCCGGTGGCTACGGGCATCCGGACCATCGCCAGGTGCACGCAGCGGGGTTGCTCGCCGGGCCGGCCGCCCGCACCCCGTTGGTGCTTGAGGCAACTATCGACCGTGAGCAGGTGCAGCGGCTGGTCCGGCTGGTGGTCGCGATGCCCGGGGTGCTGCCGGCGGTGCGGCGGGAGGACTTCGCCGCAGCGTACACGGCCCGCGCCGACCTCACGCACCGGATCGACGTCCGCCGGTACGCCGAGGCGAAGCGGGCGGCGCTGCGCGCGCATGCCAGCCAGGCCAGCGCAGACCAGGGCACCCGGACGCTGCAACTGCTGCTCAAACTGCCACTGCCGGTGTTTCGCCGGGTGCTCGGGTCCGAGTGGTTCGTCGAGCACGGCCGGCCGCCGGGTGTGTTGCTGGACGACCTGTTCGCCAGCCTGAGGACGGGGTGATCGCGTGCGGGTGCTGGTCGTCGAGGACGAGGTCCGGCTGGCCGAGACGGTCCGCCGCGGCCTGACCGACGGCGGCTTCGTCGTGGAGCTCGCGCACAACGGCGAGGACGCCATCTGGATGGCTTCCGAAAACACGTACGACGTAATCGTCCTCGACATCATGTTGCCGAAGATCAGCGGCTACAAAGTGCTCGAGGAGCTGCGCCACCGCTGCGTCTGGACACCAGTGCTGATGCTCACCGCGAAGGACGGCGAGTACGACCAGACCGACGCCTTCGACCTGGGCGCTGACGACTACCTCACGAAGCCGTTCAGCTTCATCGTGCTGGTCGCCCGGCTCCGGGCGCTGATCCGCCGGGGCGGACCCGAGCGCCCCGTGGTGCTGACCGCCGGCGACCTCACCCTCGACCCCGCCCGCCGCCGGGTGAAACGCGCCGGTCAGGAGATCTCGCTGACGCCGCGCGAGTACGGGCTACTGGAGTTCCTGATGCGGCACCGCGGGGACGTCAGCACGAAGGCGGAGATCCTCGCCGGCGTGTGGGATCCCGCGTTCGACGGCGATCCGAACGTGGTCGAGGTCTACATCCGGTACCTGCGCCGAAAGATCGACGCGCCGTACGAACGGCACGCCATCGAGACCGTCCGAGGAGTGGGCTACCGGCTGGCCGCGGACGGCGGTTAGGGACGCCGGCAGCCGGATCTCGAACCGTGCCCCGCCGAGGTCCGATTCGCCGACCGTCACGGCCCCACCGTGCCGGCGGACCACCTCGCGGACGATCGCAAGGCCGAGGCCGGAGCCGCCGGAGTACCGGTCCCGGCTCTCGTCCAGCCGGACGAACCGTTCGAAGACCCGGACGCGGTCGGCCGCGGCGATGCCACGGCCGTCGTCCTCGACCAGCACAACGACGGTGTCGCGCTGCCGGCTGAGCACGATCCGCACCCGGTTGCGGGCCTCGCGGAGTGCGTTGTCGGCCAGGTTCCGCGCCATCTGGCTGAGCTTCTCGGCATCGCCCGACACCCGCACCGGCAGGATGTCGGTCTGCACCACGAGCTCGCTCGACGTGCGCAGCCGACGTGCCTCTGCGTCGAGCAGGTCGTCCAGGTCGACGTCGGTCATCTGCAGCCGCAGGCCGTCGTCATCCGCCTTCGCGAGCAGCAGCAGGTCCTCGACCAGCCGGCTCATCCGGGTACTTTCGGCCGTGAGTACGTCCTGCAGGTCGTGCCATGCCTTGCCGGTCGGGTCCGCGATCGCCACGTCGAGGGTGGCGGTCAGCGCGGCCAGCGGCGACCGCAGCTCGTGGCTGGCGTCGGCCACGAACCGGCGGTGCGCGGACTGGGCCGACTGCAACCGGTCCAGCATCTCGTTCATCGTCACGGCGAGCCGGGCGATCTCGTCGCGGGTCGCCGGCACCGGGACCCGTTCAGCCAGCTGCGCGGCCCCGATGCCCTGCACCCGGGAGCGGATCCGCTCGACCGGCCGAAGCGACCGGCCGACCAAGACCCACGTGGACGCCGCCACCAGCACCAGTAGCAGCGGGAACCCGACCAGCAGGGAGGTCAAGACGATGCTCACCGTTTCCCGCTGGGTCTGGATCGATGACCCGACGATCACCGTGTACGCCGCGCCCGCGTGGCTGGCGCCGGCCGCCACCAGAACATGCGGGTCGTTGCTGTCGAACAGCTGCAGCCGCTCCACCTCGCTGTGCAGCACCTCACCATCCCGCGGCCGCAACGACGACAACTGCCGTGCGCCGGCCCGTTCGGACGACGCCGCAACGACCACACCGCGCGCGTCAAGCACCTGGACGAGCTGGCTCTCGGCGGAGTCTGCCACCAGGTCCCGTCCGAGGCCGGCATCGCCTGTCGTGCGCACCTGGGCGGCGACCTCCAGGGCTCGCGCGGTCGCTGCACTATCGACGCTCGCGACCAGGCCGCGCTCCAGCAGGAACAACAACAGCAGCGCGCCACCGGCCAGCGCCGCCGCCACCACCGCGACGGCCACCACCATCGAACGCGCCCGAACGCCCCAATGCCTCCGCGTGTGCAGTGGCATCGCGCCCGGCCCTCAGGAGTGATGGATGGCGACGGGCTGCGCCGCGTGCTCGAACAAGTCTTCGCCGGTGTGCTGGACGGCTGCCGCCGGAAGGGAGCCGGCCAGCAACACGGCGACGACTGCGGTGACCGCGAACGGCCTGCGGCGGGGAGCCGGCGCGAGCAGCGCACGGACGCGGATGGCGACATCACCGCCGGTGGCGGCTGGACCAGGAGGGGTGATCGGAGCCAGGAATGTGGTGGCGAAGCGGGTCTGCAGTTGCGCAACGTGGATCAGCGTCGCGGCGACCAGACGCCGGTCGCCGACGGCACGTGCCGCATCCTCGTCGGCCCACCGTTCCGCCGCCGTCGCTATCGCACGCGCGGTCGGTCGCAGCAGGGGATTCACGGCAGCGGCGAGGTCGGCGGCCAGGTTCCACCAGGCGTGACGGTGCGCGAGATGCGACGTCTCGTGGGCGAGCAACACGCGTCGTTCGCGCTGGTCGAGGGCGCGCAGCAGACCAGTGGTGACGATGACTCGGCCCGCGGGCTGTGGAGTTGTGAACGCATCGGGTCGGGCGTCGTTCAGCACCACCAATCCACCGACCGCGGTGAGATCGCGACAGCTGCGATGCACCTCGAGCAGGGCCCACACGCGGCGGGTACCGGTCAGGAGGACCGAGCTCGCGGCCAGGCTGACGAGCGCGCCGCTCACCATGGCCGGCCCGGCGGGAACCGGGCTGTCGCTGCGCAAGGTGGTCGGCGACCAGGCGCCCTCGGCGGCGATGAGGGGGAACTGGCCGATCCACGTGAACGCCAGCACGGCCAGGATGAACACCCCGCTGGCGGCGGCGAACACGCTGGCCGGAACAAGGATCCGCGTTGCCACCGCGGGTGCCAGCCTGTGACACAACGCCGGGCCAGCGATCGCGTACAACACGATCACGACGATCCCGCACGCGGCGGCGGCAGTCATACTCCGTCCCTCTCCGACTCGGAGCCGAGCAGATCGAGCAGCAGCCGCGACTCCTCCGGCGACAGGCCGCTCGCGAACCGGGTCAGCACCGCCGCCCGGTCCCCACGGGCATCCAGCAAGCGGTGGATCTGGTGCGCAGTGACCTCGGCAGCATCGACCACCGCGCTGTAGGCATACGAACGCCCTACCCGGGTCCTGGTCGCCAAGCCTTTGGCCTGCATCCGCGCAAGCACCGTCATCACCGTCGTATAGGCCAGCTCGCCGCCGATCGCATCGCGCACCTCACCGGTGGTCATCGGGCCGCTGCCCGCGGCAAGCGCCGCGAACACCTGCTGCTCCAGATCACCGCGCCCGCGATTCGGACCCCGGGAAGCCATCAGCCGACCTCTCCTCACATCTACTACAAAAATCGTAGTAACATCGACTACTACCTTGATTGTAGTAGATGGGTGTCGTAGTGAACCTGTGGTTGTTCGAGCAGATCAACGCCTTTGCCCGGGCCACACCGTGGCTGCACGCGGCGGCCCGGCTCTACGCCGGGCTCGGCGTCATCGTGTTCGCAGCGCTGCTGCTGGCTGGATGGTGGATCGCCCGCCGAACCGCGGTCGTCTCGCGGGTCGCCGCGGCCATCGCCGCCGGCGGCGCCACAGTGATCGCCGTGGCCGTCAACCAGCCCCTCGTGCACGCCGTCAACGAAGCGCGTCCCTACACGACGCTGCCGCACATCCTGGTCTTGGCCAGTCGCAGCCCCGACGCGTCGTTCCCCTCCGATCACGCCACCATGGCCGGCGCGGTCGCGGTCGGCCTGTGGATCGTGCACCGTCGTCTCGGCATCGTCGCCGCGATGGCCGCCGTGCTGATGGCCTTCACCCGGGTCTACATCGCTGCCCATTACCCGGCCGACGTCGCCGCTGGTCTGCTCCTGGGCGGCGTTGTCGCCGCCCTCACCTGGCTGCTCGTCCGCCATCCGCTGACGCGACTGGTCAGTTCGGTGGCCGGAACCCGGCTGCGCCCGGCGCTCGTGGCCGCGCCGCACCCCGGACTGTCGTGAACCGGCTGACCGACTGGCTTCTCGCCCTGCACGGCCTGACCGTGTATGGACTGGTCGGTCTGCTCGTGTTCGCCGAAGACGCCTTGTTCGTCGGCTTCGTCCTCCCCGGCGAGACCGCGGCCGTGCTCGGCGGGGTCGCCGCCAGCGTCGGCCACGCGTCGCTACCGGTGATGATGGCTGTGGCAGTCGGTGCCGCGATCCTCGGTGACAGCGTCGGCTACGAGGTCGGACGCCACCTCGGTCCACGGATCCTTCGCAGCCGCCCGCTGAAACGCCGCAGCGAACGGATCGATGCCGGGCGCGAGCAGCTCGCACGTCGCGGCGGCACCGCGGTGTTCTTCGGGCGATTCGTCGCCTTCTTCCGCGCCACCATGCCCGCCCTCGCGGGCACGGCGGGCATGCGCTACCCGAAGTTCCTGGCCTTCAACGCCGCGGGCGGGATCGTCTGGGGTGCCGGCGTCGTGCTGATCGGCTACCTGGCCGGCAACTCCTACGCCAGGGTCGAGAAGACCTTCGGCCGCGCCACCGCCCTCGTCGCTCTCGCCGTCATCCTGACCGCGATCCTGGTCTGGCGGATCCGCCGCCGCTCCGCCCAGCGAGTCGACGAACCCGGCCGGCAACCGTGACACCCCGGCTACCGCACCAGCGGTCACCGACACGGCGGCGAGGTTTGCAGGTCGCGGCGGGGAGTTCGTCAGAGCAGGCCGGCGTGGTCGAGGGCGAGGTACGCCGCGTCGACCGCGGTGACCAGGCCGTTGCCGCGCAGCAACGAGCGGAACTCCCCGACGGTGAGCTCGACCGGCACGCAGTCCTCGAACTCGTCCAGCGCCTGGACGCCGTCGGGGCGGCAGCCGCGCGCGATCGCGATGTGCTTGCGGAGCGTCGACGACGAGGACTCCCAGCTCCAAGCGACCAGCTCCACGGACTCGCAGGTGTAGCCGGTCTCCTCGACCAGCTCACGAGCGGCCGCGGCGGCCGGTTCCTCACCGGGGTCGACGAAGCCGCCCGGCAGCTGCGTGACGATCCGGTCCGGCCCGGCGCGGAACATCCGCACCGCGACGATCCTCCCCTGGGGCGTCAGCGCGAGAACGCTCACGATCTCGCCCAGGGTGAGAACGTCCCAGTCACACTCGCGCCCGTCCGGGAGCCGGTAGCGCCGCACGCTCACCGGCAACCAGCCGTCGTACGCCGGGCGCTCCGACACCAGCTCTCACGGGCGCGGATCGTCCGCGGCGCTCACAGCGGACGGTCGTCCGGGTCCTCCGGCGGCGCAACCGGTGCGTCGTCCTCGGGCGGCGCGACCGGCGCCTCGTCGACCGGCGGTGTGCCGGCGTCCTGCGGCGTCTCGGCGGGCACCTCCGGCGTGGCCTCCGCTGCGGAGCCGTTGCCTGAGGCAACCACTCCGGCCTCCGCGACGAGCTGCTCGAGCGCCTCGCCGGTGAACCGCCTGAACTTGCGCTGCTGAGGGCGGGTGCGGTCGAGCACCGCGACCTCGATCTGGTCGGTCTCCAGCTGGCGCGGCTCGCCGCTGTCGTGGCCGAGCGCGTCGACCGCGAGCCGCAGCGCGCCGGACAGCGAGATGCCCTCGCGGTAGTGCTCGGCGATGTAGTCCGAGACGGCGTCCGCCGACCCGCCCATCGCGGCGAAGCCCCGCACGTCGGCGATCGACCCGTCGAACGTCAGCCGGTAGATCTGGTCCTCCGCGGCCGACGGCCCGACCTCGGCGACGATGATCTCCACCTCCACCGGCAACTCGGCCGGCGACGAGAAGATCGATCCGAGGGTCTGCGCGTACGCGTTCGCCAGCGCCCGGCCGGTCACGTCGCGCCGGTCGTACGCGTACCCGCGGGTGTCGGCGAGCCGGACGCCCGCGATCCGCAGATTCTCGAACTGGTTGTACCGTCCGACCGCGGCGAACCCGATCCGGTCGTAGATCTCGGCGACCTTGTGCAGCGCCGGCGACCGGTTCTCCGCGACGAACAGGATGCCGTTGGCGTACTGCATCGCCACCGCGCTGCGCCCCTTGGCGATGCCCTTGCGCGCGTAGTCGGCGCGGTCGCGCATCTGCTGCTCGGGCGACACGTAGAACGGCATGCTCATCGCTGGCTGCTCTCCTTCACGATCAGGTCAGGGCCGCGGCAGGGCCGTCGGGGCGGGTCATCCGGGCGGCGACGATGGTGTCGACCACCTGGCCGACCTCGCTGTCGCCCATCCGGTGGTAGCCGTCGGCGGTCACCACGGCAGCCACCGGGAAGATCCGCCGGGCCATGTCCGGACCGCCGGTCGCGGAGTCGTCGTCGGCCGCGTCGTACAGGGCCTGGACGACGGCGGTGACGCAGTCGGCGGCGGTCATGTTCTCGCGGTAGAGCTTCTTCAGCGCGCCACGAGCGAACAGCGAGCCGCTGCCGACGCTGTGGAACGCGTGCTCCTCGTACCGCCCGCCGGTGACGTCGTACGAGAAGATCCGGCCGCCGCCCAGGTCGTTGTCGTACCCGGCGAAAAGCGGCACCACGGCGAGGCCCTGCATGGCCATCGCGAGGTTGCCGCGGATCAGCGCGCCGAGCCGGTTCGCCTTGCCGTCGAGGCTCAGCGTGGCGCCCTCGAACTTCTCGTAGTGCTCCAGCTCGGTCTGGAACAGCCGCACCATCTCGACCGCGAGACCGGCGCTGCCGGCGATCCCGACGCAGGAGTACTCGTCGGCCGGGAACACCTTCTCGATGTCACGCTGGGCGATGATGTTGCCCATCGTGGCGCGCCGGTCCCCCACCATGACCACGCCGCCGTCGAAGGTCGCCGCCACGATCGTCGTACCGTGCGGGACCGCGGAGCTCAGGTCCGCGCCCACCGGCACAGTACGACGCCCCGGCAGCAGGTCCGGCGCGTAGGACGACAGGAAGTCCGCGAACGAGGAGTTGCCGGGGGTCATGAACGCGTCCGGCAGCCGCCCGGTGATGTCGGCTGTCACTGTCCGCCCTTCTGGACGAAGCCGCGGACGAACTCCTCCGCGTTCTCCTCGAGCACCTCGTCGATCTCGTCGAGGATCGAGTCCACGTCGTCGTCGAGCCGTTCCTTGCGTTCCGCGACATCCTCGGATGCCTCGACCTCAGGCAGATCCTCGTCGCTGGTGGAGCGCTTCGGCTGCTTGTGCTGCTGGCCGCCGTCCTTAGCCATCGCCAACCTCCTCGTACAGATCCCGGCAGCCGCCCAAATCGACTGCCTTCCCGATCTATACGGCGACCCTACCCGGCGGCACCACCAGTAATGGTGCGAACCAGGTCACTTGCGGTGTCACATTCGTCCAACAGCTGCCCGACGTGTGCTTTCGTGCCCCGCAACGGGTCGAGAGTCGGGATCCGCTGCAGTGACTCGCGGCCCGGCAGGTCGAAGATCACCGAGTCCCAGGAGGCCGCCGCGACCTGCGGTGCGTACTGCTGCATGCAGCGGCCGCGGAAGTAGGCCCGGGTGTCGGTCGGCGGGTGCGTCACCGCGGCGGCGATCTCCTGGTCGGTCACCAGCCGCTGCATCCGGCCAGAGTCCACCAGCCGCTTGTACAGGCCCTTGTCGGGCCGCAGGTCGGCGTACTGCAGGTCGACCAGGTGCAGCTTCGGCGCCTCCCAGCCGAGCCCGTCGCGGCTGCGGTACGACTCCAGGATCTTCAGCTTCGCCACCCAGTCGAGCTGGTCGGCGAGCTTCATCGGGTCGACCGCGAGCTGGTCCAGCACCGCCTCCCAGCGGGTCAGCACGTCCTTGGTCTGCCGGTCGGCGTCATCGCCGTACCTCTCCTCGACGTACTTGCGGGCCTGCTCGAAGTACTCGGTCTGCAGCTGGATCGCGGTCAGCTTCCGCCCGTCCTTGAGCGTGATCAGGTACGTGCAGGAGGGGTCGTGGCTCACCTCGTGCAGCGCCCCGACGGCCCGGTCCACCGTCAGGTCGGCGGTCAGCCAGCCGTCCTCGATCATCGCCAGCACGAGCGACGTGGTGCCCACCTTCAGGTAGGTCGAGATCTCCGACAGGTTCGCGTCGCCGATGATCACGTGCAGCCGGCGGTACCGGTCCGGGTTCGCGTGCGGCTCGTCCCGGGTGTTGATGATCGGCCGCTTCAGCGTGGTCTCCAGCCCGACCTCGACCTCGAAATAGTCGGCCCGCTGGCTGAGCTGGAACCCGTGCGCGCTGCCGTCCTGGCCGAGCCCGACCCGGCCGGCGCCGGTGACCACCTGGCGGCTGACGAAGAACGGCGTCAGGTGCCGCACGATCGACGCGAACGGCGTGGACCGGCGCATCAGGTAGTTCTCGTGCGACCCGTACGACGCGCCCTTGTTGTCGGTGTTGTTCTTGTACAGGTTGATCGGGGAAGACCCCGGGATGCCGCGGGCCTGCCGCGCGCCCTCGACGATCACCAGCTCGCCGGCCTTGTCCCAGATCACCACGTCGCGCGGGTTGGTGCACTCCGGCGTCGAGTACTCGGGGTGCGCGTGGTCGACGTACAGGCGCGCACCGTTGGTGAGGATGACGTTCGCGAGCCCGGTCTCCTCGTCGGTGAGCTGGCTCGGATCGGCCACGTCGCGGCTCAGGTCGAACCCCCGCGCGTCCCGCAGCGGGTGCTCCTCGTCGAAGTCCCAGCGGGTCTTGCGGGCCAGCGGCTGGGTCTGGGCGTACCCGTTCACGACCTGGCTCGAGGTCAGCATCGGGTTCGCCCCGGGCTGGCCGGGCACCGAGATGCCGAACTCGGTCTCGGTCCCCATGATCCGCCGCACACTCATGCACCCGAGCCTACGCGTGCGCACCCCTACCCGGCGGTGAACCCGGTCACGACTTGGACGGCGCCGTCCCGGTCACGAGGCGGGCCACCCACGCGTACGACGGTGCGCCCGGGGCTGGATCGGCCCGCCCGGCGCGAACAGCGCGGACGGTGTCGGCGACGGTCCGCATCGCGGCCCGGTACAGCAGCGACCCGAGGCTCACCCGCGCGACTCCGAGCTCCGCCAGCCGCGGCAGCGCCTGCCGCCCGGGCATGAACACCACGTTCAGCGGCGCGCCACAGTTCAGCGCGAGCGCGGCGATCGACTCGTCCTCGCCGACCCCCGGCACGAACACGCCGTCGGCACCGGCGTTCGTGTACGCCTCCGCACGGCTCAGTGCCGCGGCGATCAGCTTCAGCTCGGTGCCACGGTCGGACCCGAGCCACCACACGTCGGTACGCGCGTTCACGAACACGTCCGGCGCCCGCTCCTTCACCGCCGCCACGATCTCCGCGTGCAGGCCCGCGTCCCGCAGCGTCCCGTCGGCCCGGCCGTCCTCCAGGTTCACCCCGGCCGCGCCCGTGGCCGCCACCCGCGCCACCAGCTCGGCCACCGCGGCCGGGTCGTCGCTGTACCCCGCCCTCCAGGTCGACGCTCACCAGCGCCGGCAGCCCGGCCAGCGACTCCGCGAGTGCGAGCGTCTCGTCCCGCGTCGCCGCCGCGCCGTCCGGCTTCCCCGCCGCCAGCGCCACCCCTAGGCCTAGCGGCGTCCTGCCACCGGTGTACCGATTCGACCCGCCGTACGGGCGCTCGACGGTCCTGGGCTCAAGTGTGCCGCCCAGCGCCGACAAACACCGACGACAACCGCAGGACGGTGCCCAGGCGGCGAGGCGAAGCCCGCGCCGTCCGGCACTCTGCCGGTGTGAGTTCGTGCGGGCTCGCAGGAACCGGACCGGATGCCGCCAGCGGTCCGAGTGATGAAGATGACAGGCCTGATATCGGTGATATGGGTTGCCTTCCCATGCAACGCGCCACCCGTCTTTCTGCCCCTCGGCATCGCTCGACGTCTTGGTTCCGCCCACGACGGTTCTGCCGGTCAGTACTCTGCAAGAAGGACGACGGG
>WNGB01000401.1_pt1 | contig 66865 bp, 66 predicted proteins | sample 5400681 | NCBI WGS metagenome assembly WNGB01 (sample SAMN13153367, study PRJNA577476) | soil metagenome | isolation source: 115 cm soil or saprolite under grassland replicate 2 | place: USA:California | collected 2016-06-15 | reverse complement strand
CGCCGCGTTTCCCGGCGCCGGAAACCGGCGCGGCACCGGCAACACGGGCACCGGCAACACGGCCACCACTCCGATCACCGGTACGGTCAAGCTGGTCGACGGGTCCACTGTGTACATCGACACCCCCGACGGGCGGGTCGTCATCGTGAAAACGACCGCCACCACGGCGGTTCAGCTCACCAGCGCGGGCTCCCTCAAGGACCTGCGCGCCGGCAGCACGGTGACGGTCGAGGGTACCGACGACAACGGCACGTTCAATGCCACCCGCGTCACCACCCCGAGATGACTCGGCTGGATCTATCCGGGGTGGCCGACCTCTGCGACCATGAGGCGTGATCACAGGCGAGTCGCGGGAGCACGAAACAGCCGCAAAGCAGGAACAGCAGGGCGACACGCCCCAGCTGTCCGACGCCGCCCGGCCATCGGGACCGGCGTACGCACGCGAGCTGCTGCACCTGCAGGCCGCCGGGGGCAACGCCATGGTCGGCCGCCTGCTGCGCAGCGTGGCGGGGACCGGGGACCACCTCGACGAGCACGACCCGGCGGCAATCGCGGGGCGGATCCGCCAGCGGCTCGGCGGTGGCGAGCGGCTTTCGCCGGAGGTACACCAGCGTTTCGAACCGGCCTTCGGGGCGTCGCTGGGTGAGGTACGCATCCACACCGACCACGAGGCCGCGGAGCTGGCGGGCGAGGTCGGCGCGCGGGCGTTCACGACCGGCTCCGACGTGTTCTTCGCGGCCGGGACGTACGAGCCGGACACGACCAACGGCGCGCACCTGCTCGCCCACGAGCTGACCCATACGGTCCAGCGCCCGGCGGCACCGGCCGGCGACGGTGACCTGCGGGTGAGCGATCCGGTGGACCGGGACGAGCTGGCCGCGGACCAGACCGCCCGGCGAGTCGTGGCCGGGGATCCGGGGACCGCTGCCGGGCCCGCCGCGGCAAACCAGGACGGCGGGGGTACCGTGACCGTCCACCGCGCGGCCGACACCACGGTGACGAGCACTGACTCCTCCGAGTCCAGCTACGACCCGGCGTCGGCGACCTGGTCGAGCACCAGCAAGACGAGCGTAGTGAGCGGCGAGGAGTCGGCGACCGCGACCAGGTCGAGCAAGCGTTCCGTGGGCCTGTCCGGCGGCGACCTCAGCTACACCGGCACCACCTCGACCAAGAGCGAGGAGTCCGGCCCCGGCTACAGCGGCGCGTCCGGGCGCACCCGCACCAGGAAGGTCGGTACCGGCGGCTACAGCTCGGCCACGTCAACCACCGAGCGGGCCGGCGACGTCTCGGTCACGAACACCTCCGGCACCTCCTACACCGCGACGGGTGGCAAGTACGGGCGGTCGAAGACCACCGGCCAGACCATCGGCACCGTCGACGACAAGGGCGAGCTGGTTTCGGGCACCACCACGAACCGCACCAGCGGCGGCGGCGTGGTCGCCGGTGCCGACGGCTACGGCGGCTACGGCACCGTCGGCGGGGACGCCTCGCAGACCCTGGCCAAGGGCGTCAAGGTGGGCGTCTCCGGCGGGCTCGACGGTCGGTTCACGGTCAACGTGGTCGAGGTGCCGGGCTCCGCGCCAACCGCGTACCAGATCGTCACGACCATCAGCCTCGGTGCGAAGCTGGGCATGTCTGGCGGCGTCGACCGCGCCGGCTCGGGCAGCGTCTCCGGGAGCGCGTCCGGAGCGGTGACCGCGACGTACGTCCACCTGCTGCCCGAGGCCGAAGCGCAGCGGTACCTGACCGCGCTGAACAACATCCGTGCCGCACCTGTCGGCGGGCTCTACCGCGAGCTCGACATCCTCGGTACCGCCGTGAAGGACGGCGACGAGGCGGCCGTGGCCATGCTGCGGGGCCTTTCGGCCGGCGTGCTCGACGATCCGCGCGCGGCCGCCGGGCTCGGCGAAGGGGACAGCTTCACTCTCAAGACCGAGGGCAAGGTCGGCGCGAACGCCTCAGTCGGCGCGCGCGGTGGCGGGGGCGGGATCGGCGCCAGCGGCGGCGTGTCGGCCGGGGCGAGCATGACCTGGACGCTCGCCCGCCGGGGCGGGAAGGTCGTGCTCACCGGCGCGCCGGCCAGCGAGACCGGGTGGAACGCCAGCGGGACCGGGTCCGTCGGGATCGGCTCGATGGGGTACGGCGAGGAGCACAAGAGCTCGTCAAGCCCGACGTACACGTTCGTCCTCGACCCGAACGCGCCAGAGTACGACGGTCTTTACCGGCAGATCATGGCGGCCAACGGCGCCGCCGGGCTCGCCGCGATCGCCACGGCCCATCCGGAACTGGTCAGCGGCAGCGCGATGACGGTCGGGCACGGGGAGACCGACACCACGTCGGCGGGTCTGGGCCCGTTCGGCATGTCCCTCACCAGCGGCACCAACCGCAGCACGACCACAGCAACCGGCCCCAAGGGCGAGACGTTCACCGAGACCGGCAGCGGTACCGGCGGCGCCAGCTTCACGCTCGGTGGCGTCACCGCCGCCAGCTACAGCGAGGGTGAGTCGATCACCACCACCGTGGGGCCGGACAAGACTGCCAAGGGCGACGTCAACACGTCGACCTCGGAGAGCGACTGGTGGAAGACCATCAAGGACGTCGCCGAGCACCCGTTGGCGTCGGTGACCGGGCTGTTCACCGGCACCACAAAGCTCGCGCAGGACACCGACGTCGCTGGGATGAAGCTGTCCGATGCTGACTATGCCCGGATCGCGGCCGCGGCCGAGACCGACGCGTGGCGCAAGGTGTTCACCAGCGTCCGCCACATCGCCGACTGGAACCAGTGCCAGGCTCGGGTCATCGCCGCCAAGGGCGACCGCAAGCTGATCGCGACTGCCCTTGCCGACTTCGTGGCCGGCGACAGCTCGGAGCGGGCCATGATGGTCCAGCAGATCGTCCGGGGCCGGGGCTCGGCCATCGGTGGGGCGCGCTACGAATGGCCGGGCGAGCTGGCGGCGCAGAAGGCGGTGTTCGAGTCGCTGGTCGACGGCGATCCGCTCAGCGAGATCACCACCGCCCAGGAGGCCGGCAACTACGACCAGGCCGGCCGGCTGGCCGCCGCCGCAGTGTCCAAACTGGACGCGTTGGTGGCTGCGATGCGGGCCAACGAGGACAAGTTCCTCGACGCCGCCTCGTTCGGCGAGATGCTGCGCCGGGTAGGGGAGCGGCGGGCCGAGCTGGTGGGCCGGTCACATCTGGTGGCAGCGCACGTCCCACCGCCGACCGAGACGACGGTACCGACCGAGGCTCAGGTCGCGGCCAAGGAGGAGGCCGAGAAGGCCGCGGCAAAGGCCCGCTACGACGGGCTCATGACCTCGCTGCGCGGGTTCCTCGACATGCAGACCCGCATCTTCGGCGTGATCCAGGCCGAGCAGGCGAAGGCCGACGACTGGTTCGACAAGCCGGACGTCATCGTCATCGCCAAGAAGCTCACGGAGCTGAAGGACAAGGTGTACCCGGAGTGGGACAGCGTCTTCCAGGCCGCGCTCCAGGCGGCCAAGGAGGCCGGCTTGCCGGCGCCGACCGAGCCGGTGCCCGCCCGGGGCTGGTGGCAACACCTGAATGACATCACGATGAAGAGCTACTGACGCGACGAGCGTGCCCACCGGCTTGCCGGTGGGCACGCTCGTCGTACGGCGCTACTCAGCCGAGTGATGAATCGTCTCCAGGCTGCCGTCGCCGTCGGTGTCCGTGGCGACGCTGTCCAAGTCACCGTCCTGATCCCGGTCGACACCGACGAAGTCGATCGTGCCGTCGAAGTTGCGGTCGAGCGCGATGTGGTCGGGGACCCCGTCACCGTCCTCGTCGAAGACGATCTTGTCCGCCACGCCGTCGCCGTTGCGGTCGTACGCGATCATGTCGACCTTGCCGTCGCCGTCGCGGTCGTACGCGGCCACCACGGGATGCGGCGCGTCCTGGCCGGCCTCGTCGACCTCCATGCCCATCGGGCCCAGGTCATACTCGCTCGGAACCTCGCTCATCTCAGCGTCCCCTTCGATCGAATACCGTGGACCACCTTACGGGCAGCCCGCAAGCCGGCAAGGCAGCCACGACGGCGATCTTTGCCCGGCCAGCCTGTCTAGACTCAGCCCATGCCGGAGCAGCACGCGTTTCCGCCCGACTGGGATGGGTTCCCACCGGACCTTTCGCTGCAGCCGGACGGTTCGCCCGCCCCGGACCGGTCGCCCCCGCCAGTGCCGGCACCGACGGCCCCGCCGGCGCCGTCCTCGGCACCGCCACCGGTGGCTGTGCCACGGGCTCCGGCCGCTGTGCCGCGGGATCCGCTCGCCGAGCCGCGCCGCCGCACGGGTCGCCTGATCCTGGTGGCTTCGGTGGTCGTGGTCGTGCTCAGCGCTCCGGCGCTCGTCATCGCCTGGCTGGCGCACGGTACGGCCAGCCGCCAGCCGGCAGCCGTCGCGGTCACCTCGGCGCCGGCCGGTGACCCGTCCATCTCCGCGACGCCGAGCCAGCCGACTACTCAGGCGCTGACGTCAGCGGCCGCGAGCGCCGCGAGCTCGGCGAGCCCCGTGCCGGACGCCGAGAACCTCATCGCCGTCGACGACTTCTCCGGTACCGCGCCGGACCGTACCCGGTGGGGCATCTACGAGTCCACCGCCCCGAACGGGTCGTCCCGGTCGCCCAGCATGGTGCGCGTCGCAGGTGGCGAGCTGCGCATCGTGGGTACGGGCAAGAACCCGACCGGGGCGGGCAACGTCTCCGGCGGCCTGTGCTGGTGCGGTACGGGCGGGAACCGGACGTACGGCAAGTGGCAGGTGAGGGCGAGGTTCGACGCGGGAGCCGGCTACGGGCCGGTCATCGGGCTCTGGCCGAAGTCGGACGACCCGCACGAAGGCTGGATCAGCTTCGCCGATGTTCCGGAGGCGCAGCGGCAGACCGTGCACGGATACGTCGCGTGGCCGCATGACACGAGGATGTCCAGCGAGCGCAAGCTGAGCGGGAACTTCACCGGCTGGCACACGTACACCGTCGAGTGGCGCGCGACCTACGTGAAGATGTACGTCGACACCAAGCTGCTCTACGACTCCACCGCCGTCGGTCAGCCGGTGGTTATCCCGAGCACGCCGATGCACCTGTACATGCAGCAGACCGCGGGCCCGATGGATGGCATCGGCCCGCCGGACGCGAGCACCCCCAACGAGGTGACCATGCACGTCGACTGGGTGCGCATGTACCGCTGACTATCCGAGCGAGTGCTTCTTGAGCCAGGCGAGCGTGGTGTCGGCGACGTCGCGCCGGCCTTTGCCAGGATTGGTCTCGTGGACGAGCAGATCACGCCATTCCTGCGGACCGCCGACGCGCAGGCGGCTCTCGACTGGTATGCCCGGCTGGGCTTCACCAAGGACTGGGAGCACCGCTTCGAGCCAGGCCTGCCGTTGTTCGTGGCCGGTGGGGACCGGAGATCGAGCTACGTGACCCGGACGGCAACCGGCTTCGGATCGGTCGCGTCGCAAGCTGAGACCCTGGCGGCGGGCGCGGCGCCGTCAGGCCAGTCTCCCCGGTCGCCGGGTCGGGTCACCGGCCGTGCGTGGTCGGCACGCTGGCCGGCGCCTCGTTGCGGGCCGGAACGAGGTCTCCGTTGGTCGCCCAGCTGACCGCCAGCACGACGAGGAAGGCGAGGACCGCGAGCCAGATGACGGCCGTCCGGGTCTGTGACCAGGCAGTCTGGCGCAGGCCCGACACCAGGCCCTTGGTCTTGCTGACATCTACCCAGGCGCGACGCATGAACTGAAACGCGACCCCGCCCAGGAACCCGAGGACCAGCCCGAACAGGAAACCGCCGCTGCCCAGGACCCGCATCGTCGGCCCCGGTTCCGCCAGCAAGATCGTCACGTTGCTGGTCACCAGTACAGAGTGGACTAAACAACGCAGCAGGTCACGAGGTATTTGACGGACACCTTCGACAACGGCACATGCCGGCCGCATCGTCTTGGGGGAGCTGCGCGCTACTGGACGCCGACGGCGTCCGCCATGTGGTCGGGCTCGTCGAAGCCGCGGCCGGTGACGGTGTTGGCGGTTTCCAAGCCGGCCGCGACCCGCTTGGCGTGCCGGTCGTAGAGCACCGTATAGACCGCGGCCGCCAGGTTGGTGCAGTGCCGGGTCGGGATCACGACGAAGCGATGGCACAGCCCAAGGACCGCGCGGTCCAGCGAACCGTCCTCCGGACCGAACACGTACACCGCCTGCTCGGGATGGATGAAGTCGATGAGCGACTCGGCGTTGCGCCGCAGCTCGACGGCGACCGGTACCGCCGCGGATGTGAAGGCGTCAAAGGGCTGGTCGCTGTGGCGCAGCTCGACATCCTGGTAGCCGCGCATGCGCTCTTCGCGAGGCAGCCGGAACCGGCGCTCGCCGATCAGCTGTACCCGGTCTCCGGTGAACCAGGCCTGAGCCACTCCGTAACAGGAGGCGGCACGAACCGCAGCCCCCACGTTGTGCGGGAACTTCGGATCGATCAACACAATCGCCGGAGCGCGCCCATCCCCCCGCCGTACCGGCGCGACCTGGATGCCCATGGGGCCAGTGTGGGCACCACGCCGAGGAGCGATCAACCAGGTTCCGGCCCGGTCCGCTCGGCTTCGATGATCGACAGGTCGCGCACGGCGAACCGGTGGTGGGCCCATTCCTCGTCGAAGACCACGTGCAGGCATGACGTGGCGGTACGCGACGCCGGGGGCGGCCCCCCGGGAGCGGTGTTCGGTGGTCGTACCCGATCGAGGTCCTCCTGCGTGACCGCCTCCAGGAGCGCCCGCACGCTCGCGATCCGCCCGGCACGCACCTCCGCGACCTCGTCGAAGGTCGGCGTGGCGCCGGTGTCGATCCCGAAGGACTCGTGGTCGGGGACGAACGACGGCGGCAGCCCGAGCGGGTGGAAGGGGCGCGGCTGACCCGCAATGGCGTGTGAGACCCAGGAGTCGGTCACCAACACCAGATGCCGGAGCGTCTCGGTGAACGACCACTCGTCGTTGACCGACCGGTGAAGGTCGGCCTCGGGCAGGGTCCGGGCTCGCTCCATCGTCTCGCCCCAGAACGACTCGACGACCGCCCACGCCTCTCGCATCCCCTCGGGGGTGGTTGGGCGCAGCTTTGTCCGCTCCGGGTACCGGCGGTCCAGCTCGGCCGCGATCAGCGGGCTACCTCGACGCCGTTGACCCGCAACCCTCTGATGTCGCCGTCGATGTCGGCATTGGTCAGGAGTACGCCGTACATGCGCGCACCAGAAAGATCGACTTCTCGGAAGAGCGCTCGCGACATGTTGAGGTCGACGAACTCCGCGCCCTCGAACTCATCGGACCCGACGTATCTGGCCATCCGTGGATCGTATGCGGGGGCGGTAACCTCGACTGTATGACGTCATCCGTTGGAAAGGGGGCTGCCGCGCACCCCGCCGTCGCATGAGCGGGGTGTGGGTCCGTACCCGGACCGAGCTGCGCGCCCAGCGACGCAGCCGCGCGCACCGCTGCTGGGACCACCTGCTCGCCGCACCGTTGTGGCCCAAGTACGGCGTCAACCTCGGAACCCTGCTGCGTACCTGTGACGCGGTCGGCGCGTGCCTGGTGGTGCCCCGCCGGCCGTGGGTCGACGATGCGCTTGCCACCGGAAACACGTTGCGCCGGCCGTCGTGCGTGCACCGCGTGTCCCGTCCGCTGGACTGGCTCGCCGCGCAACGCGCTCAAGGGTCGGCGATCGTCGGGGTGGAGCTCGCCGACGACGCCGTACGCCTGGCCGACCTGCCGGCCGCGCGCAAGCGCACCGTGGTGGTGCTGGGCAACGAGGGCGACGGCATCCCGTATGAGGCCCTGCCGTTGCTGGACACAGTCGTGGAGATCCCGATGGTGGGTACCGGGCTGTCGCTCAACGTGGCAGTGGCGGGTTCGCTGGTGCTGTACAAGCTGGCCGGGCTCGTGTAGCCGGTCTCAGGTGGCCAGGTGCGGGAACACCTTCGACACCTTGGCCACCAGGTAGTCGCCGTACGTCCCGGTGAACGCGCGCAGGTCCTGGCCGTCCCACCGCTGCTCGCCCGCCGTGCTGGTGGCCGCGCGCCCCGGCAGCGGTGGTACCTCGGCGCAGAAGTCGGGGTCGAAGAAGAACGGGAACGACAGCCGGTCGCGCCCGCTGACGTTGCGGACCCGGTGCGGCGTGGACCGGTACCAGCCGCCGGTCATCCGGTCCAGCATGTCGCCGATGTTGCACACGAACGTGCCGGGGATCGGCGGCGCGTCCACCCAGCCGCGCGGTGTGCCTACCGAAAGGCCGCCGGTGTCGTCCTGGGCGAGCAGCGTCAGCAGCCCGTAGTCGGTGTGCTCGCCGACGCCCCAGCCCGCATTGTCCGGTGTGGACGGTGGGTAGTGGAAGATACGGAACAGCACCGTCGGGTTCGCGGTGTAGCCGCTGGCGAAGTAGTCGGCCGCGAGCCCCAGGCTGAGCGCGATGCCGCGAAGGACGGCCTGCGCCGTCCGGGTCATCTCGTCGAGGTACTCCAGCACGGCCTCGCGGAGCATTGGTACCTGGCGCGGAAACAGGTTCGCGCCATGCAGCGGCAGGCCCGCCTGTACGCGAGGGTCGTCATCCGGTAGCTCCGTACCGAAGTAGATGCCCTCCTTCAGGTCCGGCCGTCCCGACGTCAGCTCCGCACCGACCGGGAAGAAGCCACGCCAGGCGCGCCCACCGCGCTCCATGGCGATCGCCATCTTCTCGTCCAGCGGCAGCTCGAAGAACTCCCGGCTGGCGCGGTCCAGCAGCTCGATCAGCGTGGCCGGTACGCCGTGCCCGGTCACGTAGAAGAACCCGCTGGCGCGGCAGGCCGCCTCGATGTCCCGAGCCGCCTGCGCGAGCGGCGGCCCGGGGCGGCCGAAGAGCGAGGAGATGTCGACGACGGGAAGTACCACGCCGCCAATCGTGCCCGATCAGGCACCATGGTGAGGTGACGGCTCCGCTCCGCCCTCGGGCGGCCGATGTGGCTGCCCGGCCGGTACGCGAAGTGCCGCGCGCCGCGGGCAGCCGCCTCGCCCTGCTGCGCGACATGCGCCGCGACCCGCTGGCGACGGCCACCCGGCTGCGCCACGATCACGGCCGGATCGTGCTGCTGCCTATCCCGGGCCTGCGGGTGTACCTGGTCAGCGATCCGGCCGCCATCCAGGACGCGCTGACGCTGACCAACCGGGCGTACGGCAAAGGCCTGGCCCGCCGCCGCGACCCGACCGGCCCGGCCATCCGGCCGCTGTCGAAGATCCTGGGCGACGGGCTGCTGGTCAGCGACGGCGAGCTGTGGCGGCGCCAGCGCCGGCTGATGGCGCCGCTGTTCCACCACACCCGGGTCGCCGCGTACGGTGCCACCTTCGCCAGGCTCGCCGAGCAGGCCGGGTCGGCTTGGCGCGACGGGGAGGTCCGCGACCTCCACCGGGACATGACCGAGCTGACCCTGGCGATCGTCGCGCGTACCGTCTTCGATGTCGACCTCGACGCCGAGGTGGTGGCACATATCCGCCGGTCCCTGACCGACAACCTGTCCACAGCCCGGCGGCGCGTGGTGCCCTGGGGGAGGTGGGCCGACCGGCTTCCGCTGCCGTCGACCCGGCGCTGGAACGCCGACCTGGCCGCCCTCGATGCCATCGTGTACCGGCTGATCGCGCAACGCCGGGCGGCCGGCGCTGGCGGTGCCGACCTGTTGAGCCTGCTGCTGTCGGTCCGTGACGAGGACACCGGCGAGACCATGGCCGACGGCCAGATCCGCGACGAGGCGGTCACCGTTCTGCTGGCCGGTCACGAGACCACCGCGAGCGCCTTGGCGTGGGCGTTCCATCTGCTCGCCCAGCACCCAGTGGAGCAGGACCGCCTCGGCGCCGAGCTGGACGAGCTGCTGGGCGACCGGCTGCCGGGAGTCGGTGACCTGCCCCTGCTGCCGTACACCGGGGCGGTCCTGCACGAGTCGCTGCGGCTCTACCCGCCGGCCTGGGTCCTAGCCCGGCGGCTGCTGGCGCCGAGGGAGGTGTGCGGGTACCTGTTGCCGGCCGGATCGATGGTGGTCTTCAGCCCGTGGCTGGCGCACCGGGACCCGGCATGGTGGCCGGAGCCGGACCGGTTCCGGCCGGAGCGCTGGCTGTCCACATCGCAGGCCGGTTCCGGCCGCTTGACCGCGGACTCCGCTTCGCTACGTCCGCTGGCGGCCTCGGAGGACGAGCGGCCGCGGTACGCGTACTTCCCGTTCGGGGGCGGGCCGCGTCAGTGCATCGGCAACGCCTTCGCGGAGATGGAGGCGGTCCTCGCGCTGGCCACGCTGTGCCGGCGATGGCGCGTCGCTCCGGTGGCCGGAACCGAGGTCACGCCGCTCGCGCTGGTGACGTTGCGACCCCGCCACGGCGTACCGCTGACCGTCCACCGCCGCCAACTTGGATGAGATGCGCGGCTCCGCCCGTCTCGGTCAATCTGTCCTACCCAACCTCACGCCTTGATCATCTGCGAGGTCTATTGAGTACGGACAACAGAGGGCGATGGGCCCGATCAAGCGAAGAAGGCATGCAACTGTGCTGCCACGAGCTCCGGCTTGCCCGTGTTGTCGGCGGCTAGGTGACCGACGCCGGGCAGCGTGACTCGCCGAGCGTTGGGCAACACGGCGCTGAGCCCGTCGAGCGCGGCCTTCAGGTACTTGGCGCTGTTGGCGCCTCCGAGCAGGAGCACCTCGCAGTGCACGGCCCCGAACCTCTCCAACGCGCCCTCGCTGTCCATCACCGTACGGCCGTCGTAACGCATCGTGGGAATGAGGTCGCCGATAGGCACAACGCCTGGCCGGCGAGTCTTCTGGTCGGCTCTCAACGCCAGGCTCATCAGCGGCACCAGCAAGAATCGCGGCGCGAGCCGGACACCTGTCGAGTCACCGGTTCCCTTCATGATCGTGACGAAGGCCGAAGCCGGCCTGCCTTTACCGAGCTCGCGCTCGTAGCGGGGAACCCATGACGTCGACGAGACGCCGTCGAACGATAGCGGCGGTTCGTACAGCGCGAGCCTGGTGATCTCCGCAAGCGTAAGCGCGGCCTGCAACGCGATCACGGCACCGGCGCTCAGCCCGAATACGTTGCGAGCGCCGGTCTCGCGAAGCAGCGCGTGGAGGTCTTCGACTTCCCTGGTGATGCCGTGGTCGTTGCCGAACGGGCCGCTCATGCCCCGCCCGCGCCGGTCAGGCACGTAGACGCTGAAGCCGTCCGACAGGGCTGTGGCCAGCCTCATCAAGTTCTGCGACGCCTGCATCCCGCCGTGCAGCAGGACAACGCCCGGGCCGTTGCCGACCTGGCGATATCCGATACTCGTGCCGTCGTCCGAACTGACCACCCCGGTCCGGAACGCCGACGAGGACGTGGTGCTCATCCGGGCCCCCTTCTCACGATCCGCACGCGGGCATGGAGTACGGCAGTCGAACCCGGAGGTCGACGCCGCATCCATCGTCAATATTAGTTGACAGGATCGCCATCTGTCAACGTAGGTTGACGTGGTTTGGTGCCTACGTGTTCACCCCGCTGGGCCGCAGGATCAACCTGGTAACGCTGCGGCAACGCCGCGGGCAGGACCCGCAAGTCACCCTCGTCGTCAGGGTCGCGGCCACGCAACTCGCGATGAAGAAGACTTCCGTCGCCCCTGGGCGGAAGGCTGCGCGTCGTCGCGGATTTCGGCGACCGGGAGTACCGGCTGACATAGCGCGCGAGGGTTGCGTCCAGGAAACGGCTTGTAGTAGTCAGGAGACCGGTCGTAGTGCCTGACACCCTGGGGGCCGTCATGGTCGTTCGCCGTCGGACCGCACTCTCCGTACTCGTGGTGGCCGCGTTAGCCGGCACGCTGGTCAACGCCTCGGCCGCTCAGGCAGCAAAGCCCGCGCCACCCATCGTGAAGTCACCGGTCGCGGTGGGTCGTGGCGGGGCCGTCGCCACGGTCGACCTCGACGCCACCCGGGTCGGCCTCGAGGTGCTGCGGCGCGGCGGCAACGCCGCTGACGCGGCCGTCGCGGCGGCGGCCACGCTGGGCGTGACCGAGCCGTTCTCGTCCGGTATCGGCGGTGGTGGCTTCTTCGTCTTCTACAACCGCCACACGAAGACGGTGGAGACCATCGACGGCCGGGAGGCAGCGCCGGCCTCGATGCAGGAGAACGCGTTCATCAACCCGGCGACGGGGCTGCCGTTCGAGTTCCAGGAGGCCCGGGTCAGCGGCATCTCGGTGGGCGTACCCGGTTCCCCGCTGACCTGGCAGGCGGCGCTGCAGCGATGGGGCACGATGTCGCTGCGCGACGCGCTGGCCCCCGCGATCGAGGTCGCCGACCGCGGCTTCGTGGTGGACCAGACCTTCTTCAGCCAGGTCAACGACAACCTGGCCGCGTTCTCGCAGTTCAGCTCGACGAGCGCGCTGTACCTGCCGAACGGGCAGCCGCCGGCCGTCGGTTCCACGTTCCGCAACCCGGACCTCGCCCAGACCTACCGCCTGCTCGCCCAGAACGGCGTCGGCGTGCTCTACCGGGGCGAGGTGGCTCGCGACATCGTCGCGACCGTACAGGATCCGCCGCGCGTCGATACGCCGCCGGTTGCCTGGCCGTTCCCCATCCGTCCCGGCACGATGCAGCTGTCCGACCTGGCTGGCTACGACGTCCGGTCGCCGCGTCCCACGCACATGAGCTACCGCGGCTTCGACGTCTTCGGGATGCCGACCCCGTCCAGCGGCGGCTCGACGGTCGGCGAGGCGCTGAACATCGTCGAGAACTGGGATCTCGGCGACCTGTCGCGGGTGCAGGCATTACACCGGTACCTGGAGGCGAGCGCCCTGGCCTTCGCCGACCGCAACCGGTACGTGGGCGACGGCACGCCGCGCGCGCTGCTCGACGAGCTGCTCAACCCGAAGTTCGCCCGGGAGCGCGCCTGCCTCATCGGCACGCACGCGCTTCCCAAGCCGGTCGCGCCTGGTGTACCGGATGGGGTCTATGACCGGTGCGCCATTACGACGCCGACGGTGACCCGGACCGAGGAACGGGGGACCACGAACCTGACCGTCGCCGACAAGTGGGGCAACGTCGTGGAGTACACGTTGACCATCGAGCAGACCGGCGGGAATGCCATGGTCGTCCCCGGACGCGGGTTCCTGCTCAACAACGAGCTCACCGACTTCAACTTCGTCCCCACGCAAGGCACGGCGCCCGACCCGAACCTGCCGGCGCCCGGCAAGCGCCCCCGCAGCTCGATGTCGCCGACCATCCTGCTGGTGCACGGACGGCCGTTCCTCGCCACCGGCTCTCCGGGCGGCTCGACCATCATCACCACGGTGCTGCAGATCCTGATCAACCGCATCGACTTCGGCATGACGCTACCCGAGGCGATCGCGGCCGCCCGCGCGACTCAGCGCAACACCGCCGCCGTCCAGGCCGAACCTGCGTTCCTGGCCTCACCGGAGGCGGCGGCGCTGGCCTCGCCGGAGATAGGCCATGTGTTCGCGCTCAACCCGGAGATCGGTGCCGCGACCGGCATCGAGTTCCTGCCCGACGGGCGCACGCTCGCGGCTGCCGAGCCGGTACGCCGGGGCGGGGGCTCCGCGGCGGTGGTGAGGCCGTCGAGGTAGGTTTCGGCGTGGAGGCGTGAGGGCACCTGGTGGGCTCCGCGGTCTTCAAAACCGACGTGACCGAGTAGCTCGGTCAGGCGGGTTCGATTCCCGTCCGCCTCCGCCAACGGCCCTTGCCTAGGACGCCGTTGCGGGCCAGCGCGACGACCAGCAGCGGCACGCCGACCGCCGTGGGCAGGAACCAGAACGACGGCGGCGGGAGCAGCTTCCACAGCGGCAACCGCGGGCTGTTGTCCACGTAGAACCCGGCGTCGCGAGGAGCCCGGCGACCATCCCTATGTATAGGTACGCTACCTATGGCCTTGGGGGACCTCACGCATCCCTGACCGGGTCAAGAAGGACTACCGTCTTCGATGTCACCATCGCTGACGGGGCCGCGAGAAGGGACCCGGCATGACGACCGTAGAGGACGAGCGGGTCGAAGATCGCAAATCCCTGATGGCCGGGTGGCCGCGCTGGGTCGGTCCGGCGCTGGGCATCGTGATCTTCCTCCTGGTCGCGGCGCCGCTGGGCAGCATCGGCGGCAAGCTGTCCGACGTACAGCGCAACGACAGCGCGTCGTACCTGCCTGAAGGCGCCGAGGCCACCGTCGCGCTCGCGGCGTCGAAGCGGTTCACCGGCTTGGAGAGCACCCCGGCGATCATCATCTATACCCGGCCCTCCGGCATCACCGAGGCCGATCGCATCCAGCTCACCCTGGTGACCCTGGCCATCGCGGAGCACCTCAACACCCGGCTCGCCGGACCACCGAGGGGCCCGGTCGTCTCCGACGACGGCAAGGCCGCCCAGATCATCGTCCCGTTCGCCGGCTCGGACCCCAAGCCGATCCGCGAGGACGTGCGCTGGCTGCGGCAGCGCGCCGCTGAGGTGCCGGACCTCGAGGTGCACGTCGCCGGTCCGGCCGGCGCGGTCACCGACCTGGTCGACGTGTTCGGCGCGGTCAACGGCGTACTGCTGCTCGTCACCGCCGCGGTGGTCCTGCTGATCCTGGTCCTGGCGTACCGCAGCCCGATCCTGCCGTTCGTAGTGCTCGCCGTCGCTGGGACCGCGCTCGGCGTAGCCAACGGCACGGCGTACCTGCTTGCCAAGGCGAACCTGATCACCATCTCCGGGGACGCGCAGGGCATCCTCGACGTGCTCGTCCTCGGCGCCGGCACCGACTACGCCCTGCTGCTCGCCGCCCGGTTCCGCGAGGAGCTGCGCCGTCGCGAGGACCGGTACGAAGCGATGCGGGCCGCCTGGCGCGCCGCCCTCCCGCCGATCGCCGCGAGCGGCGGCACGGTCATCCTCGGCCTGTTGTGCCTGCTCGTGTCGAACCTGGCCTCGACCCGCGGCCTCGGCCCGGTCGCCGCGATCGGCATCGCCTCCGCGCTGGTCTCGATGCTCGTGCTGCTACCGGCCGCCCTGGTCCTGCTCGGCCGGACCGCGTTCTGGCCCTTCCGGCCGCGGTACGGGTCGGTGCCGGCCGAGGGGACCGGCGGCTGGGCCCGGGTGGCCCGGGGCGTTGGTCAGCGCCCCCGGCTGGTGTGGGCCGTGACGGCGCTGGCCCTCGTGGGGCTGGCACTGGGCCTGACCCGGTTGCAGGCCGAGGGCGTGCCGCGGACCAAGTCGTTCCTGGCCGAGGTGGACTCCAACGCCGGCCAGGAGCTGCTGAGCGAGCATTTTCCGGCGTCGGCCGCCACCCCGGCGGTGATCGTGGCCAACGCCGACCGGCGGGACGAGATCCTCGACGTCGCCAGCCGGGTGCCCGGGGTGGCCAAGGCGACCGCGTACGTGGATCCGCTGGAGGCCTACGACGCGCGCCGCCTGGGCAAGCCGGCGCCGGGCCCGAAGGTCGTCGACGGGCTGGTTCGCGTCGACGCGACCCTGGACGTACCCGTGGACTCGGCGCGGGCGGCCGAGGTGATCCGCGCCCTGCGGGCCGCCGTGCACGCGGTACCCGGCGCGGGCGCGCGGGTCGGTGGCTACACGGCGACGAACCTCGACGTACAGGAGACCGCCCAGCGGGACCGGCTGGTGATCATCCCGCTCGTCCTGGCGGTCGTCTTCGTGATCCTGATGCTGGTGCTGCGCGCGATCGTGGCGTCGCTGGTGCTCATTGGCACCGTGATCCTGTCCTTCCTGGCAACCCTGGGCGTGTCCGGCGTGGTCTTCCGGGACGTGATCGGGTTTGCCGGAGCGGACTCGTCGTTCCCGCTCTTCGCGTTCGTGTTCCTGGTCGCCCTAGGCGTGGACTACAACATCTTCCTGATGACCCGGGTACGCGAGGAGACGGCGCGGCGCGGCCACCGCGACGGTACGCTGACCGGCCTCGCCCTGACCGGAGGGGTGATCACCTCGGCCGGGGTGGTGCTCGCCGCCACGTTCGCGGCGCTGGCCGTGCTCCCGCTGGTGTTCCTCGCCGAGCTCGCCTTTGCCGTGGCGTTCGGCGTACTCCTCGACACGCTGGTGGTCCGCTCGCTGCTGGTGCCGGCGCTGACCCTGGACATCGGCCGGGCGGTCTGGTGGCCGAGCGCCTTGCGCCGCGGTGCCCCGTAAGCTGTGGCACCCGGTAACCGGGTGCCCGTCCGTGACCTATGTGGGGGACGATGGGACGCCAGGAACGACCGCTGGATCCGGCCGCCGGCCCGCTGCAAGCGTTCGCCCATGACCTGCGGCAGCTGCGGCGAGGCGCTGGTAGCCCGGGCTACCGTGCGCTGGCTCGCCGGGCCGGGTACTCGGCGTCGGTCCTGTCCACCGCGGCGAACGGCAGCGACCTTCCGTCGTTGCCGGTGGTGCTCGCCTACGTCGGCGCCTGCCGCGGAGACGTCAAGGCTTGGGAGCGGCGCTGGCAGGAGCTGGCCAAGCTTGCCGCGGAGTGGGAAAGGCCGGCCGCCGGACCCCGGGGCCGCCGCGCGCGGCCGACCGAAGGCGCATCGCCGCGGCAGCTCCCGCCCGACGTTCCGGCGTTCACCGGTCGCCGGCACGAGATCGCCGAGCTCGACCGGTTGATGGCGCAGACCCGTGACGCCGTGACGGTCGCGGCGATCGCCGGTACCGCCGGGGTTGGCAAGACCGCTCTGGCGGTGCACTGGGCGCACCGGGTAGCCGACCGGTTCCCCGACGGCACCCTCTACGTGGACCTGTGCGGGTACGGCCGCGGCAAGCCGGCGGAGCCCACGCACGTGTTGCACGCCTTCCTGCGCACGCTCGGGCTGGCCGGCGACCACCTGCCGGACGGGCTGGCCGAGCGAGCGGCCAGGTTCCGTTCCCTGCTCGCCGGCCGCCGGATGCTGATCGTGCTCGACAACGCATGCAGCGCCGAGCAGGTCAGGCCCCTGCTGCCCGGCCACTCGTCGTCCTTCGTCGTGGTGACCAGCCGGGACGGCCTCGCCGGTCTCGTATCCCGCCAGGGCGCCCGCCGCATCGAGCTCGATGCCCGCCCCGAGCTCGATGCCCGCCTTGAGCTGGGCATGCCCGCCAGCCCAGCGGCGGCCGGGTAGGCGTGGCCATGGCGCGGCCCTATGCCGTCGTGATCGGCGAGGCGCTCGTCGACCTCCTCGAAGACGTCCGCGACGGCCAGCGGGTCTACCGGGAGGCGGTCGGCGGCGCGCCGCTCAACGTCGCGGTGGGCGTCGCCCGGCTGGGACACCCGGTCGAGCTCGTCGGGTCGCTCGGCGACGACGTTCTGGGCCGGCGGGTGCGCCAGTTCCTCGCCGAGGTGGGCGTCGGAACGGATCATCTCGTCCCGGTCGACGTCGCGACGACCATCGCGCTGACCACCTTCGACGGTAGCGAGCCGGACTTTCATTTCTACGGCGAGCCGCCGTCCTACGGGCTGCTCGGGCCCGAGCTGGTCGACCCGAACCTGGTTCCGGGCGCGTCGGTGCTCTACTGCGGTTCGATCGCGCTGCTCCAGCCACGGCTGCTGGCGACCGCGCTCGCCGCCTGGTCGGCCGCTGGCGCAGCGGGCACCAGCCGAGCCTTCGACCCGAACGTACGCCCTCGTTTGGTCACCGACGTGGCCCGGCTGCGACAGACGGTCGAGGAGTTCGCCGCGACAGCCGACCTGGTGAAGCTGAGCGCCGCCGATGCCGCCGCGCTGTACGGCGCGACCCCCGGGGCCGCCGCGGGGCACCTGATCGATCTCGGCGCCCGCGCCGTCGTGGTCACCCTCGGCGCCGCCGGCGCCCTGGTGCGCCACGGCGGTGAGACCGAGACGGTACCCGCGCCGCGGGTGGCCGCGGTCGACGCCACCGGCGCGGGCGACGCCACCATGGCCGGCCTGTTGCACGGGTTGCTGGTGGCGCCCCCGGACGACCTGGCCGGCTGGGTCCGCCTGGTCGAGTTCGCCGTGGCGATTGCCGCGCTCACCTGTGAGGCGCCCGGCGGCGCTACGGCGATACCGACGCTGGCGCAGGTGCAGGCGAGGTTTCCCGGCATCCGGCCGCCGCAGTAACGCGCCGGCCCTCCCCGTGGCGGCGGCGTTGGGAGAATCACCCGCATGACCGACACCGCTGGGTATCTGCGTACCCTCGCTCGCGCCAAGGCACAGACCGACTCGGAGCGCTGGGCCGAGGCGGCGGGCCTGTGGGAACAGGTGGTGGCCGCCAACCCGGTCAACGGCAACCATTGGGACCGGCTGGCGCAGGCGCGGTTCGAGTCGCACGACTACGCGGGCGCGCTGGTCGCCTACGAGAAGGTGCGCGACCTGGGCGTGTGGGACCAGCGCGAGACGGTGTTTCCCAGCGCGGTGTGGTACCGGATCGCCTGCTGCCACGCCCGGCTCGGCGACGCCGAGGAGGCGCTGCGGGCCCTCGGTCGCGCGGTCGAGCTCGGCCTGCGCGACCTGGAGCAGGCTTCGCGCGACGAGCATCTCGCGTCGCTGCACGCCAACGAGCGCGTCCGTGAGGTGCTCGGACTGTCCGATGTGGACAGCGCGGGCCGCGACGAGGGATGGCGTGCGGATCTGCGGTTCTTCGCGCGCGAGGTGCGCCGCCGGGCGTACCGGCCGGCCGGCTCGCACCTCGGACCGGCCGTCGACGAGCTGCACGCGGCGGTACCGGAGCTGTCAGACGCCCAGCTGCTGGTGCGGCTGTGCGAGCTGGTGGCGACGCTGGGCGACGGCCATGCCTTCGTGGAGGCCCCCGAGGAACGTGCCGACCTGCGCATGAGCCTGCCGTTGCAGCTCTTCCTGTTCGCCGACGGCCCGTTCGTCACCGCCGCGGCACCCGAGCACGAGGCACTCCTCGGTGCGCAGGTGCTCGCGTTCGACGGCGAACCGGTCGAGCGGGTGGTCAGCGCGGTCGACCGGACCATCGGGCGCGACAACGAGCATGGACCCACCGCCGTCGTGCCCTGGCGCCTGGTTCGCACCGCCTTCCTGCACGGGCTCGGCATGGTCGGTGACCCGGCGAGCGTCACGCTGACCGTACGGTCGCCCGACGGTACGACGCGGACGGTGCCCGTCGCCGCCCAGCCGGCACCGGCGACGCTCCCGCGCGTCCTGCCATGCCCGGCCGGTTGGCGGTTCCTGCCGGAGACGCTCACCGAACCCCTGCCGCTGTACCTGCGCAACTGCGGCGCGAGCTACTGGTACACCTCGCTGGCGCCGCAGCGCCTGACCTACTTCCAGCTCAACCGCGTCGCCGACGATCCCGGCGAGCCGCTGGCCGCCTTCGTCGAGCGGCTCTTCGCCGCGATCGCCGTGGCCGGCTCCGACCGGCTGGTCATCGATCTGCGCTGGAACGGTGGCGGCAACACGTTCCTGACCCCGCCGCTGCTGCACCGCCTCATCGCCTGCGACCGGGTCAACCGGGCCGGCGGGCTGTTCGTCATCATCGGGCGCCGGACCTTCTCCGCCGCGCAGAACCTGGCCACCCTCATCGGCGACCACACCCGTGCCATCTTCGTCGGTGAGCCGACCGGGTCGAGCCCGACCTTCGTCGGCGAGACCATCCCGTTCCGGTTGCCGTACAGCGGGTTCTGCGTCAACGTCTCCGACCTGTACTGGCAGACGTCCTGGCCGATGGACCACCGGAGCTGGATCGCGCCCGAGCTCTACGCCCCACCGACGTTCGCCGCGTATGCGGCGAACCGCGACCCCGCGATGGAGGCGATCCTCTCCTGCGACGAGCACCTTCCTGGCTGGTAACCAGCCGTTCGTCCCGCAGTCGCGAGCATCAATCTGGCACTGGATGCCAGATTGTGAGAGCATGGCTGCGACTAGCGAACACGTCGGCTAGGAGGGGCCATGAGCGCGACGACGAAGGTTGTCCGGGGTGCGTCGACGTTGGCGGAGAGCGGGCCGCAGACAGCACGGGTGACCAGCCGGTTCGAGGACCTGATCACGGCGGTGCTGGGCACCTGCATGGTGGGCGGTCTGCTCACCGACGCCTGGGCGCACACGAACATCGTGAACCAGCTGGAGAGCTTCTTCACGCCGTGGCACGCAATGCTGTACGGCGGGTTCGCCGCCACCGCCGCGTGGACGTTCTGGCTCGGCTTCCGCCGCCGGCACGGGGTGCCACGCTGGTGGCGTAACGCCTGGCCCGCCGGGTACGCCGTCGGCGCCCTCGGTGCCGCGCTCTTCCTCGTGGCCGGCTTCGGCGACATGATCTGGCACCAGGTCCTGGGCATCGAGGCCACCCTCGACGCCGCCTTGAGCCCCACCCATCTCGTGCTCGCCACCGGCGCGACCCTCCTGCTGACCAGCCCGCTGCGCTCCTGGTGGGCCAATGGAGCGGGCCGGGATCGGGCGGCGACCGGCGTCTGGTCGCTCGCCATCGCCCTCCCGGTGGCGCTGGTCCTGGTCGGGTTCTCGTCAGTGCTGCAGTCACTCGCTCCGACCCACACGTACGACCACGTGATGAACTCGCCCAGCCACTTCGAGGCCGCGTTCGGGCTCGCCAAGTACGTGCTCATGACCGCGTTCTTCGTGACGGCGCTGCTCCTGGTGCACCGCCGGCGGGCGACGTTCGGCGCGGGCCTGGCGATCGTCGGGGCCCAGTCGCTGTTCCAGATGGTCCAGATGGAGGTGCCGAAGACGCTGACCATCGCCGCGATCGGTGCGACGATCGGCGCGGGCGTCGCCGACCTGGTCCTGGTGCGGCTGGACGCGGTGCGCGGTCCGGACGCGCCGTTGCGGCTGCCGATCGCCGGTGCCGTGTTCGCCGCGCTGACCTGGACGGGGCACCTGCTCGGGCTGCGGCTCGCCGACGACCTGCGCTGGTCGATCGAGCTGTGGGCCGGCGCGGTGGTGCTCACCGCCATCCTCGGCTTCGTCCTCGGCGGGCTCGCCGCCACCCCGGCAGCGCGGAGCACCCTCGCGAAGAGCTGACCGGTTAGCCGGCGTTAGCGGGCAGCACGGACCCATGCCTCTGCATCCCGGTGTGTGGGGTCCTGCTCGTGTCGGTCGCCTACGCCTCGGGAGACGTCTCGTTGCCAGCCGGTCTAGGCCACGGGTCGATCTGACGCCGGTGTTCGTGGTCAACCGGCCGGCCCTTCAGGTGCCAGGCTGGGGCGATCTGTGTGCCCCGCTGAGCGCCTCCGTCGGGAGTCTCGACCACTGATGCGACATTTAGCCAGGTGCCATCGGCAGCGACTTCCGCGACCTCGGCGGCGTGGCCACCCAGGACTGCGACAACCATCATGCACACGTAGTCGACATCGTCCGGGTCATTGAGGCTCGCGGTCAGCCGGTGGGCGAATCCGGTCGTCACGATCACCGTCCGGTCGGTACCTGACTCGTCGGTGTAGAGGGTCGCCCGTACCAGCTCTCCACTGTCTTGCGGCGGCTGTAGGGTCAGCATGCCGGGGTCCTCGATGGCCACACCGCCGCGTCGGGTCGCCTGGTTTGACAGCCGGTCGACCAGTTGGCGCCACAGCTTACTACTCATCACGTCTTGCCCTTCTTACATGGGTCTACAACCTCGGCGGACAGGCTCCATCCGGTTTGTTCAACAGGGTTTCCCACTTCATCGGTCCCGCTGGCGCGGGCGCGGGTCCGAAAGCGTCCGTCAGTGCAAGGGGTCGCGGTGACGACATCTTTGGACTTCTTGCCGGCCGGCGGGTTGGTGAACCTCAACGAGCGCTGGTCCAAGAGGATCCGCGCCGATGCGTAAGGGCGGCAGGCGCACGGTGCGCGCTCACGACGAGCGCGTCCGCATCGGCTGCGGTGGTCGTAGGCTCCATCTATGGCGCGGACGACCGATGGAGTACCACGGTGGCGGGTCTTCGGCGAGCGGACGATCTACGACAACCCGTGGGTCCGCCTGCTCCAGGTCGACGTTCAGCCGCCGGGCGGACAGCGGTTCTGGCACCACGTCGTACGCCTGCAGACGGTGGCCGCGGCTGCCGTCATCCAGGATGACCGCGTGCTGATGCTGCTGCGGCACCGCTTCGCCACCGGTGAAACCGGCTGGGAGCTGCCCGGCGGCATTGTCGGTGCCGGCGAGACTGCGGCCGAGGCGGCGGTACGGGAGACCGAAGAGGAGACTGGCTGGCGGCCCACGGGCACGCCGGTGCTCGCCATCCGCTTCCAGCCGATGCCCGGCATGGTCGATACGCCGCACGAGGTATACGTGATACGCGGCGCTGAGCACGTCGGCGACCCCACGGACGCCGAGGAGGCCGGGCCGGTCGAATGGGTCCCGCTAGCCGAGGTTCCCAAAATGATCGCCGGTGGGGAGATCCTCGGCTCGGGGTCCCTGGTTGGGCTGCTGGCCGTGCTAAACCCCGGCGTGCTTCAGCCGTAGCTCCAGATCGCTCACCCGGCGCCGCTGTCGCGACGATCCCACCCGCACGGCGAGTGCCCTCGCCTCGGCGAGCTCACGGCGTGCCTCGTCAACGTAGTCCGCGGCAATGAACGCGTGCGCGAGTTCGACATGCAGCTGTGCCCGCGCCCGCACAAACGACCGGTCCATGCCGACCAGCGCGTACTGAAGCTGGGCGATCGCGAGGCCGTCACCCATCCGGGCGAACGCGCTGCCACGCCAACGTGCCAGGTGAAACTCGTCGAGCATTATGTACGGCACCGCCGGGTCCGCCGCGTTGCCGGGCAGCATCGTCGCTGCGTGGTCGAAGTGTCGCCAGCACGCCGTCGCGTCACCGTCGACGGCCGCGATCTCGCCGGCCACTGCCTGCAGCCAGGCAGCCAGTACCGCAGGAACGGCCGTACCGGCAACGATGACCGCGTGCTCGGCAAGCTCCCGCGCCTCGTCATGGCGGCCTACCTCCACCAGCACGTAAGCCTGCTGTGCCAGCGCGTGGGCCAACGCCGCCACCGACCCGGTCTCCCGGCCGGCATCCTTGGCCTCCTCGTGGTGCAGCCAGGCATGCGCCACATCCCCCAGATCCAGCTCAACCCACCCGGCCAATGCCGCAGCGTCACAGATCAACTCGGCCAGCCGTTCACGCATCGATGGCACAGTGCTAAACGATCGCAACGATCTCAACGTCTCCAAGTGCCCGAGAAGCTGCCCCTGGGCCGCGTGCGCGCCCAACGCCCGGTCAATGCGGCGAATATGATCGGTTTGCTCCGCCAGCGTGGCAACCGCCTCGCCATCCACCACACGAGCCCGATCGAGCCAGTCCCGCAGGGACCCGACCCCTCCGGCAGCGTCGCAGCCGGCGACCGCCGGCTCCACACCGATACCACACAGGTGCCGTTCAATACGCAGTCCCACCACAACCCGTTCGATCACCTCGTACACAGCGATCTGACGCTTCCCCTTGATGATCTCCCGAATGCGGTACTCGTCGATCTGCGTCGCTGCGGACAACGCCCCGACACTCCAGCCCCGCTGACGCAGAAACGCGAACACCTTGCCGAAGTCGCGTGCGGCCAGGATCTCGCTCATCGGTTGTCCCTCGAACGAGCCGGCCGTCCACCAGTCAGGATCGATCCTGGGCACCAGCCCTCCTCGCATGCATCAGTATTTCCCAGCGTAACGATGATCGACAAAGCCCGCGGGGCTCCCTGCCCGCGGTCGAGCCGGCTTCTACCGCTCCATGACCGGCGAAGGTTGGCGGGTCCCCGGGACCGCCGGGCCGAGCTGGATCAGCTAGAACACCGTGTTGTCGAGCCAATGTGTGAAGAGCCGCTCGTCGCCCAGCACCTCGAGCTGGGTGGCGTGCGGCGCGACTCGCCGGCTCAGCACCAGGATCAGGTCCGCGGCCGGCCCGCGTACCGCCACGTCGCCCTTGGCATGTCCGTGCTCCCACTCCACGCCGGCCGGCGTCCGGCGCACCAGCCACTCGCCGGCGCTGTCCAGCCCCTCGTCGGTGGCGTGGAAATGCAACGTCTCCCGGGTGCCGCGCAGCCCGTGGTCGGGTTCGCGGGCCGCGATGACGGCGAACGTGGCCAGCAGGTCCGAGACGCTGTCGGCGGCCAGATCCGGCGCGACCGCGACCGTGTGGCTGGCTTGCGACTGCGGTCCTCGCAAGCTGCGGTCCTCGCGCTGCGCGGCACGGCCCACCGCGATCTCCGCGTCGAACCGGTGGACCAGGGTGTCGTGCAGGATCCGCCGCGACCAGAAGCCCGCGGTCTGGTCGGTGGACCACGACCAGACGGCGGCCTGCGGTCCGGCGGCGCGGACGGCCTCGTTCAGCCGCCGGGCGCCGGCAAGGAGCCACGCCGATCGCGCGTCGGGCTCCGGTGGCGGGTCGGCTCGCTCCGGGCGTACCGGCGCGGTAACCCGCCGCTCGATCATGTCGGCCGCCCAGCGGTGCGCCGCGCCCACGTGCTGGACCAGGTCGACGAGTGTCCACTCTGGACACGTCGGTACCCGGAGCGCAAGGTCCGCGTCGTACACCGCGTCAGCGATCCGCCCAGCTTCGGCCTCCAGCTCCGTGCAGTACCGGTCGTACCCTAGCCACGTCATGACGCGAGTCTAGGCTGGCGTGATGCGGGTGCTCACATGGAACCTGTGGTGGCGCTACGCGCTGTGGCGGGAGCGCCAGGAGCCGATCGCCGCGGTGCTGGCCGAGGTGCGGCCCGATGTGTGCGGCCTGCAGGAGGTCTGGGGCACGCCCGAGGCTAACCAGGCGGCCGACCTGGCCGACCGGCTCGGCATGCACTGGTGCTGGGCCGAGCTGCCGCGGTCCGACCCGCATCCCGAGCACGGCGTCATCTCCATCGGCAACGCGGTGCTCAGCCGCTGGCCGATCGCCGAACCCGCGGAACAGCCGCTGCCCACGGCGGAAGCCGAGGAGAACCGGGTGGCCCTGTACACCGCCATCGACGCGCCGGGTGGCCGGTTGCCGTTCTTCACCACGCACCTCACCTACCGGCCGGGTGGGTCGGCGCTGCGGGTGGCTCAGGTGCGTACGCTCGCCGGGTTCGTCGCCCAACGGGGTACGGACGGCGACTACCCGCCGGTGGTGACCGGCGACCTGAACGCCGACCCCGACGCCGACGAGCTGCGCCTGCTCGGCGGGCTGCTGACCGATCCCGCAGCGCCTGACCTGGTGCTCCTCGACGCATGGCGGTACGCCGACCCGCACGACCCCGGCTTCACCTGGGATCGGCGCAACCCCTACCAGGAGCACACCGTCATCCCGGACTCGCGGCTGGACTACGTCCTGGTCGGGTTGCCGCGCGAGGACCGGGGGCGGGTACGTTCGGCGCGGCTCGCCGGGGACAAGCCGGTCGACGGCGTGTGGCCGTCGGACCACTTCGCGGTGGTGGCCGAGCTCGTCGACTAGGTCCGTGATACACATTGACACATGCCGTCACAGGAGATCGAGGACGCGGTGCTCGACGCGACCCGTGACTGCGTGCTGGCGTACGGCGTGCGGCGCACCACGCTCTCCGACGTGGCCCGCCGCGCCGGGGTCTCCCGGATGTCCATCTACCGGCGATGGCCCGACGTGCGCTCGCTGGTTGCCGACCTGATGAGCCGCGAGTGGCACGTCGTGCTGGTGACCACCGCCGCCGCGACCGGCCGCCGGGGACCGGCTCGCAAGCGCGGCGTGGCGCAGATCGTCGCCGTGGTCCGGGCGCTGCGGACGCTTCCGCTGCTGCGGAAGATCCGCGAGGTCGACCCGGAGGTCCTGCTGCCGTACATCATGGATCGGCGGGGCGCCAGCCAAGACGAGATGCTGGCGTTCCTCGTCGAGGCGATCCGGGACGGCCAGCGCGACGGCTCGATCCGCCGGGGCAACCCGGAGCGGATGGCGCTGGCGGTCCTGCTCACCGCACAGACGTTCGTGCTGTCCTCGGCGCTGTTCACCGACAAGTACCGCGACCGCGACCTCGACACCGAGCTTCGTACCGTGCTGGACCGCTATCTCTCGCCATGAGCGGCTACGGCAGCAGGATCCCCGGGTTGAGGATGCCGTTGGGGTCGAGCCGGGCCTTCACGGCCCGCAGGGCGTCGACCGCGAGCGGCCCGACCTCGCGCAGGTACCCGTCGCGGTGCTCGGTGCCGACGCCGTGATGGTGGCTGATCGTGCCGCCCGCGGTCAGGATCGCCTCGCTCGCCTGCGCCTTCGCGCGCGCCCACCGGTCAAGCGGGTCCTCGCCGAGGGCGCACACGACCGTGAAGTAGAGCGAGGCGCCGGTCTCGTAGACATGCGAGATGTGGCAGAGCACCAGGGCCGGTTCGAGCGCGTCGAGCAGGGCGGTGCGCACCGCCGCGTACAGCCCCGGCAGGCGGGACCAGAACGTCGCGGTCTCCAGCGTCTCGGCGAACGCCCCGGCGTCCAGCAGCGCGTCGCGCAGGTACGGCGCGGCGAAGCGGCCCGCGGCCCACTCCTCACCGGGCTCGGCGCCCAGCGGCTGCCCGCCGGCCCCACGCAACACCTCCGAGGCGTCCCGGTCGCCGTCCTCGTACCCGATAACGAGCAGCGAGCCGCCCGAGCCGTGGGCGCCCACCGCGGTCTCGTACTCGTCGGACAACCGCAGCACCGTGGGCAGCGGCCCGTCCTGGGCGAGGTGGCGCACGGCCGCGGTACCCGCCTCGAAGGACTCGAAGCGCCAGCCCTCGAAGCGCCGGACGGACGGCCGGGGACGCACCCGCACGGTGACCGAGGTCACCACCCCGAGCGTGCCCTCCGAGCCGAGGAACAGCTGTCGCAGGTCCGGGCCGGCCGCCGAGGCGGGTGCCCGACCCAGCTCCACGGTGCCGGCCGGGGCGGCCACGGTCAGCCCCACGACCATGTCGTCGAAGCGGCCGTAGCCCGACGATGCCTGGCCTGAGGAGCGGGTGGCGGCGAAGCCGCCGATCGTGGCGTACTCGTAGGACTGCGGCAGGTGGCCGAGGGTGAAGCCGTGCGGGGCGAGCAGCGTGTCGGCGTGCGGTGCCCGGACGCCGGCTTGCAGTGTCGCGGTGCGCGACACCGCGTCGACACCCAGCAGCCGGTCCAGGCGGCGCAGATCCAGCGCGATGGCGGTGCCGGGCCGCGGGGCCAGGCCGCCGACGACCGAGGTGCCGCCGCCGAACGGGACCACGATGACCCGGTGCTCGTCGCAGGCGCGCAGCACGGCCAGCACCTCCTCGTGCGAACCCGGGTAGACGACCGCGTCCGGCGCGTGCGGCGTCTGGCCGGCCCGCTGGCGGATCAGGTCCGCCGTGGACTTGCCGGCGGAGTGCCGGGCACGGGCTGGCGGGTCGGTGCGGACGTGTTCGGCACCCACCGCGTCGTAGAGCGCCTGCAGGGCCGGTGGCTCCAGCGACGGCGCCCCGACCGCCACGTCGGCCAGCTGGACCCGGCCAGGCCCCCGGCGTACGCCCAATGCCGCGTCCAGCAGCGCGGCGATCCGCGGCGGCAGGGTGACCGCCCGAGCCGGATCCCCCCAACCCGCCCAGCGTTCTTCTGATGCGCCCGCCATGTGTGACACAGTGGCATAGAATGTCACTGCGATACAACTCGGCGACCCAAGGACGGTGCGCGTGTCTACATCGCTCAACGCCGCCCGTCGCGAGCAGGACGTGGCCGCGCTCGCCGCGGGCGAGGTGGTCGACGTGCTGGTCGTCGGGCTCGGCGTCACCGGCGCCGGCACCGCGCTCGACGCGGCGTCGCGTGGCCTGCGCGTGGCCGCGATCGACGCGCACGACCTCGCGTTCGGCACGTCCCGCTGGAGCTCCAAGCTGATCCACGGCGGCCTGCGCTACCTCGCCAAGCTGCAGGTCGGGGTGGCCTACGAAAGCGCGGTCGAGCGACACGTGCTGATGACGCGTACCGCACCGCACCTGATCCGGCCGCTGCCGATCGTGGTGCCCCATGCCGCGTCGGTCTCCCGTTCCGCGAACGCCTTCGCGGCTGCCGCGGCGGCGGCCGGCGAAGTGCTGCGCTTCGCCGCCGGCACGCCGCGCCGCGTGCTGCCCAAGCCGCGGCGGCTCTCCACGGTGGAGACCACCGCGCTGGTCCCCGCCCTGCGGTCCGCCGGGTTGAGCGGCGCGCTGATGTGCTGGGAGGGCCAGCTCTGCGACGACGCGCGGCTCGTGGTGGGCCTGGCCCGCGCGGCGGCCGGCCTGGGCGCGCGCATCGTCAGCCGCTGCCGCGCCGTGGCGCTCGCCGGTGACGGCGCCCAGGTGCGCGACGAGCTCACCGGCGCGTCGTTCGGCATCAACGCGCGCGCCGTGGTCAACGCCACGGGTGTGTGGGCCGGCACGCTCGCCCCGCAGGTCGCGCTGCGCCCCTCGCGCGGCACGCACGTGGTGCTTCCCGGCGAGGCGCTCGGCGGGCTCGGCGTGGGCCTGATGGTGCCGACGCCGGGCGAGGTGAACCGGTATGTGTTCGCCTTGCCGCACGGCGACGGGCGGGTCCACGTTGGACTGACCGACGAGCCGCTCGACGGCCCGGTGCCCGACGTTCCCGAGGCGCCCGAGTCAGACATCGCGTTCCTGCTCGACACGCTCAACCTCTCGCTGGAGCGCCAGCTGCGCCGAGACGACGTGCTCGGCGCGTACGCCGGGCTGCGCCCGCTGCTGGACACCGGCACCGGTCGGACGGCCGACCTGTCCCGGCGGCACGCGGTCATCACCGGGCCGGACGGGGTCGTGACGGTCGTCGGCGGCAAGCTCACGACGTACCGGCGGATGGCTGCCGACGCGGTCGACGCGGTGGTCTCGGGTCGCGGGCTCGCCGCCGGGCACAGCCGCACCAAGTGGCTGCCGCTGCCCGGTGCCGCTCCCGCCGAGCGGCTGGCCACCGTGGACGCACCGCGCCGCCTGGTCGCCCGGTACGGCACGGAGGCGCCGGCCGTCCTCGCCGAGGCGGGGGAGGACGAGCGGCTGCGCTCGCCGGTCGTGCCCGGCTCGCCGGTGACCGGCGCCGAGCTGCTCTGGGCGGTGCGCCACGAGGGTGCGCTCGACGTCGACGACCTGCTCGACCGGCGTACCCGCATCGGGCTGGTGCCGGCCGAACGGGCCGCTGCGCTGCCGATGGCCACAGCGCTGCTGGCCGAGGCAGCCGCGGGCCAGCGCGCCACACTGTGACCGTGGAGCCTCGTGTCCTCGTCGAAGCCGCCCGGGTGGCCCGGCTGGCGACGGTCGGCCCCGACGGCCGGCCACACCTGGTGCCGATCTGCTTCGTGCTGCTGGGCGACACCGTGTACAGCGCCGTCGACCACAAGCCCAAGCGGAGCACCCGGCTGCGGCGGCTGGCCAACATCCGGGCCACCGGGCACGCCAGCGTGCTCGTCGACGAGTACCGCGAGGACTGGCGGCAGCTGTGGTGGGTGCGCCTGGACGGTTCGGCGCGCGTCGTGGACGACCCGGCGGAGGCCGCTCGCGCGGTGGCCGCTCTGGCCGGCAAGTACGAGCAGTATGCCCGGCAGCCGCCGGCCGGTCCGGTGCTCGCGGTCACCGTCACCCGGTGGTCGGGCTGGTCGGCGAGCGAGAGCCCGTTGCGCTAGTGGCGCGCTAGCCGCGCAGCATCCGCAGCACCAGCGGGTCGATGCGCTTGGGCGCCAGCCGCTCTTCGAGGTTCTGCACGCCGGCCCATCCGGCGAGCGCGGCGTCGAGGGAGCCCGGATCGTCAGGCGTACTCGGGTAGCCGAGCTCCCGCAACCGTTCGCGGACCTCCTCGGCCAGCTCGCCGGTGAGGTCCAGCAGCGTCGCCGGGTCGGGCCGGGAGAAGTACAGCTCGTGCAGGTCCAGGAGCCGCGCCAGCTCGGTCACCGGATCGGTGTGGTCATCGACCCGCAGGTCCACCTCCACGTCGCTGGTGCCGCCGTAGCCGCCGCCGCGGTGGGCGACCAGCAGCGCTGCGCTCTGCCGGCCCCGCCGGTCCCCGCCCGCGCGGTCGCCGGCCACCAGGGCGGCCAGGAGGCGACGGGCCATCGAGGCGGCCGGGTCGGTGCCCAGCCATGCCTCGCGCATCGCGTCGACCACCTCCGCGCCGGTCAGGATGTTGCCCTGGATGGTGTACCCGTCGCCGGCGACGCCGCCCGCCCAGGGGTGGCAGTCCGCACCGGTGAACGTCGCGCCCTCGCCGGTACGGCTCACCACACCGAGCTGCCGGTGCCCGGGATCGTGATCGGCCGCGGTCAAGCCGGCGACGGCGCCTGCCGCAGTCACACCGGTGCGCAGCAGCGCCAGACCCTGCGGACGGTACGCGAGGTTGGCGTACGACTGGGTCGCCAGCGCTCCCACGCCGGCCTCGGCGGCGGGCACCGCCGACCCGACCGCGAGAAACTTGCTCGCCACCGCCACGCCGAACGCGCTGCCGTCGGCCGACCGCCCGACAATCGAGAATGTCATGGGCGAGACCGTAGTGGCCAACCGGCGCGGGGAGCCAGCATGAAGGTTGATCTCCTGCTCGACACGTTCGGCGCGAGCTGGAGCGAGGTGCGCGAGGGCGCACTCGCGGCCGAGGACGCCGGCTTCGACGGACTCTGGTTCTTCGACCACCTCTCGGGCGCGGTGCACGGTGAACCGCACGTCCTGGAGTGCTGGACCGTGCTGAGCGCGGTCGCGGTGCTCACCCGGCGGGTCGCGCTCGGCCCGCTCGTGCTCAACATGGCCAACCGGACGCCCGGTGTGCTTGCCCAGATGGCCGCCACCCTGCAGCAGGTCAGCGGTGGCAGGCTGCTGGTGGGTCTGGGCGCGGGCAGCGGACCCTCCTCGCCGTACGCCGTCGAGGACCGGGCGCTGGGCCACCCGTTGCGGCCGGATCCGGTACGGCGCCAGCACCTGCGCCGGTACGTGGCCGACGTGCGGCGCTTCTGGTCGGAGGAACCGGGGTTCCTGCACCCGAGCCCGCCACCGCCGATCGTCATCGGCGCGCTGGGGCCCAGGATGGCTCGCCTGGCCGGCGAGATCGCTGACGGGTTCAACACGTTCGCGAGCCTGCCCGACACCGCCGCGCCGCTCATCGCCGCCGCCCGTGCGGCGGCGAGCGGCGCGGCGCCGGCGCGGCCAGACGTCCTCGTCACCGTGCTCGCGCCGTTCGCCACGCACTGGCTCGACCCCGAGGCACCGGCCCGGCAGCGCCTGTCCGCGCTCGCCGTCGACCGGCTCATCCTCATTGTCAAACCAAGCAACGTGGCGGGTTTTCCGTGCGCCAGCACGGAAAACCCGCCACGTTAACGGTTTTCCACAGGGTGGTTGGTCAGCGCGGGTGGCGGCCCTCGGCGAGCTCCTCGATCATCTGGGCGCAGAACGCGGGCAGATCGCCCGGGTTGCGGCTGGTGACGATGCCGCCCTCGACGTGGACCTCCTCGTCGACCCGCTTGCCACCAGCGTTCTCGATGTCGGTGCGCAGGCTCGGGTACGACGTCACGGTGCGGCCCCGCACGATGTCCGCCTCGACGAGCATCCACGGGCCGTGGCAGATCGACGCGATCGGCTTGCCCGCGTCGAAGAACGCCCGCACGAAGCGCACGGCGTCCGGGTCCATCCGCAGGGAGTCCGGGTTGGCGACGCCGCCGGGCAGCAGCAGCCCGTCGTAGTCGGCCGGGTCGGCGTCGCGCACCAGCCGGTCCACCGGGTACGTCGCCGACTTGTCCATGTGCCGCATCGCCTGGATCGGTTCTGACTTGATTGAGATCAGCTCCACCCGAGCGCCCGCGTTCTCCAAGGCCGCCCGCGGTGTGGTGTACTCGACCTCCTCGACCCCGTCGGTGGCCAGCACGGCGATTCGCTGGCCTGCCAGCTCGTTTGGCACGGCTCCTCCTCATCCGTCTGTCTGGTCCACCAAGAACGTTGCCCACGCGGTCGCGTACGAAACCCGCTACCGGGGGGTACGCAGGCGGCGTGCTCCCATGACGAGCAGCACGAGGCCGACCAGCGCGACGATCGGGCCGATGATGGCCCACAGCGTCACGCCGGTCATCACGCTCCCGGCGAGGTATCCCAGGCCTTGCAGCGTCCAGACGACGCCCACGAGGACGAGCAGCGCACCGAAGATGACCAGCAGCCAACGACCCATCGGCCCATCGTGGTCGGTGGGCCCGGCGAGCGCAATCGAGCCGCGCCGGCGAGCGCAATCCAGCGGCGCCGGCGAGCGCAATCCAGCGGCGCCGTTACTTCACGCCACCGGCGGTGAGGCCCTCCACGATCCGTCGCTGGAACAGCAGCACCGCGATGACCAACGGGATCGTCACCACGACGCCCGCGGCCATCTGGGTGCCGAATGGCTGGTCGAACTGGTACTGGCCGGTGAACTGGGAGACGATCACGTTGGCCGTCTTGAACTCGCTCTTGTTGACCACGCTGACCGCGATGATGAACTCGTTCCACGCCGCGATGAAGACGAGGATCGCGGTGGTGAACACGCCCGGCGCCGCCAGCGGCAGGATTACCTTGCGGAACGCCTGCGCCGGGGTGGCGCCGTCGATCTGCGCCGCCTCCTCGAGCTCGAACGGCATCTGTTTGAAGAACGCGGTGAGCAGCCAGATCGCCAGCGGCAGCGCGAAGCTCATGCTCGGCAGGATCATCGCCTGATACGTGTTGATCCAGTGAATGTTGGTGAAGAGCTGCAGCATCGGCACCACGACCGCGATCCCGGGGAACATCGACGTGGCGATGATCAACGACAGCACGATGCCCTTGCCGCGGAAGTCCAGCCGGGCCAGCGCGTACGCCGCCGCGATACCGATGACCAGCGTCAGTACCGTCGTCGTACCGGCGACGATCACGCTGTTGAGCAGCCCTCGGGCGAACCCGTTGCCGGGCGAGAACGCGGCCCGCAGGTTGTCCATCGACATCGGGTTCGGGACGGGCGAGTTGGAGAACTGGTCGGCGGGGCGGCGCAGCGCGGAGATCACCATCCAGTAGAACGGCGCCAGGCAGTACACCACGATCACGGCGATGCCGAGGTAGTAGAGCGGGCTGGTGCCCCACCGCCGGCGTTTGCGGACCTCCTCCGTCGCTCTCGCGGCCACCGGCGCGTCGGTGACCGGCGGGGCGGGCATGGCTTGCTGGCTCATCGTGACCTCCCCACGCCGCGCCCGACGATGTCGGCCCCGAGCACGCGGACAAAGACGTACGCCACCACGGCGACATAGATGAACAGCACCGTGGCGTAGGCGGCGGCGGGACCGAAGTTCAGGTTGCCCAACTCGTTGTAGGCCAGGATGGACAGCGTCTGCACCGACTTCTTCTGCGGGCCGACGAGGACGAACGGCAGGTCGAACATGCGCAGCACGTCGAGCATGCGGAACAGCACCGCCACCACGAGCGCGGGTTTGACCAGCGGAATCGTGATCTTCCAGAACGTCCGCCAGGCGCCGGAACCGTCCATCCTCGCCGCCTCGTACACCTCGGCCGGGATGACCTGCAGGCCGGCGAGCACGAGCAGTCCGATGAAGGGTGCGGTCTTCCAGGTGTCGGCGATCACCACCGAGAGCCACGACTGGAGTCCTTCGGTGCTCCACAGCACCTTCTTGCCGATGATGTCGTTGGCGATGCCGTCAGCCGCGAAGATCCATCGCCAGAGCAGGGCGGAGATCGCGGTCGGGATGGCCCACGGCACCAGGATGCTGGCCCGGACCAGGCCCCGGCCCCGGAACGCCCGGTTCATGACCAGCGCCATGCAGACGCCGACGGTCGTCTCGATGGCCACCGTGACCACCGTGAACGACGTGGTGTTCCAGAAGGCGTTCCAGAACAGCTTGCCGGTTTCACCCTTGAAGATGTCGGTGAAGTTCTGCGCCGACACCGTCGTCTTATGGACGATCAGCCCGGTGGCCGGGTCGATGTCGTCCAAGGTCTTGACGAACGAAAGTCGCAGGGCGGACACGATGGGGTACCCGATCACGAGGCCGAGTACGAGCAGCGATGGGGAGAGCAGGATCGCGGCGAGCCGGCCCACCCCGACGCGCCGGCCTGGCGCCGATCCACGCGGCTTGCCCTTGAGTACGGGGGGTGCTTCTACCGAGGTCGTCTGGGCCACTGCGGGACCTCCTTGCGCATGGGGGTAACCGGGCCGGGGTGCGGACACACCCCAGCCCGGCCGGTGCCGCTACTTCTTGATGAGCGCTTCGAGCTTGGCCTGCAGGTCCTTCAGCGCCTGATCGGAGGTCTTCGCGCCGGTCAGAGCGGCGTACGCCTCCTCCTGGATCGCCGTGGTCGCCTCGCCGTACTTGACCACGCGTGGCCGGGCGACCGCCTTCTCCACCGACGCCCGCAGCGTCGGCAGGTACGGGAACTGCTGCTTGAGCTGCTCGTCGTCGTACAGCGTGGTCCAGACGGGCGCCTCGGAGGTCTTCAGCAGGTGCGCCTTCTCCTCGGACTCGCTGGTGAGGAACTTGATGAACTCCAGCGCGCTGCCCTTGTTCTTCGCGAACTTGCTGATCGCCAGGTTGTGCCCGCCCAGGCTGGAGCTGCCGGGGCCGGACAGGCCCGGAAGCGGTGCCACGGCGAACTTGCCGGCCACCTTGCTCGACCCGTCCGTGGCGTTGGCCTTCGTGTACTGGTACGGCCACTGCCGGTGGAAGATCAGCCGGCCGTCCTGGAAGGCGCGCCGCCCCTCCTCTTCCTTGTAGGTGATGGCTTCCTTGGGGATCACGCCGTTCTTGAAGCCGTTGACCAGGAAGTCCAGGCCCTGCTTGGCCGCGGGGGTGTTCACGTTCGCCTTGCCCTGGTCGTCGACGACCACGCCGCCGGCGGAGTGGATGGCCTCGCTGAAGTTGACCGTGAGGCCCTCGTACTTCTCGAACTGTCCGGCGTAGCAGCCGATCCCGGCGCCCTGCGGCATGGCCTGGATCTTCTTGCAAGCCGCCGCCATCTCGTCCCAGGTCTTCGGGGGCGAGCTGATGCCGGCCGCCTCAAGGAGGTCCTTGCGGTAGTACAGCATGCCGCCGTCGGTGAGATACGGCGCCGCGTACAGCTTGCCGAAGTACTTGGCGGTCTCGGTCACCGGCTTGAGGATCTTGTCGAGCGGGAACTGGTCCTCAGGAAGCTGCTCGATCCAGCCATTCGCCGCGAACTCGGCCGTCCATACCACGTCCACATTGAGGATCGTGTACGCGTCGGACTTCGTCTGGCCGTTCTGAATCATCTGTTGCCGCTGCTGGTCAGCGCTTTCCGGCAGTTCGATCAGGCGTGCCTGCTCATTTGGATGGCCGGAGTTCCATTTGTCCAGGGCCGACTGCAGGTAGCCCGAGGTGTCTTTACCGGTGGCTAAAGTGATCGGGCCCTTGGCGTCGAACGTGCCTGCTGCCGGCTTGTTGGAGGTACCTCCGCCGCCGCCGCAGGCGGCGAGTCCGACCGTTAGCGCGAATGCGCCTATTACGGCAACCGTTGCCGGTGAAACGCGTCGCATCACAGCTCCCATCCGCGTCGCTTCATTGCGCCGCGGCGGCGGTGGTCGGCCGACTCCCATCCGGCCCGTGAGGGTTTGCCGCTGCCGCGGGTTCGGATGGCAATATCCAAACCCCGGCAGTAACGACCGTGCAACCGCTGTTACCGCACTGTCATCAGTAAGTCTGTTTCATACCTGAATATCCGGTGCGCCGGCTGAAGCGGTCGCAGCCGGCCGGCGGTAGGTTGATTTTGGGGATCTACCAGCCGGTGAGCATGCGGAAGGGTGATCAGTTGGCCAGCGCACAGGCGCGGGAGCGAACCGTCCACGCAGCCGACCCGCCCGGTGCACCGTGGTGGCGGCACGCGGTCATCTACCAGGTGTACCCGCGCTCGTTCGCCGACTCCGACGGTGACGGCATGGGCGACCTGCCCGGCACCACCGCGCGCCTGGACCACCTGGCGCACCTCGGCGTCGACGCGGTGTGGCTCTCGCCGTTCTACCCGTCGCCGCAGGCCGACGCCGGCTACGACGTCTCCGACTATCGCGAGGTCGACCCGCTGTTCGGGCGGCTGGCCGACTTCGAGGCGCTGGTGGGCAAGGCGAAGGGGCTCGGCCTACGGGTCATCATCGACCTGGTGCCCAACCACACCTCCGACCGCCACCCCTGGTTCCTGGCGGCCGTGGCCGACCGGCCGGGCGGGCCGCAGCGTGCCCGGTACATCTTCCGGGACGGGCGCGGGCCGGACGGGTCCGAGCCGCCCAACGACTGGGCGAGCGTCTTCGGCGGCCCGGCCTGGACCCGGCTGGCGGACCCGGACGGTCGGCCGGGCCAGTGGTACCTGCACCTGTTCGACAGCCGCCAGCCAGACCTCAACTGGGACAACCCGGCGGTACGGGCCGAGTTCGAGGACGTCCTGCGGTTCTGGCTGGACCGTGGCGTCGACGGGTTCCGCGTCGACGTGGCCAACGGGCTGGTCAAGCGCAGCGACCTGCCCGACTGGGGGCGCGAGCACCGGCCCAGGCTGGCCTCGCTCGACGAGGGCGGGCTCTCGCCGATGTGGGACCAGGAGGGCGTACACGACATCTACCGGTCCTGGCGGCTGGCCGTGGACTCCTACCCCGGAGAGCGGATCCTCGTGGCCGAGGCGTGGGTGGAGCCGGCGCACCGGCTGGCCCGCTACGTGCGGCCCGACGAGATGCACCAGGCGTTCAACTTCGAGTACCTGCAGGCACCCTGGCGCGCCGCCACGCTGCGCGAGGTGATCAGCCGCTCGCTCGCGGCGGCCGACGCGGTCGGGGCGCCGAGCACCTGGGTGCTGTCCAACCACGACGTGATCCGCCACCCCACCCGTCTGGGGTACCCGCCGGAGACCCAGCTACCGAAGGGGATCGGCGAGGACGACCCGCAGCCGGACGGGGCGCTGGGCCTGCGCCGGGCCCGTGCAGCGACCCTGCTCATGCTGGCGTTACCCGGGTCGGCGTACCTGTACCAGGGAGAGGAGCTGGGCCTGCCGGAGCACACCACGTTGCCGGACGCGGCCCGCGAGGACCCGGCCTGGCGCCGGTCCGGGCGCGCGGTCCGCGGGCGGGACGGCTGCCGGGTGCCGATCCCGTGGGCGGCGGACGCACCGGCGTACGGCTTCAGCCCGACCGGCCGCAGCTGGCTGCCGCAGCCGCCGGAATGGCGCACGTACGCGCTCGACGCCCAGCGGGGCAGGGCCGGCTCGACGTACGAGATGTACCGCACGGCGCTCGCGCTGCGCCGCGAGCTGGGTCTCGGCGGTGGGTCGCTCGCCTGGCTGGAGCCGGCGCCCGAGGACGTCGTCGCGTTCGTCAACGGCGACGTGCTCGTGCTGGCCAACCTCGGGCCGGAGCCAGTCGCCCTGCCCGCGGGCACGGCCGTCGTACACGCGAGCGCCGAGCTCGACACCGCCGGCGAGGTACCGACCGACGTGACGGTCTGGGCCCGGTCCTAGACGCGCTTTCAGACGCACCGGGCGGCGGCCGCGTGCGCGGCCGCCGCCCGGTGGCAATAGTCAGTCGCGGAAGGCGTCCTTGACCTTCTCGCCGGCCTGCTTCAGGTTCGCCTTGACCTGTTCGCCCTTGCCTTCGGCTTCCATCCGCTCGTCGTCGGTCAGGTCGCCGTACTCCTCCTTGACCTTGCCCTTGAGCTCTTCAGCCTCGTTTCGGGCTTTGTCGTCGTAACCCACGATGCCTCCTGGCTCCGGCCGCTTGATCGCGGTCTCCGCTTCGCCCGCTGGCGGCCGATGCCTCCTGGTTCTCGACTACCCCTTGGCTACCCACCGGCATGCGGGTCAACCGTGGCAGCCGATGAAGGGGCGTACGGTGGCTAGCTCGGCGGCCGCTGGTGTTGGCCGTCGCGGTCGGAGTACGGCTGGGGTGCCGGCGGCGGTCCGGCGTTCAGCACGTCGACCAGGCCGGTGATCCGCAGCTGGTGGTGGACCAGCGCGCTCGGCTGGGACAAAGCGAACCTACCGCCCACGGCCCGGATCGCGTGGTACCCCGCGACCAGCGCTCCGATCCCGGCGGAGTCCACGAGCGTCACGTACTGGAGGTCCACGACCAGCCTCGGCGGGCGGAACGTGTTGACCGCGTGCAGCAGGGCCTGGCGGAGGCCCTCCGCGCTCGCTATGTCGAGCTCTCCGCGAAGCCCGATCACCACGCTACCGTCGTCAGTTCGACGCGTATGGATAGATGCCCCACTCATCGCTACCCGCGTCCCCGGCGTGTGCGCTGCTGACACGCCGTATCGCCACGAGAGTAACGGGGCATCCCAGCGCCCGCACCTCGGGGCGTGCCGGCGGCTTGACCTTCACCCTCGGTGAAGGCGCAGGGTACGTCTCATGGGTGAGCGACGGCACCGGATGACGATCGGCGAGTTCTCGGCGCGTACCCGGTCGAGGTCAACACGAGGGAGACGCCGGAGCGGAAGGCGCTGGCGGTCCAGCGGCGGGTTACCGTCGCCGACCTGCCGGGGTTCATCACCGAGGCCATGTCCCGCCTGTCCGACTATCTGGCCGGCAGCGGCGCCACGCGCGACGGCCCGGGTCTGGCCATCTATCACGGTCCGGTCAACGAGGACGATGACGGGCCGGTCGAGGTGTGCCTGCCGTTCAAGGGCTCGGTGGAACCGGCCGGCGATATGGCGATCCGGCTCGAACCGGCGCACCGGGAGGCGTACACGACCTTGAGCAAGGAGCAGTTCGAGTATCCGGCGATCCTGCAGGCGTACCACGCCGTCGAGGCATGGATCTCCGAACGCGGCGGACGACCAACGTCATCCCCGCGCGAGGTGTACTTCGGCGACTGGGGAGCGGTCAAGGACGACGAGCCGGTGGCCGACGTGGCATGGCCGTACGCCGGGTGACGCCGACGGTGGGGGCGGCCCTACCACCCGCCCCCACCGCACGATCACCGCAGGCCGTTGTCTACCGCGGTCATCAGGGTGCCGGTGTCGCCGGACATCTCCCAGATCATCACGCCGAGCAGGTTCCGGCTCTTGACCCACGCGGTCTTCTGCCCGAGCGACCAGGCGTCGTCGAACGTCCACCACTGCCCGCCGGGGCCCGTGTAGCAGAAGGTGGCCACCGCCTGGGTGTCGTGGAACACGGTGCAGCTCGGCACCATCGCGACCAGGTTGCTGTAGCCGCGCGTACCGGCCTCCTCGGCGAACTGGCCCGGCGCCGCGCCGTTCGCGGTCTGCCACTCGCCGTTGACGCCGCCGGCCGTGACGCCCTGCCAACCGCGGCCGTAGAACGGCAGCCCGATGGTCAGCTTGCGCGAGCTCACGCCGGCGTCCAGGTAGATCTGGATCGCGCCGGCTGAGCTGAAATGGAACGGGTACGGATCGTTCGTGTCCACGTTGAGGTTCGCCTGGTGCCCGGTGCGCCCCGGCTCCCACGAGTTGTCGCTGCCCGCGCCGTGGAAGTCGTAGCCCTGCACGTTGGCGAAGTCGAGGTAGCGGAAGACCTGGCTCAGGTCCCAGCCCTTGTCGATCTTCACCTGGTCGGCGGGCGTGAAGGCGGTCAGCAGGTACCGCTTGCCGGTCGTGGCCGACAGCGCGTCGAGCTGGCGGCGGAACTCGGCGATCAGCGCGGTGTTGTTCGCCTTGTCCTGCGGCCCGAAGTGGTTGCCCGGGTGCCCGAGCTCGCCGGGCCACTCCCAGTCCAGGTCGATGCCGTCGAACACGCCAGCGGCCGAGCCGGGGCCGCCGTGGCCGTTGTACGCGGGCAGGTTGTCCTTGATGTACATGTCGATGCAGGAGCTGACGAGCTTCTGGCGCGAGGCGGTGGTGGCCGCCGCGTCGGAGAAGAACTTGGAGTACGTCCAACCGCCGATCGACATCAGCACCTTGAGGTTGGGGTGGCGCGCCTTGAGCTTCTTGAGCTGGTTGAAGTTGCCCTGCAGCGGCTGGAACCCGCTGTCGCCGACCCCGTCGACCGACTCGCCCGCGCTGAACGCCCGGCCGTAGTCGGCCTCGGCGTCGCCGCCGCCCGTACCCTGGTCGGGGTCCTGCGGGTTGGGGCTGACCCCGTGCACGACGCCGTTGAGGCAGGTCAGGTTCACCGGATCGATGTTGGTAAACGCATAGTTGATGTGCGTGAGCTTGTTGACCGCGCCGGTGGTCTCCAGGTTCTTCACGAAGTACTGGCGGCCGTAGATGCCCCACTGCACGAAGTACCCGACCCGGGCGAAGCTGCCGCCACCGATCACGTCGTCGGTCGTCACGGTGACCGCGTTGCTCGCGCCCGAGACGTTGTCGAAGGTGTCGCGCGCCTTGACCGTGAACGTGTACGCCGTCAGCGGCGACAGGCCGGTGACCGTGGCGGTCGTACCGGTCACCGAGGTGGCCAGCGTGGTGCCGCGGAACACGTCGTAGCCGGCGATGCCGCTCGCGTCGGTGGAGGCGTTCCAGGCCAGCGACACGCTGGTGGACGTCTTGCCGGTCGAGTGCAGGCTGCCCGGCACGGTCGGCGGCGTGGTGTCATCGGCCGGGTTCAGCGTGGTCACCGAGACCGGGGCGGTGGCCGCCGAGAGGTTGCCCCGGGTGTCCTTGGCCTTGACTGTGAACGAGTACGTCGTGTTTGGAGCCAGCCCGGTCACCGTCGTGCTGGTGCCGGCCACCTCCAGCGGCGTGGCTCCCGCCCGGAGCACCTGGTAGCCGGCGATCGGGAAGCTGGTCGGGGTGGGGGCGGTCCAGGCCAGGCTCACGGTCTTCGTGGTACGCCCGGTGGAGTGCAGGTTCGTCGGCGCGTTGGGCGGGGCATCCGCACTACCGTCGCACCGGTTGCCGTTGATGCGGCAGTTCGTCGGCGTGCCGGGTCCCGAGGCGACGAACGACAGGCTGTACGGCTCGGTGGTGCGCCCGGCCGGGACAGTCGCGTTGTAGTACTCGTTGGTGGCGACGACATGGCCGCCGCTCTGGGTGACCACGGCGTAGAAGAACTGGCTGACCGTCACGCCGGCGGGCAGGTCGAACTCGATGGTCCAACCGGTGATGCTGGCGCTGGTGGTGTTCGCCACGACGTACTTGTCCCAGAAGTAGGAGCCGCGGTCCTCGGCGGAGAAGGTCGCGGTCAGGCCGGTGGCGGCGGACGCCGGAAGTGCCGCGACGACGGCGGCTCCCGCCGCGAGCAGCAGGGTGGAAACGACGACGAGGATGCGGCGCGACCGTGACATGGGGGTCTCCCGAAAGACGTACGACGCCGGGATCGTTCAACCTTTAGGAAAGTTTCCTAAACGTTTTTCGGCACGCTATCCCGACGTTTGTCGATAGTCAAGAGCATCGAAATAAGGGGTCGGGCCTGCCAGGCGGCGCCGCGTAGTGCAGTATGGGGCCCGTGAGGTACCGAGCACGGTACATCGGGTACTCGGCCGCACTGGCGGTCGTGGGCTTCCTGCTCCTCGCCGCGCCCATGGCGGCCGCCGCCCTAGCGGCGGAGCCGCTTGCGCCGGAGCCCCTTGTGCCGGAGCCGAGCCTCACCGTCAGCCCGAGCCACGGGCGCCCGACCGCCCCGCTCGCCGCCACCTTCCGGATCGCCAACGCCGTACGTTGCCCGTCGACGGCCACCTTCTACTGGGACGGGCAACAGATCCGCGAGACCGGGTTCCGCGACCGTTGCGTCGCCACAGCCGCGTTCACGCCGCCGCCCGGCGATCGCGCACCCGGCCCGCACACGGTGACCGCGGTCGCAGGGCACTTCTCCGACTCGACGACCTACGTCGTGGACCCGGTGCCGAGCCCCACCTTCAGCCCCAAGCCCACGCCATCCCCGACCACCGTCGCGCCGACAACCGCCGCGCCCACGCCGGGCCGTACCCGGTCCACGCCAACCCCCGAGGCGTCGGTCGCCGCGCCGTTGCCGGTTCCCGATGGCCCCGATGAGTCCAGCCCGGCGGCCGCCGCGGCCGGACCCGCCAAGGAGCCCCCGGTGGTGCGGTCCTCGTCGGCGCAGGGGCTGGTCAGCGGCGGCGCCCTGCTCGCCGGCGCCGTCCTGGTGCTCCTGGGCGCCGCGGCCATGGTGCTGCTGTTCCTCAGGTCACGGCAGGAGGCGGCCGACTCCGACACGCCGACGGTGGAGTTCCCCAGGTTCTCCGACTAGGGGCGTACCGCCGCCGGGCTCAGGATCTCGGCGAGCGCTTCAGCCGGCAGTGGCGGCACCAGATGGAAGCCCTGACCGAGCCGGTAGCCCAGCTTCCACAGGCGGTCGGCCTGCTCCTGGCTTTCGATGCCTTCCGCCACGGCCTGCAGGCCCAGCGCCCGGGCGATCTGGGCGACGGCGGCGGCGACCGCGGAGCGCTGCTCGCCGCCCGTGATGCCGTCCACGAAGGACCTGTCGAGCTTGAGGACGTCCACCGGGCAGGTCTGGATGAGGCCGAGCGAGGACTGGCCGGTACCGAAGTCGTCGAGCGCCAGGCGGACGCCGAAGCCGTGCAGTGCCTGGAGGGCCTCGTGGACCTGCCGGCCGGTGAGCACCGCCGTCTCGGTGACCTCGAGCACGAGCTCCTGCGGTGTGAGGCCCGCCTCGTGTACCGCGTCGGCCACCTGGTCGACGAAGTCGGGCTCCTGCAGCTGCCGCCCCGACACGTTGACGCTCACCGATGCCGGTGCCGCGTCGCCGTACGCCTTGCGCCACAGCGCCTGCTGGTGGCAGGCCTGGTGGAGCACCCAGCGACCGAGCGGCACGATCAGACCGGTGCGCTCGGCGGCCGGGATGAACTTGACGGGCGGGACCGGACCGCGCAGCGGGTGCCGCCAGCGGACGAGCGTCTCCATCCCGACGACCTGGCGGTCGGCGAGCCGGACGATCGGCTGGTACACCAGGTGCAGGTGACCGTCGTCGAGCGCCTGGCGCAGGTGCGCGCCGAGCTTGGCCTGCTCCTGGATGTGGGCGGCCATGCCGGGCGCGTACCGGGCGAAGCCACCCTTGCCGCTTTCCTTGGCGGCGTACATCGCGATGTCGGCGTTGCGCAGCAGCGTGCCGGTGTCGTCCCCGGGGCGGGCCACGGCGACGCCGATGCTGGCCTGGACGAACAACTGGTCCCCGTGTACCGCCAGCGGCCGGCTCAGGCTGGCGAGCACCCGTTCGGCGACGGCGTCGATGGTGTCCCGGTGCGCGTGCCGCAGGAGGATGGCGAACTCGTCGCCGCCGAGGCGGGCCACCGCGTCCTCCGGCCGTACGCAGTGCCGGATCCGCTGGGCGACCGTGGCCAGCAAGGCGTCGCCGACCGCGTGCCCCAATGTGTCGTTCACGGTCTTGAAGTCGTCGAGGTCGACGATGAGCACGGCGAGCTGGCCGTACGACGCGGAGTCGCCGAGCGCGGCGTCGACCTGCTCGCCGAACAGGGTCCGGTTGGCCAGGCGGGTCAGCTCGTCGTGCGAGGCCTGGTGGCGTAGCCGGTCCTCGCTCTGCCTGAGCTGGTCGACCAACCGCGCGTTGTCGATGAACGCGGCGAGCTGGCGGACCACCACGAGCGCGGTGACCGTGATCGCTCCGGCGACCACCACCGGCCGCCGCTGGTCGCCCGGCCCGATGGTGACCAGGACCAGCAGGACGTCGGTCGCGGCGACGGCCAGGTAGGGCAACAGGCTGTACTGCCGCTGGCGCGCGGGCGGCTGCGGGTCCGGGCGGCCCACCGCCTGGCGCTGCCGCTCGGCCGCGAGCACCACGAGCCAGCAGATCACCGGTACCGAGACGTGGCCGGGAAAGATGTGCTTGCCCGCGAGGAATGTGGCGACGCCCGAGGTGACCCCGCCGCCCAGGAGGGCCAGCCCGAGCAGCCGTACCGCGCCCGCGTCGACCACGCCCGAGCCGGCGAGTGCGATCTTGACCACGCCGGCCAGGCCGACGAGACAGACCCCGCCGATCGTGAGCGACGCCCAGACGAAAGCCAGGCCATCGTGGACGGCGAGGATGGGGGCGAACGCGACGTACCACATGAAGAGCGCCGCGCCGAGGAGGACCGTGACGGCGTCCAGCCACAGCCGCACCCACTCGCCCGTCGTGCGGGCACGCACCGGTACGCGCAGCAGTGTCCAGACCGCGCCGAGCATCGCGGCGAGATAGATGAGGGCCGCCTGGTTCGGCAGCTTCGGGCCGGCGCCGCCGCTGCGGAGCACCTGGAACCCCTGGACCACCACACCGAGCGCGCACAGCGCGGCGACCGCGGATACTCCCCGCCAGAACTGCCGGGCAGGTGCCGGCAGCCCGGCGGTGCTTGCGACATAGTGCGTCCAGGCCGCCGTGATCAACAGGCCGAGCGGCCCCGGGACCCACCCGACAACCGCGGGCCCATGGGCGTCGTGGCCGCTGGCCGCGAACCACGCGACGGCGCCAACCATGAGTACGCCGACGACGGGCAAGACGAGGCGGGCCGGGTCACGCCTCACCTCGTCAATCATCGCCCTCGGTACCCGAACCACTCGAACGCGACCACCTGCTCATCGGAGAGAAACTCGGCCAGCACAGAGGGTAAACATATCTTGGCGCCAACCGTGATCGCTCTCGGCCTAATGGCCGATCCTCGCGGTACGCGCGCCCCCACGTGCGCCCACGCGCGCCGGCGCTCGGACGAGGGGACAACTTCGCACAAGTTGCTGTCTCGCGCGGCAGGCGAGCCCGCCGGCACGGTAACTGTTAAGAAACTTGACATTTCCTAAAACGTCGAGTTTCATCGATTGCCATCGGCCCAGCCGCCGCCGACGTCAACGTGCTCGCCAACCCTGGCTTCGAGACTGGCAACCTGTCCGGCTGGTCGTGCGCCAGCACCGACAGCGTGGTCACCGGGCACGCCCACGGCGGTACCGTCGCGTTGCAGGGCGCGGCCAACAACAGCGACCACGCGCAGTACGTCTTCATCGGGGCGACCGGCACCGGCGGCTCCGATCCGAGCACCTTCACCCCGGGCACCGGCGGGGCCTACACGCAGCTCTCGGTGCGGTTCACAACAGGCGGCAGCACCCGGTCGGTCACCGTCTTCGTGCACGGCTGGCCTGCATCCAGCTGGAGAACGGCCTTCGTCCGGACCAGGTGGCGCTGGGCCTGCCGGCCGGGCCGGGTGCCGCCGGCGGCGGGGTGGTGAGCCCAAGCGTGGTCAACGACGCGCTGGACTGCCTGGCGTTCGGTACGCGCTGCGGCACCTTCCGGCCGCCGCACACGTACCCGGGGATCCGCGGCGCGATGACCTGGTCGATCAACTGGGACATCACCAACGGCAGCAACTTCGCCCGCACCGTCCGGCCCCATCTGGGCACACTGCCGTAACGCCGGTCAGATGACGCTCTCGCTGACCTCGGCGTACGGGCCGTTCCACCACCGGGCCCAGACCCGGGAAACCTTGTGGTTGTTGAAGAACGACACCATCACCGAGTCGGCGTCGTAGCGGTTGACATTGACCGTGTACCCGGGCTTGGGGCTCTGCGAGAGCACCTGCGCCACGCCTTTGGCGGTCCAGAACGAGACGTCACCGCCGCTGGTGTGGAACGTGCGCTTGTACCCGGTGCCGCCCTGCCCGTCCGGCGAAGGCGTCCAGGTCTCGACCGGCTGCGGGCTGGGCTTCGGCGAAGCGGTCACCGGTGGGGGCGACGGCGACGGCGAGGGTGACGGGGAGAACGTCGGCGAGGGCGTCGCCGCGGCCGTGGTGGGTGCGACAAGTCGCAAATCAGCCGCTGACAACGGGCTTGGCGCCGCGGCGACGAGCACGGATCGGATACCCAACCAGGACATCCCGGCCGTGACGGCGGTGGCGACGGCCCAGGCGACCAAATATGCAAGGCGTCGGCGCACGAGCCTCATCTTGCCGTACCCAGTACCGTGCTCACCATGGCCACGGTGCTGCTGGTGGAGGACGATCACATCGTCCGTGGAGCGCTGATGCGGTCGCTCACCGACCGGGGACACACGGTACATGCCGTCGGTACCGCGCTGGAGGCGCTGCGGCGGGTGGCCGCGAACGCGCCCGATCTGGTGGTACTCGACCTGGGGCTGCCCGACCTCGACGGCGCTGACGCCCTGCGGATGCTGCGCGGCATCGCCGACACGCCGATCATCATCGCGACGGCGCGCGATGACGAGGCCGAGATCGTCCGGCTGTTACAGGCCGGCGCCGACGACTACATGGTCAAGCCGTTCACCAGCGCGCACCTGGACGCGCGGGTGACCTCGGTGCTGCGCCGGGCCGGGCGGTCCAACCGCGAGGAGCCGACCGTCATCGACGCCGGCGACCTGCGGGTCGACCTCGCGCAGCGCCAGGCGTACCTGGCCGGGCAGCTGCTCACGTTGACCCGCAAGGAGTTCGATCTGCTCGCCTACCTGGCTTCCCGGCCCGGCCGGGTTGTCTCGCGTCGGGAGCTGCTGGAGGAGGTATGGCGACAACCGTCGGTGGGCGAGGATCAAACGATCGACGTTCACCTGTACTGGCTGCGCCGCAAGCTGGGGGAGAGCGCGGCGTCCCCGAGGTACCTACACACCGTGCGGGGGGTCGGCTTCAGGTTCGCGCCACCGGACTGAGGCTGGCGATCGCGTACGTCTGCATCGCGGTCACCTCGATGGTGGCGCTGGCGTTCGCGATCCCGCTGGCGTTGGTGGTACGCCAGATCGCGCGCGAGCGCGCCTTCGCAGACGCCGAGCGCCAGACCGCGGTCATCGTCGCCGTGCTCACCGTGAGCACGGACCCGGTGGCTGTCGACCGGGCGATCGCGACCACCGGCGGCCCGAACGTCGGGCGGGTGGCCGTGCACGGCCTCGCCGGTGGCGGTGTCGGCACCCGGCACGCCCGGCCCGAGGACATCGATGCCGCCGCCAACCGGTCCCGACCCTGGGTGGTTCCCGTCCCCGGTGGCCTGTCCTACCTTGAGCCGGTCGACCTCGGCGGCGGGCGTACGGCGGTGGTCGAGGTGTTCGTGCCGGAGAGCGAGCTGACCCGGGACGTGCGGCCGGCCTGGTACGCCCTGGCCGCCGTCGCCCTGGGGCTGGTCATCGCGTCGGTATGGGTCGGCGACCGGCTCGCCGCCAAGGCGGTCGGCTCCGCGCGGATGCTGGCCGCGGCGTCCCGCGCGCTCGGCGACGGCGACCTCGACGTACGGGTACGCCCGAGCGGCCCCCGCGAGCTCGCCGAGGCGGGCCTGGCGTTCAACGCCATGGCCGACCACGTCACCGCGCTCCTGGCGAACGAACGCGAGCTGGTGGCCGACATGTCGCACCGGCTGCGCACGCCGCTGACCGCACTGCGCCTGGACGCCGAGACGCTCAGCGATGACCGTTCCGCGCAACGGATCCGGCACGCGATCGGGGTGCTCGAGCTGGAGGTGGACAAGCTGATCCGGGCCGCCCGCAAGCTGCCCAGCACACCGGTCGAGGCCGAGGAGGCGGCCGCGGCGCGCTGCGACGCCAGCGAGGTCGTACGGGATCGAATGAAGTTCTGGTCGGCCGTCGCCGCGGACCAGGGTCGCTGGTGCAAGGCGATCGGCGTGGACCAGCCGGCACCCGTGCCGGTGGCGCGCACCGACCTCGCCGCCGCGCTGGATGCCTTGCTGGGCAACGTGTTCCGGTACACCCCGCAGGGTGCGCCGTTCGAGGTGGCGGTGACCCGCCGGGGCGGCTACGTGGCGATCCGGGTCGAGGACGGCGGCCCGGGCATCCCGGACCCGGACCGGGCGCTGCGCCGGGGCGCGAGCGACCAGGGCTCGACCGGGCTCGGCCTGGACATCGTGCGCCGGGTGGCACTGGAGGCCAACGGTGCCGTCGACATCGACCGGGGTCAGCTGGGCGGGGCGAGCGTCGTCGTGCTGCTCGTCGACGCCGATAAACCGCCGGCCAACGGGAGCCGGTTCGGCCTCATCGGGCGGCTGTCCCGGGAGCCCGGAGACCAGCGCAAGCGCCGCACTTCCCGGTGAGGCTTCACCGCGTACCAGAGAAGCCTTAGTTCTTTATTAAGTCCGGATCTGAGGCTTTATCCGCCGTCTGCGAATGGATACCGTCTTCTTCGTTCCCACGTGGACGCGCCGGGCTTCACCCCATCTGCCGCCCTTTCCTCGCCCGGCGGGTCCAGCGCACGGCGGGGTCGACTCGGCCCGGAGTCGACCCCGCCTTCGTGCCCACCTTTCGGAGGCCAAGCAGTGTCTTCACAACGCATGCCGCAGCAACGGCGGTCCTCGGCGCGCGAGCGCCGGGCGTACCGCGTTCGCGTCGGCGTCGCCGTCGCCACGGTCGGCCTGGGGTCAGCCCTGGCCGTGCCGGGCGTGCTCAGCGCGTTCCTGTCAAATGACAACGTTGCACCAATCACCGAGGTACCCGCGGACCGGCCCGACGTCGGCCTGATCTTCAGCGGCCTGACACCTGCGAAGAAGGGCGCCGAATGCATCGGCGGGTACGAGATCACCGGCCCCGGCGACTGCACGCACGGCCCAGACGCGCCGCCGCCGGGCCTGGACGTCAAGCATGACGTGGCCCCGGTGACCGGCGCGGTCGCCGCACCCGTCGTACCCGACCGGGACACCACCGCCGGTCCGAGCGACTCCGACGTCGTCGGCGACCAGAGCACGTTCGACATCGGTGGCGCCGCACCGGCCGCCGACCCGACGCCAGAGGCCGGACCCGGCACGGCGGAGGCGGTGGTCGGTCCCAACGGCGTCGTCTGCGAGGGCGACGGCGTGACCGGCAAGCGAGTCCAGGTCCTGTACGTGCGGGACGCCGCCACGGCGAGCCGGTTCAGCCAGTTCCTCGGCTCCTTCCGCACCTGGGCCGCTGGCGTGGACGTCATCTACGATGCGAGCGCGCAGGAGACCGGCGGCTCGCGCCACCTGCGCTACGTCACCACACCCGACTGCAACGTCGACGTGCGCGAGGCCGAGGTACCGGCCGGCGCGATGGCCAACTTCAGCAGCATGATCTCGGCGCTGAAGACCCTCGGCTACAACCGCACCGACCGCAAGTACATGGTCTTCGGCGAGTCCGACGTGTACTGCGGCATCGGCAACTTCCCCAGCGACGACCGCCCGGACTCGACCAACCGCAGCAACAGCGGCCCGCACTACGGCCGCAGCGACAAGGGCTGCTGGTCGGCGAGCGTGGCAGCACACGAGCTGGGCCACAACCTCGGCGCGGTGAGCAACAATGCGCCCAACTCAAGCAAGGCCGGGCACTGCGTCGACGAGTTCGACGTGATGTGCTACAAGGACACGCCGAACACGGTCCTGGTCACCAAGTGCGCCGACCGGGCGCACGACAAGCGGCTGGACTGCAACCACGACGACTACTACAGCACCAACCCGAGCGCCGGCAGCTTCCTGGCCACGCACTGGAACGTCGCCAACAACCAGTTCCTGATCAGGGGCGACGGCGGCGGCGGTCCCACGCCGACACCCACCGCGAGCCCGACGAGGACTCCGACGACCGGGCCGACGCCCGGGCCGACGGCCAGCCCGTCACGGACCGCGAGCCCGACTACCAGCCCGTCGCGGACTGGCGGTCCGGCACCGACTCCGACGGCGAGCCCGACGGCCGGTCCCGGACCGGGGCTGGTGGATCTTCGGGTCAGCGACACCACCACGAACTCCACCCGCCTGTCGTGGGACTCGGCTGGCCGCGGCACCCGGTACGCGATCCTGCTGGGTGGCCGAAGCATCGGCACCGTCCGGCGTACGGCCGTCCGCATCGTCGGGATGCGGCCGGACACCGACTACACGTTCCAGATCGCCATCCGCAAGCCGGACGGGACCCTGGTGCTGTACACCAAGGCGGTCACCGTGCATACGGCGGCGGTGGCGGCGCCGGCGGCCGGCGCCTGGTTCTCGCTGAGCAACTCGTGGACCGGCGACGTCGTCGGCGTCTTCGGCGGCCGGTCGGCCGACGGTACGCCGCTCGTGCTCGACTGGCGGCAGGGCGATGCGAGCCAGGTCTGGAAGGTCGAGCGGGCCGGTGACGCGTTCGTCGTACGGTCCAAGGCCACCGGCAAGTGCGCCGCGCCGCTGGCCGGCGCCGACATCGCGGGCGCGCCGATCGTCCAGTACTCCTGTGACAGCTCCAACGCTGCGCTGCGCTGGCGCGTGGTGCTGACCGCGAACGGGTTGGCTCTGACCACCCCGTCGGGCCTGGTGGTCGGGGTGAGCCGGATGCAGTTCGGCGACCACCGGCTGCTGGTCCTGCAACGGCCGACCAACGCGCGGTACCAGAGTTGGACCGCACGGACCATCTGAGCCGTCGGCGGCAGCCCGCGGGCATGGCCCGGTACACCCGGACGGGTACCGGGCCATCGCCCGTTCTCCTCCTGCCCGTTCTCCTCCTGCAGCGGGTCGCGCTCGTGTGCCTGGTCGTCGTCCTGGTCGTCCTGTCGTGGCCGAAGGCGGCCGGCGCGCACAGCGGAGCGGTCCTGACCATCCACGGAGACGGTCGCGGCTCGGTCTGGGTCGTGGCGCAGTACCAGGACGGCCATCCGATCACCGAGCCGGCCGGCGCCGTGCTGACGGCCACGTCCACGAGCACCGGTCAGCGGATCGGCCCGGTCGCGCTGCGGCAGCGCGGCGACGGCGCCGGCACGTTGGCGTACGGCGGCTCCCTGCCGTCCGGCGAGTGGCAGGTCGTGGCGGAGCTGGCCTCGCCCGTGCTCGGCCGCTGCTCGGCGACCCTGCGCGTGGCGGCGGCCGGCGCGTCGGCGGCGCCGCAACAGGTCCGCTGCGGGCCGGCGCCGGAAGCCGCCGCCGGCTCGCCGTCGTCGGCGGGCGCGTTGCTGTGGCTCGCGGTCGGGGTTGGCGTGCTGGTACTGGCGGCCGGCGGCCTGGCGCTGTTCGCCAGGCGGAAAGCCGGGCCTACCGTCTCTGGTCGGAAGCGGCGCCGGTGACGTCGTTGCCCTGATAATGCTGCCCATGCCGCTGAAGCCGCAGTGGTCCGATCTGTACCACGCATACGGCGTGGCGACCGATACGCCTCGCTACTTGGCTGCGCTGATGGCAGACGACCGCGGGGTGCGGGCCGCTGCCCTGGACCACCTCTTCGGTGCCGTGATCCATCAGGGTACGCCCTGGTCGGCCACTGCTCCGGTGGCGCTGGAAGTGGTCCGCCTGCTCGACGACCCCAACCTGGACCGGGCGACGCGCCACCGCCGGGGCGCCGACCCCGACGCGCGACCCACCCGGGCCGCGTTGCTGGACTTCCTCGGCCTCGTGGGCGAGGCGGCCGACTATGACGTACCCGAACTGGACCTGCTCGCAGCGGCCTACCCGCCCGACCGCAGCGACGACGTCGACCGGGCGGTCGAGGCGATCGTGGCCGGCTCGGACGAGCCGTGGGGCGACGAGACGGTGGTCAGCGCGCTGGACGCCCGGGCGGTCCTGGAGTGCCGGCGGATCGTGCCCGACCTGTTCGGCCCGGTGCTCGCCCATCTCGACCACGGCGATCCACGGGTACGGATGAGCGCCGCCAACGCGCTGCGGCCGCTGCTGCGCCATCCCGAGCTGGCCCCGAACGCGCGGCGGGTGCGGGCTCGCCTGCTGGCGATCGCCGACCGCGCCGATACGGACGAGCGCGCGGCGTGCATGATCACGATCGGGCAGCTCGGCGGCCAGCCCCGGGAGTTCCTGGCCGACCCGCATCCGGCGGTACGGGCATGTGCCGCACTGGCGCCCGCACTGGCCGACGATCCGGCGGCGACCCGGGAGATCCTGCAGGCGCTCCGGGATCCGGCTGCGACCGACGGCTGGTTCCGCCTGCGGCTGCCGCAGTTCGACGGGCACGTGCGTTTCGCGCTGGTGGATGCGGCGCTGGCCAGGGTGGACGACTTCGCGGCGCTGCTGCCGGCGGCCCGGGCGGTGGCGAAGGTGGCGAGCAAGTACACCGTCGACCGGGACTGGGGCCCGCTGCTGACGGCCGCGTTCCGCGAGCCGGTGCGGGGCAACGGGAGCCTCACCGAGCCGCAGCGCAGCTACCTGGCGGCGCTGGTCGCCAACGACGAGCTGTGGGACCGCCGGTACGGCAAGGCGGCACACTGGTTCCACCAGGTCGGCCTGCCCTACGACCGGATCGCCTGCGCCAGAATGGTCGGGCTCAACGGCTCGTCAGCCCAGCGCACCGGCGGGCGTGGTCTGGACTGAGGAGCCGCCACCCAGCCGCGCACCGGCGGGCGTGGTCTGGACTGAGGAGCGCAGCGACGAAGGAAGACCGCGCCTGATGAGCCGGTGCGCCGCGCTCGCGGAGGCGAGCGCCAACTAACTAAGCAGCGGCGTTCCAGATGGCGGTGAACGCGGCCGCCTCGCCTGCGAGCCACCGCTCGACCTGGTCCGGCCGGGTGGCCGGGTCGGGTCGCAGCACCCGTGCCCGGCGCAGGTCGACCAGCACCGGCTCGGCGTGCGGGAGCACCTGGTCCATGTGCCGGCGCATCAGGTGCAGCGTGGCGAGGACCGCCTCGTCGGTCGGCGGCTCCTCGTCGAAGTGCAGCCGCACCACCTCGGCGGAGCCGTCGACATGGCGTACGCCGAAATGCGCGTTGATCTTCACGGGGAGCGCCCCGACCATAGCGAGCACCTCTCGGGGGCGTACCAGGTACCGCGCCGTGAGGTCGCCTAAGGACTCCAGGTAGGCCATGGCGCCGGGAACGAGGCTGGCGTAGAGCGGGCGCCAGCGGGGTTTGACGGACTCGGCGACCTGTGCCAGGTGAATGCCGGGCGTGCGGAACTGCAGGTCGGCCTTGAGCGCCTTCACGAGCGGCCCGTGCGGGTTGAAGCCGGATCCGGTCTCCCGCTGCCGTCGCAGTCCGCCGACGAACGAAGCCTTTGCCGGGCCGGTCCGGCCCACATAACGGGCAAAGCTGAGAAGGGTGGCATACGGGGTAACCGGGGCCACAATACGTCCCTTAAGTCGGAGGTCATTAGAACATACATTCTAATAGACGCGGGCCGTGATGTCTCCCCGTGATCGCAAGATCAGCGGAGCGTATCGACAGCGCGATTGCTCGTTGCTTTAGCGGAAGTTTCGGCCGAAAGTACATGGTGAGGTGACCGTTCGCGCCGGAGCATGGGTATCTGTGACAGGTCGGCACCGAAGCCAAACCAAGCCGCGGACGGGTCTGCGGACCCTGGCCGCGGCGGTGGCTGTCCTCGGTGCCGTTGCCACCGGTTGGGGTGGCTACCGGTTGCTGAGAGCCAACCCGGCATGCGCGTCGACCACCCGGCTCGTGGTGGCCGCCGCGCCCGAGATCGCGCCGGTGGTGCAGGCCGTCGGCGACCGCTGGGCGAAGTCCGCGCCCGCATCCGGCGGCCGGTGTGTCGCCGTCGACGTGACCTCGATTGAGACCGCGGACGTGGCGGCCGCCATCGCCGGGCAGCACGGCGGGGCGCTCGACGGCGTCGGCCAGGCCAGCGGCGGCACCAAGGTTCCCGACGTCTGGGTGCCCGACTCGTCGACCTGGCTGCAGCGGCTGCGTGGGGTGGGCAAGGACGTCGTACCGCCGCAGGCCCCCTCGATCGCGGCCAGCCCGGTGGTCCTCGCCATGCCCGAACCGCTGGCCAGCCAGCTCGGCTGGCCGGCGAAGAAGCTGACCTGGGCCGACCTGCTCAAGAAGATGACCACCGATGCGACGATCCGGCCGGGCATCGTGGAGCCGGCGCGTGACGCCGCCGGGCTGTCCGGCCTGCTGGCCCTGGGCGCCGCGGCCAGCGCGACCGGCACCAACGCCCAGCAGGCGACGGTGGCGACCCTGCGCGGGCTGGCCACCGGGCGCTCGGAGCTGCGCGCCGACCTGCTGCGTCGCTTCCCCCGCGCGGCCACACCCGCGGCGATGTCGACCGCGTTAAGCGCCGCGCCGCTGTCGGAGCAGGCGGTGATGGCGTACAACGCGAGCCAGCCCCCGGTACGGCTGGCCGCGATCTTCATGGATCCCGCGCCGATCCCGCTGGACTACCCGTACACCGTCCTGCCGGGCTTGTCGGCGAGCAAGGCGAGCGCCGCCACGGGGCTGCAGTCGGCGCTGGCCGGCATCTCGTACCGCGACCGGCTGGCCGCTCGCGGCCTGCGCGCTCCGGACGGCACCACCGGCAACGGGTTTGCCGCCGGGCCGGGCGCGCCCCCGGCCGTGAAGCCACCTGCCACCCTGCCTGACCCGGTCGCGATCGAGCGGGTCCTGTCGACCTGGAGCGTCATCACGCTGCCGGCCCGGCTGCTGGCCGTGATCGACGTGTCCGGCTCGATGAAGGAGCCGGTACCGACGGCGGGCAACCTGACCCGCGAGCAGGTGACGGTCGAGGCGGCCAGGAAGGGCCTGGCGCTGCTCGACGACACCTGGGCGGTCGGGCTGTGGATCTTCTCCACGCTGCTCGACGGCGCCAAGGACTACAAGGAGCTGGTGCCGATCGGGCCGCTCACCACGCAGCGGTCCCAGCTCACGGCCGCGCTGCCGAACATCGTGCCGAAGTCCAACGGCGACACCGGGCTGTACGACACGATCTTCGCCGCGTACCAGGCGATGAAGGATGGCTGGGATCCCGGCAAGGTCAACTCGGTCGTGATCTTCACCGACGGCAAGAATGACGACCCGCCCGGCGGGCTCAACATCGACCAGCTCCTCGCCGAGCTGCAGAAGGCCAACGACCCCGCCAAGCCGGTGCAGGTCATCGTGGTCGGCATCGGCCCGGACGTGAGCGCGGCCGAGCTGGAGCGGATCACGAAGGTCACCGGCGGGGGAGTGTTCATCGCCACCGACCCGGCGAAGATCGGCGAGATCTTCCTCAAGGCGATCGCGTTGCGGAGCACCAAGCGCTGACCGCGGCTGGCGGCAGCCGCGCGGCATCAGCCCACAGCCACGCGGGTCAGTCCACGGGCTGCCAGAGCTGGAAGCGCGCCCCCTGGTTGTCCACGCACTCGGCCAGCAGACCGTACGGCTTGCGCTCGATCTCACCCGCACGACCGCCGTGCTCACCGACCCGGCGTACCGCCGCATCGATGTCGCCCACCCGGTAGCAGAGCTGGACCTCGGGGTGCTGACCACCGGCGCCCACCAGGCCGAGCATCGGCTGTACGCGCTCGACGTTCCACCCCTTCGGAACCGAGCCGGCCGAGAACCGCCAGCCCAGGACCGCGCCGTAGAACTGCCTGGCTTGCTCGTCGTCGGGCACGACCATGGTGACGTACGCGACGTCTCCGTGGCGCTGTCGCGCGGCCCGGCCGGGCGGCTTGTTCAGCATCCACCGGTGACCGAACGGGTCGACGATCACCGCGACCCGGCCGTACGGCTCGTCCACCGGCTCGCGCTCCACCTCGGCGCCCTGTTCCCGCGCGCGACGCACCGTGGCGTCCACCTCGTCGACCTGCGCATGAATCGTGTGGCTGAACGCACGCTCGCCGCTGGGCGGCTGTACCGGCACCTGCGAGCTCCCCTCGGAGAGCATCAGCACCGCGTCGCCGATGCCCAACTCGGCGTGGCCGATGGAGCCGTCAGGCATTACGTAGGGCTCGCCTCGCGGATGCGCGCCGAGCACGTCGACGTACCAGGCCAGCGCGCGCCGGGCGTCGCGAACCGCGATGTATGGCGTCAACGTCGGCGGCCAGGCGAGGTCGGCCTCGGTAATCTCCATGGCCGTCTCGTCATTTGCTGTCTCGGTCATCTCTCCTCCAGGTGCCTCTCCAGGTGCCTCTTCAGGCGCCTCGGACAACGCGCGCTGCAGCCGTTCCCGCAGCCGCGCGGCGAAGATCGGGTCAGGATCGACAGGTGTGACGGAAACGCGGAGGGCCTCCAGCGGATCGGTCATCGCAAGCCCTCCTCTCCTGAGTACGCCCGCCGCAACGCACCGCGCGCCCGGACCAGCAACGCTTCCGTGGCGTGGACGGTGCGGCCGAGCTGTTCGGCCACCGCGGCGACGGGCAGCCCGTCCAGGTACCGCAAGGTCAGCGCGGCCCGATGCGCCGGCCCGAGCCGGGTCAGCGCCTCTCGTGCCCGCAGGAGGTCGAGCTCCTCCTCCCACGGATCGTCGACCGCGGGCTGCTCGCCGTAGACGAACCTGAGCCCGCGTTGCTCGCGTTCCTCCGTGCGCCAGTGGTCGACGAGCTTGTGCCGCGCCACCCCGATCAACCAGGCGACGCTCAGGGTCGGCGGCTCCGGCTTGCGGATCGCCGCCACCGCCGCGAGGAAGCAGTCGGAGGTGAGGTCCTCGGCCAACGGGGCGTCGCCGCATCGCGCCAGCAGGTAGCCATAGACCTGGGGCAACGCCTCGTCGTAGAGCTCCAGCAGCCCGGCGCCCCGATCGGGTACGGCAGCCGGTGACATGCTCATATCCTTCTCGTCGTTCCGGCCGCCCGTTTTCCGACGGTGCCGGAGTAGCAACCCGCGTTTAGAACTTAGGGGCGCAGCACGGCGGCGCCGTTGACGCGGTCGGCGGCCAGGTCGGCCAGCGCACGGTCGGCTTCGCTCAGGGCGTACTCGGAAACTGTGACCCGGAGCCGGTTGGCCGCCGCGAACGCCAGGAAGTCGCGCCCGTCCTCGCGGGTGTTCGCCGTGACGCTGCGGAGCGTGCGCTCCTGGAACAGATGCCGCTGGTAGCTCAGCGACGGGATGTCGGTGAGGTGGATGCCGGCGATGGCCAGGGTCCCGCCGCGGTCCAGCGCGGCCAGCGCGACCGGCACTAGCTCACCCGCGGGTGCGAACAGGATCGCGGCGTCCAGCGGCTCCGGCGGCGGGTCCGTGGCGCCCGCGGCCGACGACGCGCCGAGCTCCATGGCCAGCTTGCGCGCCGCCTCGGAGCGGGTCAGCACGTGTACCCGAGCCCCTTGCGCGAGCGCCACCTGGACGGCGAGGTGGGCCGAGGCCCCGAACCCGTAGACGCCAAGGGTTCCACCCGCTGGCAGCCCGGCCCGGCGCAATGCACGGAAGCCGATGATGCCGGCGCACAGCAGCGGCGCGAGCTCGGCGTCGGAGTACCCCTCCGGCAGCCGGTACGCGAAGTCGGCCGGCACCACGGCGTACTCGGCGTAGCCGCCGTCGGCGTCCCAACCGGTGTACCGGGACTCGGGGCACAGGTTCTCGGCACCGCGCAGGCAGTAGCGGCACCGCCCGCAGGTGTGCCGCAGCCACGCGATGCCGACCCGCTCGCCGGCTGCGAAGCCGGCCGCGTCGGCGACCACCGTGCCGACCACCTCGTGTCCGGGGACCACCGACGGCCGGTGCACGGGCAGGTCGCCCTCTGCCACGTGCAGGTCGGTCCGGCACACCGCGCAGGCGCTCACCCGGACGAGCAGCTCGCCCTCGCCCGGCGAGGGCGCCGGCAGCTCAGCCCGGCGCAGCGGATGCGTGGCCATCGGGCCGGGCGCCACCACCTGCCATGCCTGGTAGGAGCCCAGCCTCACCGGCTCGAACGTGCGCATGAGTCCTTCATACCGCGGGGCCCGCCCCCGCCGCAGGGGATGACCCTTCCGGGGCCAGGGACCGGAACAGGTCACGCAGCAACGCGATCTCGGCACCGTGGTGGATCTGCTCATCCACCAGAATCATCATCATGTCGCCCGCGGTCCGTGGCTTGCCTTGATGGCTCGGGCGCATCTGCCGCAGGTCCTCGTCGGTCGCGCCGGCAAGCCAGGCGCTGATCGGCTCCCGGCTGTCCCGCCAGTACGACCGCGCGCCATCCGCGGTGCCTGGAATCTCCAGGTCGGGGAACATGCGCTCGCCCGGGCCGAAGGCGTGCTCCCAGTAGATCCAGTTGCCGTTAGCGAGGTGAACCACTCGCCACGCGATCGTGGTCAACGGGGCCGGCTCGGGTGGCGGCCAGTCATAGTCGATCTCCCATTTCCCGGGGACGGAGGCGTTGGGCCGTACGGTCCAGCACGATGGCGCCGGTTTCCAGTAGTGCTCCGCGTCGGTCAGGCCCTCCAGCCGCCGGCTCAACCGGTCACCGGAGTCCCGCCACTGCCGCCTGAGCACCTCGGCTGCGCTGATCATCCCTTCGAACTACTCCCTCACCGCCTCCCGGCGCAAGCCGGCCGGCCACATCGCCGGGTGCCAGGCAGCCGTTCAACGCTGCCGCGGTTCAACGGTGCCCGCGCGGGGTAGCGGCGAGGCATGACCACCATCGCGTCCGAGGTATTGATCAGCCGGCTGGCCGACTGGGACGTCGACACCGTCTACGGGCTGCCCGGCGATGGCATCAACGGTGTCATGGAAGGGCTGCGCCGGCTACGCGACCGGGTACGGTTCGTGCTGGTACACCACGAGGAGGCGGCGGCCTTCATGGCTACCGCCCAGGCCAAGGCGACCGGCCGGGTCGGGGTGTGCCTGGCGACCTCCGGTCCGGGCGGCATCCATCTCGCCAACGGCCTCTACGATGCCGCGCTCGACCACGCGCCCGTGCTGGCCATCACCGGCATGCCGGAGACCGGCGTGCTGGGCACCGGGTACCAGCAGGAGGTCCACCTGGACCGCCTCTTCGCCGATGTCGCCGTGTACAACCAGGTCGTGGTCAACCCGGTCCAGCTGCCGGGGCTGGTCGACGCCGCGATCCGCACCGCGTACGCGCGCCAGGGCGTGGCGCACCTGACGATCCCCAACGATCTGCAGGTCGCCGAGGGGGAAGCCGACCCGTGGCGTCACGTGGCACCGGCCCGGCCACCGGCGACCGCACCGATCTACCTCCCGCCGCCGGCGCGGCCCCGCGAGGCGGATGTCCGGCGGGCCGCCGAGGTGCTCAACGCCGGGGAGCGGGTGGCGATCCTCGCCGGGGTGGGCGCGCGCCACGCCGGAGCGTTGGTCGTGCAGGCCGCGGACCTCCTCGCCGCCCCGATCATCAAGACGCTGCCCGGCAAGATGGTCGTGCCGGACGACTCGCCGTACACCACGGGCGGCATCGGGCTGCTCGGCACGGCGCCCAGCGAGGACCTCATCGAGGAGGTCGACACGTTGCTGATGCTGGGCACGAACTTCCCGTACACCAAACATCTGCCGGAACCGGGGCGGGTGCGGGTCGTGCAGGTGGAGATCGACCCGGCGCGGGCCGGCATGCGCCTGCCGACCGACGTTCCCCTGGTCGGTGACGTGGCCGCGACGCTGGAGGCCCTGACACCGCTCCTGCACCGCCGCACCGACCGGTCGCTGCTGCAGAAGTACCAGGAGAAGGCGCGCGAGTGGCACGCGCGGATGGCCGCGCTGGAGGCGCCCGAACGCGAGCCGATCGCACCGCAGTACCTGGCGTCGGCGCTGGACCGGCTGGCCACGGACACCGCGGTGCTCACGTGCGACTCGGGGACCGTCGCCACCTGGGCCGCGCGGCACTGGAAGATCCGGGGTGCCCGGGAGCTCTACCTGTCGGGCAACCTGGCGAGCATGGCGTGCGGGCTGCCGTACGCGAACGCGATCCAGCTCGCCTATCCCGAGCGGCAGGTGATCGCCTACGTGGGCGATGGCGCCTTCGCCATGCTGATGGCCGAGTTCCACACCGCCGCGCGGTACGGGCTGCCGGTGAAGGTGGTCGTGAACAACAACAACGCCCTCGGCCAGATCCTGTGGGAGCAGATGGTGCTCGGCTTTCCCGAGTACGGCGTGCGGTTCGGCGAGCCGACGCCGGACTATGCGGCCTGGGGACGCGCCTGCGGCGGTTTCGGTGTCCAGGTGAGCAAGCCGGGCGACGTCGAACCGGCGCTGGATGAGGCGTTCGCGTTCGCCGGACCGGCGCTGGTCGACGTCGCGGTCGACCCCAACGAGCCGCCGATGCCCGGCAAGGTGAGCTACGAGCAGGCGATCCGCTTCGCTCAGGCGTTCCTGCGGGGGCAGCCCAACCGCGCGGCGATCGCCAGCACCATGTTCAAGGACAGGATCCAGCAGTTGCTCAACTTGTAGCCGTCGCGATACGAACGACGGCATGACACAGCCGCGGGACTGGTCGGGCATGGTCGCCTGGTCGGCGGACCTTCTCCAGCGCAGCACCGGCGCCGGGCTCGCGGAATGGAACCAGCGGGTCCGCGAGACGGGCATCGACACCGAGCCCGCGCTCCGGGCGTGGCTGGGGGAGCAGGGCATCACCGGGTACGCGCAGATGCTGCTTGTCATGGAACGGTTCGGGTACCCGGAATTCCTGCTCGCCTCGGCCGACGAGCTGATCGACGGGCAGTACGCCGACCGGCCGCACCTGCGGCCGATCCTGGACCGGATCGTCGCCGTGGCCGCGATGGCAGGGGACGTGCAGGTCCAGGCGCGCAAGACCTACGTCTCGCTGGTCGGCCCGCGCCGCAAGTTCGCGCTCGTGAAACCGACCACGCGCAGCCGGGTGGACCTGGGTCTGCGGCTGGCCGACCAGCCAGCCGACGCCCGCCTGCAAGTGGCGAAGAGCCTCGGCGACGACACGATGCCCGTGCGCATCGGCCTGTCGTCCGTGGCGGAGGTCGACGACGAGGTCGTCGAGTGGATCAGGCGGGCGTACGCCGCCAACGCCTGACTACGCCGAGACCCAGGTCCACGGTTGGCAGCCGGTGCTCTGGAAGTAGGTGTTGGGCCGCAGCAGGAGCTCGGTAGGTCCGAGCGCTTGCTTCTGGCTGATCACCTGAGTGCCGGCAGGGTCGCTGGAAATGGTCCAGAGGCAGTCCGTTCCGCCGTCGCCGCGCCAGGTGCCGGCGCGTGCTGTCTTGGGGCCGGTGCCGCCGACCAGGTAGGTCACGCCGTCGCCGGTCATCTGGCAGTTCTGGCAGCCGGTCGGCGGCTTCGGTGCGGAGGTCCGGGGGGCCGGGGTGCGGGGGGCGCGAGAGCTGGCCGCGGCGCTCGGCGTCGTCGAGGGTGGCGATGCGTCCGCGCTCGGCGTTGGCGTGTCGCTCGCCTCGATGGTGGGCAGCGCCTCGTCGCCGGTACTCGGCTCCCGGTTGTTCCGGTTGAGCAGCACGACGCCGACGATGGCGAGCGCGGCCAGCACGACGATGGCGCCGACGATCACGGCTACTGTCGAGCGGCGCTTTGAGCCAGCGGCCTCCGGCTCTGTCGGAGCTGTCACCGGGACAGCCTCCCCGACGCCGGGGACATATGCAACGATCGATTTCACTGGCGCGGGGCCGGGCCGGGTGACGCGAGGGCGGGGCCGGGTCAGGCCGGTATCGCCGTGAGGGTGGCGATGGTGCTCAGGCACCCGGCGGCGTACCGGTGCAGGGCCTGGCCGAGCGCGACGCCGTCGACCTCCAGCGGGCCGCCGTGACGGTCGTCGAGCAGGCGCCCATCGTCGAAGACCTCGGGATGGTAGTGGCCGCAGGAGATGATCGTCTCCACGGCGTCGAGGACGGCCTGGTGTGCCGCGGCGAGCTCGGGATCGGGCTGCGCGGCTGGGCCCTCGATCGGCGGCGCCACCGAGTGCGGCTTGCGCAGCAGCGTGGACGGCAACGCCGGCGCCTTCACCGCCTCGCATTCGACCGGCTGTTCGCCCAGCAGGGCGGTCGCGACCGCGGCGGCTGCGGAGGCGAACTGGGTGCAGGCGCGGACGTACGCCACGATCAGCTGATCCTGGTAGCAGACGGTGGCGGCGAACCAGTCCTCGGCCAGCCGGCTCCGCGGTGCGGATAACCGGCTCACCGCGCGTTCGGCGCCCGCCCCGGCGAGCAGGGATGCCCGCTGGACCAGCACGAGGGACTCGCTGACCAGCAACGCGGCCTCGTTGGCGGTGTCGGCGAAGTCGATCAGGTCGTCGCCCAGTCCGTGGGCCAGGCCGCCGCCCCACCGCCAGTCCGGTAGATAGTGCGTCTCGATCATTGGCCCTTCCCCCACGCCGCGACGCGGTCCCCCCGTCCGCTCACCGAGCGAGCGGTCGAGGTCGGTCTGCTTATCAGCAATCACGCACTGTTCGGCGACTTGGCTCAGCCTCGGGCAGAAGAAGTGTCCGCACTTCGACAGGGCGCCGCGAGATCCGTACCGTGGCCGCATGGCGGAGCGCACCTTCGAGCTCGTATGCGAGATTGAACCACCAACCCGTCCGGATCTGCGACATGTGCGGCATCAAATCGGCGTACTCGCGCCCGTCGCCCATTCGTTCCTGATCCCCGACAACCACCTCGGCCGGGCCACGGTGTCGAGCATCGCGGTCGCGCACGAGGTCGCCGCGATGGGCGGACGCAGCATCGCGTGCCTGAACTCACGGGACCGCAACCTGCTCGGGTTCCGCCGTGACCTGCTGACCGCGGCCGCGTACGGCGTCGACCAGTTCCTCTTCGTCTACGGCGACAAGCCCGACTTGGGCGACCGGACGAGCGAGCTGACTGTCCGGCACATGATTGATCGGTGTCGGGGCCTGGCCGATGACGCGGCCTTCGCCAGGTGTGCCCCGTTCCGGGTTGGCGTGACCGCGTCCCGCCGCCGGCCGCCGGCCTGGAAGCGGGCCGCCGACTTCGTCTTCGCGCAGGTCAGCTTCTCGGTGACCGACCTGCTGCGGTGGCGGGAGGCGAGCGGCCTGGAGGTGCCCGTCTACGCCGGCGTGATGGTGCTCGCCAGCCCCGCGATGGCCGGCCGGTTGGCGGCCATGATCCCGGACATCGAGATACCCGGTTGGCTCGTCGAGCGGGTGCGTGACGACCGGCAGGCGGGTGTCGAGGCGGCCTGCGAACAGGTCCTCCAGCTGCGCGACAGCGGCGCGTTCGACGGAGTACACCTGGTGCCCGTGGCGCGCTACCGCGAGGTGGCGCTGCGGTTGGAAGGGCAGTTGTAGCCGTGGCGCCCGCCACAGCCGGCGCCTACCAGAGACAGGGCGCCAGCACCGCCATGCTGGACGCCCTGAACCTGGCCGATCTCGTCGCCGCCGGCTGGCCGGCAGGGAACCGGGCCGGCGTCGACACAGCGGATTGTGGGGTGCGGGCGCAAGGTCAGCCGACCGACGCCCAACACGCCGGACGGACGGGCCTACCCGTACCCTTGACCGGCCGGTAGTGTTCCGCCGCGGACGTGTCCGGCCGCGGTTGTCCTGGCTGCCGAGCACAGGCGCCGGCTGGCCGGCCCGGCGCCCACATCTTGTCGAGGGTGGATGAGTTACGCGAACGGTGAAGAACAGCCCGGGTCACCGGGCCGTTCGGGGCCTGCGTCGCCTTCCGCGTCTTCACCGGAGACGGCCGAAGACGCGCCCAAGCGCCCCCGGGGTGGCGCGGCCCAGGCACGCGCGGTATGGGGTCCGCTGGCCGCCTATCAGGGCCGACGACGGGCGGACCCGTCAGCGCCGGATCGGGACTTCTTCGCCGGCTTCTCGCGATCACAGCTGGTAGCGGTCGCGTTGGCGCTGGCTGCCGCGCTCGGGCTGGTGTTCATGCTGGTGTGGAACCGCCAACCAACCGGTGACGGCCAACCTCCTCCCGGCGGGGCGTTCGAACCCGGCCTGCCGGTCGTGCCGCCGGTCGACTCCGGCGGCGTGCCGGCCAGTCCGTCGCCGTCAGCCCCCGCGTCGCACCCGCCCAGCGGTGCGCCGGTCTCCGCGTCGGCGAGCGTACGGCCGAGCACCAGCGCTGGCCTGCCCGAGAACCTCACGCTGTTCACCGCGACCTCGTACGAGGCCGAGTCCCCGGTGAACGTCATCAGCTCCGGCGCGCGGGTCGACACGATGAGCGGGGCATCGGGCGGCAAAGGGGTGTACGCGATCGGGGCGCCGAACCTGGGTGTCCTGCGGTTCACGGCGGTGGCGGCACCGACGACGCGTACGTACACATTGACGATCTACTATCAGAACGACTGGCGGAAGAGCGACCGCCTGGCCCGGGTCAGCGTCAACGGTGCCGCACCGGTATGGCTGCGGTTCAGCCCGACCGGTTGGTGCTGTGTCGGCATGAAGACGATGTCGGTAACTCTCCACGCGGGCGCGACGAACACGATCGAGCTCAGCAACCCCGATGACCGAGGGCCCGACATCGATCGCATCGTCGTCTCCGGCTAGCCGGGGGACCGGTCGGATGACGCTGACCGTGATGACGTACAACGTCAAGACCGGCGGTGCGCCGGATCGGCAGGACCGGATCGTCGAGGTGATCATCGCGAACCGGCCCGACGTCCTGGCGCTGCAGGAGCTGCGCGGGTTCGACCGGGCCCGGACCCGGCAGGTGGCGGGCGTCCTTGGGATGGCCGCGTTCCTCGGCCGGTCGTGGCTCGGCCAGCCGGTCGCCGTCCTCGTGCGAGAACCGGCACCGGTCATCTCCGCCAGGCGCATCCGCCGACCGTTCCACCACGCGGCCGTCGAGGTGGTCGTCGCCACGGATCGTGGACCGCTGGCGGTCATCGGTGCGCACCTGTACCCGTACTCCGGGCGGCGCCGGCTGTGGGAGGCGCGCTGGCTAGCGTCCCTTGTGGACAGTGGCCGGCTCATGCTCCTGATGGGCGACCTCAACTCGCTGGACCCGTGGACCGACCACGCGGCACGCCTGCGCGACCTGTCGCCGCGGTACCGGTCGCGCCATCTCCGCCACGGCGGCCTTGTCGACAGCCGGGCGGTGGCGGTGCTCGCCGACGCCGGCCTGGTCGACCTGTTCGTACGCGCGGGTACGGGCGGCAAGGACTACACCGCCCCGACCGAGCACGGTGGCGGTACGGAGTTCTCCAAGCTGCGCCTGGACTACATCCTGGGTACCGAGCCGGTGGCGCGAGTGACGAAAGCCTGCCGGATCGTCTCCGGAGGAGCCAGCGAGCACACGTCGGACCACTACCCGGTCGTCGCCGAGCTCGACCTCAGCCTCGCCCGCTGACCAATGTCGCATCCGCCTTCCGGGGTTGCGCGGAGCCTCCGTAAGTCTAGTCTTACCGTTCGTGGAGACTTACGGAGATGCCGGCCTGGGGCTGCTCGGCGATCCCACCCGCCGCGCGATCTTCGAGCTGCTCGCTCGACGCCCGAGCTCAGTCGGCGAGCTGGCCCGACGGCTGCCGGTCAGCCGGCCGGCCGTGTCCCAACACCTGCGCGTGCTCAAAGACGGCGGCCTGGTTGTCGACCGAGCCGAAGGCACGCGCCGGATCTACCGGCTCAACCCGGATGGAGTCGCCGCCCTGCGCGCCTACCTGGACCGCATCTGGGACGACGCGCTCACGGCTTTTCAGAAGGCCGCCGAGGCGGCCCCCGACGACAGCGAACAGGAGCAACTATGAGCACTCAGACGATCCCCACGGTATGGCGGACGATCACGGTGGACGCTCCGGTCGAGCGGGCGTTCCGCGTCTTCACCGAGTCGTTCAACAGCTGGTGGCCGCCCGAGCACCACATCGGCGAGGCCGAGCTCGCCGAGGCGGTGCTGGAGCCGCGCGAGGGCGGGCGCTGGTACGAGCGCGGCATCGACGGCAGCGAGTGCGAATGGGGCCGGGTGCTGGCCTGGGAGCCGCCGCACCGCTTGGTGGTCACCTGGCAGATCAACGGCGAATGGCAGTACGACCCGGATCCCCGGCGCGCCAGCGAGGTCGAGGTCCGGTTCACTCCCGACGGACCCGGGCAGACGATGGTCGAGCTGGAACACCGGCTCCTGGAGCGGCTCGTCGGCGGCCAGGCGGTGCACGACGGGATCGGCGGCGAAGGCGGCTGGACCAGGACGCTGGAGCGGTTCGCCAAGGCGGTGGTGAGCCAGGACTGACCCCGAGTGGGTCAACCAGCCCGCTGGCCGGTCCTCGGCCGGCCGGCGGGCTCGCCGGCTTTCGAAGGTTGGCCGGCGGGCTCGCCGGCTTTCGAAGGCCTGCCGGCGGGCTCGCCGGCCTTCGAAGGCCCGCCGGGGGACTCCGCCTTGGCGGCGTGCCGTGCCGGTAGGCCGGCTACCCGTGCGGTGTGTGCTTGCTGGATCGCGCGGTTGTGCCGCAGCAGGTCCCGGAACAGCATCAGGTCCCGGTTGGTCAGCCGGTGCAGGGCGGCCTGGCTCTCCGCGGCCAGCGGACCCCAGATCTCCTCGAACCGGCGAGTCGCCTCCTCGGTGAGCTCGACGTGGACCTGCCGACGGTCGACGGTGTCACGCACGCGCCGCACGTATCCCAGGCGCTCCAGCCGATCCAAGGCGGCGGTGATGGCACCCGCCGTGATGCCGGCGACCTGCGCCAGCCGGCCAGCCGTCGCCCGGCCCTCCCGGAACACCGCCCCGAGGCAGCGCAGGTCGGTCAGGTTCGTTCCCAGGTGCCGCGCGGCCGCTTCGTCGAAGGCCTGTACCGCGTCCTGCCACTCGGCGACCTCCTGACCGACCTCCCGGACGAGATCCGACTTCAACTGCCTTGACGGTTGGATATTTTGACGATTAAAGTTCGTCACAGTTGAAGCATATCGCAAGCCCCGATGATCGTGAAGGATCGTCGGGGCTGGAACCCCGACGATCCTTCACGATCATGGCCCGGGCACACCTGGCGAGGGCGAGGTCCACGATGATCCTGGTGACTGGCGCGACCGGCAACGTCGGGACGCACCTCGTATCGCGGCTCCTCGCGGCCGGTCAGCAGGTCCGGGTGCTCGTGCGCGACCCGGCGAAGGTCGAGCATCTCGGACCCGATGTCGAGCGGGCGCAAGGTGATCTCGACCAGGCCGACACCTTGCCGCCCGCGATGGCCGGCGTGCGGGTGGTCTACCTCATCAGTGACACGAGCCAGGTCGAGAACGTGGTGGCGGCGGCCAAGGAAGCGGGCGTGGCTCACATCGTTCGGCAGTCGACCATCGAAGCGGGCGCGACGCCGCCGCTCGGGCCTGGACGGTGGCACCGCGAGGCGGAGCTGCTCATCGAGCGGTCGGGGCTTGCCTGGACGCATCTGCGCCCCACGATGATGATGGTGAACACCATCCAGTGGTGGGCCGGCAGCATCGCCGCCCAGGGCACCGTCTTCTTCCCTGGCGGCGACGGACGCGTCTCCCCGGTCGACCCCCGCGACATCGCCGCCGTCGCGAGCGCCGTGCTCACCCAGCCGGCACACGCCGGCCATGCCTACGACGTGACCGGCCCGCAGCTGCTCACCATCGGCGAGATGGTCGCGACCCTATCCCGGGTCCTCGACAAGCCCATCCGCTATGTCGACGTCCCGGAAGCGGTGGCCGGCGAGTGGATGACCAACGCGGGAATGTCCCCGATCCTCGCCGCCGCGCTCGTGGAGACGCTGGGTGGTCTGCGGTCCAACCGGTTCGCCTACGTCGCCGACACCGTCGAACGCC